>Ga0209053_1000332_pt1 | contig 37532 bp, 40 predicted proteins | sample EBPBio152010_DNA_FD_185864 | JGI IMG/M metagenome (GOLD analysis project Ga0209053, IMG submission 185864) | Wastewater treatment Type I Accumulibacter community from EBPR Bioreactor in Madison, WI, USA - Reactor 1_7/15/2010_ DNA (SPAdes)... | ecosystem: Engineered > Bioreactor > EBPR >... | reverse complement strand
AGGAAGGCATCGGCCTGCGCCACATTGGCGGAGACGTTGCGATGCGTCAGTGTGGCGCCCTTGGCCACCCCCGTCGTGCCGCCGGTGTATTGCAGGAAGGCGACGTCATCGAGCGTCACATCCACGGGCCTGAGGCCGGCGCGACCGCCCATGGCGATCACATCCATGAAGGACACCGCCTGCGGGATGGAGAAGGCCGGCACGACCTTCTTCACATACTTGGCCACGAAGGAGACAATGGCGCCCTTGAGGCCGAGCAGATCACCCGCGCGGGCGATGACGACCTTCTTCACCTTGGTCTGCGGCAAGGCCTCCTGCACGACATGCGCGAAATTCTCGAGCACGATGATGGCATCCGCGCCGGAATCATTCAGCTGATGCGTCAGCTCGCGCGGGGTGTAGAGCGGGTTGACATTCACCACCGTGAGGCCGGCCAACAGCACGCCGAACAGGCTTGCGGGATAGGCCATCACATTGGGCATCATGATAGCGACGCGATCGCCCTTCTTCAGCCCCTGCGCCTGAAGCCAGCCACCCACGGCGCGCGCGTGTCGCTCGATCTCGGCGAAGGTCAGCGTCTTGCCGAAGGAGGTGAAGGCCGGCCGAGCCGCATATTGCCGGAAACTCGTCTCCAGCAGCGTGGTCAGCGTGGGCAGCTTCGCCACGTCGATTTCTGTGGGCACGGCATCCGGGTAATGAGACAGCCAAGGGCGCGCAATCGCATTCATTCCAATCCTCCCCGCGCCACCGCTCCTGACGATGGCCATTCTTATCACAAGCCCGGTTGCTCCGGACTTTGTTTAGTTGTGAACTATTTTCGTTCTTACCACGTCAGATTAGGCCGTCCAGCCCTTTGCGCAAGCCAAGGCCGGAAAGTCGCGGGGATGACGGGAAAATCCGCGTGAAATCAGGGCTGACAGCGCTTGCAGGGTCGAAACCCGGCAGCGAAGCAGGCCTCGCGGGTCTCCATGAAGCGGAGATTCTCGCGTTTCGGGCGCGCGGGGCAAACCGGACGGCAGAAGATTCCTGTAGTCTTCACCGCCACAAGGAACTGGCCATCGGCGGCGGGGGCGCGCGTGAGGAAGGCCTGCCAGCGGGCCTCGTCTGTAGCGAAAGCGATGGTCATGCGGGCGTCCTCCGGGGGAACAGACGGCCATCGATCAGCGCCAGGCCGAGGCCGATCGTCGTCATGCCGAAGACCTGCGCCAGCGTCAGGCGCTCGCCCAGAAACAGCGTGCCCAACAGGATGGCGCTGACTGGGATGAGGAAGGTCACAAGCGCGATGTTCGTCGGCCCCGCTTTCACCAGCACCCGGAAGAACAGGATATAGGCGAGAGCCGTGGAGAACAGCCCCAGCGCGCCGATGGCCAGCATGGCCTTCGGGCTCGGCACAGGCAGTGTCCAGGGCTGGTCGATCAGCAGCATCAGCGGCAGAAGCAGCACGGTCGCGGCAATCATCTGGCCGGTCGCGGCCACCAAAGGCGGCACGGCATCCTTCTGGAGCCGCCGCCCCCACCAGCCGGAAATGGCGTAGCATGTCGTGGCTGCGAGCATCGCGAGTTGCGGGACGACCTCCGCCGTGCCGAACTTTCCCCAGTCCCGCACAAGCATCAGCGCCACGCCGCCGATGCCCACGAGCACGCCGGCAGCCTTCATGGGCGTCGCGCGCTCCGCGCCCAGCACATGCAGCAAGGCGACCGTGAAGAGCGGCGTGGTGGCATTGAGGATGGAAGCAAGTCCGCTGGGGATATGCGATTGCGCCCAAGCGATAAGCGAGAAGGGCAGCAGATTGTTGAAGATCGCCATGCCGATCACCGACAGCGCCAATCGCTGGTCGAGCCGGAAGGTCGGGCGCATCACCGCAAGCACGGCGAGCAGCACGCAGGCTGCGATGACCACCCGTGTGAACACGATGGTAAAGGGCGGCCACTCCTTGATCGCTATGGCGATGAAGAAGAACGAGCCGCCCCAGAGCATGGAGAGGAAGCCGAGCGTCAGCCACAGATCCGCACTCATTGGCGCGGAAACGGGAAATGCGGCGGGTTTCGGCTGGTCGGTCATGCGGGACTCACGGCGGGGCGTGCAGCAGTCCTAGGCCGGTTTGTTCCCGTGCTCCACCCGAAAACGCGCAAGCATCATCCCGTCAGGGCGGCACCGGTTGATGGGATGATGCGGCAAGGAATCAAGGACGGAGCCTCGGCTCCCGATCAACCCCGCTGCGAGAAGCGGAAGCGAAAGCCGCATTGCGACCAGTTCCGCGGCTCGCCAAGATCGATATGCACACTCTTGGTGTGGCAATAGGTGCCTACTCCGCCTGCCTCAGGCAACGAGCGCAGATAGCGCGCGAGATCGGACCGGGCGACGCCCGGCACGAAGAAATCCGCCGCCATGCATTTGCGATGATAGGAACCAAGCCGCCCGCGATAGCGCTGGCCCGAAGTGATGACCGGGGTCGCGCCAAACTTGTCGCCGGCCCTGCGCACGAGGGCAATGAGTTCTGGCTTGAGACAGGCGATATCGACGTAATCCGTCTGCTTTTCCACCTGCATCGGCTCGGGCGTGCGCTCCTCCTCCTTCTCCAGTTCCTCGGTGGTCGTCTGCTGCTGCTGGAGCGGCGGCTGACGCATCGGCCGGAACCCGGGGAAGGGCAATGAAGCCATCATCGTCGGGCGATCCGAGAAGGAATCGTGGTCGATCTCCGCCAGCGCGGTGGCAGCCGGGGTTTCCGGCTGAGGGGCTTCGGCCTGCTGCGCAGGCTCGGGTGCGGGCTCCGGCGTCCCCGGCCGGCGCGGCGGAACAGGCAGGTCCGGCGCAGCCGCGAGCGGCGACACAGATGTCGCGGGAGGCGGACTCACCAGGGCGGGCGCTGCCGGCGCAGGTGGTGGGGGCGGTGCAAGGATGCCGAACAAGCCAGTCGGGGGAGCGACGGGTGGCGGCGGAACCGAGACCAGCGGCGGTGGAGGCGGTGCAGGCGCTGCGGGGTTCGCGACCGAGGTCATGCGCTTCGGCGGCAATGGAAGCTCGGGCGCAGGCATGGCGTTGATGGGCGGGGCTGCGAGTTCGGCATCCTCCTCCGCGTCAGCTTGCGGAGCGACATCGGTCTGCTGCGGGGTGCGGAAGATGGAAAAGATACCAGTCTGCGCTCCGGCCGTTGGCATGGCCAGCACGAGCACAAGCCAAGCGAGCAGGACGGATGCGAGGGTTCGCATCCGTCTCGTGATCTGGCATTCCCGAACGGGGAGCATGGGAGGGGCTTCCGCCGCCAACCGGCCCTTGCCTCAGGTGAGCGAGGCGCAGAAGCGCTGGATGCGGCGCCCCGCTTCCTCGAGCTTCTCGTTGGAGGTGGCGTAGGAGACGCGGAAATTCGGGCCGAGACCGAAGGACGAGCCATGCACGGTGGCGACGCCTTCCGTGGCCAGCAGCTCCATCACGAAATCCTCGTCGGTGGCGATCACCTTGCCCGAGGGCGCCTTCTTGCCGATCAAGGCCGCGCAGGACGGATAGGCATAGAACGCGCCTTCCGGCTTCGGGCAGGAAAGGCCCTTCGCCTGGTTGAGCATAGAGACGATAAGATCGCGGCGCGTCTCGAAGGCCTTCTTGCTCATGGGGATGAAATCCTGCGGGCCGTTCAGCGCTTCCACAGCGGCCCACTGGGCGATGGTGGAGGCACCGGAGGTCTGCTGGCCCTGCACCATGTCCATCGCCTTGATGAGCTGCTCGGGACCGGCGGCATAGCCGATGCGCCAGCCGGTCATGGCATAGGCCTTGGAGACGCCGTTCATGGTCAGCGTGCGGTCATAGAGCTTCGGCTCGACCTGCGCCGGGGTGGTGAACTCGAAATCCCCGAAGACGAGATGCTCATACATGTCATCGGTCAGCACCCAGACATGCGGATGGCGCAGCAGCACATCCGTCAGCGCCTTCAGCTCCGCGCGGGTATAGGCCGCACCGGTCGGGTTCGACGGCGAGTTGAAGAGCATCCACTTGGTCTTCGGGGTGATGGCCTTTTCCAGCGCTTCTGGCTGGAGCTTGAAATTCGTTTCGATGCCGGCGGTCACGACCACCGGGGTGCCGCCGCAGAGCAGCACCATTTCCGGGTAGCTCACCCAATACGGGGCCGGGATGATCACCTCATCGCCGGGGTTCAGCGTGGCCATGAAGGCGTTGAACAGAACCTGCTTGCCGCCGGTGCCCACAATGGTCTGGCTCGGCTTGTAATCGAGGCCGTTCTCGCGCTTGAACTTGGCGGCAATCGCTTCGCGCAGCTGCGGAATGCCCGAAACCGGCGGATACTTCGTCTCGCCGCGATTAATGGCGGCGATGGCGGCATCCTTGATGTTCTGCGGCGTATCGAAATCCGGCTCGCCCACGGAGAGCGAGATCACATCCTGGCCTTTCGCCTTGAGTTCGCGCGCGAGCTGCGTGATCGCGATGGTCGCGGACGGCTTGATGCGGCTCAGGGCATCGGCAATGAAGGCCATGATAGTGCTCTCCGGATAGGGACGGATCAGTTTCGGTGCGCACCAAACCCGGCCGAGGACTGGCGTTTGGCGACGCACCGCTTTATGTCTCTTGCTATGGGCCATCAAGGCCAAAGGGGGCAAAAAGACGGTCGGGATCGGATTTTTCGATCGGCTTCCCCTTGTTCACAAGACTGACACAGACCGGTTAGGGAGCGAATTCATGATCAATCGTCGCCAGACGCTCGCGCTTGCGGGTGCGGCCGTTGCGTTTCCATATGTGGCCCGCGGACAGGCGGGCTTCCCCTCGCGCACCGTCACCATGGTGGTCGCATACCCTGCGGGCGGGCCAACGGATGTCATCGCCCGCATTGTCGCGGCGGCCATGGAAGACGACATCAAGCAGAAGGTGATCGTGGAAAACCGCGCCGGTGCGGCGGGTTCCATCGGCACGCGCGCCGTGGCGCAAGCGGAGCCGGATGGCCACACCATCACCTTCGGCAACAACCAGACCCACGGCAACAACATGCTGCTGATGAAACAGCCGGGCTATGATGCCATCGCCGATTTCGCGCCGCTCGCGGGTGCGGGCGCCTTCCCGCATGCTCTGGTGGTGAAGAACGACCTGCCTGCCAAGAACCTGCAGGAACTGATCGCGCTCGCGAAGAAGGAGCCGGGCAAGCTGAATTACGGCTCCACCGGCAACGGCTCGGGCTCGCATCTCTCCACGGAACTGCTGATGCGCCGCGTAGGCATCCAGATGCAGCACATCCCCTATCAGGGTGCAGCACCGCTCGTGCAGGACATCATCGGCGGGCGCATCGATGTCTCGCTCTCCACGCTGCCGAGCGTGCTGAAGCAGATCGAGGGCGGCCAGATGCGCGGCATCGGCGTGGCGAGCACAAAGCGCGCCTCGCAGCTTCCGAACATGCCGACCTTCCGCGAGCAGGGCGTCTCGAATGCCGATGCCGAGAGCTGGGCGGGCTTCTTCGCCCCGGCCAAGACGCCTGCCGCCGTGATCGACCGCCTCTCCGGCGCGCTGATCAAGGCGATGCAGAGCGAGCCCGTGTCGAAGAAGATCACCGATCTCGGCTTCGCGCTGGATATCCGTCCGCCGAGCGAGTTCCGCGCCTATCTCAAGCAGGAAATGGACACCTGGACCGACGTGGTGAAGGCCATCGGCCTGCAGCCGGCGTGACGGGCCACACACCAAAGGAATGCAAGATGCCGGCGTGTCACTCCGCCGGCATTTTCACGACATTCGACAGCGAAACCTCGGCATGTTCCGGCTCGGCCAGCGGATCACGCGGGAAATGCCCCTCCGCATAGTCATCCTCCAGCGCGTCGATGACATCGACCACACGTCCTGCAGAGGCATACCACAGGGCCACCTGCCGGTAATTGTCCACGAGCCACGAGAAGGCCATCTGCGTCTGCTGGAAAGCGGCACCAAGGCTCACGAGATCACCCAGAGTCAACCCGCCCGCGAGATATTTCGGCGTCGCGAGCACGATGGCGAAAAGCGGCACGAGCACGCCATTCCCGTTGGTGAACCAGGTGATGCGCGCGTGATAGGTGACAATGCGGCGCGAGCGCTCCACCACGTTGTCGTAAGTCTCCAGGATCGCCTGGTGCCGCGCGGGCCCGCCGCCTTCGGCACGCACCTTTTCGGCATGCTCGCGCAGATGCGTGAGATCGAAGCGAAGCCGTGCCTCGCTCTCGTTCTTGCGTGCAATGGCCCCCACCAGCGGACGGCCCACCCACACGGTGGCGCTTGTGACCGCGAGGCCATAGAGCATCGCCGCGAGCACCATGAAGGCGGGAATGGTGACAGCCGTGCCACCAATGCTGACCTTCATAGAGCCGCCCACCGTCCAGAGAATGCCGATGAAGGCGACAAGCGCGAGGCCCGCCGAGAAGAAGCCGATTGCGAAATCCACCAGCGGGTCCAGCGCCACGCGCACATCATCCGCGATGCGGTATTCCGGGTTTGGCGGCTCGCGGCCCTTCTCCTGCATCCGGCGATAGCGGTCGCGGTCGATCCAGCGGGCGACAAGCGCCTTCACCACGAATTCGCGCCAGTAGACCTGCAACGTCTCGCGCATATAGACCACGAGCGCGCCGGCCCCCGCGCCGCCCAGCACGAGAACCGGCACAAGCGCGAGCACGAAGAAGGCGCGATGGCCGTCCTTGGCTTCCAGCGCGTTGAACAGGGCGGATTGCCAGCGATTGACGCCGACATTCACAAACAGGACGAGGATAAGGCCCAGAGCGAGGCCGAAGGTGTAGAAAAATGCACGAGACCGCGTGGCACCGTGCCAGAACTGGCCAGCCACCGCCCAGAAACGGAGGACGACATCGCGCTTGCGATGCTCGGAGAACGGCTTGAAGGCACTGGCATGATCGTTCATGCCGTGCTGCCCCTGCCCTTGCCGGGCATTCTGCCCCAACTCCCGAAACTCGTCACGCGCGTCTCCCGAACGCCCCCGGTTACCCGGATGTTCCTTGTAGATGCCCAAAATCCAACCGCATATGAACGATCTGGGCTCAAGCGGGCGCATCTGGGCAAATTCCGGGGCAATAGGCAAGCCCGGCCATCCGATCCCCAGCCCCACGCGACCTTCGCGATGGTTGTGCGCCACGCCCTTCGCCCTATTCTCTGATCCGGATCGCCCGAAGGAGATGCCCGATGCCCCGCCCGATGCTTCTCGCCCTCGCCGCGCTGATGAGCCTTCCCGCCCTGCCCGCGCAGGCACAGGGTAGTGAGGAACCGAAGGTGGAAGTGGTGACGCGCGGGCTTGTGAACCCTTGGTCCATGGTCTTCCTGCCGGATGGGCGCATTCTCGTGACGGAGCGTCCCGGCCGGCTGCGCATCGTCAATCCGCGCGCGGGTGCCGCGGGTGCGCCCATCACCGGCCTGCCGCCCATCGCCACAGTGGGACAGGGCGGATTGCTGGGGCTGGCGCTCGACCCGGATTTCGCGACTACGCGGCAGGTCTTCCTCTGCTTTGCTGAAGCGCGCAATGGTGGCACCGGCACCAGCGTGTTCCGTGGCAAACTCTCCGCGAATTTCGCGACGCTGGAGGAGGGGCAGGTGATCTTCCGGCAGATGCCAGCAGGCAATACAGGCCGGCATTTCGGCTGCCGTCTCGTCTTCGGGCGCGATGGCAACCTCTTCATCACGCTGGGTGATCGCGGCAACATGGAGAAGGAAGCGCAGAACCTCGCGAACCACATCGGCAAGGTGATCCGGATCGCGAGGGATGGCGCCGTTCCGCCGGACAACCCGTTCGTGAACCGCGCCGGGGCGCGGCCGGAAATCTGGTCCTACGGCCATCGCAACGTGCAGGGTGCCACACTCCACCCCGAAACGGGCCGGCTCTACACGATCGAGCATGGCTCGCGCGGCGGCGACGAGATCAACCAGCCGGAAGCGGGCAAGAATTACGGCTGGCCGGTCATCACCTATGGCATCGATTATTCCGGCGCGAAAATCGGCGAAGGCACGCACAAGGCGGGCATGGAGCAGCCGGTTTTCTACTGGGACCCGTCCATCGCCCCCTCCGGTGCGCTGTTCTACACCGGCGACAAATTCCCGAAATGGCGGGGCAATCTCTTCACCGGCGCGCTGGCGGGGCAGTTGCTGGCCCGGCTGGAGATGCGCAACGGGCAGATCATCGGCGAGACGCGCATGCTGGAACGCGAGGGCGATCGCATCCGCGATGTCGTGCAGGGGCCGGATGGCTACATCTACCTGCTGACCGATGATCGCGACGGCAAGCTGCTGCGGCTCGTGCCGCGCTGATTCAGCCGTAGCGGATCTTCATCACGAGGATCGCCAGCACCGGCACGATCGTGACCGTGTTCGAGCCGATCAGCGGCCAGGACTGGATCAGCACGCCATAGGCCAGCCACAGCGCGATGCCTACGGCCAGCATGCAATACATGGTGAGTGAAATGGCCGTGGTGTCGCGCGTGCGCAGCACCTTGATCGCCTGGGGAATCCAGCAGAGCGTCGTGATCGTCGCGGCAGCGGCGCCGATGAGTTCGATCGTGGCGGGGGACATCGGCAGGCTCGAAGCAGCGGGAGGATGAGGCCCTTCCGATTGCGCAAAGCCTGCGCGAAAGGCAAGCCTCGAACGCGAGGCCAGCGCAGATAATGCCTCAGGCGATGAGATCGGCGATAGGCTTCACGCCGGCCGAACCGGGGAAGATGCGATCCGCAAGTACGCCCTGTGACAGGCCGAGATGATCGGCGAGAATGCCCTTCATCACGCCGCGCAGATCGGTGGTGGGCTTCAGATCGCGGCCTTCATGCAGGTTGGCTGCTTTCAGCCCCGGCCAGTCAGCCACCACGCGCCCGCCCTTCACCGCGCCACCGATCATCATGGCGACGGTCGCGGTGCCATGGTCGGAACCTTCCGTGCCGTTGATATTCGCGGTGCGGCCGAATTCGGTCACGACCAGCACAACCGTGTTCGTCCAGGTCTCGGCGAATTCGCGCTCGAAGGCAGCGAAGGCCCGGTCAAGGCCATCGAGCAGATCGGCGAGGCGACCGGTCACTCCGCCCTGGTTCGCATGGGTGTCCCAGCCATCATAGGAGAGCACGCCGATGCGCGGACCATCCTCCTTCATCATAAGCCGCGCCGCACCGGTCGCGGCACGCGCCATCATCGCGGGGTTGCCACCGCCCTGCTGCATGGGCGCGCCGCCTTTCGCGAGCTGATCGGCCTTGATACCACCGGCCAACGCCTTCGCGAGCACGGGATCGCGATGCTGGTAGAGATCGAGCACGCGCCGCGCGAGATCCTCCGGCGCTTCCGCCGAAGCCTGTGGGGCCCAGCCCAGCACATTCGCCTCCCCGCGCAGGATGAGCGGCGTCACCGTGCCGACACCGAGGCCGCCCGAGCGCGCAATGCGCTCGCCCTTGGGCAGCGCCATCAGCACGCGGTTGAGCCAGCCGGAATCGACGCGTCCCACGCCGCCGAGGCCGGTTTCCAGCACGTCCTGCCCGTCGAAATGCGAGCGCTCGCGATAGGGAGAGGCGGTGGCATGCACCACAAGAGCCTGTTTCGCGGCATAGGCCCGCGCGAAATTCGGCATTTTCGGATGCAGCGCGAAGAAGCCATCCAGAGGGATAGCAGCATTGGCTCCCTCCTTCGAGAGTGCGATGCCAGCGCGCAGGGCGGCATAATCCGGGTCGGCCACGGGTGCGACCGCCGAGAGGCCATCGAGCGCGCCGCGCAGGATGACCGTGAGGAAGCGCGGATCGCGCGTGCCCGCTGCGCTGGCGACTTTCGGCAGATGCGTCCAGGCGAAAAACGACACGCCCGCGCCCAGAAGTCCGCGACGGGAAAGCGGCATGGCTTGGCAATACTGGCTCATGGCAGGGCCCTCAGCGGCGCTGGAATTCGGGGGAGAGAAGCAGCAGCGCGAGGCCGAAAGCCCGGTTTTCCGCGCGGCCAATCGCCTGTTTCGTTTGGGGCGAGAGGCTCTCGCCATAGAGTTCAACCGCGAAATCGCGCGGATCGAGCCGCGCCGCGACGGGGCGCGCGATCTGCAACGCGATATCCATCCGGGTCTTGATCGCCTTGGGTGCTACGAGCGAGGCCTCGTCATCCGGGTGGCCGTTCGGCCCCGGCGGGTTCCAGAGCGGCTGGCCCATGAGGTTCAGGAAATTCGCGATCTGCTGCAGGCGCTCAGGCATCCAGCCGAGAGCCCGGAAGCTCGCGAGCAGGAATTGCGACGGAGTGCGCAGCTTGGTTGGCGGGGCATTCCACGCCTCGGGTGCCATGAGCAGCGTGCGCGCGACCGCCGCGAGATCGCCGTCGCTCTTGCGGAAACTCTCGGCGAGTTTCGCAACAAGTGCAGCGGGCGGCTGGTCGGCCACGAAATGCTTCGCGATCTTCGTGGCAAGGAAGGTCGCGGTGGCGGGGTGGCGCGCGAGATCACGCAGAACCGCGAGACCCCGTTCCTTGCCGGGCTCAGCATAGGTCTTGCCCATCACATTGTGCGGTCCGGGCTCGTGCCGGTTCGCGGCGAAATGGAAGCCGCCGAAGCCGTCGATATTCTCCTCGCGGCCCGTGATCGACCATCCCGTGAGGATGCGCGCGAAGGATGTGACATCCGCCTGCGCATAACCGCCGCCGACGCCCAAAGTGTGAAGTTCGAGGATTTCCCGCGCGAGATTCTCGTTCAGCCCCTTCTTCTGGCGCAGGCCGGCGGGCGAATTGGGACCGATGGATTGCCGCTGGTCAAGGTAATGCAGCATGGCCGGGTGGGTCTCCACCGCGATCAGCAGGGTCTCAAAGCGGCCAAAAACATGCGGGCGGATCGCCTCACGCTCATAGGGCGCGGCACTGGTGCGGAGGATGGAGCCACGCCGCATGGCGACGCAGAAATGGTTGGACCAGAACTGCGCCCAGCGTTCGGCAAAACCCACGGGCTGCGCCACCCCGAACGCGAAGCGCGCCTTCACCTCGGCGGCGAACACATCCTGAAGCCGCACCTCGTCAGGATCGGGCATGGCGACCACCGGAGCCTGCATCGCTTCGGTCGGATTGGCCTTGCCTTGCGCCACTTCGCGGGCGCGCTGGCGCATCTCGCGCTGGCGATCCTCCAGCTGGGTGAGCATCTGGATGGCGCGCGGGGTATCCGGCAGATCCGCCTTGGGAATGACAGCCTTGTCCGGACCGATCTCGGCGAAGCAGGCGCCGCGCGGATCAGACGCGATGGCGGCGCGGCTTCCTGCCAATCCGCCAAGGCCGAATCGCTGCAAGGCGACGAGGGCGGCATCCGGTTTCGTGGCCATCGAATGTCTCCCCTTCAATCGCGGATGCGGGCGGCGAGAAACGCCCACCGTACTAGAATGGAGATTGAAGCTCGCCAAAGCCTGAACATCAGATGACAAATCGGTAGGGTTTCAGGCTCTCCCGCCACGCTCCTGACAAAAGCTGACAGTTGGCCCCCTTGCCCCGGACAGCCCGAAAAGCCATCTAGGAGCCATGGCAAAATCCCCCAAACCCTCGCGCGGCAAGGCCTCGCGGCCGGAGCTTCAGCCGCTCGACCAGCATCTCGCGGCTTTGCTCAATCCGGCCTTGAACCAGCCGGCGAAATCGCAACCCGGCGGGCGCGGCTTCGGCGAAAGGCCGCAGGCGGGTTATTCCGCCGGCCCGGTGACGGGGGTGGATTCGGCGCTCGCGAAATCCCTCGGACTGCCGGAGGAGGTGCCAATCTCCCGCAAGCGCGACGTGGCCACGGAACCTACGCGCTATTCCGACATTGCCGGCGCGAAGCCGCGCCGCGTGATGCAGGGCAACGTGGTTCCCCTGATGCCCGACGATGCCCGCATGGGCGGCGGGCTCGATGGCATCTCGGAAGCGGATGCCCTCACCTCCACCGTCGGCGTGCAGGCAACGCATGAGGCGTTGCAGGAACTGCTGAAAAACGGCAACCCGCTCTTCCGCGAGAAGAAGGTCTGGGCACCGCATCGCCCGGAACGCCCCGCCAAGAGCGAGGGCGGCCTGCGCTTCGTGATGAAGGCACCGTTCGAGCCGCGCGGCGACCAGCCCGAAGCCATCCGCCAGCTGGTGGAAGGCGTGCAGCAGCACGAGCGTGACCAGGTGCTGCTGGGCGTCACGGGCTCCGGCAAGACCTTCACCATGGCGCAGGTGATCGAGAAAACGCAGCGCCCCGCGCTCATTCTCGCGCCGAACAAGACGCTGGCGGCGCAGCTTTATTCGGAGTTCAAGAGCTTCTTCCCGGAGAACGCGGTCGAGTATTTCGTCTCCTACTACGATTACTACCAGCCCGAGGCCTATGTGCCGCGGACCGACACCTACATCGCCAAGGAATCGACCATCAACGAGGAGATCGACCGCATGCGCCACGCGGCGACGCGTGCGCTGCTCGAACGCGATGACGTGATCATCGTCGCCTCGGTTTCCTGCATCTACGGCATCGGCTCGGTCGAGACCTACACAGCCATGAGCTTCGGCATCGAGGTGGGCGAAAGGATCGATCAGCGCCAGCTGATCGCCGACCTCACGGCCCTGCAATACAAGCGCACGAACACCGATTTCACGCGCGGCACCTTCCGCGTGCGCGGCGACGTGATCGAACTCTTCCCGGCCCACTTGGAAGACCGGGCATGGCGCATCGGCCTGTTCGGCGACGAGGTGGAGGCGATCGCGGAATTCGATCCGCTCACGGGCCACAAGAACGCCGACCTGAAATTCGTGAAGGTCTACGCCAACTCGCACTATGTCACGCCCCGCCCCACGCTGGATCAAGCCGTCAATGGCATCAAAGCCGAGCTGAAGGAGCGCCTTGCCGAACTCAACCGCCAGAACCGCTTCATCGAGGCGCAGAGGCTGGAACAGCGCACGCAGTTCGATCTGGAGATGCTTCAGGCCACGGGCGTGTGCCAAGGCATCGAGAATTATTCGCGCTATCTCACGGGGCGCAATCCGGGCGATCCGCCGCCGACGCTCTTCGAATATCTGCCGGATAACGCACTGGTTTTCACAGACGAAAGCCACGTTACCGTACCGCAGATCGGCGGCATGTACAAAGGCGACTTCCGGCGCAAGGCCACGCTGGCGGAATACGGCTTCCGCCTGCCCTCCTGCCTCGACAACCGCCCCCTGCGCTTCGAGGAATGGGAGGCGATGCGCCCACAGACGGTGCATGTCTCCGCGACCCCCGGCGATTGGGAGATGGACCGCACCGGCGGCATTTTTGTCGAGCAGGTGATCCGCCCCACCGGCCTGATCGACCCCGAGGTGATCGTGCGGCCAGCGCGGACGCAGGTGGATGATCTTCTCGGCGAGGTGCGTGAGGTTTCAGCCGCCGGCTATCGCACTTTGGTGACGGTTCTCACCAAGCGCATGGCCGAGGATCTCACGGAATACCTGCACGAGGCGGGTGTGCGCGTGCGCTACATGCATTCGGATGTGGATACGCTCGAACGCATCGAGATCATCCGCGACCTCAGGCTCGGCGCTTTCGATGTGCTCGTGGGCATCAACCTGCTGCGCGAGGGGCTGGATATTCCCGAATGCGGGCTCGTCGCCATTCTCGATGCCGACAAGGAAGGCTTCCTGCGCTCGGAAACCTCGCTGATCCAGACCATCGGCCGCGCCGCGCGCAACGTGGATGGCCGGGTGATTCTTTATGCCGACAACATCACGGGCTCGATGGAGCGCGCGATGGCCGAGACCAATCGCCGCCGCGAGAAGCAGACCGCCTATAACGTCGCGAACGGCATCACGCCGCAAAGCGTGAAGCGCAACATCGAGGACATCATCAACAGCCCCTACGAGCGCGACCGCGTGACGGTGGACAAGGGGCAGGCCGACAAGGCGATCTCCATCGGCCACAATTTCGAGGCAGTTCTGGCGGATCTCGAGAAGAAGATGCGCGAGGCAGCCGCCGATCTCGATTTCGAGAAGGCCGCGCGCATCCGCGACGAGATCAAACGCCTGAAGGCCACTGAACTCGCGGTGTTCGAGGAGCCGGGTGCAAGGCAAGGCAACGTGACCGCCAAGGCCGGCAAGGCAGCAGCCTCGCAATACGGCGCGGCGGCGAACCTGCCGCCGACCCGTGCGAGCAAACCCTCGCTCGATGCGATGGGACCGGGAACAGATCGCGAGGTGCCGCTTTCCAGCACGCCCCGCGCGAAAGGGGGCGGGAAGCCGCGCCGCCGCTGATCAGCGCGTGCGGGGCGGCAGCGGCTGTTCAGGCGGGCCGAGCCGCTCGCCATTTCCGGGGTGGATGCGCAGTTCAAGCTTCTCGCCGCTCGCATTGGTCACAAGCGCGACAAAGCAGGCCTCGTTGGTCATCCGCAATTTCTGAAGCTGGAAGCCGTCGCGTCGCAACCGGTCCTCGATTTCATCGGCGGAGATCCAGCCGACCCGTGGCAGGTTTGTGCAGAGAGTCTGCGACGAACTGGCCAAAGCCGGAATAGGCAAAAAGCTGGCGACCAGAAGCAGGCCAAGGGCATAACTGGCATTTCGGGGTCCGATCACGATCCAACCTCTTGTGATCCTCAGGCGAGAAAAGCCATACCGAACACAATTTAAAGTTGTATTATGTCATTCGATCGACATGACATGCCCGGCCGCGCCAAAGGATTGACAAGCTGCGATAATCCGCATGCAATCGCGCAAGTTCATGCGTGACGTCCCTCCGGTTCCCATAGGAGCGTGATATGGCAATCACGACAAGACGTGCATCCTTGGCCAACCTAATGGCGCTGACAGCACCGCTTCTCTCTGCTGCACCCGCCCTCGCACAGGACAACGCCACCCGCTTCGCCAGCGACCGGGTGATCATCCGGGCCCAGCTCAACAAGACCGAGTGCACCTGCCGCATGCGCGGCGAGAACCTGCCGGTGGGCACTGAAGTCTGCATGCGGAACAGCATGTTCCGCTGCGTGATGGACCAGAATGTGACGAGCTGGCGTTCTCTCGCCCAGCCTTGCCCGCAGAGCTGAGCCAAGTCTTCCGCCGCGACTGGCCCAACAAAAAAGAGCCTCGCCGCTCAGCGACGAGGCTAATGGTCTTGAGCCAGCTAGGCCGGTCAAACGTCGATTGTTGCTGTCACACCGCGCCAAACAGAATGGCGACGAGCAGAACAAAGGAAGCCAGAAACGCCAGAACATCCAGACGATAGGTGGTGCTCATGGGTTCACCTCTCCACGTGGCGATAACGCGAGATTAACCCAAACTCCTGCGCTGGCAATGGGGCTTCGTCGCCGCATTGCGAAATCGTTAACGCACCCTTCTCCGAACTGTTTCGTTTTTCAACAGCTTTGCGGGAAATCCTCAGGCATGGGCGGCAAGCGCCTGTTCCAGCAAATGCGCTGCCGCGAGCGTGCGCTGGTCATCCCCAAAGGCCCCGACCACCTGCACGCCCATCGGCAGGTTCGTCGCGGAATCACGCCAGCCTGGCACGTTCACCGCCGGCAGGCCCAGCAGAGTGATCAGCTTGTTGTAGGTCGCGTCGCCCGTGCTATCCCGCAGGGGCGCGAGACCCGGCGCGGAGAAGGTGAGGAGCACATCCACCTCCTCGAAGAGCGGATGCGTGGCCTTGCGCGCCTTGTTCGAGACCGCGCGCGCCGCATCATATTCCGCAAGGCTCACGGAGCGGCCATGCTCGATGCAATCGCGCAGGATGGGCGAGAGCCGCTCGCAATGCACATCGTATTCCCAAGTGAGCGACACCGCGCCCTCATGGTTGTTGATCGCGCGGTGATGGGCATGCGCCTCGCCGAAGACCGGCGCGAGCGTGACCTCGCGGCAGGTGATGCCCGCCTTTTCGAGCGCCTTGATCGCCTGCTCGAGCGCAGCATTCGCCTCGAGGGAGCCCTCGCCCGCGAAAGGCTGGCGGGTGATGCCGAAGACAGGCTTGCCGAAATCACCACCATCCACGCGCAGATCGCGGCCCGTGATCGCCGCGAGCCCAAAGGCGACATCCACCACCCGCGCGCCGAACAGGCCCACGGTATCGAGCAGGGGCGCGAAGGGCTTCACGCCCTGAATGGGGATGAGCCGGAAGGAGGGCTTCATCGCGGCGACACCGCAGAAGCTCGCGGGGCGGATCACCGAGCCGCCGGTCTGCGTGCCGAAGGCCAGCGGAAAGAACCCCGCCGCGACCCCCGCCGCCGAACCCGCGGAGGAGCCGCCCGGCGTATGCGCCGGATTGTGCGGGTTGAAGGTGGGCGCGGGGTTGAGGAAGGCGAACTCGGTCGTCGCGGTCTTGCCAAAGCGCAGGCCCTGCGCGGCCTCGGTCATCCGCACGATGGGCGCATCGGAGATGGGCTTGTGGCCCTTGTAGATGGGCGAGCCATGCTCGGTCGGGTAATCCGCCGTGTCGATGATGTCCTTGAAGCCGACCGGCAGGCCGAACAGACCATCCGTGCCGGGAATGGTGCGGGCCGCAAGACGGGCGCGATCCGTATCCAGTGACGCGAAGGCGCGGATATCCTTCTCCCGCTCCCCGATGGCTTCCAGCGCGAGTTCAAGCACGGTCGCGGGAGTGAGATCGCCGGCTTCAACGGCCTCGGCGAGATCGAGCGCGCGCATCATGTCTTGGTTCCTTCCAGCTTGGCGATGACGAAGCGCGTGGCGCGCTGGGCAAAGGGTGCGGCGATGAGCGCCGCGAGATAGGCGAGCGGCCAGGCTTTCACGAAAGCCAGCATCCAGCGCACCACGAAATCTGAAGGCAGGCCCAGATTGAGCCAGGTGACGAAGCCCGTCATCAGGAAGGCCATGATGCCCGCCTGGAAGAAGGGGAAAATGAAACGCGCCTTGCCCTGCACCGGCCTCTCCTGCCTGCCACAAGCGGGAATCTTAACCCCCGCGTAACCCTATCTCTTAAAGGAACCTTACCGAGGTCGAGTCAATTTTCGGGAATGTTGCGTTCTCGCCATTCCTCCTTGCCTCAGGCTGCGGCCATCCGGGCACCGGCGCGTCTGGGCCTCGCGATTCTCGCGAGCGCCGCCTTCCTGTCGGGCTGCGGCTTCGTGCGCTATGAGCAGCGCGAGGCCTGGCGCGGTGAGGCGGAAGTCGCCTGCATGAAGGCGGGCATCGTGCAGGAAAGCGAGTTCGTGCGCATCACGAAGCCGATCGACGGTTCCGGCGCCTGCGGGCTCGACATCCCGCTGAAGGTGCAGGCCTTCCAGATTGACCAGAACATCCTCTCGAGCTTTGCGCAGGCAGGCGCGCCCTTGCGCACCTCCACCGGGCAGGATTTCCGCATGACGGTGCTAAAGCCCGAGGCCACCCTCACCTGCCCCATGGTCGCGTGGCTGGATGACTGGCTCGCGACGGCAGTGCAGCCCGCCGCTCTCGCCTGGATGGGTCAGGGCGTGAAGGAAATCCGCACGGGCGGCTCCTATTCCTGTCGCAGGCGCAACCACCAGCCAGGCGCGAAACTCTCGGAACACGCCTTCGGCAATGCCATCGACATCATGTCGTTTGTCTTCGCGGATGGCTCCGTAACGACCGTGAAGGGTGGCTGGCGTGGCTCGGAGATGGAGCAGGGTTTCCTGCGCGAAGTGCTGAACTCGGCCTGCGGCAAGTTCCGCACCGTGCTCGGCCCCGGCTCGGATGCCTTCCACCATGATCATTTCCATCTCGATCTCGCACGGCACGATGCGCGCGGGCAGCGCCGTTATTGCCGCCCGAAGGTGGACGCGCCGCCGCGCCCGGCCTTCCCGCCGCAATTCAACACGCAGATGCCGCCGGCCACGGCGTATAATCAGGCCCCTCAGCAGGGACCGCAGGGCTTCCCGAACCAGGCTTATTCAGCCGTGCGCCCACCGCATGGCCTCGGCCAGTCGAACCCCTATGCCGCGTCGCAGCCGCCCGTGGCGCTGACGCAGCGCCCGCCGGCCACATCCGCTGGATCGCTTGATTGGCAGCAGCAGCGACTGCAGCAGGGCAACGGCATCACCCCGGAAGTGACGGAGCAGGAGGGCGAATTCGATCCGCGCGATTTCGATCTCACATCCTCGGTTTCGGAACTGCCGACGGGTCGTGGTCGCAGCGTGACCCGGCAGCCCATGCCCGCCCCCACCAGCGGCCTGCTGCCGAGCACCCCGCGCGTGCAGAATGCGCCGAGCCGGGCTCCCGCGCGGCAAACACAGGTGCGTCAGCCTTCCATGCCGATGGGCGGAAACTGAGCCGCGTTTTGGCTTGACCCTGAGGGAACAGGCGTCCAAATCTCGGGAATCAGGCCTTTTCCGGAGTCCGCCATGCGCCGCGCCTCTCTCGCCCTTGCCAGCCTTGTCGCTCTTGCTGTCCTCGCGCCGGCGAATGCCCGCGAGGAAATCCCCGCAGAGGGCCGCTATGCGCCTTTCTCCGGCATCGTGGATACCTGCGCCTCACCCGGCATTCTCTCCAATATCCAGTGGCGCTTCTCCGCCACCGAGCGCCGCGACTGGAACAGCACGGCCGATATCGTCGGCTTCGAGCGCGTGAAGGAGACGGGTATGCGCCAGCATGGCATCGACCTGATACCCCGCCGCACCTGCGAGGCCGTGGCCGTGATGGGCGACAAGCGCCGCCTGAAACTGCGCTACGCCATCATCGAGGCTTATGGGCTGGCGGGTTACGGCAACAACGTCACCTTCTGCCTCGCGGGCTATGATCGCAACCTAACGAATGGCGGCGATTGCAGCCGCCTGCCCGGCCGCTGAGGCCATGCTTCGCCGGATCGCCGTTTTCGCGGCGCTGCTCGCCAGCGCCGTCACCGCGCAGGCCCAGCCGCGCGAAGATCGCGGTGCGGCGATGGGCGAGTTCGATTTCTACGTGCTCTCGCTCTCATGGTCGGCCACCTGGTGCCAGATCACGGGCGAACGGCGTGGCGCGCGCCAGTGTGACTCCGGCCGCAATCCCGGCTTCGTGGTGCATGGGCTCTGGCCGCAATATGAGCGCGGCTACCCCGCTTTCTGCACGCCGGATGGGCGAAACCCGTCGCGCCGAGCCATGGATATCGCAGAGACGGTTCTCCCGGATTCCGGCCTCGCGCGGCATCAATGGCGCAAGCATGGCACCTGCTCGGGCCTGCCGCCGGAAGGTTATTTCAACGCGATTGGTGCGGCGCGCGCAAAAGTGCGCATCCCTGCCGCGCTGGAGGCTCCGCGCGACGTGAACCGCTTCGCGCCGCTGGAAATCGAGCGCGCCTTCGCTGAGGCCAATCCCGGCCTGCGCCCCGACATGATGGCCGTGACCTGCGAGCGCGGCATGCTCGAGGAGGTTCGGATCTGCCTTACCAAGGATTTGCGGAGCTTCCGCCCCTGCCCGGAGGTTGACCGTGCCGCCTGCCGGGTGCGTGAAGTCAGCGTGCCGACAGCACGGTGAAGCTGGCATTCGCGACGCGCGCAACATCGGCGAAATGCCGTGCCGGCTGCTGCGCGACCCGCGTCGCGGACTCGGTCGTCCGGATCACCGCTGCCACCGGCGCGGAGGCCTGCGAGGCCGTTGCCGCCTGCGGCTCAGGGAAGATCGACTTGGCGAGATCATCGGACCAGGCCACGACAGAGCGGTTGAGATCGGTGTGGAAGGAAGCCAGTGTCTTGTCGACCATCGCCGGGCGATAGTTCGCGAGCGAAGGGTGCCCCAAGCCGTAGCACAGCCCGAACAGGGCCAGCAGTGGCAAGTTGACCGTCTTCATCTGCATTTTCATGAGCACTACTCCGGAAATCCGGCTTCAACCGTTGTTCTTGCCCTCAGGTTATCCGTTAAAAATTCTGAAAAGCTATGACGCAGATGACTAAAATCCGAAGCATCGCCCGAAAAAACGTCGCGAGCCACATGCCATGAATTATCGCCACGGTTTCCATGCCGGGAACTTCGCGGATGTCCTGAAGCATGTGATCCTTATGCGGATCCTCGCGCATCTCGCACTGAAGCCCGCGGCTTTCCGGGTGATCGACACCCATGCCGGCAGCGGGCTTTACGACCTTTCCGGCGAAGAAGCCGAGCGCACGGGCGAATGGCGCGATGGCGTGGGGCGCATGGCCGAGCCTTTCAGCCCGAAAGCCGAGGCCGTGCTCGCGCAATGGCGCGCGGCCATCGCCGCGATTGGTCCGGATGCCCAGCATTATCCCGGCTCGCCGCTCTTCATCCGTCACGGTCTGCGCGAGCAGGATCGCGCTGCCTTCAACGAACCGCATCCGCTGGCGCAGGCGGCACTCCGCAAGGCACTGCCCCCGCGCGACAACCGCCTCGTGATCACCGCACTCGATGGCTACACCATCTGGAATGCGCAGGTGCCGCCCAATGAGCGGCGCGGGCTGGTTCTGGTCGATCCGCCTTTCGAGCAACGCGATGAATTCACCCGCCTCGCCAAGGGGGTGACGACGATGGCCCGCAAATGGACCGGCGGTAGCCTCGCCGTGTGGTACCCGATCAAGGATCGCGTCGCGGTCGATGCCTTCGAGGATGCCGCCATCGCAAGCGGCTTTCCGAACGTGCTCGTGGCGGAACTGCACACTGACCGTTTCGATGCAGAGGGACCGCTCGCGGCCTGCGGGATGCTGATCGCGAACCCGCCTTACACCTTAGAGGCCGATCTCAACGCGCTGCTGCCCGAACTCGCCGAACGCCTCGCCACGGGGCGCACCGCCCGCTATCGGCTCGAATGGCTGGCGAAAGCATAAAAGCCGCTTGCCAGCCCGCGCGGGCCGCGCAAAATCCCGGTGTCTCAAATCGTTGAGTCCACCCGGAAGGACCTCCCCGCATGCTCACCCTGCGCTCTTCGACCACCTCGCCCTTTGGCCGCAAGGTGAAGGTCGCCGCGCTCGTCACCGGCCATGCCGACAAGTTCAAGATCATCACCGCCGACACCATGGCGGCGGATGATCCGCTGCGGCGCGACAACCCGCTCGGCAAGATCCCCTGCCTCATCCTGCCGGATGGCACGGCGCTCTATGATTCCCGTGTGATCATCGAATGGATGGATCACGATGCCGGCGGTGGCAAGGTGATCCCCACGGATTGGCCGAAGCGCATCGCAGCCCTGCGCCTTCAGGCTCTGGCCGACGGCATCATGGATGCCGCGATCCTCATGCTCTATGAGGGCCGCTTCCGCGTGGCCGAGAAGCATGAAGCGCGCTGGATTGACCATCAGCGCGGAAAGGTCGAGCGGGGCCTCGCCGCCCTCGAAGCCGATCCGCCCAAGGCCTCGGCCACGCCGGATGTCGGCACGCTCACGGTGGCCTGCATGCTCGATTGGATGGATTTCCGCTTCTCCAGCCTCGCCGGTGGGCAATATCCGAAGCTCTCGGCGTTCCTTGAGGCGATGAACAAGGGCATGCCGGGCTTTTCGAAGACCAAGCCGCATGTCTGATCCGATACCCGGCATCTAAGTAAAAACAAAAACCCGGCCTGTTTCCAGGCCGGGTTGGTGATCGACGGCGAGCCCCCGCGGGCCGCGATCAGAACTTGTAGCGATCAGAACTTATAGCTCATGCCGAAGCGCAGCAGGTTATCCTGCACGCCGGTACGGCGTACGGCCGGCACGGCGTAATTCTCGCGGCCAAAGCCATAATGCAGGAATTCCACGCGGGCCGAGACCCGATCGGTCAGCATCGCCTCGACACCGACGCCGATGACATAACCCATATGGCCCTGGCTATCCTTGCCCGTCGCAGTCTTCAGCGTGCCGTTGGTGTAGGCAAAACCGCCCGTGACGAAGGGCAGGAAGCGCTCGAAGGCATAGCCCGCACGCAGCCGGCCGGAGCCCAGCCATTTCTGGCGGAACGCATCCGCAAAGCCGCGATAATCGATGCCGGTATAGCCAAGATCCGCCTCGACACCGAAAACACCCGGGCCGGACTGGAAGTTGTAGCCGACATGGCCGCCGATGCCGAAGCCATCAAGGCTCGCGCCATTAGCCTTGCCCCAGCCATAATGCGTGTTGAGGCCGAGATAGAGACCCTGCCAGTTCGCTGCCGTGCCCGGCGCAGAATAGACCGGAGAAGAATTGCGGCTGCCGGGGAAATCCGCAGCATAGGACTTCGCGGAATACAGCGCACCTTGAAGAAGCGCGATGCAGATCAAAGTCGAACGCAGATGATTGCGCATGGCAACCCTCCTCATTTGAATCGAATACAGGAGCCAGAGGCCCCTTCACGGTTTGTCAGGATTAACACGGGCGTTCACCATGCTGAACAAAAGCCTGAAGAGAAGGAGAACAACTGATTAATCATGGTCGCAATCCATTAAGCCTAATCAAGCGTAACCCGTTGAAACCCGGCCCTTCCGCCGCTTGCCAGCCCGGCAAACGCATGCGAAGCGAGGGAAACGCGTCAAATCCGGACTCTCTCGTGCCCCCGCCCCTCTCGATTTTCATCATCGCGAAGAACGAGGCGGATCGCCTGCCGCGCGTGATCGAGGCTGTGCGGCACCTCTCGGATGACATTCTCGTGGTCGATTCCGGGTCGACCGACGGCACGCAGGAGGTCGCCCGCGCGCTGGGTGCCCGCGTGATCGAGCGCGAATGGCCGGGTTACGGCCCGCAGAAACGGTTCGCGGAGAGCCAATGCCGCCACAACTGGGTGCTGAACCTCGATGCCGATGAGGTCGTGCCAGCAGATCTCGCGAGCGAAATCGCCGGGCTTTTTGCAAGTGGTGAACCCGCCGCCGAAGCCTATGAGATCCGCATCGCCGAGATTTTCCCCGGCGAGGCAGCCCCCCATCCGCTCGCTTATGCCTTGGCGCCCGTGCGGCTCTACAGACGGGATCGCGGCACTTATTCGATTTCCCCAGTTCATGACCGGGTGGATTTGCAGCCCGGCACGCGCGTCGCGCGGCTCAAGGGCACGGTGCACCATTTCTCGGTGCGCTCCATCGGCGACCAGATCGGAAAACTCAACGCCTATTCGGATCAGCAGGTGGCGGATCTCGCGGCGCGCGGAAAATCCACCTCCACCGCGCGCGTTTTCCTCGAATTTCCGGTGGCCTTCCTGAAAGCCTATTTCGGTCGCCGGCACGCAGTGCGCGGCACCTATGGTTTCATCACCGCCATGAATTTCGCCTTCTATCGCTGGCTGCGCGTGGCCAAGGATTTCGAGCGCCGCAACCGGGAGTCGAAAAAGTGAGAAAAGTCGCGCTGGTCACCGGCGGTTCGAAGCGCATCGGCGCGGCGATTGCAGATCGTCTCGCGGGTGCGGGCTATGCCATCGTTGTTCATGGCCGCGAGACCGTCGCCACCGAGGCCAAGGCTGCAGAATTGCGCGCGAACGGCGCAGAGGCCGCGAGTCTCATCGGCGATCTCGCCGATCTCGCGGGTCTCGGCACGCTGATGGAAGCCGCCACCCTGCCTTTCGGACCCGTGACGCTCCTCGTGAACAACGCGTCGCTCTTCGAGAAAGACAGCCTCGCGAACCTGACGCCCGAGAGTTTCACGAACAATCTCGCGGTCAACCTGCAGGCTCCCGTTCTGCTGGCACAAGCCTTCGCCCGAGCGTTGCCAGCGGGCGCGCCGGGTGCGATCGTGAACCTCATCGATCAGCGGGTTTTCCGGCCCAATCCGCAGTTTTTCTCCTACACACTCGCGAAATCGGCGTTGTTCACGGCCACACGCACGCTGGCGCAGGCGCTCGCCCCGCGCGGCATTCGCGTGAATGGCGTGGGGCCCGGACCGACGCTTCCGAACATCCATGACGGGATTGAAGGCTTCACGGCAGAGGCAGCGGGCACCTTGCTCGGCCGCGCCGTAAGCCCTGCGGAAATCGCCGACGCCGTGCTCTATCTGGCTGAGGCGCAAGCCGTGACGGGCCAGATGATCGCGGTCGATTCCGGCCAGCACCTGGGCTGGCAAACACCGGATGTGGTGGATTAGAGGCGGATCGCCGCGAGCAAACGCCCGTAATCCTTCTCGCCGCGATGCGTCATGCGGCGATAGGAATAGAAGCGATCCTCATCCGCATAGGTGCAGAGGCCGCAATCGTCGATTTCCGCCACGCCCGCTTTTGCCAGACGCCGCGCGATATAGCCCGGCAGGTTGAAATGCGGGTGCGTCTCGCGCGGTCCGGAACGAAAGAAATCCGCGTTGGCGGGATCATGCTTGAGGAAGGTCTCGCGGAATTCCGGGCCGACCTCATAATTCTGCTGGCTGAGCATAGGCCCGAGTGCGACCGCGATGCGCGAGCGATGCGCGCCCAAGCGCTCCATCGCATTGATCGTGCTTTCAAGCACCCCGCCGATCGCACCCTTCCAGCCGGAATGGCAGGCGCCAACGATTTTCGCTTGCGGGTCCGCGAACAGGATCGGGCCGCAATCGGCCGAGCCCACGGCCATCGCGAGACCAGGCGTAGCGGTGACCATGCCATCGGCCTTGGGTCGGTCGCCGGACCACGGGCCAGTGACATGCAGCACATCCGGTGAATGCACCTGATAGAGCGAGAGAAAATGCGTGGGTTCCACCCCCAGCCACGCCGCCATGCGCCGGCGGTTTTCGGCCACGAGCGCGGGATCATCATTCGAGCCGATGCCGCCATTGAGCCCGGCATAGAGCCCCTGCGAGACGCCGCCATGGCGCGTGAAGAAGGCGTGGCGGATGCCTGCTTTTTCGAGAACGGGAGAAAGGATGGGCTGGGGCATGTCAGGGCGTTCACTCAGGAAAGGCGCGGGTCGGGCTGTTCGAAACCGGGAGGCGGGGTCATGCCCGGCGCGGTAATCGCCAAGGCCTTGAAGAGCTGGCCCATCGCGGCCTCATCCGTGCCGGCGAGGCGGGCCACGGCGCGGTCGATCTCGGCCGGGTTCTCGGCCTTGCGCTTGAGGATCTCGGCGCGGTGATGGATGCCGAGTCGATCCAGCAGGGTCGCCTGTGTCAGCAGCGGATGCGCCACCGCACCCCCGCGCTGCGCGGCAATCGCGAGCATCGCGAAATCGACATGCGCGGTGATATCCACCTCGCCGGGATCGGTGAGAACCGGCACAAAGCGATGCGCCTTCACGGCCTGAAGGGTATCGCCGAAACCGCTTTTCGCGTGGCCATAATCAATGGCGATCATCGCGCCACCCTGCTGCACCAGGCGCTCGCCGAGGCGGCGCATGATGTCGAGCGAGAGCGGCGAGGTCTCGAAAATCGCGCCCTCCGCCGCGCCAAAAGGAATGTTGCCCGCGGGCTCCTGCGCGAGGCCAATGGAGAGACCTCCGGCGGGATCGAGCCCCACGAGGCGCTCGTGCCAATGGTTGCCCGCGCGCTGGAACTGCCGCACCGGCAAGGCATCGAAGAACTCGTTCGCGACGATCAGCAGCGGACGGTCCTCCGGCAGGCTGTCAATTGTCGCGTGCCATTGGGCATCACGCCCATCCGCCGCGAGGCGCGCGGCCTGCGCGCGCATCAGCACCGGGCTCGTCTCCACGAAATGCGGCTCGAGCGTTTCCGCAAAGGCGGGAATGGCCTTGGCCGCACGCAGGGCATCGCTCATTAGCGTGCCGCGACCGGGACCGAGTTCGGCCACTACCACGCCCTCGGGTGCGCCCATGTTCTGCCAGGTAATGGCCAGCGCGAGCCCCAGCAACTCGCCGAAGATCTGGCTGATCTCCGGTGCAGTGATGAAATCGCCGCCGGCACCGAAAGGATCGCGCGTCATGTAATAGCCGTGGCGCGGATGCCCCAGCGCAAGCGCCATGAACCGATCCAGCGAAAGCGGGCCTTCGCTGGCGATCAAAGCCGCCATTTCCTGCGCGAGAGGCGTGTTGAGGCTCGTCATGCCGTCACCGCCTGCTTGCCAGCGCGCGTGTACAGCCAGAAGCCGACCAGAGCCATCGGCACGGAAAGCAGCATGCCCATCGTCACCCACCCGCCCGCGAGGAAGCCGAGATGCCGGTCCGGCTCGCGAAAGAACTCGCAGAAAATGCGCGTCGCAGCATAACCGATGCCAAACAGCCCGGCGATGCGGCCGGGATGCGCGAAGCCATTCTTCCGCACCACGATGGCCAGAATGATCAGCAGCAGCAGGCCTTCCGTCGCGGCCTCATAAAGCTGGCTGGGATGCCGCGGCTGAGGGCCGGCGACGGGGAAGATGAAGGCCCAGGGCACATCACTCACACGGCCCCACAATTCGCCATTCACGAAATTCGCGATGCGCCCTAGCATCAGGCCGAGAGGCGCCACGGCAGCGGCGATATCCAGCATGGAAAACGGGTTCAGCCCGTTGCGCCTCGCCCAGAGGAAAACCGCCACGCCCGCGCCGAACAGGCCGCCATGGAAGGCCATGCCGCCCTTCCAGACCTGGAAAATCTCCAGCGGGTTCGCCGCGAAATAAGCCGGGTGATAAAACAGCACGAAACCCAGTCGCCCACCGATCACGACGCCGAACGCGGCATAAACCAGCAGATCATCCAGCTGCTCCGGCGTCGGCGCTTTCACATGCGCAGGCCAGAGCCGCGCATCCATCGCGAGCCGCCGCGCGTAATACCAGCCACCCAGCAAACCCAGGATGTAAGCCAGCGCATACCACCGCACGACCAGCGGGCCGATGGAGAATGCGACAGGATCGAACTGGGGAAAGAGCATCCGGGCGGCTTCCGGTTGGGGCAGCAGGGTTCGCAACATACGAACAGGCGAATTCTGTCTAACCAAAGGCGAGAGCCCGTGCTAGGTGAGCCGCATCATTCTTTTCGCCCCGATTTTTGGGAGACTCCCATGCGTGAACCCCCGACCCGCCTGCTCGATGAACTCTCCCGCGTGATGACCAGCGCCATCGGCGTGGCGCAGGGCGTGAGCCGCGAGGCCGACAGCTTCGTGAAGAGCCAGATCGAGCGCATCCTGCGTGACAGCGATTTCGTGACCCGCGAGGAATTCGAGGCCGTGCGCGAAATGGCGATCATGGCCCGCGACGAGAATGAAAGGCTCATGGCGCGGCTCGAAACGCTGGAAGCGAAACTCGCCGCCAAGGGGTGAGTCATTTCGCCGCCTGTGGAAATCGGCCCAGGGCTGTGGATCACCCCCTCTGGTCGGTTGTGGCGGAAGAGCGAATCCGAGAGCGTCACGCTCGACAGTCATCGTGGTGAAGCGGGCGCGGAAAGCAGCCTCGGACACGCCTGACACGGACCGGACTCCTGCCCAAAAATTCAGGAGGACATGGCGAATCTAGCCATGCTAGTTTCGTGTCAGGGTGATTCGTGGCCTGATTTCAGAGGGTTCGCAGGGTCTCGGTACGCGTCGGCGTGCAGCCGTTTCGTGCACGCCAGTGAGGCGTAAAGGTTTTTTCCGGTGGAAGCGTGAAAGCACACGCCGTCGCGGGTCATCGCGACGGAACGGCTTTGTGCCTCCTTCGACCTCGACGAAAAAGGGCATTTCGGGATGAACATCCTCGATCATCATGGCGGACGACCGGAACACCCGGTTGATCTCATCGAGCAGATTGCCTCCCGGCATTCCTGGGCCTTCGAGCGTGATGAGCAGGACGAGATTTCCATCGTCATCGCCGGGAGCTGGTGCGACTACCATGTGAGCTTCACATGGCTCGACGACATGGAAGCCCTGCACCTCGCATGCTCTTTCGACCTGAAGGTCCCGGAGCGCCGCCGCTCTGAGATCATCGAGCTGATCGGCCGCATGAATGCGCAGCTCTGGGTGGGGCATTTCGATCTCTGGTCGAGCGAGAATTCCATCATGTTCCGCCATGCGCTCGTGCTTGCGGGCGGCACGCCGCCGAGCCCGGACCAGTGCGAGGCACTGATCAAGGTCGCGGTCGAGGCCTGCGAGAAATATTATCAGGCCTTCCAGTTCGTGGTCTGGGCCGGCAAGAACGCCGCAGAGGCGCTGGAAACCATCCTGTTCGAGACCGCAGGGGAAGCCTGAGCGGTTGAAGCCACAAGGCGGGCATGACAGAAGGCGGGGAACACCCGCCTTTTTCATGTCTGGAGCCTGCCATGTCCGTTCCCCATCTTCTGATCTATGGTTGTGGCAAGATGGGCGGGGCCATGCTGAAGGGCGCGCTGGCGGGCGGCTGGCCTGCCGCGAGCATCACTGTGGTAGAGCCCTTCCCCTCGCCGGATCTGCTGAGCTTGCAGGCGAAGGCTGGCTTCATACTGAACCCGGCAGAGCCACGCCTCGCGGGCATGATGCTCATCTCCATCAAGCCGCAGATGCTCGATACGGCGGCCGAGGGCCTTTCACGCTGCCTCGATGGCGGAAGCGTTGTCGTCTCGATCATGGCCGGCAAGAGCATCGCGGATATGCAGAAGCGCCTGCCGCAGGTCACCCGCTTCGTGCGCGCCATGCCGAACACGCCGGCCGCCATCGGTCGCGGCATCACCGGCGCCTACGCGACGGATGCACTCTCGGAGGCCGATCGCGCCGCCGTCACGCGCCTGCTCCAGACCACGGGCCGCCTCGAATGGGTGGAGAGCGAGGGGCTGATCGACGCGGTAACCGCCGTTTCCGGCTCCGGTCCAGCCTATGTGTTCCACATGGTCGAGGCCTTGGCGAAGGCGGGTGAGCAGCTTGGGCTGGAACCCGCCATCGCGGCGCGGCTCGCGCGCGCCACAATCGAGGGGGCAGGCGAATTGCTGTTCCAGGAGGCGGAAACCAGCCCTGCCCAGCTTCGGCAGAATGTCACCTCACCCGGCGGCACAACCGCTGCGGCGCTGGAAATCCTGATGGGCGAAGGCGGCCTTACGCCGCTGATGACGCAGGCCGTTGCCGCGGCGGAAGCGCGCGCAAAGGCGCTCGCGGGCTAGTCGGCCCTTGTAGTCGGGCCGGGAACGACTACCTTCAGACGGACGTTCCTCAACCCTTCAAGGGAGGCGACCATGGCCCGCAAACCGACCGAGAAATCCGCCGAGGCTCCGAAGGGCGATCCGCGCGCCCGCGTTGTCGATGCGCTGATGGCGCTCGCCGCACGCCAGCCCTGGGACATGATCACCCTCTCGGCCATTGCCGAGGAGGCCGGGATTTCGCTGGCTGATCTGCGCGATCTCTTCCCCTCCAAGGGCGCGATTCTCGGCAGCTTCGTGCGCCGCATCGACCGCATCGTGCTCGAAGGCACCGGCGAGGACATGCACGACCAGCCGGCGCGCGACCGCGTGCTCGATGTGATGATGCGCCGCTTCGATGCGCTGCTGCCCTATCGCGAGGCGTTGCGCTCCATCTCGCGCGGCTTCGAGCGTGACCCGCTGGGCATGCTCGCGCTGAACCAACAGGGCCTGAATTCCTGGCGCTACATGCTGGAAGCCGCCGGCATCGAGGTCGATGGCGCAATGGGTGCCGTGAAGATCCAGGGCGCAATTCTCGTGTTTGCCCGCGCTTTCCGCATCTTCCTCGAGGAGGATGATCCAGCCCTGACACGCACCATGGCGGCACTCGATCGCGAGTTGAAGCGCGGCGAATGGGTGCTCGCCCGCGCCGAGGGGTTTGATCGGCTAGCAGCGCCCTTCCGGGGCTTCTTCCGCGCGGCTTGTGATGCCCGCAAGCGCCGCAGCCATCGTGATGAAGCTAAGCCTGACGCCGCCTGAGGGACCATGACCACCGAGACCACCGGCATCGCGCCGCAGATCACGTTCGACGACTTCATGAAGGTCGATATCCGCGTCGGGCGGATTATCGCGGTGGATGCCTTCCCCGAGGCGCGCAAACCGGCTTTCAAGCTCACGATCGATTTCGGGCCTCTGGGCACGCGGCGCTCCTCGGCACAGATCACGAAGCACTATACGCCCGAAACGCTGATGGGCCGGCATGTCGCGGCGGTGGTGAATTTCCCGCCGCGCCAGATCGGGAAGTTCATGTCCGAGGTGCTGACCCTCGGCTTCCCCGATGAGAATGGCGAAGTGGTGCTGGTAACGCCCGAGCGCGATGTGCCTTTGGGCGGGCGGTTGTTTTAAGCGGGCACCCGCACCCGCGCCCGCAACCCGCCGAGCGGGCTTTCCTCCAGCATTACATCCCCGCCATGGCCGCGCGCAATATCGCGCGCAATAGCGAGCCCGAGACCTGTGCCGCCGTGATCCTGATTGCGGGAGGCGTCGAGCCGCAGGAACGGCTTGAACGCATCCTCCCGGCTCTCCGGCGGAATGCCGGGACCATCGTCATCCACGGTAATCGTGAGGTATTTCTCGTCATGCACCGCGCGGATCTCGATGCGGTCGCCATAGCGCGCGGCATTCGAGACGAGATTGCCGAGGAGCCGCCGGAAGGCCTGCGGACGCACGCTCACTACGGGGTCCCCTTCGATGGCGAGCGTGGTGAAATGCCCGGCGCGCTCGGCATCGGATTTGAAGGTCTCGATCAACGTGCGGATATCCGTGGGCGACGCGCTCTCGGCCGCCTCACCGCGCGCGAAAGCGAGATAGGCCTCGAGCATGCGGCTCATTTCATCCACGTCGCGCTTCATGTCCTCCACCTCGCTGCCTTCGGGCAGGAAGGCGAGCGAGAGGCGAAAGCGCGTGAGGATGGTGCGCAGGTCATGACTCACGCCGTTGAGCATGGTCGTGCGCTGCTCGATGGCGCGTTCGATGCGGTTCTTCATCTCCAGGAAGGCAAGGCCCGCCTGCCGCACCTCCTTCGCACCACGCGGGCGGAACAGCACGTCGCGCCCCTTGCCGAAATCCTCGGCGGCTTCCGCGAGCCTGAGAATAGGCCGGATCTGGTTGCGCAGGAGAATCACCGAGACGCCAATCAGCACCAGCGACGAGCCCGCCATCCAGGCGAGGAAGATGTGCGAATTCGAGGCATAGGCTTGGCTGCGCCGCGCGATGATTCGCATCACGCTCTGGTCGAGCTGGATGCGGATCTCCACGAGGTTCGAGCGCCCCACCGTATCAATCCAGAACGGGCGCTGGATGCGCGCCGCGAGTTCGCCTGTGAGCGATTGATCGAGAATGTCGAAAAACGGCTTCTGCAAGGGCAAAGGCAGGGGCTCGGCAGGGAGAAAATCAACATCAAGGCCAAAGCGCTGCTCTGCGATTCCGGTAATGAGACGCGCCTGCTTCTCGCTGGGAAACTGGGCGTACACATCGATCAGCGCGGCGATATCCTGGCTCAGCGCTTGTGAGAGACGCGCCGTCACCGCCTGCCAATGGCGCTCCATGAAGACATAGGCCACCACGGTCTGGAGCAGCACCATCGGCATGATGATGATGAGCAGCGCGCGGGTATAGAGCCCTTTCGGCAGAACGCGGTTGAGCCAGCGGCCAATGCGCGCTTCCAGCCGCGCGACAGGCCGCACGAGGCTCTGCACAGGCGCGGTGCTCCAGACCCAGGCGAGAAGCCAGCCCAGCCATCCCAGCGGGATAGCCACGATGCGCCACAGGAACCGTACGACCGGAGGGAGCTTCGCTAGAAACCAGACGATGCTGGCCCAGACAATACGCAGGCCACGAACAAGGCGGCTCATCGGTCGATCACCAGCCGGTAGCCGAGGCCGCGCACAGTTTGCAGATGCACGGGATTACCGGGATCATCCTCGATCTTCCGGCGCAGGCGATTGATCTGCACATCGATGGTGCGCTCATTCGCTGCATTCGCGGTTTCCGCCAAGGCCTCGCGCGGCAGGGTCTCGCCATTGGTGGCGGAGAGAAGCCGCAGGATTTCCCGCTCGCGCTCGGAGAGGCGGATGACCTCCTCGCCGCGCCGCAACTCACCGCGCGCGAGGTGATAGCTGAAGGGCCCGAAGCGCACGTTTTCCGGCTCATCGGCGTTCTTCACCGGCGGTGGCAAAGCCACGCGCCGGAGAATGGAGCTGATGCGCAGCAGCAATTCGCGCGGATCGAAAGGCTTGGTGAGGTAATCGTCCACACCCGATTGCAGGCCCGCGAGCCGATCCTCGATCTCCGCACGCGCCGTGAGCATGAGGATGGGGATGGCTGAACTCTTGCGGAGGTCGCGGGCGAGATCGAGCCCGCTCTCGCCGGGCATCATCACATCGAGCACGAGGAGATCGAAAACGAGGCCCGCGAAACGGGCGCGCGCCTCGCTGGCGTTATCCGCCGTGGAGACGCGATAGCCATGGTCGGCCAGAAAGCGCGACAGCAGCGTGCGGATGCGATCATCGTCATCCACCACGAGGATATGGGGAGATTCGTCAGTAACCGGGAACTTGCGCATAAGTGGGATTATGCGCCGGATCAGGGGCGCAAATAAAGCCGGGCTTCAGGCGCTTTCCGGCACAGGCGATGCCGGGCGCTGCGGATCGATTAATTCGGCAAGAAACCGCGCGATCACGGGGCGCGCAGCAGGGTCTGCCTTGGCGATAGCCCGCGCGATGCGCCGGCCCTGCATGCCCACCAGCGCCTCAGCGAGGTCCCGGCCCCGTTCCGTGAGATAGAGCCGGCGCTGGCGACGATCCTCCGTGCCTGCGCGCTGCTCGATGAACTCGCCGCTCACGAGGTCCTTCAGCACGCGTGCGAGGCTCTGCTTGGTGATCTCGAGGATTTCCAGCAGCTCGGCGACGGTCAGCCCCTCGTTGCGGTTGACGAAGTGCAGCACGCGGTGATGCGCGCGGCCGAATCCATGCTTCTCCAGCAGGCGATCCGGCTCGCCGACGAAGTCGCGATAGGCGAAGAAGAGAAGCTCGATCAGCTCGAAATCCGGGCCCTCGACAGGCGGCATGGGCTCGGCGGGAGCCAGTTTTCGCTGGAAGGATTGGGCCATGATGTCCGCGCGACGGGCCAGACCGGTGGATAACGTTCTGGCCGCGAGAAATTATGTCAATGTTGTTGACATATTTCAGACGGATTGTTACCCGTCAAGCCGTCTTCCGCGCAACGAAAGTTCGTGATCCGGCTTTTCTGTGGTCAAGGAGGACGCTCGAACCCTTGGCTCTGGTATACCAACGCATTTGGCGCAACAATATTTCAAGCTTCGGAGCAGGGCAGTTCCTGGCAACCGAAGGCGACCAAAAGCAATGAGGAAACACTGATCATGTCCGCTCCTGCCATCATCCCGTTCGACAAACGCGAAGGCTTCATCTGGATGAACGGGGAAATTCTCCCGTGGCAGGATGCGAAGGTCCATGTTCTCACGCACGGCCTGCATTACGGTTCGTCGGTTTTCGAGGGGGAGCGCGCCTACAAGGGCAAGATCTTCAAGAGCCGCGAGCATTCCGAGCGCCTGATCGCCTCGGCGAAGATCATGGATATGGAGATCCCCTACTCCGTGGAGGAGTTGGAGGAGGCCAAGCGCAAGGTCGTGGAACTCAACGGCGGCGGCGATCAGTATATCCGCCCCGTGGCCTTCCGGGGTTCGGAAATGATGGCCGTCTCGGCCCAGCACAACCGCATTCATGTGGCGGTTGCGACGTGGAACTGGCCGTCGATGTTCGATCCCGCGACCAAGATGAAGGGCATCAAGCTCGATATCGCGGAATATCGCCGCCCTGATCCGGTTTGCGCACCGGTGCATGCCAAGGCCGCCGGCCTCTACATGATCTGCACGCTCTCCAAGCACCGGGCCGAGAAGCGCGGTTATGCCGATGCGATGATGCTCGACTGGCAGGGCCGCGTGGCGGAATGCACCGGCGCCAACATCTTCTTCACCAAGGATGGCGCAATCCATACCCCGATGGCCGACTGCTTCCTTGATGGCATCACCCGCCGCACCGTGATTGATCTCGCGAAGCGCCGTGGCTTCGAGGTGATCGAGCGCCGCATCCTGCCGGAGGAACTGCCGAGCTTCGTCGAGTGCTTCATCACCGGCTCGGCTGCGGAAGTGACTCCAGTGGCCGAAATCGGCCCGTATCGCTTCACGCCGGGCAATATCAGCCGCGTACTGATGGAAGATTATGTGACGGAAGTCGGCGCGAACTGACGCGCCTCAGACGGTGGCGCGCTTCGGCGCGCCATTCGCACCTTCGACATCCGAGAAGATCGCATGCGTCTTCCGGGCCAAGCTCGGTGAGCGGATCTCGAAGGCCGAGTGCAGCACGGCATCCACATCCGACGGATCGAACGGCTTCGTGAGGAAAGCGAAGGCGCCCGCATATTGCGAGGAGCGGATCAACGCCATCTGCTGCTCGGTCGAGACCATTACGATCTGCGTGCGCGGATTGGCGCGCAGCAGGTGGCCCGCCGTTTCCGGCCCACTCATGCCCGGCATATTCGCATCGAGGAAAATCGCATCGAAATCCGTGAGGCCAGCGAGCTTCAGCGCTTCCTCGCCGCTCTCCGCATCCTGAATATCCAGCCGGAACTGCGAACGCTCGAGAATGCGCCGCATCAGCTTGCGCGCCGTGGAACTGTCATCCACCAGCAGCGCACGGGTCACGCGGGAAAGCCGGTCATAAGCCGAGACCGCATTCAGCACATCCGAGGTGCGGAAGGGCTTGTGCAGGAATTCATAGACGCGCAGCTTGCGACCGACCTCGCGCACTTCTTCGGCGTCGAGCGACGACATTAACACCATGAAGGGCGGGCGTTCCTGCGTTGCGAAGGCATGGGCCAGAGCCTCAAGCCCAGAGATGCCCGGCAGGTGAATGTCACAGAAGATCATATCGACCGGCGATTGGCGCATGATCGCGAGCGCCTCATCGCCCGCTGCCGCCTCGATGACCGTGAGCTGACGCTCCAGCTTGTCGAGGGCCGCGCGGATCGCGCCGCGGATCACCACCGCATCATCGACGACCAGCACGCGCAAGGGCTTCGCGCCGGGCTTCGAGAGGGCGGAGAAATCATTGCTGCGCATAAAATCGGCCTCGGCCTGCAATACGGTCGTCGGAACCTTGGCACGCTACAACCATAAGTTCGAATATTGCGTTAATTCCTGCACGCGCGCGCCGGACGAACTGGCAGGAATGCAATATCACCAGCGCTCGGCAGCGCGATCATCCTCGGTTTTGGCAGCCACCCAGCCACCCTCGGCACCCGAGGCAAAATGCTCCTTCTTCCAGAACGGAGCACGAGTTTTGAGATAATCCATCAGGAAATCAGCGGATTCAAAGGCTGCCCGGCGATGCGCCGAGGCCGTGACAACCAGCACGATGGGCTCGCCCGGCGCGATTTTTCCGTAGCGGTGGATGACGGTGACAGCTTGTAACGGCCAGCGTGCAATGGCCTCAGTGGATACACGCACAAGTTCATCCTCGGCCATACCGGGATAGTGCTCCAGCTCCAGCGCGGCGAGGCTTCCGCCCTCGCTACGGCAGAGGCCGGTGAAGGTAACGACCGCACCAATATCCGCGCGTCCCGCAGTGATGAGGCGGGATTCCTCCGCCGCATCGAAAGGCTCGGCCTGCACGCGAACAACCGGCGCGACCATCGCTCAGCCTCCGGTCATGGGCGGGAAGAAGGCGAGTTCGCGCGCTTCACCCAGCGGAGCGTCATGCGGCACATGCTTGCGATCCACCGCGATGCGGATGATCGAGGGGTTCTCGAACGCATAGGCATATTCCTCGCCGAGGCTCGCGAGATGCGCCATCGCCGCGCCGGCCGTCTCGGTCCCCGGCGGAAACGTGATGGTCTCCTCGGCTTTGCCGATGCGTTCGCGCAGCCAGGCGAAATAGAGAATTTTCATGGTGTCCATCCCGGAATTCATGCGGACCAATTAGGCCGCGCTGTCTTCCTCGACCAGATGGCGGATCGAGGCCTTCATGTAATCATAGCCGGTGATCAGCGTAAGCACAGCCGCCACCCAGAGCAGAGCCAGTCCGATCAGGCGTGTCCAGTCCGGCGGCAGGACGGCATCGCCCGCCGGCCCCGCGATGAGAAAGCCGAGACAGACGAGCTGCATGGCAGTCTTCCATTTCGCGAGCCGCGACACCGGCACCGAGACCTTCAGTTCAGCGAGATACTCCCGCAGGCCGGAAACAAGGATCTCGCGGGAGAGGATCACGATCGCAGCCCAGAGCGACCACGAGCGGATCGTGCCATCGGCCACAAGCATCAGCAGGCAGGCCGCCACGAGCAGCTTGTCGGCAATGGGATCGAGCATACGGCCCAGCGAGGATTGCTCCTGATAGAGCCGCGCGAGATAGCCATCGAGATAATCGGTGATGCCCGCGAGCGCATAAATCGCCAGCGCCCACCAGCGCATGCTGGGATCACCCGGCCAGAACAACAGCGCGACCACCACGGGAATGGCCACGATCCGCCCATAGGTGAGCAGATTGGGCAGCGAGAGCGGGCGAAGCTTCCGGGGCATCTCTCTTAGCACCATGCCGGGGCGGAGCGGGTCAAGCCTTGGAAGGTTGAAATCTGTGAAGCCTCCACTGCCTTATCGCCCGCCTTCATGAAAGTGATCATAGACCAGCTTCGCTGTAGCCTCGTTGATGCCCGGCACGCGGGCGAGATCGTCATAGGAGGCGCGGCTCACCGCCTTCGCCGTGCCGAAATGCAAGAGCAGCGCCCGCTTGCGGCGCGGACCGATTCCGCTGATCTCATCAAGCGGATTGGCCGTCAGCGCCTTCTTGCGCTTGGCGCGATGCGTGCCGATGGCGAAACGATGCGCCTCATCCCGCAGGCGCTGGATGAAATAGAGTGTGGGGTCACGCGGCGGCAGGCGGAAGGGCTCGCGGCCGGGGATGACGAATTGCTCGCGGCCCGCATCGCGATCCGGCCCCTTGGCGACACCCACCAGCGGCACATCGGTGATGCCCAATTCCGCGAGCACGCCGCGCACGGCCTCCAGCTGCCCCTTGCCGCCGTCGATCAGCACGAGATCCGGCCAGGCCGGCAGGGCCTCGGGATCATCCGGCTTCTGGTCGCGGGGGGCTTCCTTGAGGAGCCGCGCGAAACGTCGCTGCATCACCTCGCGCATCATGCCGAAATCGTCGCCGGGGGTGATGTCGGTCGATTGGATGTTGTAGGTCCGGTAATGCGTCTTCGAGAAGCCGCGCGGGCCGGAAACAATCATCGCGCCCACGGCATTGGTGCCGGAGATGTGCGAGTTGTCGAACACATCAATCCGGCGCGGCAGAGCCGGCAGGCCGAACGCCGCCTGAAGGCTCGCGAGCAGCTTTTCCTGGCTCGCGGTCTCGCTGAGGCGACGCCCCAAAGCCTCCTTCGCGTTCGTCAGCGCATGCTCCACGAGATCGCGCTTCTCGCCGCGCCGGGGCGTGGCGATCTCGACCTTGTAGCCGGCGCGCGTCGAGAGCGCCTCCGCGAGTAGCGCGCGATCCTCCACCTCCTCCGAGAGGAGCACGAGGCGCGGTGCGGGCCGCTCATCGTAGAACTGCGCAAGAAAGGCGCCGAGCACCTCCGCCGGCTCCATGGCGCGATCCGCGCGCGGGAAGAAGGCCCGGTTGCCCCAGTTCTGGAAGGTTCGGAAAAAGAACACCTCGATGCAGAATTGCCCCGCTTCGGCGTGGATCGCGAAGACATCCGCCTCGGCAACCTCACTCGTGTTCACGCCCTGCTGGGCGGAAACGGCGGAAATAGCTGCAAGGCGGTCGCGATAACGCGCGGCGGTCTCGAATTCCATGGCATCGGAGGCTTCCTGCATCTCTTTCGCGAGGTGCTGGCGGATGGCCTGGCTCTTGCCGTCGAGGAAGTCGCTAGCCTCGCGCACGAGCGCCGCGTAGCCTTCGCGGGAAATCTCGCCGGTGCAAGGCGCGGCGCAGCGCTTGATCTGGAACAGCAGGCAGGGTCGCGAGCGGTTCTCGTAGACTGAGTCGGCACA
>Ga0209053_1000330_pt1 | contig 37699 bp, 57 predicted proteins | sample EBPBio152010_DNA_FD_185864 | JGI IMG/M metagenome (GOLD analysis project Ga0209053, IMG submission 185864) | Wastewater treatment Type I Accumulibacter community from EBPR Bioreactor in Madison, WI, USA - Reactor 1_7/15/2010_ DNA (SPAdes)... | ecosystem: Engineered > Bioreactor > EBPR >... | reverse complement strand
TCGGAGCCTTCGACGGTCGGGCGCGAGGGGCGCTCTGGGGGAAGGGCTCGCAATGGCCTCAGAATATTCATCGCGCGGCAGCGCGGGCACTTGATGGAGAGGGCGCCGGCCAGCGCCCCATCCTGCAATTTGAATAGCAACCGCGCACAGGCGGAGCAACGGACCTCTTGATCCGGCATCGGGAATCACCTCTTAGGTGGCGCTCCCCTGCAGGGGACGGGAGCGGCCATAAGGTGACGGTTGGTCGGCGGGGGATGCCTCAGAAACATGCTCCCCGTGTCGGAGGGTGGTGACACACCCTCTGGCCTCCCGGTCAGTCAGTCTGGATCAGGCGCTTTCTCCTTTCTTGCCACGGAAACTGGTGATCAGACCCGCGCTAGAAAGCGCATGGGTGACGCTTTCGAGGTGCCATTCGCCGTCCAGTTCAGCCGGGATCAGCCCCGAGATGGTGGCCGTGCCGCCGCCGAGCAGGCCGGGCTCGAACCCCGCCAGCGTGGCGTTCAATGTCATGGCGGCGCGGGCGGCGCCGGAAAGGGCGGCTTCGGCGGCGCGGGTGGCCTCGGCTTCTGTGGCGAAGGGGTGGCGTATCTTCTTCAGCGGCGTGCCCTGGCCCAGCTTGACCTTATGGGTCTGCCCGGTGGCGGTTTCGGTCCATTCGGCCTCGGCCGCGCGCCAGATCGCCCGGCCCTCGAACTGCCAGTCCCAGTCGGTGAAACGATGGCGCGAAAGCTGCGGCGGGGTGAGGCGGTCACCGGCGGCCGTCTTGCCCTCGCCCCGGCGTTGCACGATCAGCGCGCCGCCCGCCGGCTTGGCGGTGGCGTCCAGCGTGCCGGCGATGCGGGTCAGGAAATGCAGGTTCGATTCGGCGGTCTGCGCGAGGTAATCCCAGACCTTGCCAGCGACACTGTCACCCACCACGGCGCGCAGGCCCGCCTCGCCGGCGATGGTGCCCACGATGTCGCGCAGGCTCTTGCCTTCCCATCCCCGGGTGCGGGGCGCGCGGATATCGCCCTTGAGGTCGGCGGCGGTTGCGGTGATGCGCATCGTCAGGCGCGGTCCGGAACCCGAGACCCCGTCGACGGCATATTCCCCCATCAAGGCGAGCGGTTGCCCGGCAAAGCCCAGTGCCACTTCGATCCGGGATTCGGTCTCGGGGAAGGCGAGCTTTCCGTCACGATTGTCGAGTTCCAGTTCCAGCCGGTCGGCCTTGGTGCCGTCTTCGTCGGTGACGGTAAGGCCCAGCAGCCGGTCGGCCACCGCGCCGGTGGCGTCTTCGCCGGCCACCATGATGCGGAAGGCCGGCGTCATGTCCGCCCCCACAGACGGATCTGGCCACGCAGCACAGGCGCGACCGGGGCCTCGGCCGGAAGCACGATCACCACACCGGCCGGATAGACCGGGCCAAGGTCGGCCAGGTGCGGATTGGCCTCCAGCACGGCGGGCAGATGCGCGGCTGAACCCAGCTGGGCGTGGCAGATCGCATCCAGCATGTCGCCATTGGTCGTGCGATAGAGGGTCATGCCCGGTCACTCCCATAGGCTTTGAGGGTGGCGGTGAATTCGATCTTGCGCGGGGCACCATCGGCGAGGAACAGGCTCTTTCGTTCCTCGATGGCGGTGATGACCCAGCGTTCCCAGACCCAGCCCATGCCATCGACCAGGATGAGCGGCTGGCCCGCGCCGGCCACCAGGCGCATCAATTCGATCTGCCGCAAACCGCCCTTGAAATGGGGGTAAATGACCCCTTCAAGAGTGATCTCATCGGCGCCCGGCCCGAGAAATTGCAGCGCCGGGGCGCGACCGAGGCGCGGTTGTTCCTCCCACCTCCACCCGGCGGCGCGGGTGAAGGTCTGGTAATTCGCGCGGTTCACGCCGAAGCGGAAGGCACCAAGCGCCATCATCACGAGGCTGAGGCCGAGATCAATCATGGCAAGCCTCACTCATATTGGCCACCGTCATGCAGGGCGAGACGGCGATCCCGGCCGGCGGCCTCCAGCTCGCGCCGCACCGCTCGGGCGATCTCGGCCGCGCTCTGGCCCGGGGCGGCATTGATGGTGATGCCACCGATCTCGATACGGGGGGCGGAGGAGGCACCCCGGCCGGCGGCGGCCCGGGGTGCCTGGACGATGCGCAGGTTGGGTTGTGCTGTCGCGGCCTCGAGGGCGCGCAGCTGGCGGTTGGGGAGGACTTGGCCGTCAATGCGGGGCACGAACAACTCGCGCCCCTCTTCGTTCCAGCGGTAGATCATCCCGGCGCGTACCGGCCCGCCAAGCGCGCGGTTGCCGTCCGGGTCCGTGCCCGCGAATTCGCCCGCCGGGTTCTCCCCTTCGGGGCCGGATCCTGAGAACCAGCCCGAGGTCAGCGATGCCGCCTTGTCGCCCAGGGCGGCGGCATTGTCCCGGAACCATTTGAGGCCGTCGATGATCGGGGAGACAATGCTCCACATGGCCGAAAAGGCCGACTGGACCCCTTCGAGGATCCCCGCGAAACTCGCTCTGAGGGCTTCCCAGGCGGCCGTGATGTGCGCGGTCACGCCCAGCTTGTCGGTCACCGGTTTGATGACGTTTTCCCAGACCAGCCGCAGATTGGTGCCGAGACCGTCCCAGAGCGTCCGCCAAACCGCCCCCAGGCCGTCCCACATGCCGCGCAGCCCACCGATGGCGCGGCCAGTATCGCCGGTGAAGATGCCCGCGACGAAATCGACAAATCCCCGGAAATACTGCGTCACATCGCGCCAGAGCCGGCCGAACCAGGGGCCGATGCTGTCCCAGTTGGCATAGATCAGCCAGGCCCCCGCCGCGATGGCCGCAATGACCAGCAGGATCGGATTGGCCAGCATGGCGCGGCCGGCAATCAGCATCACGCGCCCCAGAAACTGCACGGCACGGGCAGCGACGCCAAGCACGGTGCCAAGGCCCGAGGCGACAGCGGTCAGCAGCCGCCAGCCCGCTGCAACCGGCGTGACCAGCAGGCGCGCCGCGCCAAGGGCACCCAGGATATAGGCCAGCGCCCGCGCAAAGCGCGGATGTGCGCCCAGCCATTCGCGGATGGTGCGGACCAGAGTTCCCAGGGCCAGACCGGCGGCACGCCCCCAACGGCGCCAGCTTTCTCCGCTTTCATCCAGAGGGCCGGTGATCGACAGCACACAGTCACGCACTGCCGCCAGTCTCGACCCAAGGGCCTCGAGCAGGGGCGCGGCGGGGCCAAGGGCCTCCATGAAAGCGGCACCGAACTCGGAAAAGAAGGCGGCAAGGCCATCCCAATTGCGCCAGATCCAGAGGCCCGCTATCGCGATACCGGCCAGCACGGCGCCGAGACCGGTCGCAATGAAGGCGAGTGAGGCCGTGCGGATCAGGTTCATGGGCATGAGCATGGCGATCAGACCGCCCATGGCCTGTCCGGCTCCGAGGCCCAGTTTGCCGAAACCGAGGGCGAGTTGCAGGACGGTGCCGCGCATGGCTAGCGCCACGGCCAGAAACCCCAGCCGATCCCATCCCCCGAGCAGCGCGGCCGCACGTTCAAGATAGGGGATGACTTCGGTCCAGATCGCACCCAGCGTGGTGGCAAAGCCCTCGACGGCCTCCAGCGCCCCGATGACATGGGCAGAGACGGCTTCGGCCCAGGCTTGCAGGCGTCCGTCCGCGGCCATGGCGTTCAACGTCCCGAGGATGGATTGCAGCCGGGTTTTCAGCCAATCGAACAGGCCCGCGTCCATCACCATCACCTGAAACCGGGTCCAGTGGTCCAGAAGGTTCGAGATGATGCCGTCCCATGTCTGGGACATACCTTCTGAGGCGCCTTTGTTGCGGGCGGCGAGGGCTTCGACCAGCAGCATGATCTCGGCGCGGCCGAGCTTGCCCTTGGTTGCCATCTCCTGCACCTCGGCCGAGGTCTTGCCCAACTGTTCGGCCAGCAAATCCCAGACCGGCACGCCCCGCTCCAGCATTTGCAAGGCTTCTTCGGATTGCAGCTTGCCCTTGGTCCAGCTCTGGCCGAGGGCCATCACGAGACCGTCAAGCTGCTCGGCACCGCCGCCCGTGGCGGCCATGGTATCGACCAGCGCCTGAAGCGAGCCGTTGGTCGGATCGAGGCCAAAGGCCTTCAGCCGAGCATAGGCCGCGACGGTGTCGTTCAGCTCCAAAGGCGTTCGGGTCGCGAAATCGGATATCCAGGCCATGGCGCGCTCTGCGCCCCCGGCCGAGCCCTCAAGATTTGTGAGCTGCACCTTGAAGCGTTCCATCTGCGCGGCGGGGCGGATGAAGCTGCCGGCCATTGCCGCCATCGCGCCGGTATAGACGGTCGCGACCTTTGCCCCGCGCAAGGCGGCGGCCCGCATGTCGGCGAAGCCCGCGCCCATCATGCGCGCGCCGGCGGCGACCTGACGCGCCTGTTGGAGCACACCTTCGCCGCCGATCCGTTCGATGGCGCGCATGGCGGCGCGGGCCGGACCCGTGGCGCGGTCGACCAGGCGCAGGATCAGCTGGATATTGAGATCAGCCATCGTTGGTGTCCGGTTCGGCGCGGGCGCGTGCTTTGGCCCACCAGCTGGCCAGTTCGGTCAGCGGCATCGGGTCCATCGCGGCGGGTGGCCAGTGAAAGACCACGGCGAGATCGGCCATGGCCTCTTCGATATCGTCAGGCAGTTCGATCTCGGGCGGTGTCAGTTCATCCGCGCCGTTTCGGCCTCGATCTGTTCCGCCGTGAAGAAAAAACCGACAATGCCGGTGCACAGTGCCATGAAATCCGCCGGGCCAAGCGCCTCGACCTCGCTGGGGGCAAGCGCCGGGGTGGTCAGACGCGGGATGAGACGGGTCATGGCCGCCACATCCATCTGCATGACGTCTGTCAGCTTCAGGCCGCGCAGATCGCCGCTGGCGGGTTCGCGCAGGGTCACGGCGGTGATCGGTTCAGGGCGGCCTGCGGTCAGGGCGCGGGCGAAGGTGATGGTCTTTGCGGTCATGTTCAATACCCCCTTAAATGCCCATGGCACGGCGCAGTTCGGCCAGCTGGTCGATGCCGCCGATCTCGCGCACGGCATTGACAAGGTCGATATTGAAGACCGTCTCGCCATCGACCTCGAGCCGGTAGCTGCGCAGGTCCATCGTCATCTTCATCTTGGCGCCGGTGCCGGGTTTCAGGGCATCGGGTTCGGAGGTGGTGATGAGGCCGGTCATGGTGGCGATGACGGGTGACGCCGCGAAATCGGTGGCGCTACCCTTGGCGGGGCGCAGCACCAGCCGCTCCTGACGGCCGAGTTTGCCGATGACAGCGGGCAACCATTCCGAGAAGGTCAGTTCGGCGGTCATGCCCTCCATGCCGACATCGATGCCGACCGGGCCGTCCATGCCGGCGCCGCGATGCGCTTCGGTCTGGATTTTCACCGCCGGAAGTTTGCCTTCCTCGACCAGCCCGAAATAGCTGGTGCCGTCGAGGAAGGCGTTGAAGTTCTTGATGATGCGCGGCAGCGCCATGGGGGCCTCCTCAGTTTCCGGTCACGGAGAGCACCAGCTCTTCGTAGTAATCGCCGTTGCGGCGCGCCTGCAAGGTCAGGTGCTCAAGCGGCGCCGGCGGCTCGATGTCGAAGTCGAGAAACAGCTTGCCCGCCTTGAGGGTGGTCTCGCTGTTCAGCTCGGGGTCGAGCCATGCCTTGCCACCGAGGATGGCACCCCGCCGGATCAAGGTGTCGAGATAGGCCTGCACGCTGTCGCGGATGTCGATCAGCAGCTGGGCGCTGAACGGGCGGTCCATGGCCCAGAGCAGCGCCGTTTCGGTGCTTTCATAGATCATGTCGGCGGTACGGCGCACGGCGAGGAAAGCCCAGAGCGGATCCGTGGCGGTGGAGCGGTTGCCCCAGAGCCGGAAACCGTCCGCGCGCACGATGGTCGCGATTTCGGCCTCGTTCAGGCGGTTGGCTTCGGTCTCCGGGTCGGAAATCGCCCAGGAGATCGGGCGGGCGGTGCCCGCGACGCCTTGCAGCACCTGGTTGGAGGGTGACCACCAGAAGCCCTTGGCCGCATCGCGCGCCGAGATGGCGCCGGCAACATAGGCCGAGGCCGGGCGGGTGACATGGGCATTGGTGCCGGTATCCCAGACGCGGACCGCAGGATCGACGATCATGAGCCGGTCGGAGCCGTATTTGGCGCGATCCAGAAGGGCATCGGCCTCGGTCGTATTCGGCCCGTCGGCAATCGCGACAGCGCGCAGCCGCCCCGCGAGGGCGATGAGGGCGAGGGTGACAGGCGAGGCCGGATCGGCGGACGGGGTCGAGGTGAAGCCGGGTGCCGCGAGGATGCGGGGCGTCTGGCCCAGCAGGTTCTGTGCATGGGACAGCGCCCAGATGCCGGTGCCGGCCGCCGCATCGCCGGTCACGTTGCTTTTGGTCTCGGCTGCATCGGCGCCTTCAGCGACCCGCACCACGATGGCCGTATTGACGCCCTGGGCGTAGATCGCGGCATAGGCATCCGCGAGGGTGCCATTGGCGCCCAGTGCGGCGGCCATGCGCGGGCCGGTGATCAGAACGGGCGTATCGAGTGGGAAGGTGGCCGCGACGGCATCCGGCGCGGTGCCGACCAGTCCGACGACAGAGGATTTGACGGTCTGGATCGGGCGCAGGCCATCGTCGATCTCGACGACCTCGATCCCATGCAGGAACTGTTCGGGCATTCAGCTGGCTCCGGTTTGACTGGCGCCAGCATCGCAAAGGCGGTGCGCGAGATCGCCCCTGAAAGGGTTCAGGGGCGTGTCAGAAGGTCGTGAGGCCGGATGGGAACAGGATCAAATCTGCCCGAAGGACCGGGTCTTTGTCAAAGGTTTGGCCGGGTGTGTCGCCGTGACCGGCTCGCGGCCATCTCTGATTGAAGCTCGAGACAGAACGCCTGCATCTCCGAATATTGCATCAGGTCGGTGCGGGTAATTCCGACCCATATGCTGGCCAGTGCCACCGAAATTGCGGTATCGAGCAACGAAAGCTGCCCGGCGGTCATTTGGATCGTCACATCTTCCTCACGACGCTCGATCTGCATCTTCATGCCCTGTCACGCGCTGATCTGTGCCGCCTGATCGAACAGCGCGTCGATCTGGGGATCGGTCAGGCCGAGGGCGGCGCCGAGGGTGGTCATGGTGGGGCTGAGGCGGCGGAACTCCTGCGCATCCGCCCAGGCGATGCGGGCGAGCGGGTCGGCATCCGCCAGCGCGGCCTCGACCTGCTCCAGCAACCCTGCCATGTGCAGGGCGGCGCGCGCCTGGAAGCGCGAGACCACCATGCCGGCGCGGCGATCACTGATGCCGATCTCCTCGGCCTCCCATGCCGGGGCGCTGTCGGTGCCGGCATTGGTCAGGGCGGCGACGGGCACCAGCTCCTCGTCATATTGCGCGTGATGCGCGCGGATCGCGGGCGTCACCGCGTCATAGGCGGCGCCGGTCCAGAGACCCTCGGCGGTGCGGGCTGCGTAGATCATGGGTCACCTATTATTTGTGGATGATGCCAGAGGCGGTCAGGGTGTTGATCGCGATATTGGTGCCGCCGATGGCGCTGCCGGCCGCGATGCGCCCGCCGGAGGCCACGACGATATCGGTCGATGCGTCCGAGGCACCGATCCGGCAATTCGCCCCGACCGCGACGATCACCGCGCCGGTTTCGGCCCGGGCGCCCCCACCAGCGCAGCCGGAGGCGATCACGGTTTGCGCGTCGATCATGGACCCGCCGCTCGCCCGCAGGCCGATGCCCGCCGCCGCAGATACGTTCGCGGTGCCGGCAGTGATGGTCGATGCAGCGGCGGCCTCCAGCGCATTTTCGCCGGCATTCCGCCAGTCGCTGCCGTAAAGCACCGCCACCGAGGCCGACCGGGCGAGCAGACCACAGCCCCCCGCATAGCGGATGCCCGCACCGCCAGCCACGACGATACTGCCGCCGCCCGAGAGGAACACGCCATCCCGCGCGGCAGCCGGGCCGGTGTTGTCCATCTGCATGAGCGCGGCCAATTGCGGCAGGCGCCCGCCGCTATGCGCCGCCCACGCTGGATAGCGACCGCCCAGTTCAGTGATCAGGGCGACGCGACTGATATTGACCGAGGCGGCCTCGGCGACGATCCGCACCCACGAGAGGTCGATACCTGCCACGATCACCTGCTCAGCCATCACAAAGCCGGCCCGGAGCGTGATTGTGGCCTGGAAGCCGCCGCTCACATAGGCCGGGCGGCGGTCCGAGAGATAGGCAAGGGCCGCGTTGATCGTGGCATATTGGCCGCCCGGACCAACGGTCAGGCCGATGGCGGCCTTGAGGCGCAGATCGCTGACGGCGGTCTTGAGGTTGTTCGTGCGCTCGACCATCACCTTGGCATGTTCGTTCCACAGCCCGTTCTCCCCGCCGGCCTGCGCCTCGCCGTTTTCAATCTGGCGCGCGGGCGGGTAAGTCGCGCCGCTGGTCTCTGTCAGGTTAGCCATAGGTCACCTCTGTGGGATAGGTTGCGCCGGTCGTGACAGCCGCGTCGCCCACGGCCCAGGGGCCGCCGACGACGACGGCCACCGCATCGACCAGGATACGGGTCAGGTGGCAGCGGGCGGGCGCGACCGAGGCCAGACGCCGGGCGATGGCCGCCACCTGGTCGGGGGTGATCGGCACCCGCACCGTCACCCAATATTCGGCCCAATGCCCGGCGCCGCCGGTGCGCATGTCGTCGCCCACCACCCAGGGGGCGCCGACCATCGTGGTCCAGCCCTCGGTGATGTCGCAGTCGCCATAGCCCATCACGGCAAGCACCCGGCGCACCGCGCCCAAGGTGCCCTTGTGCCGGTGGATATCGACCGAGGCCGCGATCACGTCGCGCTTGACCGCAACCGGCCAGGCGCTGTCCCAGTCGTCCACGCTGAGCGCCCAGGCGAGCCAGGGCAGATGCGCCTCGGGGCAGGTCTCCGGGCGCCAGAGGTCGGAGAGCGGCACGGGCATGTCCGACAGGCGCGCAATGGCGGTGCCGAGGGCGCGTTCTAGTGGTGTGGCATTGGTGGGGAGCAGATGGGCGGTCATTCGTCCTCCAGCGTCACAGTGACCGCGCTGCACCAGGGCGCGTGGGCGGCATCACAGAGGACGTCGGCGGCGGGGCTGGCCAGATCGACCCGCTCTACCCCCGGCTGATGCAGGGCGCGGTAGAGGGCCGACAGGCGGATGGCGCGTCCGAGCCGATGCGCATCCGTCACATAGGCGCGCACCGCCGCCTCGGCCGCCGCGCGGGCGACCTCGGGGTCAGGGCCGGCATCCATGGTCAGGGAGGCGGTCACCGCATAGGGCGTGATCGTGGCGCCCTGGACATTGACCTGATCGCAAAGCGGTCGGACATCCTCGTCATCCAGCACCGCCGCGACGGCCGCCACAAGCGCGGGCGGGGGCGTGCCGTCGCCCGTCCGCGACAGGACGGTGACCTGCACCTGACCCGGTGCGGGGCTGATGACCGAGGCGTCAAGCACATCGCCATCTGCAGAGAGCGCGTGATAGAGATAGGCCCCGCGCGGGCCTGCGGTAGAGAAGCCCTCCAGTGCCAGTTGCGTTCGCGCCCGCAAGGCACCGTCCGCCTCCATCACCGCCGCGACCGGCGGCACGGCTTCGGGCTCGGCCGGCGTGACCACAAGCCGCGCCACCCCGAACAATGCGGCAAGGTGATCGAGATCGGCACCGGTCGCAGTGGCCAGCATCACCGCGCGCGCGGCGTCATTCACCCGCGCCCGCACCAGCAGCTCGCGATAGGCGCAGACCTCGATCAACTTGGTCACCGGCTCGCTTTCCAGATCAAGCACAGCGGCAAGGCCGGGCATCAGCGCGAGGATCTGGGCCTTGAGCGCGGCGATGATGGTCTCGGCATCGAGGGCCTCGACCACATCGGGGGCGGCGAGGCTGGGCAGGTCGATATCGGCGGTCATGCGGTCAGCTCCAGATCGATGGCAGTGCTGGCGCCCTGGACATCGCCGGTCAGCACCAGTTGCAACCGCCCGGCAGAGGCGGCCAGAACCTCGACGCGGCGCAATTTCAGGCGCGGCTCCCAAAGGTCCAGCGCTTCGGCCGTTTCCGCGAAGACCTCGATCAGCGTCTCGCCATTCAGGGGCGCGTCGATCAGGTCGGGCAGTCGCGAGCCGTAGTCGCGCCGCAAGACGCGGCTGCCCCGGGGTGTGGAGAGAATGTCGGTGATCGACTGGGCTAGATGGGCGCCGGGGGCGATCTGCTGCCCTGTCACGCGGGACATGCCGGTCATGCGCCGGCCTCCGGTGCGGGAGTGGCGGCGGCCGGGCGTTCCGGCGCGGGCATCTTGGAGGGCGTCACCCGCCGCGGGGACTTCTCCTGCTTCGGTGCCGGGGCGGGATCGACCGGCTCATAGCGCGCGGCCGCCGGGGTCAGGGCGATGGTATCGCCCGCCCTGACGCGGCGACCGGCGACCCAGCCATCTGCCCGGGTGATATAGTGGCGTTGCGTCATGGATTGGGCTCCTTTGTGTTGGCGCCGCCCGTGACAACGCCGCCATGGGTATGGGTGACCAGGCTGATGCCGGAGGCGACCACGTCGCCGGTCACCTCGACACTGCCGTCGATGTAGAGATTGCCGATCAGGCGCAGGGTGCCGCCGCCGAGATCCATCGTGGGGCTGGCCTCATCGGGGGCGACCATGTTGCCGTCGACGGGCAGCGATCCCAGGATGAAGGCACGGGCCATGTCGCCCGAGGGGGCGGCGATGGAAACCTGTTCGCCGATGCTGGGCATCCAGTGCAGGCGGATCGCACCGGAGCGGATTTGCGAAACCTGCAGCGGCGGCGTTGTGAGATCGCCGATCTGCACCCGGACGCGGCCAGAGGCATTGTCGACCTCGGTCACGCGGCCCACATGCAGCAGATTGCCGATCTGACGGTCAGCCTCGGCGGCGGAGAAGGTCATGGCGCTTCCCCGATCCGGGTGTAATCGCCTTCATGCGCGGCGCCCACGTACGGCGACTGGCCGAGGTAAAGCGCCGGCGTGATCGGCTCTGCGGCCGGCCAGGGTTCCAATGCGATGATCTGCTCCCAGGTGATGACGCTGAGCGCCATCGCCAGCCCGTCGCTCTCGGCCGAGACCAGGGGTTCTTCGGCCAGCGCCTCGGCGCCGCCGATATGATCAGGGGCACCCCAGTCAGCCTCCGGGATCAGCGTCAGCAAGACCTGCGCAAGGTTTGACACGCCAATGTCGCGCGGCAGGCCCAATTCATCCCGGCACAGGACAAAGGCGGCCATCTGCACCCGGAAGGAATGATGCGGGCCTGTGCGGGTCTGATCCTGTCGCAGGCGCAGGCGTGTCACCAGCACCGCGGGCGCGGCGATGCCCCGCGCCTTGATCGCCTTGGGATCGAGCCGACCTGCCATGCCCCGGCATGTGCGCAGCCCCGGCAAGAGCGTGGCGATATGCGCTGCAACCCGGTCGGGCAGGCCGGACAACAGGTCGGGCGGGGTGGTGTAAAGGCTCATTGCAGGAGATCCTCAAGGCGCCCGATCACCAGATCCTCGATGGCGATACGGTTATCGGCGGAGAGGCCGAGATAGGGGCGCGCGGGGATGGTGCCGTTGGTGGAGCCAAATTGATGGGTTGCACCGTAAATCAGGGGGGTGCCCACCACGGCGTCGAGGCTGGTAGTGAAGTTCTGAATGCTGTCGCGCAGATCGCCTTCCCCCACGAGCAGCGAATGGCGGATTGCGTTTCCTGTATTGCGGGTCGCGGCATGGCGCGCCGACCAGGGCGCCCAGGGGGTGCCATCGGGCGCAGCCTTCTCGTCGGCAATCCGCAGCTTGGTTTGATCCTCGACCAGAGCCCCGATTTCATAGGCCAGAAGCGCCAACTGCTCCTCGGTCAGGCGCCCGAGGGCGCCGACCGCCGCGTCGATATCGGCTTCGAAGGTGACACCGGACATCAGAGATCCCTCATCTGTTCACGGCTGAAGAGGCGCGGCGGGCCGCCCATGACCACGGGTTGCGGGCCGCCAACCTCCGGGTCTTGCGATGTTTCACCCTCGGCCGGCGGTGCGGCGGGCAGCACCAGGGCAGCCCGGCCATCGGCGATGCGCGCGAGCGTGGTGATCGCATCCTCATACCGGGTGCGATGTTCGGCAGAGGCCACATCCTGCGACAGTGCCAGTCGGTAGAGCGCGACATCGACACAAAGCTGCATGAGATGCGGGGTGGTGACGACGGAGAGCGGCAGGCTGTAGCGGCGGGCCAGATAGGTGTCGATCTCGGCCGAAGCCAATTCGAGGGCGCGGGTGACGGCCTCGGCATCGGGCACCCCGTCGCGGTCGTGATCGGCCACAACCAGGGCATGGGCGCCGTAGAGGGTGACGATATCGGACTGGCTGGCATAGGGCATCGGCGACTCCGGGGGAAAGACAAGGGCGGCGGAGTGGGATCGCCGCCCTTGCGAGACGCCCGGGGGAAGGCCGGGCCGGTATGCCCGCCGCATCAAGGGCGGCGGGCTTGGGTGTCAGGGGGTTTCAGCCTTCAGCTCGGCCCAGACCTCGGCCACCATGGTTTTGGTGATGCCCTTGGTTCCGGCGGGCAGGAACTTGCGGATCGCGTCGGCCTTGGGCACGCCGTCCTCCCCGAAATCCGCGGCGTCCAACTGGCCGATGGCATCGCGCAGTCGGGTTTTCAGGTCAGTCTCTGCCGCTTCGGTGCCTTCGGGGGCTTCGGCGATATGCAGCATCGGCTCGGCGCGCAGCCGCGCCCAGTCCGCTTCGCTGAAATCGTCGGGGAAACTGACGACGACACCTTCCCGCGTGAAGCCCCGACCGCAGCGGTAGAACAGGCCCGAGGCCGCGACGGTGGTGATCAGAAGACGCTTGCCCATGATCACACCCAATCCATCACGACGACCTTGGCCTTGCCGAAGTTCGGGTTGTCGCCACCGCCCGGCAGCGTCTTGACGTTGACCACCCGGTCGGCGGCGGCCTCGAGCCCCGGCGGCACCAGCAGGATGTTCGGCACGATGCCCAGCGGCCGCCCACCATCGCCCTTCAGTTCGCGCATGGCGGTGCGCTCGGTCTCGAAGGCGGTGGCGTCCAGCACCGCCTGGGACTTGCGCGCCATCTGCCAGAAACCGTAGCCGGCATTGCAGCGATAGCGGATGCCCCATTCGTAGCGGTCGGACTTGAAAACCGTATCGGAGGCCGACGGGTCGAACTTCATCTCCAGCTCGGGCTTGGTGCGCTCCTGGAAGATGAAGGGCTTGAGCACCTTGGAGCAGTCGAGCAGATACCAGGCCGCGCCGGCGCCCGCCGTCACATTGGAAACGGTGGTCACGGCGCCGGTGCCATCGTGATTGGCATAAACCGGGTGATCGGTGTCGAAGAAGTTCTGCCCGTCATAGCAGAGCGATGCATGGCCGGCGCTGATGACGGCCTGGACCAGCCGGTCGGGGTGTTGCGCCGCCTCTTGCCCCATCGAGCGGGCAATCGGGGCATAATGGCCGAACTGGTCATCCTCGATCTGGGTCCGCTGCACCCCGACCGTCGCCTCGAACAGCCGGTTCTCCAGGCTGTAGCCATGCGCCTTCATGTCCTTGACGACGCGGTCGCCCACCCATTCGCGGAGCGCGGGGAAGTCGGCCAGCCAGCCATAGGTGTTGGAGGCGGTGGTCGAGGGCACCAGGGTTGCCACCTGATCCCAGAAGGCGCCCGTCCGCATGGCGGCGTAGCCGTCCTGGAAGTTCTTCTTCACCCCCGTATTGAGGGCGGTGAGAATGGCTGCGGTAATGATCGCCATGGTGGCTTATTCCTTCTGTTCGGCGGCACGCGCCGCGCTGAATTCCTCGGCCGACATGCCGAACTGGCGGCAGACGGCCAGATCGTCCGCCGTCAGCGCCTTCTGGCTGCCACCCGGCAGGGGCTTGCCATCGAGGCCGGAGGGCGGGGCGATCACCGGCTGGGCGGCGGCGAAGTCGCGAAAACGCTGCAGCCCGCCTTCCGCGCGGCAGGTGGCGAGGTGATAGTCGCGCGAGGCCGGGGCGACCTTGCCTGCGGTGATCGCGGCCTCGACCGCCGCCACCGCCTCGGCTTCGGCGCGGGTCTTGGCATCGGCCTCGAACTGCGTGATGCGGTTCAGCGCGAGGTCGTGATCGGCACGCGGCACGAACTGCGCCGGATCGGGGTGCTGCGCCGCGTTCAGTGCCACGACCTTCTCGGATTTGAGGGTATTGATCGCCACCAGCGCATCGGCTGCCGTGGCGGTGGCCGCGAGGCCAAGGGCCTCAAGGACCGCTTTGTCCATGTCGGGGGTCTCCGGGTTCTGGGCGGCATTCAGCGCCGCCAGTTCGAGGTTCGGGGTGTTGGTCAGGCCCGCGCAGACGATCTCGAGGATTTCGCCGGTGGCGGGGTCGAAGCGGAAGGCGGGGCTGAGGTAGCGATAGGCGCGTTCGGTCACGAGGGTGGTGCCGACCGGGGTCCATTCCACCCGGCCCCAAAGCGCGCCCTCGCGCACCTCGATGGCCTTGATCCAGCCCACGGCGGGCGCGGGCAGGCCCTGCGGCGCCTGCAGCTGGCTCGCATGCTCGATATCGATCTGCGGCTCCTTGGCGGGATCGAGGCGGGCGGCAACGGCGTCAGGGTCGGTCAAAGTCCACCAACGACCGTCGCGGCCCAGGATGCGCGGCCCGGCCGGGGTCAGCTGCACCCAGTCGGGCGCGCCGCTGTCCGCGGCGTTGAGCGCAATGCCCGGAAGCGAAGGGGAAGAGATCGGTGTGGTGCGGGTCATGATGGCCGCACCATCGCAAAGCCGGCGCGCCGGATCGCCCCTGAACCCATTCAGGGGACACGCGCGGTCGGGCTGATTTTGCGGGGGGCGATTTTACGGGCCGTGGCGGCCCCTTTGCCTTCTGACCCTACCGAGACACCCGGCAGGCTGTCGAGAGCTTCCTAGGGTATTTAATGGGTATTTAACGGCGGTGTTTGACCCCGACCCGATCCGGGGCATCGCGCACGGCCGTCGCAGATGTTGAATTTTGGGGAGAAATGGCTATTTTGATGCTGTGACCCGAGTAATTCCGGACAGCCGGCCTTGAGCCGTGACGGGGGGCCGACCGTCCGGGTCACAGTTCAATCCTTGTCCAGATCTATGACCTTATCTCCGCGTTCGGCTGCATCTTTGGCAAAGCGCGCAACGGTAGTGGGCATGATGGTGCGAACACGCATGGCATCGTCGAACCAGAGGACAAGGGCGGTCGGGCGATCCGCCTTCTTCTTTCTGGCGGACTCCGCAACATGAAAGAACTTGTCGAAGGGAATGAGCACCCGCAGCGTCACGTTCCCATCCGGGCGCTCTTCAAGCGCGGCAAGACGGGCATCGCCTATGCCCGCGATGACTGCCATCAGCGCCTTTCTGAAGGCGGCATCAGCCGAGTTGGCAAGATGATCGCCCACAACATGCTCAAAAGTTGCATTGTTCACCCAGATCATGCGGTCCGACACTCCGGTGGCGGTCGCCAATTCTGTCGGGAGCAAACCAACTGGCGCGCGGCCAGGCGCGCCTTCCATGATCCGCATCACCCGCCAGCTGGTGGCGATGTCCCGCAACGCCACCTTTCGGGCGGCTTCGGGCAGCTCCTCCAGCTTCTGGCGCAGCGCGGCCTCCATGGCCTGCAGCCGCAACTGGCCGGGATTGCGCTGCCAGCCGGGATCGATACCGACCGGCACGATGCGGGTCTCGCCGGTGCGCTCATTCGGCACCAGACGGTCGGGCACATCCGGCACGGCCGAGACGCCGCGGCGCGCACCCTCGGCCTTTGTGACCTGCCGGACCCAGCATTTGCAGCCCCATCCATTCGGCGGGAACCATTCATCCCAGAACGGGCTGTCCACCGGCAGGATCAGCCCCGCCTTGCTCAGGTGGTGCGGCCGGTGACGCTCACTCGGGCCGGTGCGGTATTCCAGATAGGGGAAGGCCGCCTTGGTGCGCTGAATGCGCTCCCATTGCCCGGCGGCGCGGGCGCTGCGGATGTTTGCATTATATATAGTGCGCAAACGGCGCGGGCTGCCCAGCTGCACCTCCTTCACTTCGCCGGTCAGCGGATCGGTCATCTCACGCTGGCCCCACCATTCCGCCAGGCGCGGATTGGCCCGCCAGTTCTTCTGGAAGGAGGCAAAGGGCAGGCCCTCATCCAGGGCGCGTTGCACCTCGGATTTCATGGCGTCCAGCAGGTCAAGTTCCGCCACCTTGGCAACCGTAAAGGCAACAGCATGTTCCTCCGGCTCCACATCCTGCCAGCTGAAGGCCGGGCGCAGCCCCTTGTTCTTCAGGAACCGGCTGGCCTCGCGCGGTGGACCGGGGTTGAAACTGTAACCGGGGCGATCCGCTGGATCAGCCATCCTTCTGGTCCCCCAGGGCACGGGCCTTGAACAGGGCCTTTACAAGGGTCTCCACCGTGAGAGCCGTCGGCATATGCGAGAGGGCTTCAGGCAGACGGGCCAGCAGCTCGTCATAGCTTTCGACGCCGTCCACCGCCGTGGCGATTGCCGCCTGCATTTCGCTGGCCAGTTCCTCCCAATCCTCCAGCGCCTCATCGGTGATCTGGTCGGCCGCATCCGGGGCGGGCGCGGTGTTCAAGGCCAGCAGGGTCTGGCGCAGCTGGTTCAACACCTCGCCCTTGGCGGGTTTGATCAGGGAGGCAGCCGGAGCGGGGCCTCCCACCACCTCCTCGCCCGGTTCCGGGTCGGAATAACCCAGCGTCCGGCGAAGCTCCGAGGCGCGAAAAGTGACGCCAATCCCGGCCAACGCGACAGCGCCATTCACCTTGGCCGTCGCGTCCTCCGGCTCCTCGAGCGTCAGGAGCAGCCGTGGCCAGGCCGCCTGTTCCCCGAAATTCAGCCCGACATAGGGGCGCAGGATGTCGCGGTTGATGGTGGCGGCAACGGCGCGCGCGTCTGAAACGGCAATGTCATGGCGCACGTCATTATGCACCTTGGCCTGCGCCTCCGACGATCCGCTGTCGGCCGTCATGGTCTGGCCCAGCACCGCCTTGGAGATCTGCTCGTCTGCCCAGCGGGCGAAAGTCTCGAACAGCCGGTCGCCCGTGGCGGCAGGTCCGTTCTGAAACTCGATTTCCATGGATCGGGGCAGGACCGCTGCGGCATCGGTGCCGATATTGGCCACCGCCTGGAACAGCTTGCGCACGTCCTCGACCGTGGCTTCCGACCCGTAACGACCCAGCCGGAGGGGCAGGCCATAGGTTTCGATGAAGGCGATCCAGTCCTTCATCGTGTACTGCTTGCACATCCAGGCAAAGGAAACGACCCGCGCCAGCCCGCCGCGATAGGTCAGGCCTGATTTGATGTTGGCACGGTGCACCGCGAAAAGGCCGGGCTCCAACACCCTCCCTTCAACCGGCGCTTCCTCGTCCAGCATGCGCGGCTCGCGCCCCGTGGCCCGATCAAAGGTGAAATGGCGCGGATCGCGGCGGGTAAAGCGTTCAAACCACCAACCACGCCCCTCACGGTGCCATTCCAACTCGATGACCGAGAAGGATTTACCGAGTGCGTCAAGGAGGTCCTCGATCAAAGCCGGAAAGCCCTCGTGTTCGGCAATGTCGCGCTGGACCGCTTCCGCGATCTTCTTCGCTTGGGCGTCATCACCGCCCGACACCACCACCGGAGTGATGCCGCTGATCACCCGTTTCCGGGTGCCCAGGACCGAGAGGTAATGCGCGTCGCGCTCTTCCATCTCTTCGGCCAGCGTCAGGAACTCGTGCAGATCGCCCTGGTCACAGGCGCGCAGGACCGCCGCCATGCGCTGCGGCGTCAGGCCAGAGGCCGCCGAGCCATGCCAGATTTGCCGGACGCCCGTGATCCCCGGCTCGGCCTGTGGGGTCAGGAGGCGCTGCGGCCGGATCGGCCGCCCATAGGCGTCAAGAATGGCCATCAGAAAAGTCCTTTCCCCACCCGAAACCCGCCCGTGGCGGCGATCTCGCGGTCAAAATCCTGCCCGCCGCCTGTGGGCACTGGCCGATAGTCATAAGGCTGGTAGGTCAGTTGCCCGGCCGAGACGGCCAACGCCACGGCCCAGAAGCGGTCGGCATGGCCGTCCGTGTCGCCATCGGCGATCAGACGCGGTGTGCCGGTGACGCCCACCTGCTTCTTGATCGCGTGCAGATCGGCGCGCAGCGGCACATCGCCCGCCGGGATCCGCGCCTTGCGATCCTGCATCGCCTCCTTCAGCGCGGTCGCCATGTCCAGCTTGATCGCGGCCGAGAACAGCACCCCTTCCACCCGGCTTTCGCCATGGCGCCGCCTGGCATCCTCGACCGGCTTCTCGCCCATGCCGGTCTGGTCCATCCGGCAGCGCACCACATGATAGCGGCGCATCACATCGGCCAGCAGCTGATCCTGTTCAAAGAACGAGGCGCGGCGGCGGGTGATCACCTCCCGCGTCCACAGCACATCGCCCACCAGTTCCATGACCCAGATGACAAAGAGGTCATTGCGGGCCGCGATATCCACCCCCACAAAGCACGGCCCGCCTTGATAGAGGCCGGGCAGCCCCGCCGCCGGATGTTCGCAGGCGCCGATCAGGTCGTAGTCGAGCCAGCTCGAGGCCTCGTCCAGCCATTGCAGCTCGTATTCCTGCGCCCAGGCATCCGGGTCAGCCATGCCTTTGCGCAACATGTCGATGTCGCGGTCCAGCCCTTGCCGCACCGCCTCATAGATATCGACGACATGCCGCGACCAGACCGTGTCCTCTGCCGTCATCAGTTCGAAGAACTTGTTGCCCTTGCCATTGGGCGTGCTGATCACCCGCAGCTTCAGGCCTGATCTGGAAATCACCGGGAACAGCGCTGCCCAGATCTCGCGCGATTTGGCATGGAAGGCGAACTCGTCCAGGATCACATTGGCCGAGAAGCCGCGCGCGGTATCGGGGTTGGCGGGCAAGGCCGTGATCCGTGACCCGTTCGGGAAGGCCACCTCAAGCTGCTTGTAGACAGCATCCGGTCCCTTCTCCTGGGGCGCGCGGAACTCGCCCTCGTGGAAGGTCGGCTCGCCCCCTTTCAAGAGGGTATTATAGACCTCGTAATACGCCTTGGTGAACGGCTTGATCACCTCGGTCATCATCTCTGCCGCCTGCCGTTCGCCGCGCGACAGGATCACCCACCGCGCCCGGCGGTCTTCGGCCCAGGCCGTGAAACAGTCGTCGGCGCATTCACCGCCGGTCGAGAAGGTCTTGCCGGTCTGGCGGCTGAACATGCCGATCTTGAAGCGCGATTGATCCGCGATCCATGCCTTCTGATAGGGCAGGAAGCGGATCACCGGCGAAGCCGGGTTGAGGGCGGCCATGGATCAGAACCTCGGTTTTGGCGGAGGCGGCGTGACGGGGCGTGCCGGGTCGGGCCGTCCTTCCCGCCGCTCTTTCCCGCGGATCGCGGGGTCATGGCGCGGCGGCAGGATGATCAGGCCAAGGCAAAAGCCGAGCAGGAATGACGCCAGCATCATGGCCTCACTGCGCCGCAGCGGTCACTGCGGCGAAGCGCTGGCGGTCGCCGTCGGCAATGGAGCGGGTCACCACGATAAAGCTGCGCACCTCATAGGCCCATGCATTGACCGGCTTGCCACCAGGCGCGGTCACCTTCAGCTTGGCCGAATGGTAGAGCGGCGCGCCATTGAAGACGAGGTCATCGATGTCCCGGTCCCAAAGCTCGCCCACGGTCCAGCCCTGTCCCAGCAAAGCCTGCACATCTGCGCTGTCGGGTTTGCGCACCAGCACCACCGCGTGGATTTCGCCCATCTGGGCAGAGGTATTGGCCAGCTCAAGCAGGTCATTGACCACTCGCGCCGATGCCCACTCATCTCCCGACCCGTCCTCGCCGGCTTCGATCCGGCTGATGGTGCGCCAGAACAGGTCCGACCCGCTGCCGACCGTATCGACCAGCACGGCGTTCCCCGCCCCGAGGTCTGACAATTCGTCAAAATCCGAGCGCGGCGGGAACAGGACCAGGGCCGCTTCAGCACCATAGGAACCAACAGCCTTCATTTGGCAGCCCTCAAGGGATCGCGCATAGACGGCGTCGATCTGGAGAATACCGAGGCTGGCGCGCCCGCTGCATAGAGCGAGCGAGATTTCGTCGGAGCCGTTGTAATTGGTCAGGGCGGTCACAATGCCGCGCTGTTCGAGGCGCTGGCCGATCTGCTTGGCGCGGCGGTCATACCCGCCGCCCGCTTTGCCGGTAGCGATGTCGATGCCCTGGGCAAAGCTGGCACCCGGCGCGAACACCGACAATGCCAGCCCGATCATCATGGCCAGTATCAGAATGAGGTCGAAGGAACGCAGTCGGTTCATGGAAGTATCCTCACAGGGTTTCACGAAAAGAGAGCAGGTAGGGATGCCCACGCCAGAAACTGACGCGGCCGATCCGGCCCAGGTGGCGGATGATGCGGTGTCGCCCGAGCGTCCAGGCGAGTGCGAGTGTCAGCCAACCTGCGCGCTGGTAGTTCAGCTGGGCCAGCAGGATCAGGTTGCCGATGGCACGGTCATCCATCACGCAAACCCCATGATCTTGCGCGCCTTGGCGGCGGCCTCGGCGTCGATGTCGCCTTTTGCCTCGGCGGCGCCCAGCATCGCGGAAAGTTCGGCACGGTCAGCCTTGATGATCGCATCCCGCAATGCGCTGGACCGGATCAGGTTGTTCAAGGCCGTTGTCAGGTCCTTCATGCCCTTGGGGTCGGGTAAGTTCCCTTCAACCATCATTGCTTTCTGCAGCTGCCATTGAATGCCGGTCAGCTGCTGGAACAGCACCTTCGCCACATTGGCTTCCTCGGTCATGCTGGCCTGCTCGAGGAAGGCGCGGATTTCATCCTGCGCTTGCTCCTGCATCTTGGCGTAGTCGCGGAACTCCTGCCCGAATGCATGGATCGCGCTTTTGCCAATGCGGAGCTCGACGCCTTCCTCTTCGCAGCGGAACGCAAGGTCTTCGGCCAGCTGCTCATAGCCTGCGAAGTTGCGCTTGCGCAGTTCCTCTTGCAGCCATTGCCGCAACTCGGGCGGCAAGCGATCAATCTTGCGGGGCGGCGGCATGTCAGGACCTCGGGCCGGGGCGCTGGATATCGGGATGGGTGGCTCGGCCAAGCGCGATCTCCACGCCGCGCGCGGTTGCGGTCGCCACCCTGAAATCCTCACGGCCCGCAAGGGTCACGAAGCCTGTCTCGGCCAACCAGGCGAGTTCGGTCGTGGTTTGGTCGCGCGAGGTCTGGATGCCGATATTGTCGCTATTCAGCACATCGGTCAGGATCGACACGTTGGACGTATAGCCCGGGCTCGTTTCCAGCCAGCGCAAGATGGCAAGGCGGCGATGACGGCGGGTGAAGAGGTGAAAATCGGTCATTGCTTCCGTTCCAAAAGAAACTGTTCGACACGGGTCAGCACGATGTCCTGACGTTCGCCATGCTTGGCCGAGGCCTCGAGCTTGGCGCGGATTTCACGCAACTCGCCCTCGAGCCCGGCAATCCCGAGCCGAAGATCGTGCATGTCTTCCTTGGTGGGCTGGGCGCGAAGGGTCTGCTCCACGCTGGCCAGACGTTGATCGAGACGGTCCATCCGCTCCGATCCGGCGCGAAACCGGGTCTCGACATTCTGGTCGCGGGTGCGCCACCAGGTGTAGAGGATGTTGACGATGTTCAGCGCAGCCAACACCAGCGCCAGCGCCGGGCCGAGATCGAAAACGGGGGGCGTGGTCGGGGTCATGACTGCTCCGCGGCCAGATCGACGCCGATAAGGGGCGAGGATTGCTGCAGCTTGGCCGTGGCAAGATTGCGCATCAGCACGGCGTCAGGGCGCAGGGCCGCGATGGCATCGGGCACGCTCCGGCGGGCGTAAACCGTCGCCGCATCCACCGCCGCCGTGCCTTTGAGGCCCCGCGCCAAGGCCGCACTGACCCCGGTCATCACCGCGGCGTGCAGGGCCTCGCGATGCCGGGCCTCGACTTCAAGGCCCCAACGACGCCGGGCGGCCTCTGCCGCGCGCAAGAGCACCATGCCAAGGATGGCCGCAATCAATTGCAGCAAGACCGGAAGGAGTTCGGCATACATGGCTTGCAGAATTTGCTGCATCACGCGACCTCCTTCAGCCATGCGCCCACCTGGAAACCGGGGCAGGCTTTGGCCGCGTATTCATTGTGTCCGCTGATCCGGGTGATACGGCTACGCATGCTGATGCCCTGGATCAGACCGCGCAGCGCCACATCCTGACGCTGAGTGAAATTACGGCCGAAACGGTCGGTCTCGGACGAGCCATGCCCGCCGATCAGGCAGATATGGATGACGCCGCGATTATGGCCCTCGATGCCGGCGCCGATCTCCGTCTCGGCCCGACCCGACAGCACATCGCCGGAACGCCCCACCAGCCAGTGATAGCCGATGTCGCGCCACCCGCGATCCTCGATGTGCCAGCGGCGGATTTCGGCCTTCTGGGCGGCAAGGCCATCGCCATCCATCCAGTCGGTCACGGTTGCCGAGCAATGCACCGCGATCTCGGTCACCGGGTAGCGCGCGCTGCCCTGAAAGATGATCGACGAGGTTTCCGGCTTGATTGCCGCCCCGGCCGGGCGCAGATCGTTGGCCAGTGCCGCCTGCGCCGCCGCCAGCGTGCGCGGCCCGGCAATGCCGTCCGCTGCGCCCGGCTGATAGCCCAGCCCGGCAAGCCCGCTCTGGATCTGGATGATATGGGATTTCGACATTGTTGCCCCGCAGTTTTCCGTGGCCAACAGTCGCAATCGCGCCAAACGAAATCGCCCCTGAAAGACTTCAGGGGCGATGCGTGACGGGCAGATGGATGAGACGTTACTGTCGCAGACGGACGGGTCAGATGTCAAACGGCAGTTGCATCTGCGCGTCCCCCGCCTCGGCGGACAATGCCGCCCGATAGCCGTGGACAGTGCGCGTGTGCAGGTCGCAGGCCAGCGCCACTTGCGAAACCGACATGCCTTGGCGCAGCAATGTCATTGCCTCCGCCCGACGGCGTTTGGCGCCGCGAAATGTGCCACAGGGCAGAACAACCCTGCCGTGGCCAATCTCGCGGATCAACGCCGTCGCGGCCTCCATGCCGATCACCTCGGCCAACTTCGTGCCTTGGGCGTTCTTGGGGATCGAGACCTCGCACCCGCCCCAGCGGCGCAGCAGGACAATCGTCAACTCCTGCCCGATGATCTGCTCGATCTCTCCCGCAATGCCAGGAAAAACTGTCATCGCCGCCCCCCGGATTTGGCAAGAACTTCGAGGCGGTCGACACGAAGTGGCAACCGCGTCAGCTTGACGATGATGGCCTCCATGGCTTCACGCTGCCGAATTTCAAATTCGAGTGTGCGCTCAAGCCGTTCCACGCGGTCGAGCAAGGCCAGGCACGCAGCTTCCTGAAGGTCAAGGCGCTGGTGTACGTCCTCGGTCACAGCTCCTCCTCCGGCCGCATGTAGCGCTCCAGGCACCGTGTCTTCGGCGTCAACACGGTGGTGATGACGAGGCCTTCATGCCTGCCCGCGCCGTCACGGATCACGAAAACAACTCCGTCCAGATGGATGTAGCGCGCCCCTGCATGCGCGGCGGGTGAAACGGCGGCGGCAATCGCGGCGCGCAGCCTTTCGATCTCGAAGCCGCCGGCTCGCTCCAGGTAGCGAAGCACCGCATGATCAGAGACGCGCAAGGTCACCGCAGCACCACCCCGTCGCGCTTGCACCAGTCCTTCAACGCGCGGATCACGTCATTGATCTGGCTGGGATCATGCATCGCGTCGACATCGATGGGCACCGCCCCCCATTTGCCCTCGAACCGCGAGCGGATGAAGGCATTCAACCCGGCGCGGTCAGGAGATTTCAGCGCACCGGCGGCGGCAAGCTGGGTCCAGAGCACATGTATGAACCGCACATCAGCCCGCGCGGCCTGGCCCTTTGAACCCCGCTTGAAGCTGCCTTTACGCCCCGCAAAATAGCTGTTTCCTGTGGGCGCGAAGCCCCGCTGCTTCAGGGCCTCGACGACCTTCAGAAGATCGGCATCGGTCATGGCCGACATGCTGGACTTGCCGGTCGCGACCAGTTGCAGGTCGCGCCGGGTCTCATCATCCAACCCCAGCTGCTTGCAGCCGACATGGATCATGCGTTGGAGGTTGCGGTTGCTCACAGCGGCACCTCCATGTCACGCCTTTGCCAGATCGATGGTGACCGGCTCCCAGGCGGCGTCGATGTCCCGGCGGCGGTAGCAGCGGACATAGGTCTTCGAACCGACCACCCGCATCGCATCGCGGATCGCCTCCATTGCGCGGCGCCAGCGGTCATCGGTGATTTCCAGCCGCAGCAGCATGAACACTTCGGCCCGGTTGATCTGGCCTTCCTTGTCGGTATTGAAGGCCCGCGTCACGATGGTGCGGATCTCGTCGCGCGCGCCCGCCGCCCATTCATTCAGGCATTCGTCGATCAGCCCCTTGGCCACCTGAAGCTCGGGGCCGAAGGCGATATTGTCGGCGACCTGGACGGTGACCTTGAACAGGGTGTCATGCGACATCAGGGTCTTGTTGCCCTTCGCGCCGCCCAGCCGGGCGCCGTATTTTTCCGCCAGCAGGGCCTCGAGCGCCCCGATATCGTCGAAGGTGTGCTGCTTGAAACGCGCCACCTGGTCCGAGAGCGGATTGGCGAAGCCGAGGATGGTGCGCACCGTCTGGTCGATCAGCTTGTCGGTGTCCTTGATCATCGACAGCGGGATCTTGGCGCCCCGGCCATCGGCCATGTGGGGCACCCCGTCGATCACGATGATGCCATCGGTGACCGCCTCAAAGGCGGGATGCGGGGATTGGTCGGTCATGTCAGTTCCTCTCGACGATAAGCCGCTCGGGCGGTGCGATCTGGTGGGGCGGGATGGCCACGAGGCCGAGGATGACCAGCGCGAGCGCCATGGCCTCGATCTGTTCGAGGCTCAGCAGGGTCAGGCCGCGCGGGCCGTACAGGTCGATGCGGCCAAGCGCGCGGCCAGCGGTGATCAGGACATCGCGGTCGGTGGAGGCCTCAGACATCGCGCCCTCCGACAATACGCAACGTGGGGCGGCAGCGACCTTCGCAAAGCCGGTCGCGGGCCGCGAAGATCAGTTCCGCGAATTCCTGACCCAACCGGACCAGCTCGCAATCCGACGCCGGGGTCTGGGCCGGATGCTGGCGCGCGAGCAGCACGGCGGCGGATACCAGTACCACCGCGCCCAGCTCGTCCCGGCCGGTGGAGCTGGTCAGCGACATGAACAGCCCATACGCATCGTCGGACCAGTCAAAGCCCTCGACCTGTTCGAAAAGCGTCCGGGCCATCATGCGACCCTCCGCGCGTTCCGGCCACCGAACAGCAGCCAGTCGGTCGAGACGTTGAGGCCCTGCGAAAGCTGTGCCAGTGCCTTGGCTCCCGGCAGCATTTGCCCATAGGCATAACCCTCCAACGACGCCAGCGGCATGGCACAGGCAAGCGCCACACGCGGCATGGGCATGCCCGTGATCGAAATCGCCAGTTGCAGCCGTTCGCGGAAAGCCGCGGCATCGAAGCGTTGCAGGCTCATGGCGTCACCCCTTTCTCGTTGCGGGGGCAATCCCGGCAGGCGCGGAACATGCGGACCCGCTCGCTATTCTCGTTGGAAAACGACCGGCTCTTTGCCATCCAGTCGCGGCACTCTGCGCTGGAAATCTCGCCTTGTGCCTGGCACCGGACGGTCAGGGCCATGTAGACGCCACGCACCACATCCTCGACGGCGCGCATGTCGCCGGCGTATTTTGCGCGCAGAACGGCACTGACCAGCGAGGCCGAGCGGTTGAGGCGCTTTGCGACCTTGTTCTGGCTGGTGCGGATGCATTCCTCCGCCAGCAGCTGCACCCAATCCGGCAGGGCATCGCCCCACGCCGCGCGGGCAATATCAAGAGGGGAGAGAGCCGTGTTCACAGACCGCCCTCCGCCGGATAGACCGTGCCGGTATTCGGGTCATAGACCTGCCGAACCCGCTGGATCTGCGGGGCCTTGGGCCCCGAGGGCCGGATCAACTGATAACGCGCGATGCGATTGACATGCGGATCGGCCTTGACCAGCACACGCAGGTAGCCGGCGGCCAGCAACCGCTTGCAGTAATCCTTGGCGGTGGCCTCGGGAATGTCGATCGAGGCGCCCTGCGTCAACTCGCGGAAATCGAACCTCTTCAGCCCGATCATGGCTTGCCACAACTGGCTGGTCACCGCGCCCTGTGTGACGGTGCTACCATCGGAACGCACACGGGGGGCGTGATGTCCGACATCTTTGATCAGCCGCCACGCCCCCGGCGCTCCGGCGGGTGCCGGGATGGCCTCCAGATAACCCCCGGCGGTCAGCGCGGTCAGATACCGCAATACGGTAGAGCGATGCGCGCCAGTGGCCATTGCGACTGCCGTCACAGTGATCTCGCCGGTCTGCTGCTTCAGCGCATGCCACATTTCCTGACGCCCGGCGCGGGCCTTGTCGGCGGGGCGGCGCCCGATGGGTTTCGATGCGACCGTCATCACATGCCCCCCCGCGGCGAAGGTGCCTTGCCAAGTTGCCAGCGGATGTGCCGGACATCGGCGGCGGTGATCTCGGTCTTGCCCTCGGTTCGGGCATAATCCTTGATCTGGTGGAGATTGGTGACGATGCGCCGGGCGACCGCCTGAGACTCGACCAGCACCTTGGTCAGCACCTCTTCCGAGATCTGGAGTTCCGGGCACTTCAATTGCGCCAGAATGCCGACTTCGCGCAAATCGGCGGGCTGCGCCGGTTCCCAGACAAGAATGCGGTTGTGAACCCGCTCCCAACGGGCCAGCGACTGCGGCAGCATTTCTTCCCCGATCAACACGATGGGCGACCCCAGCGAGCTTTCGTAGATATCGTGCAGCAGCTTCATCATCCCGTCGGTGCACAGGATGTGGGCCTCATCCAGCAGCAAAGGCCGACCGGATTTCGACAATTCTTCACCGATATTCTCGACGCTGTCGGCAACCGTGCGGCCGGCGGGGATGCCGAGGCCGAGACAAATCTTCTCGACCAGGTGTTTCCGGGTCCAAACCGATTTCACCTCGACCCAACAGGCGCCCGTGGCCTGCGTATTGTAAAGGGCCGCCTGCGATTTCCCGTAGCCGGAAAACCCGTGAAAGCAGGCCATGCCGGGCATGCCCTCCTCGCGATACTGCACCTGACGGATCACCGCGCCGAGCAACATCACATTGCGCAGCGGTGCCACGTTCTTGACCAGGTTGATTTTTTCCGTTCCGTCCAACATGCTCTCTCCTCTTTCCGTCCGCCGCCGTGGGGCCTGCCCGCCCCCGGCGGCACTTTCATCCGATGGCGACTGCACCGAAGCGGTCATAGGCCTCTCGCTGGGAGAGGTAGACCGGGTGATCCTTGATCCGGCCCCAGAACTCCGCATCAGCAGCCGGGATGTCCTCTCCGGCCTTCATGCGGGTCTCGATCTCGATCATCCGCCAGAACCGCTCGACCTCGGGGTCGCGTTTCGGCAGGGGCGCAGGGGTCGGGAATTGCAACACCGCCAGTTCGGCGTCGCGTGACGTGTCGGGTACCGGCAATGCGGGTTGAACCAGGCCGCCGCCCTTCTTGCGCAACTCGATCTGGGCGAGACGGTCCAGCTTGACCACCTTTGCCTCGGGCGCCACCGGCGTCACCTTCGGGCGGGCATCCAGCGCCGCCGCCAGATCGTTGATCGAGATCGGCCGTTGTTCCTTCAGCATGGCCTGATACTGCCTGCGCCGCCGCGACCATTCCCGCGCCGCCGCCTTGGCCGAAGCCAGATCCCGGAATTCGGATTTCTGGCGGCATTCGGCATAGCCGAGGTATTCACCCGCCATACTGTAGATATAGGCCCCCTCGTGCAGGTCTTCGGGGTTGAAGCGCGCGGTCACCTTCCGGCCGGCGATCTCCGACATCCATTCCGACCAATAGGCATTCTTGTAGAGGGTGATCTGACCGTTCTTCCGGTTCAAATCCCGCACATACTGCGCCATGAGGCACAGCCGTAGCTGCTCTTCGGTGGCGGGCCGGATCGGGGTCCGCGCGTAGCTTTCCGCGAAGGTCTCGTCCAGCGACCGGCCTTGCGCGGTATGCGACCGGCGACCGTCGCGGGCGTTGTGCTCCGCGATCCGCTCTTCGACCACGGTGATGAAGGTCTCAAGTTCGATGGCCTTCGACATGTAGTTCTCGGGCTTGGCATCCACCCGGTGCCCGGTATAGGCGCCCGCAAATCGTGGATCCTTGGCGATATCGCCCGCGAAATCGCGGAAGGCCCGTTCGATGGGCTTGGCCTGACCATGGGCGGGGGTGGCAAAGCTCATGCCGATGCCAAGCAGGCCGAGAATGCCGACCGGCTCTTCATCCGAAATCCTGAAGCGAAAACGGTGTTTCGCCCCGCCGGTCATGTCCTTGTTGGCGAATTCCATCCCGTTGTCGAAAAGGCAGTGACCAGGGATGCCGAAATCCTTCAGCATCTTCATGAATGACTGCATGACCGCGACCTTGTTGGGGTCGGTATCAATCGCCCAGGACAGGATCTTGCCGGAATAGATATCCTGCCAGACGATCAGCTGCGGCCGGATCGGCTTCGCATATCCCGGCCACCAGACGAAAACGTCGATCTTGTGACAGTCGGCATTGACCATATCCATGGCCGACATCGTGCTGCGGTCGCGGATCTGCGGCGGGAATACCTGCCGCAGCCCCTTCATCCCTTCGCGGGCGAAGACCTGCTCGATCCGCGAAACCGTCTTGTTCAGCCAGCGCCGGGCGGTCTGCTCCTCCAGCCAGGGCTGCCCATTGGCCTCGCACAGCGCCTTGGCATCCCGCCAGCACTGGCTGAAACCGGGGCCTTCAAGGCGCAGGAAATTGACCTTCAACCAGGCATAAAACTCGGGCGCGGCCTCGACCTTCTGGCCCTTGGGCAGCGAGGCGCGGTGCCGGGGCGCGAGATAGGGCAGACGGTCGGCCGGATCGACCCCTTCGACCCGCTCGAACCAGTTCCAGACCGTGCGGTCCGCAACCTTGTGCTGGCCCGCGATCATGCCGACCGCGACGAACTTCGTCACGGCGGGCGCCAGGGCTTCCACTTCCTGCAAGATGCGCAGGCTGCGCCGGGCCTTGTCCTTCACGCATTCCGGCAGGGCATCGAACCATGCCCAGACCTTTTCACGGTCGGGACGGGCCTTCGGCGCCTCGGTCGGATTGGCGCGTTCGATCAGCACCCGTTGCGCACGGGCCGGGAACAGCCGCCAGTGATACTCCCAGCCGCCGCCACGCCCTTCGCGGCGGCGGGCGAATTTGGGATGGCCGCGCCAGTCCAGCTTTTTCGCAAGCGCGTCCGCCCCTTGCTGGGATTTCGGCAAATCTGGCAGCCCGGCATCGGCGATCTCCTGCGCCGACCACCATTCCTTGATTGGCAGATTGAGGCTCATTGCGCGGCCACCTCCGCAATATCGCCCCCGGCGATTTCCGCGCGGAAACGATGCCGGGCGGCGGCGGGCGCGCGCTTCCACGCGGCCATCAGCGCCCGGAATGCGGCCTCATTGGCATCGACCGGTGCGGCGCTGCCGGGTTTCAGGTTGCGCGCGGCCTCTGCCGCCGATTTCGCGCTGCCCTCGGACAGCAGGCGCACCACATCATAGCGGTCTGTCGGCTGGCTGATCTTGCTAATCTCGATCAGGTCTTTCAGGCTGACCTGACGCGGTGCCGCGCGCAGCTTTGCGACCTCGTCGGGGCCGAGTTTGGAGCCGGCGGCAACGATCTTTCGGACCTGCCGATCTGTCATGTTGAACTTTTCGGCGGTGGCAACCGCGAAGGCAGCAACGGAACTAAGTTCCGTTGCTGAACCCTGACGCGCCAGACCACCCGCCACACCCTGCTTGGTTTCAGGGTGCAGCCGCTCATAGACCGCCTTGCGCGTGGCCAGAAACACCGCCGTATCAAGGGCGTTCATCTCGGCACCGGCAAGATTGTCGTCAATTTCGATCAGCCGCGCCCAGTCGTCGGTCACATCCGCCCAAATCTTCGCCTCGATCTCGTCCCACCCCAGCCGCCGGGCGGCTTCGGTGCGATGGGCACCTGCCAGCAGGTGCAGGCTGCCATCCTTCTTCTTGCGCAGATGGATGGCGTCCTTCATCACCCCGGTTTCGGTGATCGAGGCGATCAGGCTGTCAACGCCCGCCGCGCTGACCGGGCGCAGGCGCGAACCGATCACGATATCGGCGACCCGTACCCGGTTCTGTTGCATCAAGGTCGGTGGTTTCATCGTCTGGCCCCTTGGTATTCCTGTCAGCCTTGCGTTGCCGCACGGCGCACCTTGCCGGTGCTGGTATTGCCGGCGCTCATCCAGTGGCCCTCGTCGCGGCCACGGCAGCGGTTGCACATCCGGTTGTGAATGCCCTCGCTCTCGAACTGCTGGCCGCAGCACATGCAGGGTCGCGGGCCGCGCCGGGCGGCCTTGTCGGCCTCCGATTGCAGCCGGTGCATCGCTTCGGTCGCGGCCTTGTGGCAGGCGTAAGGCTGATCCAGCAGCGCCCCGTCCGGCGCGACGATGCGCCAGTCACCTGCGATCCTGTCCAGGCCGAACTTCGGCCGATAGGTGTCAGCAATCACACTCATTTCAGCCGCCCCAGAACCTTTTCGCCCTGGTCGATGGCGCTGAGCGTTTCGGCCAACACCGCCAGGGTGGGCTTGCATTGCGGCGAGGCCAGCATCGGCTCCCGGTCCAGCCGGTCGAGCAAATCGAAGATGCAATCCAGCGCGCGACCATAGGCCACCGTCGCCTGGTCGCGCCGATGCTGCCCGACGCCCATATCCCGGGCGGTCGCGCGGGCAAGCCGCGCCGCCTGCAAATGCTGGGTCAACATGTGGAAATCATCGAGCGCCCGCATGTCAGCCCCCGTAGGTGGTGGCGAGATAGCCCGCGATTTCGGTCATCAGGCCGCACTCCTCGGCCAGGACGGCGAAACCCAGCAGCCGTGCCGCCGCTTCGTCGTACCGCAGGCTTGCTTCCTGCATGTCGATCTCGGGCTCTTCGGCCTGCGCCTCGGCCGCTGCCATGTTCAGCAGCTCGCCGCGCATGCAGGCGAAGATGGCGCATTTCGACTGGGGATCGAGAAAGGTCACGGATTGCCTCCACAGATGATGACAAGGATGGGCAGCGCGACCGGGGTCGCCGCCAGGATCAGAAAAATCAGGATCACCCCGAGCAGATCGCCGACCCAGCAATCGTTGATGCGCGCATCCAGGGCGCGCAGGCGCTGCCAGACCGACCTGCGCGGCGCGCCCTGACCCGACGGGGCTGCCATCCCGTCACGGTCAGGGCGGCTTCCGCCGCGGCAGGGGCCAGCCGGCCCCGGCGAAAAGGGTTGAGGCGACATCACGCGGCGTCCTTCGATTTCGGGGGACGGGCAATGTCGGTCGGCCAGGCGAGGTCAGCAGGCCAGTTCTGCGCAAACCAGCCAATGACAGCGGAAGCCTTCCGAAGGGTGCAACTCGTGTCACCCTTCAGCCCGGACAACCACTTTCCATCATTGGCGGCATAGGTGGAGACGGTGGACAGGGTCAGCCCAAAATGGGCCGCATAGCTTTCCGCCAACCTGATCAACTGCTGCTTATCCATATTCTTTTCCGCTCAGGTATCGTTACCGAATAGATAAACGGTAACGCTACCGATGGTCAAGCTATACAGGACAGCAGATTTTCGGTATTTATCCCGAATCGTGCCAAAATATGCTGATCAGTTCGGAGATATCGTCGCTCAACGCCTTAAGGCTTTGAATACAAACGCATATGCTATCGAAACCAGCTCAGGCTTGGCGCCGGATGCAATTCGTAACGTCACGCGCAGCCAGAAGAAGGCAGGTCCGACGCTATCCCGCGTGGAAGAAATTTGTAGCGCGCTTGGTCTAGAGCTCTACATAGGCCCGGCTCGGGATGCTGGTCCGGTCGCGTGTCTGACAGTCGATGGCGCCGACTACGCCCATATTCCGCTGCACGATGCGTTGCTGGCAGCTGGTGCCGGTGCCTTCAACGGCTCCGAAGCCGTCGTCGACAATCTCGCCTTCCGCCGCGATTGGCTGCAACGGATCGGCGTTTCCGCCTCGACCGCCCGGCTCGCACGCGTTCATGGTGACAGCATGCAGCCCTGCCTTTGGCACGGCGACATGATCCTGATCGACACCCGCGCCAACGATCCGCCGGTTCGCGGCCGAGAAACACGCGACCAGCGCCGTTCACCCATCTATGCATTGATCGACAACGGCGAGGCCCGCGTGAAGCGGATTGAACGCCCGACACCTGATCAAATGATGCTGATTTCAGACAATACCGATTACCCGCCGGAACTGCGCCAGGCAGCCGATCTGAAGACCATTTCAATCATCGGCAAGGTTGTTTGGTGGGCGCACACGAACAGGGATTAGGTGCATGTTTGGTTGGCTCAAACGCGCCTTGGCGCCAGTCCCGTATCAGCAGGCAAAACGCCCTGATATTGATATGAACGGGCGGGCTGTCACTCCAGAGCTTCTGGGTTTTGTTCATCCAGAGGAGGCCACCGACGCGCAAAAGATGACCGCTCTTCGTTGGGCGGCGTCTTGGTGCGGGTATCGAGGCGAGGTGAACGAGGCATGGCTTCATGGCTTGGCGAACACCCTTCGAGGGATCCGCGAAAAGGGCGTCAGGAAGGGAGAGTTTGAGGAGGAAAAGCGGGTTTTGCGGACAGCTACACGCGCACTCAGGTTGGAGGCGCAACGGGCGCGGACGGAAAGGACGTGCGGAGCGTTCCCATATTCTCAGTTTCGGCTCGGGCCGGCGGATATGAGCGATCCTCTAGACTGCCCGTGCAAACTCGCCCTGGAGATGGAAAAGCGGATCATGCCGTGGAACCATTTTCCAGTGCTGCCGATGCCAGGCTGTGACGCCTACGTTTGCAAATGCTGGTTCCGACAGGTGACCAAGGCAGAAGCGGCTAAGCACGAGATCAAGGTCTAAGCCGAAAAATCAGTTGTATGTTCTGGGCGCAGTTGGCCCGAAGCAAACTTCTGGATATCCATTACATTTCAAAAGCTTGATCGCAACATACAACTGCGAAGGCCAACTTACGGCTCTATTTGTATGTTCGGAACCGGCGCCCCGGCGCCCCGTCGCGCCTTCGCCGCCAATATCCCCGATTCCGCCTTGTTTTCTTGGGCTTTGGCCGACCCTGCCGCTGTCCTGCGTCATGCCCTTGAAACGCCCTTCAACGCCCCTTGATGAGCCTTTTCAGCGCACACTGCATGACAGCCCCGGCAGCACACCGGAAAGCGCCCAAACCCTTCCCAACCCCCTGTTTTTCTTACCTTGTCCGAGGTCTTCCGGGTTCCCCCGCCGTCTTCCGGGTTCACTGCAAGATTAAGTGTCAAACCTCACTGGCTGAAGCCAGACCGCGCCTCGACGTCTTCCTGTGTGAGGCCCTTGGTACGCCGCAAGCGTGAGAAGTTTCGACCGACGAGTTTGCGCATATCCATGCGCGGCACGTCATTTCTGATGACGGCATCTTTCCGCATAACTGATTGCAGGCATTCGACATGGCACCTTTCCGCCCTCGGCACATGATCCCCACACTGCTTGCGCTCTGTCTCACAAGCACCGTGCCCGCGCGTGCGGAAATCAGATTTGCCTCGACGGCAGACGGCCCCTATGGCGCTATGTTCACCGGTTTGGATTATGTGGTGCGTGAACAGCGCGCGCAGCAGATTGCCGATGAGCATGGTATCAGCCGCGAAGCCTATGAGGCGTTCCGCCAAGAGCTGAACCATAAATGCACGATTTTCACGGGCATGCCGGAGCCGATGCTGCTCTGTGTGACCCAAGTCGCCGAGCGTCACCGCATCCAGCTTTAAACGCGGGTCGGAGGCTCATGATGAGAACTGCACTTTGGACCGCGGGCCTTCTGGTGCTCGGCACCCCTCTGTTCGGGCAAAACTGGGTGTCATTGGGCGGGGATATGAACAGCGAAATCGACGTCGAATCCGTTCATCGCCGCGGTGACATGCCGGTTGCGCGCATGCGCTTTGCCGTCACAGGCGCGCAGGGCACGGGCGGCATGACCCTGGAAATGGGCGCGATATGCGCAGAAGGCTATCTATATATCTTCGATGGCACGACCAGTGTCAGCTGGTCATCGCGCGTCTCACGCCATGAGGCTTGGTCAGAGGCGGCGCGGATTTACCTCAAGCCCTGATCGGCATGTAGCGGGGCATTGGAGTGTTCGCATCAACCCTATGTGTTTTTCCAGCACCCGACATAAATGCAAAATGAGCCTTGGCTTTTCGCGCTAAGGATCGGCTCACTTAAGGCATTGTTATCGCTTGCACGTTCAACCGTTCTTGTCGTTGGATGCAGGTCTTGGCACGGTGACAGTGTGATCCGCTCAAGGCATTGAAGAGACCGTTTGAGGTGCCCCTAGATTTGTAGACGCTTTGCCCCCTAACTTTGAGGCTAGGAGGCCGACATGGGGACGAGCAATTACAGCGACGAGTTCAAACGGGATGCGGTGCACCAGATCACGGTACGGGGGTATCCTGTTCGGGAGGTGTCCCGGCGTTTGGGCGTCAGCACGCATTCTCTGTATAAGTGGTTGAAGCAGTTCGGGGAGCCGGTTTCGAAGCCCGGCATCGACCATGAAGCCGAAAACCGTCGGTTGAAGCGCGAGCTGGCCCGGGTGATCGAGGAGCGCGACATCTTAAAAAAGGCGGCCGCGTACTTCGCGCAGAATGCAAAGTGAAGTACGCTTTCATCAGCGCGCATAGGGAACAGTTTCGCGTCCGGGCCATGTGCCGGGTGCTGCGTGTCCATGTCTCTGGCTTCTATGCATGGCTTAAAGAACCGTTAAGCCACCGCGCGCAGGAAGATGTCCGCCAGACTGCGTTGATCCGGCAGGCCTGGATCGATAGCGGCAGGATTTACGGCTATCGCAAGCTGGCTGACGATCTGCGCGACCTAGGGGAGACGATTTCCGAGAACCGGGTCGCCCGGCTGGCTGGCCTTGCGGGTATCGCCGCCCAAGTCGGCTACTAGCGACGTCCCGGTCGATATGGTGGAAAGCCTGCCATTGTCACAGCCAACACGTTGGATAGGCAGTTCGAGGTAGATGCGCCAGACAAGATCTGGGTGACAGACATCACCTATATCAAAACTCACGAGGGCTGGCTGTATCTGGCGGTCGTGATTGATCTGTTCTCGCGCCGCGTGGTCGGTTGGTCCGCCCATGCTCGACACCGACATTCCCGCCGCCACGCAGCTCCTGAGCCCGCGCAACTACATGAACAACGGCGCGACGGCGGCGGCGGTCGCCTATGATTGCTCGGGGGTCTATGTGGAGACGGATTACTGATTACGGAAGCACGATGCTGCCTAAGAAACCTCTTGAGCAACGCAATGGCACAAGGGTTTGCGCCAATTCCGCGCGCGGATCGTCCAGTTCGAACGCTTATGCGATGCCCATTCCTTATCGGGCATGTCTCGCGCGAAACTGGTCTCTGTAGTAGGTAATCGATTTGATTACGATTGGCACCGCCGGCGAGTCCCATTCGCTACGGCACCTAGGTTACCGGATTTCCCTTTCTCATGCCGCCGAGTTTCGCTTCGGGCAAGAACAGCGCCAGCAGCACGCCGACAATGGTTACGGCTCCCACTATCGCGTAGATCGGCGGAAGCGCCAGAGCGTAGGACTCTACCACGCCCGCGCGCAGCGCCTCGGGCAGCGCCTGCACCAGCGCTGGGGTAGTCCTGTCGATGCTCTCCAGCCCCAGATCGGCGGCGGTGATCGCGCGGTCCGTAAGGCCGTCGCCCAGACGCGAGGCGAAAGCGACGCCGACGACGGTGATGCCCAGGGTCGCGCCGATCTCGCGAAAGAAGTTGTTGGCCGATGTCGCGGTGCCGACTTCGGACGGAGGGGCATCGTTCTGCACGATGAGCACCAGGATCTGCAAGACGCAGCCAAGCCCAAGTCCCAGGACGGCAAGGTAGGGCGCGGCCAGCCAGACCTGGCCATCGGCCGAAAGGGTCGAGAGCAAGAACAAGCCGGCGACGATGAGCGTCATTCCAAGGATCGGGAAAATCCGGTACTGGCCGGTCTTGCTGATCCACCAGCCGCTCAGGATGCCGCTCGCCGCGATGGCGAAGACCATCGGCACCAGCATGTAGCCCGACTGCGTAGCACTAAGCCCGTACACCACCTGCACGTAGGTGGGCACATAGGTGATCGCGGCGAACATGCCGATGGCCGCGAAGATCCCGCACAGCGTCGCCAGCACAAAGGTCCGGCTGCGGAAAAGCCGCATCGGCAGGATCGGATCGGCGGCACGGGTCTCGATCCAGAAAAAGGCCGCCGAGGCGACGAGGCAGAGGGCGGCAAGGGCGAGAAGCCTGGGCGACGACCAGGCAAGGCTGGTCCCGCCGAGGCCCACCACAAGGGTCAGCGCCGTGACCGCAACTGCCATCGCTAGGATACCGAGGCGGTCCACCCGAAGCTCGTTTCGCTCGTTCGGAGCGTTCAGGAACAGGACGGCAGCGGCGACGGCCAAGCCGCCGAGCGGCAGGTTGATCCAGAAGATCCAGCGCCAGTGCGCCAGGTCGGTCAACAGCCCACCGATGCTGGGGCCAACGATCGAGGCCAGCCCAAAGACCGCCCCGAGCGGCCCAAGATAGCGCCCACGCTCACGCGCGGGCACGACATCGGCGATGATCGCCTGCGAAAGGACCATCAGCCCGCCGCCCCCCAGCCCCTGCAGCGTGCGGAAGGCGATCAACTGACCGATGGTCTGGCTCAACCCGCACAGCGCCGATCCCAAGAGGAACACACCCAGCGCGCTGACGAACAGCCATTTTCGCCCGAGCACATCGCCGAACTTCCCGTAGACGGGCAGGGCGATCGTTGCCGCAAGCGTGTAGCCGGTGACCACCCAACTCATCTGCGACACGCCGTTCAGCTCGCCCACCACGGTCGGCAGCGCGGTCGAGACGATGGTCTGGTCCAATGCGGCAAGAAGCATGCTGACAAGGACCGCCGCATAGATCCAGATGAAGCCTTTCGGCGCCTGCCGGGGCCGGTCGTCGGTCAGCATGCTTTCAGTTTCCCTTCAGAAAAGGCCATCCGCCGAGCGTCACAGCCGCACCTCGCCCGCAACGGGCAGCGTGATGCGGACCCGAAGCCCGGTTGGCAGGTTATCGGTCAGGCGGATCGTGCCACCATGGGCTGCAACGGTGCGTGCGGCGATGGCAAGGCCAAGCCCGGTGCCGCCCCTCGGCGCGGCGTTGGGCAGGCGCACGAAGGGATCGAAAAGTCGCGGCTTCTCCGCCTCCGGCACACCCTGACCTTCATCCGCAATCTCGATCACGATGGCCCCGCTGTCGGCTGCAGCAAGCACGGCAACCTCGCCGCCCGGCGGGGAATGCGTCAGCGCATTGCGGACGACATTCTCGATGGCCCGATGCAGAAGCTCGGCATTGCCGGAAAACGGCAGGCGGGACGGACCCGCGTAGTTGGCCGAAACGTTTCGCACCTGCCCCTCGAAATTCGCATCCGACAGGATCGGCTCAAGGATATCGACCAAGTCAATGGTTTCGAAGGCCCCGCCGGCTTCGGAACTGTCCAGCCGGGCAAGGGTGAGGATGTCGCGGACGAGGGTGTCGAGCCTAACGATAT
>Ga0209053_1000313_pt1 | contig 39475 bp, 37 predicted proteins | sample EBPBio152010_DNA_FD_185864 | JGI IMG/M metagenome (GOLD analysis project Ga0209053, IMG submission 185864) | Wastewater treatment Type I Accumulibacter community from EBPR Bioreactor in Madison, WI, USA - Reactor 1_7/15/2010_ DNA (SPAdes)... | ecosystem: Engineered > Bioreactor > EBPR >... | reverse complement strand
ATGTCTCCGCGCCGATACCATTCTCCCGCGCGACCTGTGACAGGTTCTTCTGCCCCTTGTAACTCAAGAACAGTTCCACCATCTGCTCGCGGAACTCCGGCGAAAAACTCACCCTACCGCTACTCATTCTGAATCGATTCTCCCTTCCAAAGAAGCCTACTCTATTGGGATCCAACTCCGAAAGGAATCAGGCACGTCACTCTGGTACCCCGGCGGATTCTGGACCGACCAGCCGGGCTGCTACAGCGTCGTTGTTGATGACGGGAAACAGAGCGAGCAAGTCCGTGTCGGCGTCGGAGCGCCATGCCCAGGGCAGGCGCCACCTCCCGGCTCGCCCACCTCATGAGCTGATCGGTGATCAGCTAGCGCCCCAGACACGCAACTCCGGAACACGCACGGGCGCCAGTAGATTCTGTACATGCCCGCCCTCCGAACTGTCCCCCCGACGGCAAGGGCTCGGCACCAACGTCCGCAGCCGCTGCTGCTAAGGCTCCTGCCCCAACCGCGCTAGGAAGCCGCCCGTGGCGATCGGGCCCCACGCCTACGGCGTGATCCGTAACAGGGCCCTGCCTTGATTCACCATCGCCGTCATTCCGCCCAGCGTGCTCGTCGACCGGCACGAGAACGAGATCTCCGGCACAACGGATGTGGCGTCGCACCCGGAGTTCGCCGACCGGCGCACCACCAAGACCATCGACGGCCGGGCGGTCACCGGCTGGTTCACCGAGGACTTCACCCTCGCCGAGTTGAAGACCCTCCGCGCGATCGAGCGACTCCCCCAACTGCGCCCCGGCAGCGCCGCCTACAACGGCATGTACGAGGTGCCCACCTTCGAGGAGGTCCTCAAGGTCGCCACCAGCTCGACCAGTTGCGCGGGCAAGCCCGTCGGCATCATCCCCGAGATCAAACACGGCTCCTACTTCGACTTCATCGGCCTGTCCATGGAGGAAGAGGTCGTCCGCCTCCTGCACGCCTACGGCTTCGACACCAGGCGCTCCCCCGCCGTCATCCAGAGCTTCGAGGTCGGCAACCTGGTCGAACTCAACACGATGACCGACGTGCGCTTGGTGCAGCTGATCGACTGCTCCGGCGGTCCGGCCGACAAGCCCGGCGTCACCTACGCCGACATGGTCACCCGCTCCGGCCTGAAGACGATTGGGTCGTATGCAGACCAGGTCGGCTTGTGCAAGAACGTCATGATCCCCCGCAATGCCGATGGCACGCTGGGCAAGCCCACCTCGGTCATCAAGGACGCCCACCGCGCGCACCTGACCGTCGTCGGCTGGACCTTCCGCGCCGAGAACTACTTCTTGCCGACCGAATTCCGTTCCAGCGCAGACCCCGCCGCCCTCGGAGACATGGTCGGCGAGGTGCACGCCTTCCTCGACGCCGGCATGGACCAGTTCTTCACCGACCAGCCCGACCTCGGCGTGGAAGCAGTGAGCACGAGCCGCTGACATACCGGGCTCGACAGCCCATGGCGCTCGGCGCCCCGTCCCAAGACGGGCGGGGCGCCGTTGCGCGTCCCGACGCGCGCGGCGAGCGACTTGCCGCTAGCGTGACCCCACCAGGTCGCGAAGAAGGGACAGGGCTCATGGTCGCGCTGCACACCACGATCGCCATCGTGGCGATCGTCGCATTGATCATCCGCTTCAAAGTGGATCCGGTCATCTCGCTGATCATCGGCTCGATCTATCTGGGCCTCGCGGCCGGCGTCGGCTTCGAGAAAACGGTGGAGGCGATCACCGGCGGCTTCGGGGAGATCATGGCGAAGGTCGGCCTACTGATCGGCTTCGGCGTCCTGATCGGGTCGCTGCTGCACGCCATGGGCACCTTCCGAAAACTCGTCGGCACCCTGATCGGCGTCTTCGGAGCCAAACGCATGCCCTATGCCATGACCACCGCGATGTCGACGATCTTCCCGTCCATCTATGTCGACGTGCAGGTGGTCCTGGCCTCCCCCGTGGCCCGCTCCGCCGCTCCGCACATCGGCGACCGCGGCCTTCCCCACCTCGCCGGCGCCATCGGTGCCGGCATCTTCGCCGGCTATGTCTTCATGATCCCGGGCCTCGCCGCCATCTCTATCTGTGCCCTCCTCGACATCAAACTCGGCAACTGGCTCATCTATGGCATCATCCTGGGGCCGCTCACAGCCATCCTGACGACGCTCATCTATGGGTTGCTATTGCGCGCCGGGTGGTGGAAGAAGGATCGCGACGAGGAGTATGACGAGGCGCTTGCCGAGCTCGAAGCGCAAGGTCTCGCGGACGCCGAGGCCGGGGCTTCCGAGGGGACACGCACTCCCCCGCTCGGCGTCGCACTGCTCCCGATTCTCATCCCCTTGTTGATGATTGCCTTCGGCGCCTTCGCCGAGGTGCTCGAGTTCAACACGCCTTTCATCGACTTCCTCGGCAATGCGACCATCGCCCTCTTCGTCGGACTTCTCGGCGCCTTCCTGCTCGCTCGCAAGTATCGCGGCACCGACGGCACGAATGAGGCTCTCTCCGAAGGCTTTCACACCACCGGCGAGATCCTTCTCATCACCGGCATCGGTGGATCTCTCGGCCAGGTCATCGACGAGACCGGCCTCGACGAGACCCTCGCCGGGCTCTTCACCGCCGACGCCGGCGCCCCGGTCATCGTCAGCATTCTTCTCGCGTGGTTCATCGCCGCACTGCTGCACATCGCCATCGGGTCGGTGTCCGTCGCGGCCATCGCGGCCGGCGGCATCATCGGCCCCGTCCTGCCCTCGATCGATGTCAGCCCGATCGCCATCGGTCTGGCCATCGCGTCCGGTGCGCTGTTCGCTCTGCACGTCAACTCGAACTTCTTCTGGATGTTCAAGTCACTCCTCGGCTTGTCCACGACCGGCGCCCTGAAGTCGCTCACCACGGTGACGACCATCGCGTCATTGACGTCGCTGCCGATCGTCATCGCCCTGGGACTGGCGCTGTAGCGATGTGCACGTCACGGACGCAGAACGTCCGGGACAAGTACGGGACCCCGGCCGAGCTGCCATCGATCGCGCACCAGAACGAATACGACGCCACAAGTGCGACGGAGCCCAACTATCGGATCACCTGTGTCTTCGTCGACAAGCGATTCCGCCGCCAAGGCGTGACCGAACTCGCGATCACCGGGGCGCTGGATTTGATTGCGCAGGCCGGTGGTGGCCGGGTCGAGAGCTATCCGCACGACCTGAGCGAGCAGACGAAGAAGATGTCATCCTCGTTCCTCTACAACGGAACCCGCCGGCTCTATGAGCGTCTCGGCTTCACCTACGACCGGCCCAAGGGGCTCAAGAACTTCGTGATGGTCAAGGCCGTCGAGCCCCGCTGAGACCCGGCCGGCTGGATCACTGACGAGTGCGGACGGCATACCGGTGCAGAGTGACGCCACCGTCGAAGGACCGCTGCTCGAGCACGTCGCACTCGACGGACGGCGTGCCCTCGTCGAACAGCGGCCTGCCCTCCCCCAGCACGACCGGATGCACATAGAGCACCAACTCGTCGAGGAGACCGGACGTCACGAGCTGGGACGCCAGCGACGCTCCCCCGACGCCGATGTCCCCCTCTCCCCCGGCCCGCAATGCCGCCAGCTGCTCCATCGCGTCATCCCCGTAGATCTCCGTGTTGTGCCCGGCTGTCGTTCGCGTCCGGGAGACAAGGATTTTGGGTATGTCGGTCCAGATCGTGCCGTACTCGCGCAAGTAGTCGGGAAGGCCGTCATTCTTGCGAGCGGTCGGCCAGAACCCTTCCATGGTCTCGTAGATGCGCCGGCCCTGGACCATCATCGACAACTTGCCGGCGCGCTCGTTGAAGTCGCGATGCAGCGACTCCCCGATCCGCAGCCAGTCGCCGCCACCTTGCTCGTTGGCGCGGCGTTCGATCTTCAGGTCGAGCGAGACATTCATCCAGTAGACGAATCGTGCGGGCATGATCCCTCCTGATGTGGTTGCGAGTTGCAAGCACTGTCACCCTATGCACTACTGGTGGTAAATTGCAAGCACTATGAGCACGCCGCGTTCGCACTGCCCGATCAACGCCGCCGTGGAGGTCTTCGGCGATCCGTGGGCGCTGTTGGTGTTGCGCGACATCATGTTCGGCAACCGCCGCCACTTTCGGGAGTTGCAGACCGGCAGCGACGAGGGCATCGCGAGCAACATCCTCAGCAGCCGTCTCAAGACGCTGACCCAGGCCGGCTTGCTGACGCGTGAGGAGGCCGGGCGAGGGCGCCGGGCGGCCTATTCGTTGACGGAGGCCGGAATTCAGGCCCTGCCTGTCATGGTGGCCCTCGGGACCTGGGGACTCGCGCACCGGGAGGGCGAGCGCCAGTGGCGTATCCGCGCCGAGATCATGCGCGACGGCGGGCCGGCCATGACGACGGCTCTGATGGATGAGTTGCGCGAGGCCCACCTCGGCATCCCCCGCCCGGACCCGAACGCCCCGCGCGCCAGTGAGCAACTCCAGGCGGCCTTCGACGATGCCATAAAAGACCTCGCGGCAACCGGGCCAAGGGTCACTCGACGGTGACGGACTTGGCGAGATTGCGCGGCTTGTCGATGTCGTAGCCGAGGGTCAGTGCCGCGTGATAGGCCAGCAGTTGCGTGGGAATCACCATGAGGATCGGGTCGAGTTCCGGCTCCGACTTCGGCACATCGATGCGCTCGACATCAAGGCCCTGCAGGTCGACGGACTCGTGCGCCAGGGCAACCACCTGCCCCCCGCGCGCCAGAACCTGTTGCACCGCACCGACATTGCGCTCGGTCAGATCGTCGTCGGGCACGATGGCCACGGTGATCATCGACTCGTCGATCAGTGCAAGCGGTCCGTGCTTGAGTTCGCTGGTCGGATAGGCCTCCGCGTGCACATAGCTGATCTCCTTGAGCTTCTGCGCGCCCTCACGAGCGACCGGATACTGCCGCACGCGGCCGATATAGAAAGCGTTCTGCGCCTGAGCCAGCGCCTTGGCGACCTCGGCGATCGCCGGCTCGTTGTCGAGCACCTGCTGGATCTGCTCGGGAATCCGCTTGAGCGCGTGCAGGATTCGTTCGCCATCGGCGACCGAGAGGTCACGCAGCCGGCCCATGTGCAGTGCCAGCATCGCGAAGGCGATGGCCATATTCGTCAAGGCCTTCGTGGACGCGACCGCGATCTCGGGGCCGGCGTGCAGGTAGATCCCGCCGTGCACCTCTCGCGCGATGGTCGACCCGACGGCGTTGACCACGGCCACGACCGTCCCGCCCTTGCGCTTGATCTCCGACACAGCGAAGGCCGTGTCGGCCGTCTCGCCGGACTGGGAGACGACGACATACAGCGTCTCGGGCTCGATGATCGGGTTGCGATAGCGAAACTCCGAGGCGGCCTCGGCGTCCGCCGGGATCCGGGCGAGGTCTTCGATCAACTGGGCACCGATCTGCCCGACGTAATAGGCCGACCCGCAGCCGAGGATCTTGACTCGCCGGAAGGCGCGCAGTTCCTTGGGCGAGAGGTTGAGCCCGTTGAGCCGGGCCGTGGCGAAGCGTTCGTCGAGCCGGCCGCGGATGACGGCCGCGGCCTTGTCCGGCTGCTCGAGCATCTCCTTGTACATATAGTGCTGGTGCCCGGTCAGCTCCCACTCGGCCGCCGCCACCTCGATCTCGACCGGTTGCCGGCCGGTCGCCTCGGCGTTCCGGTCGAAGGTGTGGAACCCGCCGGCGGTGACGGTCGCCAGTTCGCCGTCGTCGAGGTGAATGACCTGCGAGGTATGCCGCACCAGCGCCGCGGCGTCGCTCGCGACGAGCGTCTCCTTCTCTCCAACCCCGATGATGAGCGGAGAACCGTTGCGGGCCAGCACGATCCGATCCGGGTGCGCCTCGTCCATCACCGCCAGCGCATAGGTGCCCGAGATCTGCCCGAGCGCATCGAGGACCGCGGCCTCGAGCGTGTCGGCCGTGGAGCGCGCCACGAGATGCGCGATGACCTCGGTGTCGGTGTCGCTGGCGAGTGTCACGCCCACATCGGTCAGCCGGTCACGGAGCATCCCGGAGTTGTCGATGATCCCGTTGTGCACCACAGAGATCCGCCCGTCCTCGCTGCGGTGCGGGTGGGCGTTGGCCTCCGTGGCCGGGCCGTGCGTGGCCCATCGGGTGTGCCCGATGCCGACCTTCCCGGCGAGTCGCTTCGGGAGGGCTGCCTCCAGGTCGCGGATGCGTCCCACCGACCGCACGGCTGTCGTGCCCTTGGCGCCGAGCACGGCGAGGCCCGCGCTGTCGTAGCCGCGATACTCCAGCGTCTTCAGCCCCTCGATGAGGAAGGGGGCGGCCGGCTGGTCGCCGATATAGGCAACGATTCCGCACATGGGGTTGGACTCCTCGTGATCAGTGGTGGTGGTGATGGTCGGGGGCGGTCAGCGGGTATGCCGCGTCAGCCGTAGACGAGGCGGCGCAGTTGTCGTTCCGTCAGTTCGGGCGCGGCGACGACGCGTCGCCGCAATTCCGCGGCGATGCGGGCGAAGGCCTCGGCGTTACGCACTCCGTGCAACTGCAGATCCGCGTGCCGGCGGCGCACGAAGGCCTCCACCGGCTCGCCATACCAGGCCAGGACGTCGTCGACGACCCGCGCCGCCTCCCCCGGACTCAGGCCCGTCGAGGCGGCGACCCGCTCGACCAACTTCCGATCCGGCATACCCCCAATCATCCTGCCGCGGAGCCCGAAAACCAAAAATCTGCCCGAATTCGGGCAAATCACGCTACTTGTCTCTCCACGCGAGATGATTACAGCGCCTCATGCCGCGCAGGCGGAATGTCCCCTAGCGTCCAGGACATGTCTCGTTTTCTCGGGGGTGTCGCCAAGGTCCTCGGCTGGTTCATGGCACTCGTGGTCGGGGGCTACGTGGTCGTCAACGGCGCCCTGGTCGTCAAGGCCCAGTTCAAGCGCAATGACGTCGGCGGCCGGCTCACCGACAAGCTCGCCGCCGCAGTGCCGGCCGCGACGAGCCACCGCGACGCCTTGACCGCGGCGGCCGGCACGGCACCGAAGCACGCGTGGATCGTCCAGGTCTGCGACTTCCCGACCACGGACAGCGGCTGGATGGTCAATTCGTACAACCAGGAGTGCGAACTGCGGTCCGCCGTGGCGTTCGCGGTCGCGACACCCGAGGCCGCGGAGGCGCTGGCCCGCCAGTTGCCGGACGAGCTTGGCGGAGCCGTCGTCGAGGACATCGACACCGATGGCGCGTGTCGCACCATCCGCACGTCGGGTCGCCCGTACAGCGAAGAAGTCCAGGTGCGGACCCTTGCCATCACTCGACGCACCGGCTCCGAAGGCTGGTGCGGCCGGCTGTCGACGACCGGGCAGCACCGCGTCGTCTCCGGTGAGGTTGGACCCCTCGACGCGAACTCGGACTGGGTGGTCGTGCTTCGGGACCAGCCGCTCGACCGCACCGACATCGGCTGCCTGCGCTGGTCGGTCCTGTTCTGTGACAACCCCTTTTTCGACAAGCCCGCCTGGGGCGACCTGCCGAAGTAAGGGCGCTTACTGCGTTGTCTCGCCGGCCTTCCAGGTCATGTAGCCGCCGTCCAGGTTGCGCAGCCGCCGCCCCGGACGCGCAAGCATCATCGCGGCCACGTGGCCGCGGACGCCGACCGCGCAATGCACCACGACGTCATCCGAGACGATCTCGCCAGCGCGATCGCGCAGTTCGTCCACGGGGATCAGGACCGCGCCGGGGATGGCGCCGGCCGCGTGCTCCTTCGCCGTGCGGACATCGATCAGTGTCGCGCCCGCGTCGAGGGCGTCCTGGAGCTCGTGCCATTGGATGTTCTCGGTCAGGCCGGTGGCGAGATTCTCCGCGACATAGCCGAGCATGTTCACCGGATCCTTGGCCGACCCGAACTGCGGGGCGTAGGCGAGTTCCAGATCGGCGAGGTCACTCGCCCCGAGGCCCCCGCGCATCGCCGTCGCGATCACGTCGATCCGCTTGTCGACGCCGGCCTGCCCCACGCCCTGCGCGCCGAGGATGGCGTCGGTCTCGGCATCCACCAGCAACTTCAGGGCCATCGTCGACGCGCCGGGATAGTAGCCGGCGTGGTCGGCGGGATGGGTGTGGATGGCCCGATAGGCCCGGCCGGCGGACCGCAGCCGCTTCTCGTTCCAGCCCGTGCTCGCCACTTGCAGACCGAAGACCCCGACGATCGCCGTGCCCTGCACCGGACGCACCTCCACGGCCCGCCCCGCGATGACGTCGGCGACGCGCCGCCCCTGCAGGTTCGCGGTGTTGGCCAGGGGCACGAGCACCGACGAGCCGTCGCCGGCATCGCGCTTCTCCACCGCGTCACCGACGCCGAAGATTGCGGAATCGCTTGTGCGGCAATGCTCGTCGACGACGATGCCGCCCCGCTCCCCCACCGCGAGCCCGGCCATCCTGGCCAGTTGCGTGTCGGGTTGCACGCCGATCGCCGCCACCACGAGATCGGCCGCCACGCGCTCACCGCCGTCGAGGGTCACGCCCTCCTCGTCGATCGACACCACTCGCCCCTGAAGGCGCAGATCCACTCCGGCAGAACGCATTCGGGCATGCACCGGCTCGACCATCTCTGGGTCGAGCGGCGCCATGCATTGAGCTGTCGCCTCGATGAGGCTCACCTCGACACCCGCGTGCACGAGGTTCTCCCCCATCTCCACGCCGATGAACCCGCCCCCGATGACCACCGCCCGGGTCGCCCCCTGGGCAGCGGCGGCGAGCGCGTCGGCGTCCTCGATGTCCCGCAGACTCAGCGCCCGTTCGATGCCCGGGATCGGCGGGCGTACCGGCCGCGCACCCGGAGAGAGGACCAGCCAGTCATACGTCAGCGAGTCCTCGGTCCCGCCGTCGAGGTCGCGCACCGTGACCGTGCGCGCCGCGCGGTCGATGGCGACGACCTCGTGGCGCACGCGCACGTCGAGCCCAAAGCGCGCCGCCAGCGACGACGGCGTCTGCAGCAGGAGCGCCGACCGCTTCTCGATCACACCGCCGATGTAGTACGGCAGACCGCAGTTCGCGAACGACACATGGCCGCTGCGCTCGAGGACGACGATCTCCATCTCGGGTTCGAGACGGCGCAACCGGGTCGCGGCGGACATGCCACCCGCGACCCCTCCGACGACGATGGTTCGCATGTCCCCAAAATACCCCGCTGGGTATGGTGTCTGCGCCGGTCGGGATGTGACGCGGCCAAGCGCGCGGATCCGTACCATAGTCCCTCGTGACCGACACCACACTGCCTCCCGACGAGATCCTCGACCCCAGCGACGCCGTGCCGGAAGAGGTCAGTTTCGAAGGTCACAGCTTCCCGGCCCGCCCCACCCGGCTGCGTCCGCGCGCGAGATTGCGCGACATCCTCTGGCAGCGCAAGGCCAAACAGCCCGGCACCGCGAGCGGAGACAACCCGGAGTATGTCGCGTGGCTGGAGTCGGAGTCGATGCTCGCCGACGCCCGGCAGTTCGCACGCAAGTTCGCCGGCCAGGGCAGCATGTGGCAGAACCCGTATGCCGCCCCGGATCCCCGCGCCGCCATCGAGAAGGCGCCGGTCTGGTTCACGGCCTACCCGATCTCGATGATCACCCCGGCCGGGGCGACCTTCCTCGGGACGCTCGGCAGCACGCAGCTGTGGGATGCGTTCCAGCAGATCGGCATCACCGCCATCCACACCGGCCCGGTCAAGCGCGCCGGCGGCGTCACCGGCTGGGATACCACCCCCAGCGTCGACGGTCACTTCGACCGCATCTCGACCCAGTTCGACGACGCCTTCGGCACCGAAGACGAGTTCCGGGCGATGTGTGGAGTGGCCACTGATCACGGCGGGCTGGTCATCGACGACATCGTCCCTGGCCACACCGGCAAGGGGGCGGACTTCCGGCTCGCCGAGATGAAGATCGGCGACTACCCCGGCATCTATCACATGGTCGAGATCCCGCGGGAGGACTGGCACCTGCTGCCCAAGGTGCCGAAGGGCCGCGACTCGGCCAACCTCGACGCCGAGACCGAAAAGTCCCTCACCGATGCCGGCTACATCGTCGGGGAGATGCAGCGGGTGATCTTCTTCGAACCCGGGGTCAAGGAGACGAACTGGTCGGCCACCGACGCGGTCCTCGGGCCCGACGGCGAGGAACATCGGTGGGTCTACCTGCACTACTTCAAGGAGGGCCAGCCGTCACTGAACTGGCTGGACCCCACCTTCGCCGGCATGCGGCTGGTCATCGGTGACGCGTTGCACTCGCTCGGCGACCTCGGCTCCGGCGCGCTGCGTCTGGACGCCAACGGCTTCCTCGGCGTCGAGAAGTCCGCGACCGGTGGCCCGGCGTGGTCGGAGGGCCACCCGCTCTCCGAGGCGGCCAACCAGCTGATCGCCAGCATGGTCCGCAAGGTCGGCGGCTTCACCTTCCAGGAACTCAACCTGACCATCGATGACATCCACTCCACGTCCGAGCGCGGCGCCGACCTGTCCTACGACTTCGTCAACCGACCGGCATACCACCACGCCCTCGCGATGGAGGATGCGGAATTCCTCCGGCTGACGATGCGCACCGCCCGCGAGATGGGCGTCGACACCGTCTCGCTCGTGCACGCCCTGCAGAACCACGACGAGATGACCTACGAGCTGGTGCATTTCGCCACCCTGCATGCCGGCGACACCTTCATGTTCCGGCGCAAGCCGATCCGCGGCGCCGACCTTGCGACCCTCATCCGGGCCGAACTCACCGAGAAGATCGCCGGCGAGACCGGCACCTACAACGCCCTGTTCACCACCAACGGCATCGCCTCCACCCTCGCTTCGGTCATCTCCGCCTCCCTCGGCATGGCCGACCTGAGCGCCCTGACCAACGACGACGTCGAGGCCATCAAACGCGCTCACCTGCTGCTCGCGATGTACAACGCGTGGCAGCCGGGTGTCTTCGCCCTCTCCGGCTGGGACCTCGTCGGCGCCCTGCCGGTCGAGCGCAAGCAGGTGGCAGCGCTGATCCGCGACGGTGACACCCGGTGGATCCACCGCGGCGCCTACGACCTCCTCGATTTCCAGCCGAATGCGAGCGAGTCGACCTCGAAGATGCCGAAGGCCCGCGCCCTGTACGGCCCGCTGAACGTGCAGCTCGAGGACCCGAACTCCTTCGTCTCGCGGCTGCGCGAGATCCTCGCGGTCCGCGACCGGCATGGTCTCGCCACTGCCCAGCAGGTCGACATCCCCGCCGTCTCGAACAAGGCGATGCTCGTGCTGGTCCACCGTCTCGCCGAAGCGGACCAGGTCACCGTGCTGAACTTCTCGGCGCAGACGATCTCCGGCAGCGTCCGCTCCGACGAGCTGCAGCCGGGCAGCAAGGTCATCGACATGGTCACGGGTGCGCCGGTGGGCGAGGTCGACGATCTGCATTCGCTGTATATCGTTCTGCAGCCCCACGAGGGCCGGTCGCTGCTCGTCACTCCCCCGGTGGAGCACTGACCCGGCGAATCTCCGCCGCCTCCACCTCATACCGACTCGCGGCGCCCGCAGGCGTCTTGAAGAACCGCCGGTGCAGCGAACCCGTCACGGCAACCTCGTCGCCCGGCCCCAGGCGGCCGGCGATCCGCCGGGTCGCCGCGGTCCAGCAGGCGATGTCGATGGTGTCGACGGTGGCCTTGCGGCCCTTGACCGGGACACGCGGCACGACCAGACGCAGGGTGCGCAATTCGTCGCCGCTGGGCATGACCCGGGTCTCCTCGACCGCGCTGACGCGGCCGCGGAGCAGGACGGTGTTGCAGCTTACAGCCGCCGCCGGTTCGGTCAGCGGGAGGGTGGCTTTGGGCGTGGTCTTGGCTGTCATGACCCCACGCTCCCCCGCCGGCCCGCTGCTGCCAAGACCCCTCGCGTGCACCTGTGGACGGCGCGAATTCGCCCTTTCGGCTGTGGACAACCGGCCGTGTCAACAACCACAGGCCGGGGGGTTGGGCCGCTTGGAAGATCACGATACGATTGCGGCCGGATCAGTGTTTCTGGGCCGTGGCCTAGGCATGTGTCCGCAGGTGCGCAACCGGTGCGCTTGAACGGATTTCGGAGTTGATGTGCGCTTCCTGGCTGGCCCCGGTCTCATCGCGGCGTCCCTCACGCTCGCCCTGGCCGGTCCCGCCTCCGCCGCCGAGACCAGCCCCGGCACCGAGAGCCCATCCGTGTCCGTCACCGGGTCGATGACGATCACGATCCCTCCGACCGGCAGCACCGAGGCCGGCCTGACGAAGGAAGAACTCCAACGCCAGATCGCTCGTGCCGAAGCGCTGCGGGCCGAGATCCTCAAGGGCGGAGCCGACATCGCCGCCGCCATGACCAAGCTAGACAAGGCGACGGCCAAGGCCAACGCGGCACTCGAGGCCTACGCCAAGGCCAAGACCGAGGGCCGCGATGCTCGCCTGAAGGCCAAGCTGCAGTCCGAGACCGCCAGCAACCTCCAGGAGCGTCTCGACAAGGCCCGCGAAGAGCTTCGGGAATGGGCCGTCAGCGCCTACACCCAAGGCGGACCGCTCGCCGAACAACTCGGCTACCTCGACGCCCTCTCCAAGGACGCCGACAAGGCCTCCAACCCCCTCTCCGACCTCAACTACCTCACCGACAACCGCATCCGCTCGGTCGAGGACATCCGCGAGATCGCGGTCGCGCAGAAGCGCGCCTCCATGGATGCCGACGCCGAGCGCGACAAGGCGGTGGCCGCCGAGGCCAAGGCGGCGAAGGCCAAGAAGATCGCCACCGACCTGGTCAAGGACCAGCAGGCTAGCGTCGATGAGGTGCGCCGGCTGCACCAAGAACGCATCGCCGAGGTTGCGCCCATCGCCGGCCTGCTGCTGGGCAGCGGCGACGAGGACGCCATCAGCACCAGCGAGCGCCTCACCGACGCCCTCAGCGAATACGACATCGCGATCAAGGACCTGAGCACCAAGCCGTGCACCGAGAACACCGGTGTCTTCCCCAACGGGCAGATCCCCCCGTCACACCTGTGCCCGATGATCGGCTCCAGTGACGAGTTCCTGGTGCCCGATGCCGCCGCGGCCTTCAATGCGATGTCCAAGGCCTACGCCGAAGAGACCGGCTCGCTGCTGTGCGTCACCGACGGTTACCGCTCGTATGCCGAGCAGGTCGCCGTCAAGGCCAGCCGCGGCCCGTGGGCGGCCACCCCGGGCACCAGCGAGCACGGGCTCGGCCGCGCCGTCGACCTGTGCGGTGGCGTCCAGGACTACAGCGCCCCGGCGCACCTGTGGCTGAAGCAGAACGCCGCACTCTTCGGCTGGTTCCACCCCTCCTGGGCCGAACAGGGTGGCACCCTTCCCGAGCCCTGGCACTGGGAATACGCAGGCTGACCGCGGCCGTTCCGCACCCGGCTTACTGCTGAGTAGGTGCGCCAATGCCGCTCGGGGCGCGCGGTGTGCCAGAGTTCCGGCATGACTTCCGCGCCGGCGCACGTCGACTCACCGGACTACGCGGCGAACGCCAAGTACGTCCGGCCGTGGTACTGGTACGACTGGGCCAACTCCGCCTTCGTCACCACCATCGGCACCGTCCTCTACGGCCCCTACATCACGACCATCGCCAAGCAGGCGGCCTGCCCGGGACAGGACACCGACCTGGCGTGCCGCACCAACTTGAGCCTGCTCGGCATACCAATCGCCCCCGGCTCGCTGGCGCCGTACACGACGACCTTCGCCACGATCGTCTCGGCGATCTTCCTCATCTTCATCGGCGCGGTCGCGGACCGCTCCCCACGCCCGGCGCGCCTGCTCGGGATCTTCGCGTGGCTGGGCGCGCTGGCTGCCGCCGGGCTCTTCTTCGTCGAGGGCACCCGCTGGCAGCTGGGCGCCATACTCATGGTGTTGGCGACCATCTGCCTGGGCTCCTCGCTGGTCATCTACGACGCGATCCTCAACGACATAGCCCATCCCAACGACCGGGACAAGGTCTCCTCACGCGGGTGGGCGCTCGGCTATCTGGGCGGCGGGCTGCTGCTCGCGCTGAACCTGGTCCTGGTGACGATGAAACCCTTCGGGCTGAGCACCGGTATGGCCGTGCGGATCAGCATGCTGTCCGCCGCCGTGTGGTGGGGCATCTTCACGCTCATCCCGGTGCTGGGGATGTGGAACCTGCGCGGCGTCGAGCGCCCGGTCACCGCGGTCGGCGAGGGCGCCGTCGGCGGCAGCCTCAAACAGTTGCGCAACACCTTCGGGGACCTGCGCCGCCACCATCCGCAGACGATGCTCTTCCTGCTCGCCTACCTCTTCTACAACGACGGCATCCAGACCGTCATCTCCTCCTCGAGCCTCTACGGCGCCGAGGAGCTGAAGTTCGAACAGTCCCAGCTGATCGCCGTCATCCTGCTCGTGCAATTCGTCGCCTTCTTCGGCGCGCTGCTCTTCGGCAGACTGGCGGGCCGGCACGGCGCCTGGCGCACCGTCTTGTGGTCCCTCGCGCTGTGGACCCTCATCGTGATCGTGGCCTACTTCGTCCCGGAGAAGAAGTTCATCCCGTTCATCGTGCTGGCCGTCGGCATCGGCCTCGTCCTCGGCGGCTCCCAGGCGCTCTCGCGCAGCCTCTACAGCCAGCTGGTCCCCAAGAAGCGCGAAGCCGAGTACTTCAGCCTCTACCAGGCGATGGAGCGCGGCACCAGCTGGTTCGGCACCCTGCTCTTCGGCCTCGTCTACCAGCTGACCCACACCTACCGGCTGGCGATCATCGCCCTGATCGTCTTCTTCGTCCTCGGCGGCATCCTGCTCTCGCGGGTCGATGTCCGTGAAGGCATCCGCCAGGCCGGCAACGAGCAACCTGTGCTGATCTAGGACACGCGAAGCCGGTCCAGGACGCGCGAAGCCGGCCCATCTTCTCCGGAGAAGGTGGGCCGGCCACGTCGTGCCTCGAGGTGCGCCGGTGCATCGTCAGCCGCCGCGCCGGGACGGCGAGAGCGGCTCAGGCCGAGCGCTTGCTCGGTTTCTCGCCGCGGGACTGACGCAGCAGCGTCAGCCGCTCCTCGAGGAGTTCCTCGAGTTCGGGGATGGAGCGGCGCTCGAGCAGCATGTCCCAGTGGGTGCGGGCCGGCTTGACCGGTTTGCGGTCGGGCGCGGCGCCGTCGAGAAGCAGCGCCTCGGCGCCGCAACGGCACTCCCAGGTCGCGGGGATCTCGGCTTCGATGGAGAACGGCAACTCGATACGGTGGTCCTGCGGGCAGACGTAGACGACGGTTTGGCGCTCGCTGGGGACGACGTTCTCGGACGTCTCCATGCTGAAGGACACCATGCGGCTACCCCGCAATGTGCGGTCGGCCATGGGTGGAACTCCCTAAATAACTCGGTGCTGGTCTCGCGGTGGGTGCAGGCCGCGAGGGTCTATGGATATGAACGCGCGAGCGCGGCGGCATTGTTCCGAGACGGATATGGTGCGCCGATTCGCGCCCGGCGGACGGGGAGCGCTCGCGCCGGGGTTGACTTGACCCTCCGCGGTGAGGGCCCGACATTACAGTCTACCGGTCGACGACACGTCCTTCGACCGTGTCCGGGCTGGCAGGCCTGTGACCTGGGCGACTTCCGGGAAAATTGGCTCCGGCGGCGGCTGCAGCGCCCCCGAGAAGGCGGGCGTGCACCGCCTGTTCGAGCAGGCGCCGAGTGATCGGGCGGGTGACGGGCAGGATGAAGAAGAACCCGACGATGTCCGTGAGGAAGCCGGGCGTCAGCAGCAGGGTCCCGCCGATCAGGACCAGCGCCGCGTCGGCCAGCTGACGTGACGGCATGGCGCCGGTGGTCAGGGCGGTGTTGAGGGCCTTCCACGTCCGGGCGCCTTCGCGACGGACCAACCAGGCCCCGAGGAAGGACTCGAAGAGCAGGAGCGCGACGGTCGGCCAGCCGCCGATCACCTTGCCCACCGCGATGATGGCGGCGATCTCGAGGACCGGCACGATCAGCAGTGCGAGGAGGAGCCACAGCCGCCACGGCCGGCGGCGCGACCCCGCGGCCCCCGCCGCATACGGTGTGGACCCGCTCACCCTAGGCATCCGCGGACTCCGTCGTGACTACAACTTCTCCCATTGCGCTTCCCGCTTCACGAGCTTCTTGACCTGGCCGGTTCGGTGTTCGATTCCCCAACGAGTGACGCGCGCCATGGATTCCTTGACGATGTCGTTGTTCATCTTCGAGGCCCCGATCTCACGCTCGACGAACTCGATCGGCACCTCAACGATCTTCAGGCCGGCCCGCACGGCGCGCACCGTCAGGTCGGTCTGGAAGCAATAGCCCTGCGAGGCGACCTGCTCCAGGCCGATGGTGCGCAGCGCGCTCGCGCGGTAGACCCGGAATCCGGCGGTGGCATCGCGCACACCCATCCCGAGGATCATGCGGATGTAGAGGTTGCCGCCCATCGACAGGGCTTTGCGGGAGGCCGGCCAGTTCACCACGGAGCCGCCGCGGACATACCGCGACCCGATGACCACGTCGGCATCGGCGATGGCGGCAATCATCGCCGGGAGGTATTTCGGCTGGTGAGAGCCGTCGGCATCCATCTCCATGATGGCGTCGTAGCCACGCTCGAGCCCCCAGTCGAAGCCGGCGAGATAGGCCATGCCGAGCCCCTCCTTGCCGGCGCGGTGCAACACGTGCACATGCTCGTCGGCCGCGGCGAGCTCGTCGGCGAGGGCGCCGGTGCCGTCCGGCGAGTTGTCGTCCAGGACGAGGATGTCCGCCTCGGGGGCGTGCTCGCGCACGCCGGCCACGACGAGCGGCAGGTTCTCCCGCTCGTTGTAGGTCGGGATACAGATCAGGACCCGGCGGACGGGTTCGCGGGTGCCAGTGGCGTCAGACACGTGTTGCTTCTTTCGCGCTGCTCGAGCGGGTGGTTGACGGGCCATTATCGCGGCGCCGAGGGCCGCGACCCAATCCCCACGCCAGTAACAGCCCAGCTAGGGCGGTGTATTCCGGTATGCGGCCGAGCCGGTCCGCGATGGTCGTCCCCTGGCCGAGGGGCAGGTCGGCGACGGCACGGTATGCGGTGTACAACGACGACTTGTCGGCATAGCTCCCGTCGGGGCGGATGAAGCCGCTCACCCCCACCGTGGAGACGTGGGCGACGGGCCGGTTGTGTTCGATGGCGCGCAGCCGGGAGATCGCGAACTGTTGCTCGGACTCGGCGGTGTAGCCGAAGGTGGCGTTGTTGGTCTGGACCACCAAGACGCTGGGCACCTGCGGACTGTGCGTGACTGCCTTCCGGATCAGACCGTCATAGGCCACCTCGAAGCAGATCGTCGGCAGCGCGGCGAACGGGGCGCCGGAGCGGGTCTGCAACGCGAAGTAACCCACCTGCGTCCCTGTGGCCATGCCGTCGCGGACGAGGTCGACATTGGAGTTGAAGCGGCGGAAGAAGTCCTTGTATGGAACATATTCGGCGAACGGCACGGGATGCTGTTTGACGTAGCGCTCCGGATCGAGGACGCCGGGGCGATAGAGCAGCGAGGCGTTGGAGACCAAGGGCGCCGGCTCCTCGAGGATGGCGCCGAGCAGGAGCGGGGCGTTGACGGCGTTGCGGGCGTCGGTGATGACGGCGGCGGCGTCGGTGTTGCGCAGCGGGTCGATGTCGGCGGCGTTCTCGGGCCAGATCACCAGGTCGAGAGCGCCGGCGGTGGCGGCCAGGGCCTCGGTCCCGCGGACGTGGTTGTCGAGGACCGCCCGGCGTTCGGCGTTGAAGTCCAGTCCGGCCTTGGGGACATTGCCCTGCACGATCGCCACTCGTGCGGTGGTGCTCGACGTCCCAGCGAGCGGTATGGCGAGGGGCAGCGTCGCCAGCGCGACGGCCGCGACGGCGGGCACCAGGACGCGGCGACTTGACGTCAGGACGCGGCGACGAGACGTCAGGGCGCGGCTGCGAGTGGCCAGGGCGGCGCGAGCCACGGCATACAGCAGCACCCCGAGCGTGGCGACAGCGGCCGTGAGCAGCGGCGCACCACCAAGGCTCATCAGGTTGCGCAGCGGCGAGTCGGCCTGGCTGAAGGCCAGTCGCGCCCAAGGGAATCCGCCGAAGGGGGTGGTGCTGCGGGCCCACTCCCCCACGACCCAGCCGAGAGGCACGGTCGCGTAGGCCGCCCACCCGAGCCGGCGCTCGACCAACCGTCGCTGGATCGGGCCGATGACGGCGACCATCGCCGCGACATACAGCGCCTCCAGCGTCGCCAGAGCGATCCACGGCAGCTTGCCGACGAACACCCCCGACCACGACAGCGTCGGGACGAAATAGGCCAGGCCCGCCACGAGACCGACGAGGAATCCGGTGCGCCAGCGTGCGACCCAGCCGGCCGCGGCGATCAAGCCGCAGCCGAGCCACGCGGCATACCACTGATTGTGGTCGGGGAAGGCGAGCGCGATCGCGCCGCCGCCGGCGAGGGCGAGGAGCAGGCGCGCCGGCAGGATCGGGGCAGGCACGTCGCGACTCACGGAGCAACGGTACGTCCTGCGGGGTCGCAGCTTTGCCATGCTGGCCCCATGCTCACCGCCAACGACGTCGCCCGGTGCGAGCGGTGGTTCGACGAGAACGGGCTGCCGTACTTCGTCGAGCAGCAACCTGATGCTGATGCTGTTCATCATCCAGGCGGTTCAGCTGTTGTTGGTCTCGCTGCTGGTGTTCGGCTTCTTCGTGCTCTTCGGCTCGCTCGTCATCCGGCCGTCGGTGATCGAGGCGTGGACGGGGTCGGCTCCGCACTACACCGGGCCACTGCACCTGATCAGTGACGCACTGTTCTCGGTTGCCGTCTTTCTCTCCGGGTTCGCCGGTCTGTATTGCACGGTGCAGGCGGTCATCGACCAGAACTACCGCAAGGAGTTCTTCCGCCGCATCGAGGACGATCTGCAGCAGGCCATCGGGGTGCGCAAGGTTCATACGACGCTGCGGACCCATCTGGCGCCTGGGGCGGGGACCTCCCGGTTCTAGGCTGGAGGCATGTCCGACGCGGTCGACGTCCTCATGGTCGACGACGAGTCCGCGCTGGTCGCCAGCACGCTCGAATATCTGCAGGCGTTCGGGCTCACGACGGCAGGGGTGGGAGATGCCGAGGCGGCGCTCGCGTGGCTGACGCGGCATACCGTCCGGGTGCTGCTCCTCGACGTCAACCTGCCGGGGATGAGCGGCTTCGATCTGTGCCGCCGGCTGCGCTCCACCTCCCAGACGCCGATTCTCTTCCTCAGTGCCCGCGCGGCCGACGACGACGAGATCCTCGCCCTGAGCCTCGGCGGCGACGACTATCTGCGCAAGCCGTATTCGCTCGGGGTGCTGCTGGCCAAGATCCGCCGGATCCTGCAACGCAGCTCGGCCGCCACCGACGTGCCCGGGTATGACGATGGGCACCTGCGCTTCCATCCGGCGGCTGCGCACCCACATCGAGCCGGATCCGGCGCAGCCGCGCTATATCCAGACCCTGTGGGGGCGAGGCTATTCGTTCCGGGATCTGTCGTGAGGCGCTGGCTGGCGCTGCTGCTGTTGTGGGCGGCGCTCGGGGCGGCCGGTCTGGCCGTCGCTCGGGCGAGCGTGCCGGCCGCTCCGCCGGCGGATGTTGCCCGCGCGAACGACCTCGCGCAGATCGCGGCCGAGCACTGGCCGTCGTTGGCACGCAACGACTTCCCGTCGGATGCACCGCCCTTCGCGGTGGTGGCCGCGGACGGCCGCGTGGTGCTCGACGCGGGTGCGGGGGTGCGTGACGACGTCTCCGCGTATGCCGCTCGAGCGCTGGGTCTCGATGTGGTGACCGATGGCGGGAGCGTCGCGCGGATCTATGTCGTCGATCCGTATGCCGACCTGCTGGCCGACCGCGCCCGGCGGGCCCGCGACATCGCGCTCTGGTCACTGGCGGCGGCCGGCCTCGCGGCCACCGGGTGGCTGTGGTGGCTCGACCGCCGGATCTTGCGGCCCTTCCGGCAGCTTCGGGGTCTCGCCGGCCAGGTGGCGCGGGGCCGTCTGGATGCGCCGCTCGCCGTGCACCGTGGGGACGCCTTCGGTGCCTTCAGTGAGAGTTTCGACATCCTGCGCCGTGAGCTGGCGCGCTCGCGAGAGCGGGAGGCACAAGCCCAGCAGGCCCGCAAAACCCTTGTCTCCCAATTGAGTCACGACATCCGGACCCCGCTGGCGACGATCCACGCGACCAGTGAGGTAATGCAGCTGTCGGACCCGGATCCGCGGTTGCAGGTGATCATGGACAAGGCCGGTCAGATCGATGCCTTGACGCGAGATCTGTTGGCGGCCAACGCAACCGACGCCGAGGACCTCGGTGTGACGCTGACGGCCATCGGCACTCCGGAGCTGCGGGAGCTCATCGCGGCAGCCGACGCCGCCGGTTGGGTGAGCGAATGTCACCTGCCAGACGTGCTGATCGTCGCCGACCGGGCGCGGCTGGCGCAGGTGCTCGACAATGTCTTCGGCAATGCGCGCAAGTACGCCGCTCCCCCGGTCCGCGTCGCCGGGGCCCTGGAGGACGATTTGCTGACGGTCCAGATCACGGATCACGGACCAGGAGTCCCCGAGGGCGAGCTGGCGCTGGTGACCCAGCGGCACTATCGCGCGGCCAACGCCGCAGGAGTCCAGGGACAGGGTCTCGGCCTGCACACGGCATACACGCTGATGGACGCCATGGGTGGCGCGCTGGTCGTCGCCAATGCGGCCGACGGGTTCTCGGTGGCGCTCACGCTCGCCTGCGCGGAGCGGCAGCACGACCCGCGGCGGCACGCGTTCAGAACCATTTAAGAGTCTCGAAAGGACTCGGCGGCACCGGCTTTCCTACCGTCGAGGTATGACGCAGATCCAGCAGCAGGGGACGGTCCTGAAAGCGTCGCAGATCTCCAAGACCTATGCGCACGACGGCCTCCAACAACACATCCTGGTCAACCTCGACCTGGACATCACCCGGGGCGAGTACGTGGTGGTCATGGGTCCGTCCGGTGCCGGCAAGTCCACGCTCATGCATGTGCTCAGCGGGATGGACTCCCCGACGCTGGGTGAGATCGAGTTCGACGGTGCGGCGATCGGCGCGTTGAACCCGCGGCGCCTGACCGACTTCCGGCGCGACCATTGCGGTTTCGTCTTCCAGCAGATTCATCTGCTCGACTCGCTCTCAGTCCTCGACAATGTGCTGGCCGTCGGCCTGCTCGGGCGCCGCCGCCGCCGCGCCGAGGTCGTCCGGCGCGCCGGCGAATTGCTCGACCGGGTGGGGATCGAGGAGGCGGACCGCGGCAAGTTCCCGGCCATGCTGTCCGGCGGCGAAGCCCAACGCGTCGCCGTCGTTCGGGCGCTGATCAACTCTCCCGCAGTGGTTTTCGCGGACGAGCCGACCGGGCAGCTCAACAGCGAGTCGTCCAGCGCCGTGCTCGACCTCCTCGGGGAGGTGAGCGCGGGCGGACAAACCGTCCTCATGGTCACCCACGACCTGCGTTCGGCGCTGCGTGGAGACCGGGTGCTCTATCTGCGCGACGGAGCGATCCGTGGCGAGTGTGTCCTCGGCCGGCGCCGGGACGCGGAGCACGATCACGATCGTCTCTCCCGGCTCACCGGGTTTCTCGACGAGATGGGGTGGTGACGATGTCGATCCGGCCGGCGTCCTCCTTCGGGGTGCTCGCGCTGCGCAATCTGCGCCGCGCACGAGTGCAACTGGCTGTCGTAGCGCTCCTGAGCCTTGTCGCCGGCGCGCTGCTCAACCTCGGCGCCCTGTGCGGCATCCGCTATCCCCAGCTGATCCGCGGTGAGGCCGAACGTCTCGACGCACCCCAGATTGTGCTGCTGACGCCCACGACCGAGGCGGCGCGAACGCAGGCATACTTGCGATCGGATGCCCGTGTCTCGCAGGTCGATTCGATGACGGTGCTCTCCGAGCGAGCCTCCCTCCGCTTGCGGTCGGGCTCCACCGCGGCGGACGTGGTCTATGTCGATCTTGATCAGCAGCCCGCCTTGGGGCGCACCGAGATCCTCGAGCGTGGTGATGCCAGGGTCCAGGACCCGGTCTATCTGCCCCACCTTTTTCGTGCGACCGGCGACTATGGCATCGGCGACCCCTTCACGGTGACAACGCCGGCCGGACTGACCCGCACCTTCCATGTCGCCGGCTTCTTCGAAAACGTCTACCTGGGATTCATCACGATGGGTGCCACCGGGCTCGGCCTCCCGCACGACGAGTACGTTGCCCTGGGCAACGCCAGCACGCCGCCCGACCGGCTGGCCTTCCTCCAGGCCAAGGTTCCCGATCGCAAACAGATCACGCCGGTCACGGCGGACCTGACCGCGCGACTGAGCGCTCCCTCCGGCGCCGGCCACCGCAGCTGGGTGTGGAACTGGGATGGAATTCAGATCGTGACCATGACCGGCCCGATGCTCTACGCCCTCAGTCTGGTGCTCTTCGCCCTTGTGGTGACCCTGATCGTTCTCATGGCGATCGGATTCTGGATCCGCGGGGCGATCGACCAGGACCTCCCGGCCATCGGGATGCTGGAGACCTTCGGCTTCCGGTCCGGCCAGATCGTTCGAGGTCTGGCGCTGCCCGCGGCGCTCGTCGTCCTTCTCGGCGCCACAGTCGGGGTCGTCGCGTCCTATGCGGCCGTGCCGCTGATCGCCGAATCCCTTGCGGGACAGACCGGTATGCCGTGGCACCCTCGACCCGACGTCGTCTCTGCCGTCGTGATCGTGCTCATGCTCACGCTGGCGGCGCTGGTGCCCGGCATGCTCGCGGCGCGCTCGCTCCGTCGCCTGGAGCCGGTCGCCGCGTTGCGGAACAGGATTGCCTCACGCACCTTCCGGCGCAACTGGCTGCCGCTGTCCGCGGCGCGCGGCAACCTGCAGATGCACCTGGGCCTCAAACAGGCCTTGGCCAATCGCACCCAGAGCATTCTGGTCGCTGCCGTCTGCCTCGTGGTCGGCCTCGGCTCGATCTTCTCCGCCAGCTTGTTCACCAACGTGCTGAGCAACAAGGAGAACTTCATGCACATGCTCGTCGGCGACTACGGGCAAGTGGCGGCGCGCATTGCGCCGGACGCCGACCCGGACGCTGTGCTGGCTGAAGTGCGCGCCATTCCGGGGGTGCAGAAAGCGGTCCTGAAGGACTTCCTGCAGGGGTCGGCCGCCAACACACAATCCCTCGCTGTGGTCATGGACGACTTCGAGGGGCAGACCTTCTCATCCGTGGCCGAGGGACGAGAGCCGCGGCACGCCAACGAAATCGCCGTCGGGGCCGTCCTGGCGCGCAGCACCGGCAAGAGTGTGGGCCAGTCCATCTCCGTGCGGGTCGGATCGACGACCGCGGATTTCCTCATCGTCGGAACCCTTTCCACGGTGCAGTACGGCGGCGACCGCATGGACTTGACGACGGCGGGCTATCGCCGACTGGTGCCCAATTTCCAGCACGAAGCATTGGACATCGCCGTCCAGCCGGGCACCTCGCCGACGGCCGTGATCGACGCCATGTCACGACGCCTGGACGGCCGGCTGAGCAGCGTGACGGATCAGCAGCAGGACCTCGACGGCCAGTTCAGCGTCTATCTGTCGATGATGAAGGCTCTCGGCTGGGGCGTCCTGGCGGTATCCGTCGCGGTCACCGGCCTGGTGATGGCGCTCGTGGTGAGCACCCTCATGGCTCGGGAGCGGACGGCCTTCGGGGTGCGCCGTGCGCTGGGCTTCACCGGGCTGCAGTTGATGGGCCAGCTCATCGCGGCATATGTGCCGCTCGTCACCGCAGGCACAGCCGCGGGATGCCTCGCTGGCCTGTTCGTCGTCCCTCGACTGCTCGGCTCCTTCCTGGCCACCGTCGGCGTCGCCCGGGCGTCGCTCGACACGTCCGCGGCGATCGTCGGAAGCATCGGCGGCGGGCTGGTGGCGCTGGCCGCGATGATGGTCCTCCTGGGTGCCGGCCCGTTGTTGCGCCGCGAACCGGTCACGCTTCTCGCCCAGCGATCCGGGTGAGAGACGCCTCAACGTGGCGAGTCGGCGTCAGGGGACGACGACGACACCGCGCGCGGTGGTGGCGACGATCGGTGGGTCGAGCAGGTCGGCGGCGGACTCGGAACGCTCCGGGTTGCCGCGCGCGATGACCCGGACCTCGAACTCCATCTCCCGGCTGCGGGTGCCCGCCCGCACGAGCCGGGCGATGATCTCGATGCAATCGCCGGCTCGCACAGGGGCTTTGAACTGCACATCGCTGTAGGAGGCGAACAGGCCCTCGTCGCCGTCGGTGCGGATGCACATCTCGGTCGCGACATCACCGAAGGCGGCGAGCGAATAGGCGCCGTCGACGAGGTTGCCGGCGTAGTGGGCGTGACTGTAGGGGACATACCGGCTGTGCCGGACTTCCATACCGATCTCGGGTGCGCTCATGCGCTCTTTCCCTTCGGGCGCTCGATCATGGCGTGCACGAGATATGACGCGACCTCACCAGGCGTGGTGCCGCGGCCGAAGATCCGGTCCACGCCGAGCTCCTTGGCGGAGCCCTCCTCGAAGCGCGGACCACCGACGATGAGCAAGGGCACCTTGCCGGCGGGGAACGCCTCACGGAAGGCGGCGCTCATCGCGGTCGTGTTGTGGATGTGGGCGTCCTTCTGGGTGACGACCTGGGAGACGAGGACGGCGTCGGCACGCAGGTCGTGGGCGGCGTTGACGAGCTCGGGGATCGGCACCTGCGCGCCCAGGTTGTGCACGGCCATCTCCCGGTAGTACTCCAGGCCCTTCTCCCCAGCGAATCCCTTGATGTTGAGGATGGCGTCGATGCCGACCGTGTGGGCGTCGGTGCCGATGCAGGCGCCGACGACGACGAGCTTGCGGCGCAAGCGTTTCCGGATCAGGGCGTTGGTGTCACGCGCGGAGAGGACGTCGAAGTCGCGTTCGACCACCTCGACCTCGCGCAGGTCCACCAGGTGGGTGACAGCGCCGTAGACGACGAAGAAGGTGAAGCTGGGGGCGATCGACTTGGCGTGGACCAGGATCGCCGGGCTCATGCCCATCTTGGCGGCCAGCTGGAGGGCGGCGCCCTCGGCCCGCTTGTCGTGCGGGACGGGCAGGGTGAAGGAGATCTGCACCATGCCGTCGCCGGTGGTGTCGCCGTAGGGACGCACCAGCGGCGATTCCTCGTGCAGGCTCAACTCGCCGGGGAGGGCGTCTTCCATGCGGCGTTGCCCGACGTGCTGGCGGGACTTGTTGCGGGTCTCTTGAGCCTCGGTGCGGGGTGGGGGGTTCATCGGTCGCTCCCCTCCGAAAGCAGGTCGGTGGCGGGGTTGAGGTAGCCGGGTGCCTTGCGCGCGACGCCGTCGAGACCCTTGCCCTTGGTGGGCGGGCGTTTCATGGCGCCGAACGTGCCGTCGGCGATGGCGGCCAACAGTGCCGGGTCGCCGGTCTCCTCGGCGTCGTCAACGATCTCTTGGAGCAGGTCGATCGCCTCCCGGAGCACCTGGCGCGCCCTGGTCTGGATGAGGCCCTCGCGGGGCGGATGGAAGTCCTCGGTCAGTCCACCGGCGGCGTCGAGGACGTAGCGCACGTTCTGCAGGGCCAGGTCCCGGTCCGAAAGCCACGGTGTCACAACGGCTTCGGTCATCATGCCCACGAGCAGGATGCCCTGCCCGGTCATCGCGCCGACGAGATTGAAGAAGCCGTCGAGCAGGTAGCCACGGAAGATATCGCCGGTCATGTGCTTGGTCGGCGGCATCCACTTCAGCGGCGCGTCGGGGAAGAGCGTGCGGGCGAGCAGCGCGTGCGCGAGCTCGAGCCGGAAGCTGTCGGGGACGGTGGGGTCGATCTCGAAGGCGTGCCCGAGGCCGAGTTGCCAGTCGGCCAGGCCGGCCTCCTTGGCGAAGTACTCGTTGAGCAGCTGGCTGACGGTGACGGTGTGCGCGGCCTCGACAGCGTCGGCGGTGGTGAGGTAATTGTCCTCGCCGGTGTTGATGATGATGCCGGCGCGGGCGTGGATCTGCCGCGAAAAGCGTTGGTCGACAAAGGTTCTGATCGGGTTGATGTCGCGGAAGAGGATGCCGTACATCGAGTCGTTGAGCATCATGTCGAGCCGCTCGAGCCCGGCGAGGGTGGCGATCTCCGGCATACACAACCCGCTGGCGTAGTTCGTCAGCCGCACATACCGCCCGAGTTCCTTGCTCGTCTCGTCCAAGGCGGCCCGCATCAGGCGGAAGTTCTCCTGGGTGGCGTAGGTGCCGGCATACCCCTCGCGGGTCGCACCCTCCGGCACGAAGTCGAGCAGGCTCTGCCCCGTGCTGCGGATGACGGCGATGATGTCGGCGCCCTCGCGCGCCGCCGCCTGCGCCTGCGGAATGTCCTCGTAGATGTCGCCCGTGGCGACGATGAGGTAGATCCACGGCTTCTGCTTCGGATCCCCGTGCCGGGCAATGAGTTTGTCGCGGGTCGCCCGCTGCTTGTCGATGGTCCGGACGCCGCGGCTGATGGCCGTGCGGGCCGCCTTGCCCGCCGCAGTGGCGTCCTTGCCCTCGGGGAGCCGGAAGGTCACCGCTCCCGCGGCGGCCTTCTGCGCCAAGGTCGTCAGGTCCGGCGCGTCGCCCCGGCGCAGGGCATCCCACACCGGAAGCGCGACGCCATGCTCCAGGCCCACGTCCTGGCGGACCCGGTCGACCAGGTGGTTGACCCACGGCACCCGCTCGTGGTCGGCCCCGCTCAGCCCCGCGAGCCGCAGCGTGGCCCGCTCCACCGAGACGGTCGTATGCCGCTTGGCCAGGTTCACCACGGGCCGCCCCGCCTGGCGCGCCAAAGCACGCGCCCGTTTCACCTCAGCCGGGTCGAGTTCGAGGACGCTCCGTTGCCGCAAAACCACCCGTCCAGCATATCGGCGGTCGTAAATTATCCGCTACATGCGACCAAATGCCGCATGTCTTGGCGCACTAGTCCCGCTGCAGTGCAGTTTCTGCACGCCGCCGGCGTATCCCTGGCGCCCCCGCGGGAGTAGACAAGCGCCGCTGACGCCCGAAGTGGTCGTCGGTGTTGCCGCCGGGACCTGTGATGACGAGGGCTGCGGAGCTCGCGGCTTCACGATCTGCCGAGGAATGCCCAATGCCGTTGTTGGCGAACGTCGCCGCCAGTACGTTAGCCGCAGAGTTAACGACTTTGGAATCGACCCTCTCTACGCCGAAACTCATAGCAGCGCGCGTGCTTTCGGGCAGCACCCGCAGCGCCCTGCTCGCCCAACTCCGTCAACTGCGAAGCGCGGTCGGCCAGGTTCAGGCCGCCGCCCAGCACAAGGTCGACACCACTCGCGCGGCTCTGGCCGGTGCACGAGCCCAAGCGGAAGCGGCGGCGCGGCAGTCGACGCAGGGGGCCAAGGATGTCGCGCGCGCGGCCAAGGATGACCAACGTGCCGAAGCCAAGAAGGCGGAGTCCAAGCGCAAAGCGGAGGCGAAGCGCAAGGCGGAAGCGAAACGCAAGGCCGAAGCAAAGAAGCAGGCGGTCGCTGAAGCCAAGCGCAAGGCCGAGGCCGAAGCGGCGGCCAAGCGCGCCGCGGAGGCTAAGAAGGCTCAGGTGCCCGCAACACCTCGATCGTCCACTCCTGCTGCGCCGCGGACACAGCAGCCGACCACACCCAACGTCCCGGCCAATCCGGGATTGACATACACCGGCTGCCGCGCCTACGGGCCAAACGGCATGTGGCTCGACGCGAAGGGGCGGCGGTTCCCGCCAATCCCCTGCTGACGATTCAGTCAGCGAGGCGACGCTCCACGCGCTCGACCTTGCCGTCGAGTTCGCCAGTATGGCCGGGGCGGATGTCGGCCTTGAGGACGAGTGAGACCCGCGGGGCGCCGGCCCCGGCGGCCTCGGTGGCGCGCTTGACGACGTCCATCACCTCGTCCCACTCCCCTTCGATCTCGGTGAACATCGAGCTGGTGCGATTCGGCAGGCCGGACTCCCGGACGACGCGGACGGCGGCGGCGACCTGCTCGGACACCGAGTCTCCCCCGGTCATGGGCGCAACTGAGAAGGCGACGATCATGGCTCCACTATGCCGTGGCTCGGGACGCGGTCACGCCAGATGTAGGTGGGTCCGGGCCGGCACGCCCGGCCACGGCTTTGCGTGTGGGAAGGTTGGGCAATGCCGACGAGCGACTACGAGCAGGACACCTCCACCGGCTTCGGTCCGCTTCGCATCCGCGCCCGCGGCCGAGCGGTGATGACCAATCCGACCATCAACCGCGGCACGGCATTCACGCAGCCCCAGCGCAAGCAACTCGGTCTCGTCGGGCTCGTCCCCTCCAGCGTGACGACTCTGGAGAACCAGGTGCGGCGCGTCTACGAGCAGTACCGTCGCACCACCACGCGCCTGGGCAAGTACCTCCACCTCAACGGCGTCCGGGACCGCAACGAGGTCCTCTTCTACCGCCTCCTCACCAGCAATATCGAGGAGATGCTCCCGATCATCTACACCCCGACGATCGGTGAGGCGATCGAGCGGTTCAGCCACGAATTCTCCCGTCCCCGTGGGGTTTTCCTCTCCATCGACCACCCCGAGATGATGGAGGAGTCCTTCCTCAACTTCGGTATCGAGCCCGACGAGGTCGACCTCGTCGTCGTCACCGACTCCGAAGGCATCCTCGGCATCGGCGACCAGGGCATCGGCGGCATCCAGATCGCCATCGGCAAGCTCAACGTCTATACCGCCGCTGCCGGGATCCACCCGCGCCGCTGCATACCCGTGGTTCTCGACGTCGGCACCGACAACCTCGGCCTGCTGTCGAGCGAGATGTATCTCGGGGAGCGGCACGCGCGCGTGCGCGGGGAGAAGTACGACCAGTTCCTCGACCGCTTCGTCCATACGGTCACCGAGCTCTTCCCCAACGCCATGCTGCACTGGGAGGACTTCGGCACCAGCAACGCGCACCGCCTGCTGACGAAGTACCGCGAGGAGATCTGCACCTTCAACGACGACATCCAGGGCACCGCCGCCGTCGTGCTCGCCGCGATCCTTGCCGCTGTCGACGTCACGGGCCTGCCGCTGGACGACCACCGCGTGTGCGTCTTCGGCGCCGGCAGCGCCGGCATCGGCATCGCCAACCTCATCCGCGACACGATGCTGCGCACCGGAGCGTCGGAGACCGAGGAGGAGGCCTACGCCCGGTTCTATCCCATCGGGATCAACGGCCTGTATGTCGATGACCAGCCGGAGTTGCTCGCCTTCCAGCGACCGTATGCCCGCACCCGCGCGGAGGTCGAGCACTGGGCGGTGGCTGACCCCGCGCACATCACGCTCGAAGATGTGATCCGCAATGTGAAGCCGACGATCCTCATCGGAACCTCCACGCGCGGAGGGGCTTTCACGCGCGAGATCGTCGAGGAGATGTCGTCGTACTGCCAGCGACCGATCATCTTCCCCCTGTCGAATCCGACGAGCCGCGCCGAGGCGACGCCGGCGGATGTCCTGACGTGGAGTGACGGGCGCGCGCTCGTCGCGACGGGCAGTCCGTTCGGTCCGGTGGACTACGACGGCACCCGCTACACCATCGCGCAGGCCAACAACGCCCTCATCTTCCCTGGCCTCGGCCTGGGGGTCGCGACCTGCCGGGCCACGCGGATCAGCGAGGGGATGATCGCCGCAGCGGCCGAGGCGCTCGCCAGCATGGTCAACGCCTACCGGCAAGGAGCGCCGCTGCTGCCGAGCATCAGCGCGCTGCGGCAGGTGTCGGCCACGGTCGCGGTGGCCGTCGCCAAGCAGGCCGAGAAGGAGGGGCTGGCGCGAGAGCCGCTGACCGACCCGATCCAGCAGATCTACCAGCGGATGTGGCAGCCGATCTACCCGGAGATCGAAGCCGTCTGAAGCCGCACAGCCCCAACGGATTTCACGCTCGGAATCCATTTCACGCACCGAATGACTGACCAAGGAGTTGCCATGACCCAACTGGGCATCGACTATCTCGCCGACGCCGACCGCTACGAGGGGCGGATGCCCTATCGGCCGGTGGGCCGCTCCGGGCTGCGGCTGCCCGCGGTGAGCCTCGGGCTGTGGCACAACTTCGGCGACGATGTCCCGATGGAGCGCCAGCGGGCGATCCTGCGTCGGGCCTTCGATCTCGGTGTCCCGCATTTCGACCTGGCGAACAACTACGGCCCGCCCTATGGCTCCGCCGAACGCAACTTCGGCGAGCACCTGGCCGCGGATTTCCGCCCTTATCGCGACGAGCTGATCATCTCCTCCAAGGCCGGCTATGACATGTGGCCGGGGCCTTACGGGCAGGGCGGGGGCATGCGCAAATACCTCATCGCCAGCTGCGATCAGTCCCTGCGGCGCATGGGCCTGGACTATGTCGACATCTTCTACAGCCACCGCTTCGACCCCGACACTCCCCTCGAGGAGACGATGGGGGCGCTGGACTACATCGTGCGCTCGGGCCGGGCCCTGTATGCCGGCATCTCCTCCTACAGCGGTCCGCGCACCTCGGAGGCCGTACGCATCCTGCGGGAGCTCGGCACCCCGCTGCTGATCCACCAGCCGTCCTATTCGATGCTCAACCGGTGGATCGAGGAAGAGCCCGCCGAAGGCGGCGAGCCCCTCCTCGATGTGCTCGGCATGAGCGGCGTCGGCTGCATCGCGTTCAGTCCCCTCGCCCAGGGGATGCTCACGAACAAGTACCTCAAGGGCATTCCCGCGGAGTCCCGTGCGGCACAGGACAAGAGCCTGAGCGAGTCGCTGCTCACCGTGGACGCCCTCAAACACGTCGCGGCCCTGAACCGCATCGCCAAGAAACGCGGCCAGACGCTGGCGCAGATGGCGATCGCGTGGGTGTTGCGGGACCCGCGCGTCACCTCCGCCCTCATCGGCGCATCCAGCGTCAGCCAACTGGAGGACAGCGTGGCGGCGGTGAAGAACCTCGACTTCTCCGACGCCGAACTGAAGTCGATCGACCGGCACGCCGTCGACTCCGGCATCAACCTCTGGGCCGCTTCCTCGGCCGGCTAGCTCGTGGGCTTGGCGACCTGCTGCTGCTCAGGGTCGACCGCCTCCGCCAGGACATCGGCGGGAACGGCGTCGCGAGCGGGTGATGAGCGGTCAGGGCCGATGCCGATGTGGAGGTCGGGGAGAGAATGGCGGGTCCGATGGACGGCGGGCAGGGCGGAGGAGGGCGAGCTGACCCGCGGGTCGCTGATCAGGTCGAGGATCGCGTCCTGGCGGGCTGCCGGAAAGGCGTCACACAGGGTGTCCGCGTCGGGCCGGGCGGCCGCGAGGCGGGTGAGGGGGTCGGTGGTGTGCGTGGTCATGGCGTGTCCTTCACGGGCGTCATTCGTGTGGCAATGGCGCCCGGCGCATCCGCGGCCGGGTGCAGGTACTGGGTCATGCGGGCCCGGCCGCGGCTGACGCGCACGGTCAGAGCCCGCTCGCTGCAGCCGAGGACAGCTGCGGCGTCCGCATACGTCAGGCCGGTCCCACGGGATGAGCAAGAGGGCCTCGCGCTCGGCGGGGCTGCACGCCGCCAGTGCCGCGATCATCGCGTCACGTTCGGCGACGGCCTCGTCGGGCGGCAGCGGCGCAGGCGTTCGCCAGTATTCCGAAACCGCTTGTCGCCAAAGGGATTCCGCGCGCCGCTGGCCGCGCGTGCGGTTGTGGATCGTATGTCGCGCGGTCACCAGGAGCCACGGCAGCGGCTCCGCGGGGCGTTCCGCGCGGCGGCGCCAGGCGTGCAGGAAGGGCTCGGAGACCACGTCCTCACACTGTCGATGGCGATGTGCCGGCGGGCGTAGGCATAGACCCGCGGCGCGTGCTCCCGGAAGAGCTGGGCGAAGGCCAGGTCATCCACCGTGGCCCCCTCGGTGTCGTGGTCGCATGCCGGGTAATGTCCGCCCGGTCCACGATGTCACAACACCCGCGTCACGACGGCCAGGCCTTACTCATTCCGAGAGGCGGGCCTCGAACATGGCGCGTACGTCGGAGTCGGCCCGCAGCAGGTCGAGGGCGTGTGCCGCGTGGCCGGGCACATAACCGTTGCCGACGAGCATCGTCACGTCGGCAGCGAGTCCCTCGGCCCCGAGCGCCGCGGCGGCGAAGTTGGTCGCCATCGAGAAGAAGATGACGGTGCCGCCTTGGGCGGTGGACAGGATGGCCGGCTGCTCACACCCCGGGACGTCGACGCAGACCACCGTCAGGTCGGCCGGCCCACCGGCGGCCGCGACGGCCTGCGAGAGCCCCAGCGGAGAGCGGGCATCGGCGATGACGACGGCATCGGCCAGCCTGGTCGCACGCAGGCGCTCTGCCTCAACCTCGTTGGGCACCACGGCGATTCGCCGCCCACCCCCCGACGCGGCCGCGGCGGCGAGCGCCAGCGAGCCGGACTTGCCCGCCCCACCGAGGACGAGCACGGTCGGGGCGGCGCCCCGGGCGGCATACGACTCGACGACCCGGCGGACGAGGGCGGGGGCGCCGCATACGTCCATGACCATCAGCGCGAGCTCGGGCGAAAGGTCCTCCGGCAGCTTCGCCGCGATCGAGCGACCGAAGAGGATCGCGTGCCCGTGCGCGGGGACGCGCTCGCTGCGTCCGTCCCAGGACGCCAGGCCGTCGGTGATGACCAGCGGCGTCAACGACAGCGAGACGAGGGTGGCTACGCGGTCGCCGACCGCGAGGCCGAGCGTCGACTCCGGCCCGACCTCCTCGACCGTGCCGATGAGCATGCCGCCGGAGCCGGTGACCGGGTTCTGCATCTTGCCCCGCGTCGCGACGATGTCGAGCACCTGCGCCTTGAGCGCCTGCGCGTCGAGGACTCCGTCGGCGGTGTGGCTCTCGGCGAGCTGGCGATAGGACGCGGCGTCGAGATTCAGGGTCTCGACGGCGACGCGCACCTCGTCCGGCCACAGCGGCGAGGTGGCGTCGAGCCGGCAGGCGGCCTGCGGCAGGCTCTCCCCCGCGGGCTCGAGGACGCGATGCAGACCAACGGGCGACGAAACGGGACGGGACACGGAAAGATCTCCTTGCTATCCGGCATACCACCGCAACTCTTGCGTCGAGACTTCACGAACACAGGAGTTCTTGTCTATCCTGTCATGTATGACAGCGCACGTCGAGCAGCCCTACGTCTATACCCAGCGGGAGTTGGTCGAGCCGGACTGGACCCGCTTCCCCGGCTGGCGCGATGTCACCCCCGCGCAATGGGAGGACGCGCAGTGGCAGCGCGTCAACTGCGTCAAGAACATCAAGCAGCTGCGCGACCTGATGGGCGATCTGCTGCAGGAACGCTTCTATGCCGACCTCGAGCGCGACCAAGCCGAGCGCGCGACGATGTCGATGCTGGTGCCGCCGCAGATGATGAACACGATGGTGGCGGCCACCGCCGATCCGATGTCGGCCGCCGGCGCCGACTTCACCGCCGCCTTCTACGCCGACCCGGTGCGCCTCTACATGCTCCCGGTCTTCTCCGACCGCCGCACCGACTGGCCGAGCCACCCCTGCGCCACCCGGGACTCGCTCCACGAGCACGACATGTGGGCGGTCGAGGGTCTGACGCACCGCTATCCGACCAAGGTGCTCGCCGAGATGATCCCCACCTGCCCGCAGTATTGCGGCCACTGCACGCGCATGGACCTTGTCGGCAACTCCACCCCGCAGGTGGCCAAGCTCAAACTGGCCGGCAAGCCGGTCGACCGGTATGCCGCGATGCTCGACTACCTGCAGCGCACCCCGCAGGTGCGTGACGTCGTCGTCTCCGGCGGCGATGTCGCCAACATGCCGTGGAAGAACCTCGAGGCCTTCCTCGACCAGCTGCTGCGCGTCGACAACATTCGCGACATCCGCCTCGCCACCAAGGCCCTCATGGGCCTGCCGCAGCACTGGCTACAGCCCGATGTCGTCGAGGGCATCGAGCGAGTCGCCAAGACGGCCCACGAGCGCGGCGTCTCCCTCGCCATCCACACGCATGTCAACAACGCCGCCTCCGTCACCCCGCTGGTCGCCAAGGCCTCCCGCACGATGCTCGAGGTCGGCGTGCGCGACGTCCGCAACCAGGGCGTGCTGATGCGTGGTGTGAACGACAGCGCCGACCAGCTGCTGGACCTGTGCTTCGCGCTCCAGGACGGCGCGATGATCACGCCCTACTACTTCTACATGTGCGACATGATCCCCTTCTCCGAGCACTGGCGCGTCTCGCTGGCCGAGGCGCAGCACCTCCAGCACGCGATCATGGGATACCTGCCCGGCTTTGCCACGCCGCGCATCGTCTGCGATGTGCCGTTCGTCGGCAAGCGGTGGGTGCACCAGGTCGAGTCGTATGACCGTGAGCTCGGGATGTCGTTCTGGCGCAAGAACTATCGCACCTCCATCGAGGCCGCCGACACCGAAGCGATCTCGCGCGACTATGTCTACTACGACCCGATCTACTCCCTCCCCGAGTCCGGGCAGCAGTGGTGGCGCTCGCAGGGCGACCACGGCGCCGACCTCGAGATCGCCATGGCCCGCGCCGCGGCGTCGCGCGACGCCGCCTCCCGCGCCGCGGACCTGCTCGCCGTCCACTAGCCCTCGCGGGCGGTGGGTCGTCGGCTTTGGGCGGCTTTCTAGCGGTTCGCAGCGCGAATGTTGCGATGCGTACCGCAAGAAAGTGGCACTGGGCGGAAAAGTGCGTCATGGCCCGCCCGCGGTGACCGGGACCACGTCCAGAATGCGACCCCATGGGGTGTGTTGCGGCGGGCGCGCCGATAGGCTCACGATCGTGACCGCCATCGTCGAACGTCCCCGCGTCCTTGCCGATGTCATCCCCGGAGGGCTGGTGCGCGATGCCGCGCTCGTCCTCGGTGGCGCCGGCTTCATCGGCCTGCTGGCGCAGTGGGCCATTCCGCTCGGCTTCACCCCGATCCCGCTCTCGCTCGGCACCTTCGCCGTGCTGCTGACGGGTGCCGCCCTCGGCGCCGGCCGCGGCCTGGCGTCGGTCGGCATCTATGTCCTCGCCGGGATGGCCGGTATGCCGTGGTTCGCCGAGCACCGCAGCGGCTGGGGCTTCCCGAGCTTCGGCTACCTGATCGGGTTCATCCTCGCCGCCACGCTCGTCGGAGCGCTCGCCTCCCGCGGCGGCGACCGGACCGTGCTGAAGACCATCGGCCTGATGGTCCTGGGCAACCTCGTCATCTACGCCGTCGGCGTGCCCTATCTCGCCGCCAACACCGGCATGGATCTGAGCACGGCGATCGAGAAGGGCCTGACCCCCTTCCTCCTCGGTGACGGCCTCAAGATCGCGGCCGCCGCCGGTCTCCTGCCCGGCGCCTGGGCCCTGGTCCGCCGCGTGCGCTGAGGCACGTGGCCAAGAAGTCGACGCACACCTCCGGGACCCCGGCAACGGTCGCCTTGACCGCGGCCGGGGTTCGCTTTACGCAACACACCTACCCGCACGACCCCAGCGCACCGTCCTACGGACTGGAAGCCGCGGAAGCACTGGGAGTGCCGCCCGCCCAGGTCTTCAAGACGCTTCTCGTCGACCTCGAGGGCGGACCCGACCGGACCGCCGTCGGCATCGTGCCGGTCACCCAGCAACTGGACCTCAAAGCCATGGCGACCGCCTGCGCCGCCAAGCGCGCAACGATGTGCGATCCCGTTGCCGCACAACGCATCACCGGCTACGTCGTCGGCGGCATCTCCCCCGTCGGGCAGAAGCGCGCGCTGCCGACCCTGCTCGACGAGAGTGCTGCGGCGCAGGCCGTGGTGTATGTCAGCGGTGGCCGAAGGGGATTCGACATCGGCCTTGCCCCGGCCGAATTGCTGCGCGTCATCGTCGGACGGTATGCCGCCATCGCGCGTTGATCTGCGCCTTACTCCCAGGGGGTGGAGAGCACGATCGTCGTGTGGGTCGAGACGTTGGCGGCGGCGCGGATCCGGCTGATGAGTGACTCGAGCGCGCCGGGCGTGGCGACGCGGACCTTGAGCAGGTAGTTCGAATCCCCGGCGACCGAGTGGCAGGCCTCGATCTCGGAGATCCCGCGCAGCCGCTCGGGGATGTCGTCGGGCGCGGAGAGGTCGAACGGGGTCACGGCGATGAAGGCGGTGAGCGGGTCACCGAGCTGGTCATGCGCGACACGGGCGCCGTATCCGAGTAGCACCTTGCGCTCCTCCAGCCGCCGAACCCGTTGGTGGACAGCGGATGTCGACAAGCCGACGGCCTTGCCCAGGTCGGTATAACTCATCCGGCCGTCCTGGCGAAGCAGCTGCACGAGTCTTCGATCGACGTCTTCCACGGGACAAGCTTTACTGCGCGCGGCGCGAAGCGCAATCGGACTTTTCGGCGGGCTCGTGAGCAGGCGGCATGATGTGCCGTATGACCGAGCCCCGCTTGATGCTGCTGGACTCCGCGAGCCTGTACTTCCGGGCCTTCTTCGGCGTCCCGGACGACCGGCCGGATGATGCCCCGGGCCCGGCCACGAACGCCGTGCGGGGTTTCCTCGACTTCATCGCCACCTTGGTGCGCGAGCATCACCCGACCCACTTGATCGCGTGCTGGGACAACGACTGGCGCCCGCAGTTCCGGGTGGACGCGATCCCCTCCTACAAGACCCATCGGGTAGCGGACGGCTCGGTCGAGGAGGAGGAAGTGCCCGACGCCCTGACTCCGCAGGTGCCGATCATCGTCGATGCCCTTGCGGCACTGGGCATCACGCGCCTCGGCGCCGACGGCTACGAGGCCGACGACGCGATCGGCACCCTTGTCGCCCGGCACAAGGGCACGATGCCGATCGACGTCGTCACCGGCGACCGGGACCTCTTCCAACTCGTCGACGACGCTGCTCACGTACGCGTGCTGTACACCGCCCGCGGCGGCGTTCGCAACGCCGATGTCGTCGACGAGGCGTTCCTGATGGAAAAGTACGGCGTCGCCAACGGCGAGCAGTATGCCGATATGGCGGTCCTGCGCGGCGACACGAGCGACGGCCTGCCCGGCGTTGCCGGGGTCGGCGAGAAGACCGCGGCGAAGCTCATCACGGCATACGGCTCGCTGGCGGCCCTCCGGGAAGCGATCGACGGCGGCGACCCGGCGATCAAGGGGGCGCAACGCCGCAATCTCGAGGCGGGCTCGGCCTATCTGGATGTCGCTCCCCTCGTCGTGCGCGTCGCCCACGACGCGCCGGTGCCCGACGAGTCGGGCGAGTTGCCGACCGAGATCGCCGATCTTGCGGGTATGTCGCGGCTCGCCTCGGAGTACGGGCTCACCTCGCCCATCAACCGGGTGATCGACGCCCTCGGCCTCGGGTGAACGGGCCGGCGGGCTGCACTCGGTGCGACTGGGCCACCCGGGCGGGTCAGCGGGCGAACGTTCGGCGGTAGTCGGTCGGTGGGACCCCGACGTGCGCGGCGAAGTGGTGGCGCAGCAGCGCCGAGCTGGCAAAACCACACCGGCGGGCGATGGTCTCCACGTCGAGGTCAGTGCTCTCCAGCATACGACCCGACCCCATAGGCGCAACCCTCCCACCGAATGCGGTATATCGCGCGAGAACGTGGCACCATCGGTGGAGCACGTCCGCACCACAATCCCTGGGGAAAAGTCACGATGACCATGCATGATCGCCGCACGCTGCTCACTGGAGCCACCGCCGTCGCCCTCTCGGGGGCCGTCACCACCGTCGCGTCCGGCGCCCACGCCGAGACCCCCGCCCGGGCCGGCGCGACCTACCTCGGCACGGTCCTCGGCGGGGCATTCGCGTCGATGTATCCCGTCGACGTTGCCACGACGAGCGCCTATTACTACGTCGTCGACCCGGGCCGCTATCGCGTCGAGCGCGTCGTGCGTGCCACCGGCAAGATCGACAAGTGGACCAAGGGGGGCAAGGGCACCGGCGACGGCGACATGGGCGCCGCCCGCGCGGTCGCGGTCGACAAGTCCGGCGCCGTCTATGTCGCCGACACCCCCAACAACCGCATGGTGAAGTACTCCCCGGACCTGCAGACCGAACTCGCCAAGTGGGGCACCAAAGGCACCGCGCCCGGGCAGTTCACCGCCGTCTATGGCGTCGCGGTCGGTCCGGGGCTGGACCAGAACGGCGCCCCCGCCGAGGTCGTCTACACCGTCGACGGCAGCCGGGTGCAGGTGTTCACCAAGACCGGCGCCCTGATCAAGGTCTTCGCCACCGGGTTCAACCAGCCCCGCCAGATCGAGGTCAACAAGGTGACGGGCGATGTCTATGTCGTCAACGCCCGCGAGCGGCGGATCGACGTCTTCAGCAAGGCCGGAAACGCGCTCTTCTCCTTCGGCTCGGAGGGCAGCGGGCCGGGCCAGTTCAAGGGCGACCCGCGCGGGATCACCCTCAGCCGCAACGGCAATATCGCCTTCGTCACCGATGACGGCAACGCCCGGATCATCGCCTTCTCCACCACGGGCACCACCCGCGGCAAGCAGCTCTACGCCATCGGCGGGGGCACGAGCAAGGCCTTCATCGACCCGCGCGGCGTCGACGTCACCCCCGACGGCCTGCTCCTCGTCGCCGACGAGTGGGATTACTCCCTCAAGGAGTACAGCTTCACTTCCGCTGGTGCCACGCTGAAGCGTCGGTTGTTCGGGGTCCGGGCCCCCAAGACCGGCGCCAACAGCCCGCGCGGCGTGGCCGTCGACGCCAAGGGCAATCTCTTCGTCAGCGACTGGTGGAACCAGCGCATCGTCCGCAAGGACGCGGCCACCGGTGCGATCACGACCTGGGGCCAGCGCGGCATCCGCGGCGAAGTCATGTCGCTGAACTTCCAGTGGGCGGTGGCGGTCCAACCGGGGACGGGTCACGTCTTCGTCGCCAACCGCGAGAGCCACGAGATCAAGGTCTTCAACAACACCGGCAGCCAGCAGTTGTTCGTCTGGGGTTCACGCAACTCCCAGCCCGGCAATTTCACCTTCCCGCAGGGCCTGGCCTTCGCCCCCGACGGCACCTTGTGGGTCGCGGACTCGGGCAACAGCCGGGTTCAACAGTTCCGCGTCAACGTCGCCAACAAGACGGCGACGGTCCTGAAGGCACTCGGCAGCGCCGGCACCGGCGTGGGCCAGTTCGGGATGCCGACCGGCATCTCCGTCGACGCCGACGGCACCGTCTACGTCGCCGACACCCTCAACAACCGGATCCAGGCATACCGCAACGGTTCGTGGTCGGTGGTTCCCGTCTCGGGGACCCGGGGCTTCCGGGTGCCGTGGGGCGTCACCGCCGCCCCCGACGGCTCGCTCTGGGTCGCCGACACCGGCAACAAGCGCCTGGTCAAGATGAGCACCTCCGGCGCCTTCGCCTACGAGGTCACCGGCGCCTCGGCGGGGACCACCGCCTTCGGCGGCCCCTTCCAGGTCACCTTCGTCAACGCCTCGACCGCCTATATGTCCGACACCTGGGGCAACCGGGTCATCAAGCTCTCGGTGAGCTGACCCGCGGGGTCGGCCACGTAACCTCTGCTAGACCCTATGGGGGCGGGCGGGGTTTCGGTTGAGGGTTGAGGCCGGGGCCTCGCGTATGCAGAGAATCGTGGATCACCTGCCAGATGGGCTGGCGGTGCCGACATGCATAGGAGGCCCCGGTGTT
>Ga0209053_1000312_pt1 | contig 39616 bp, 33 predicted proteins | sample EBPBio152010_DNA_FD_185864 | JGI IMG/M metagenome (GOLD analysis project Ga0209053, IMG submission 185864) | Wastewater treatment Type I Accumulibacter community from EBPR Bioreactor in Madison, WI, USA - Reactor 1_7/15/2010_ DNA (SPAdes)... | ecosystem: Engineered > Bioreactor > EBPR >... | reverse complement strand
CGCCCTCGGCCACTCCATCTACACCGAGGCCGACGACGCCGACGAACTCCGCGAGATGGTCCGCGACGCGGTCGCCGTCCACTTCGAGGAGGCGGACCGTCCCGGTGTGATCCGGCTCCATTTCGTGCGGGAGGAGGTGCTCGCCGCGTGAGGACGCCGCGTGACCTCGACGGGAGCCGCTTGATCCAGCGTCTCGGGAAGCTCGGCTACGAACAGACGCGGCAGAGCGGGAGCCACGTCCGCCTGACGCGGCAATCGGACGACGGCGAGCAGCACGTCACCATCCCGCTCCACAGTCCGCTGCGGGTGGGGACGCTGAACGCGATCCTGAGCGACGTGGCGGCCCAACTCGGAGTGAGCAAGGACGAGTTGATCCGGCACGTCACCTGACCGTCCCCGCGCGTTCTGTGCGGATCGCACGCGCTGGTTACGCGGCCCTGCCGAGGCAGCTCACAAGGCGCTTGGCGTCGTCGGTCAGGGTTCGACTACAGTCCTGTCCAGTGTACGACTTCCGTAAACTGTTGGGGCACAAATAGATAGGGTGGGGGAGGGGCGCAGGCTTGGGTGTTCACGCACGCTGCTCGGCGAGGCGGCTGGTATACTGGACCTGGCGCCCGCTACCCGGCGAGTGCGACCGCTGAAGTAGTAGTTATACGTCTCTGAGCATGACCGACCGCGAGCACGTCGAAGCTCTTGTTGTGCGCTGGCGCGAGGGCGATTGTGGGCAGAGCGCCTGTTGGTGGAGCGGCTGGGCTTGGACGAGCTCCTTCACATCTTCCGCCTCGGCCGCGCCGTTGATCTCGAAGTGCCGGGCACGGACTGGCGGTACAAGACACATGGCATCGGGGTGAGCGTGCACCGGCCGCCGGACCAGACGGGCGGGATCGACTTCGACCTCGACAAGCCGGAGCCGGACGAGTGGCGGCTGAGAGAGTTCGCGCGCCGTCAAGTCGACGAGGGCGGGCTCCCGGTGGGGGTGTACGAGCGGGTGTTTGAGGACCCGGACTGCCTACGGCCGGTGCTTGCGGAAGTGCTCTGCCCATCAGGAGCCGTATAGCCCGCCGCTCCAGGCGACCGTGGGCTCCGCTCGCTTGCCTCGCCCGAACGTCCACGCCTACGTTGCCCCGTTCCGCTGCCATCTCGCCCACGGCGCCTGAGCAGCCGTCTTTGATTCCTCCTCCCGCTTCATGGCTGACTTCACCCGAGTTCGAGGCTGGCTGGATCTGAGTGACGAGATGATCCCTGCCGTGCGAGAAGTGCTTGACCAAGCGGACGCCGGTTGGATCTTGCCTGAGGAGCTGACGGGGTGGGGACGTTTCGCTTTCTTTGGCGCAGACGTTCGGAGCGACCGGCTTGATCGTACTCGTCACCAGCTCGCGGCGCTCGCCGCTATCAAGGCGGAGGACGGCGAGTACCCGGACTTCGTCGAGGGGGTGTTCTACGTGGACGACGTGACCGGCGAGCCGCCCCCACTCGTGTGGGAGTTGAATGGCGGGCAGCTCCACGAGCGTGTCCGCGACATGAACGAGCAGGGCTGACGGGGGACGGATCCGGCCGCAATCGTGCGTCCAGTTGACGTGTCTCTGTTTGGCCGCCCACCGTCTCGCACAGGCGATCAGGCGCTCCGCGTCAACTACCAATCGGCTCTGGCTGGTTCGAAGATCTTCTGGTGGGTGTACATATATGAGCACGTAAGACTCTGAATCACAACGACTTAGGGGCTTACTCGTTGGGCGGTGGAAGGGTTGCTGGAAGGGAAAGTGGGTGCGGTTGCGCGTTCCCGGCTCCAGGCACCCGCACCGGTGACCGGCCGGGCGGGAGGCGTCCTACCCGGCCGGGCCGGCGACTCACGCGGCGAGGCGTCGCGCCGTCGAGGCGGTCACGTAGCCAGCGGCCTTGACGCACTGCGCGATCCGCGCCTTCTCCTCGTAGCGCTTCAGCGCGCCGAGTTCGTCGGCGAGCGCCTTCACCGCCGGCGAGTACTCCCACGTGCGGCGCGTCCGCCGCCGCGCCGTCCTCGTCCAAGAGCGCGTCGTAGATCACCGGCTCCAGCGCGGCGATCTCAACGTCGAGCCGGCGGAACTCGGCGGGTGGACGGCAGCGGCGACACGCCGGTGACCGCCGGACGGAATTGGCGGACGGCTCGGCCGTGAGGATCTTCGGCACACCGGGCGGCCGGGCGCGTTCGTCCGCCGGCCGCGCGTTCCCGGCGGACCGCCCGGTCCGCCGGGCGCGGTCGTCATGGTCTCCCCGCCGCTCCTCCCGATGCGCCTTCCGCCCGGACTTGCTCCGGATCCGCGACCCCTCGGTCCGCCGGGAGCGACGCTCACGTGCGCGCGCGCGGACACGGGCCCATGGAACGTGACCGACGCCGACGACGCCTCGCTGCGGCTGCTCGGAGCCGAGCGCCCGGCCATCATCGGCCGCCCGCTCCTCGACCGGTTCGTGGTGTGCGAGCCGGATCTGTCCGCGCTGTGCGACGTGGCGCGCGACGACGCGCCGGTCTCGTTCGAGGCCGCCGTCGTCGCGGCCGACGGGCACCTCGCGCACGTCACCGGAACGGCCCGATTCGATCCCGAGGGGTCGGCTCTCGTCCTGTCGTTCGACGAGACGCCGGACGCGGCTGCGATGCGCCTCGCCGGGCTCGTCCGCCGCATGGGGCGGCACGTCGCGCCGGACGCGGCGGCCCGGGCCGCGCTCTCGGCGCTCGCCGACGCCCTCGGCGCGACGGCCGTCGACGTCTACGCCGTCCATGGCGACACACTGGAGCGGGTGGGTCTGACGGAGGCGCTCGCGGCCCCGCACGCCGCTCGCCTCTCGGCGTTCGGCCGGATCGCGACGGGGCGCCCGGCGGTCGTCGCCGGCGCGGACACCGGCTGGCCCGGCCCCGGCACCCACCTCGTGACGACGGTGCCGGATGACGACAGCCCCGAGGCGTTGATCCTCGTGCGCGGTGCTGCCGGGTGGGCGCCGCGTCCGGCCGACGTCGTCCTGCTCGCCGACGCGGCCCCGGTCGTCTGGAGCGCCGTCGACCGCGCCCGCACGGTGGGCGCCGTCGACGCCCAGCGCGCCGCCGACCGTCGGCTTTTCGAGTCCATGGGCCACGGTGTCGTGGCCTGCGAGCTCGTGCGCGACGCCGACGGAACCGTCCTCGACGTCCGCTATCTGGACGTCAACCCGGCGTTCGACGTGCAGACCGGCCTTCGCGGTGAGGTCGCCGCCGGCCGCCGCCGGAGCGAGGTGGTGCCCGAGATGGACGAAAGCTGGCTGGCGCAGTACGTCCGCGCCGTCGCGACTGCGCAAACGGTCCGGTTCGAGGCGTACGCCGCGCCGCTGGAGCGCTGGCTCGACGTGAGCGTCCTCCCGCAGGACGGTGACCGCTTCTGGCTCATCTTCGACGATATCACGGCGCGACGCGACGCCGAGACCGAGCAGGCCGAACGCAGCGCGCGCCACGCCTTCCTCGTCCGCCTCAACGACCGTCTCCGGCTGTGCACCGAGCCGCCCGACGTGCTCGCGACGGCCAACCGCCTTCTCGCGACGCAACTCGGCGCCGACCGTTCGTGCTATGGAGAGGTGACCGACGACGGCCTCGTCGTGCGCAGCGACTACCACACGGCGCGGCTGCCGTCGGCGGCGGGCTGGTACCCGGCGGACCGTCTCCCGGCGGCGAGCGAGGCGCCGCGCCCGGTCGTCGTCGGCGGGCAGCCGGGCGAGGCGCCGGCGCCGGCGCCGTGGGACGCCCTCGGCGCGCCCGCCTTCGTGGGCGTCCCGCTCGTCCGCGACGGGCGCCTGTCGGGCGTGCTCTGCGTCGCGTCGGCCGACCCGCGGGCGTGGACCGACGCCGAGGTCCGCCTCGTCGAGGACGCCGCCGAGGCCACGCGCGCGGCCGTCGAGCGCGCCAACGCCGACCGCGCGATGCGCGAGAGCGAGGCCCTCTACCGCCTCCTCGCCAACATGGCCCCGGCGCTCGTCTGGATGACCGACCCCGACGGCCGGTCGACGTTCTTCAACGAGGCGTGGACCGTCTTCAGCGGCCGGGACGCCGACGAGCTGCTGCGTCCGGGCACCGTCGCGCAGGTCATCCATCCGGAGGACTACACCCCGGTCCTGGAAGGATGGCGCCGGGGCGCGGCCGACGGCCTCGGCTTCTCGTGCGAGTACCGCCTCCGCAACGCCGCCGGCGACTACGAGTGGCACGCCGCGCGCGCCGAGCCCATCCTCGGTCCCGACGGCGCCATCGCCGGGTGGGTGGGCGCCGCCCTGAACGTGGACGCGCACCGTCGGGTCCAGCAGGCGCTCCGCGAGAGCGACGAGCTCTACCGCATCCTCGTCGAGAACGCGACCGAGTACGCGCTGCTCGCCGCCGCCGACGACGCCCGCATCCTCCTCTGGAGCCAGGGCGCCGAGCGCATCTTCGGCTACGCCGAGGACGAGATCCTCGGCCAGGACATGGCCGTCCTCTTCACGGCCGAGGACCGCGCCGCCGGCGTGCCCGAGCGCGAGAAGGGACGCGCTGTGGACCACGGCCGCGCGAGCGACGACCGCTGGCACGTCCGCAAGGACGGCTCGCGCTTCTTCGCGACCGGCGTCCTGACGCGCGTGGACCACCCTGACGGCAGCCACCGCGGCTTCGTCAAGGTGCTGCGCGACAACACGGTGCGCAAGGTGGCGCAGGACGCGCTCCGCGCGAGCGAGGCGCGCTTCCGCGCGCTCGCGGCGGCCGTCCCGCAGATCGTCTGGACGATGGAGCAGGAGGGTGACTCGACGGTCGTCACCTACCTCAACGAGCGCTGGTTCGAGTTCACCGGCCAGACGCACGAGCACGCCTACGCCGACGGGACGTGGGATGCCATCCACCCCGACGACGTGCCGGCGACCACCGCCGGGTGGGAGCACGCTGTCCGGGCCGGCGAGGCGTTCGCCGGCGAGATGCGCCTGCGCGCGCACGACGGCCGCTACGAGTGGCACCTCGCGCGCAGCATCCCGGTCGTGGACGACGCCACCGGGCGCGTCACCTGGTACGGCACCTCGACCAACGTGCACGCGGCGCGGACGGCCGAGCAGGCGCTCGCCGAATCCGCCGCCGCGCTCGCCGAGGCCAACCGCACGCTCGAGGACCGCGTCGCCGACCGCACGGCGGCCCTCGCCGAGACGGCCGAGCAGCTCCAGAGCTCGGAGGCGCGCTTCCGCCTCCTCTTCGAAACCGTCCCAGTGGGCATCGGCCTCGCCCGGCCCGACGGCATCGTGGTGGCCGTCAACCCCGAGATGTCGGCCATCCTGGGCTACGCCGCCGACGACCTCGTCGGCCGCACGTGGCGCGACCTCACGCACCCCGACGACCACGCCCTCGAGCACGTCCTCGTGCGCGAGGTCGACGCCGGCCTGCGCGACGCGTACACCATCGAGAAGCGCTACCTGCGGCCGGACGGCAGCCTCGTCTGGGTCCGCCTCAGCGTCACCGCCGTGCGCGGCGCGGATGGCGCCGTGGACCACCTCGTCGGGACCGTGCAGGACGTCAGCGACCGGCGCGGGACGGAACTGGCCGCGCTGGAGGCCGCCGAGGCCGAGCGCCGCCGGCTCAGCCACGAGTTGCACGACGACCTCGGCCAGCGGATCGCCAGTGCCGCGATGATGTCGGCCACCATCGCGCGCCGGCTCGGCGGCGAGGAGCACATCCTCGCCGACGCCACGCAGCGCCTCGGCGGCATCCTGCAGGACGCGCTCACGCTCACGCGCGGCCTCTCGCGGGGTCTCGCGCCCGTCGACCTCGCGCACGACGGCCTGGTCTCCGCCCTCTGGCGCCTCTGCGACACCACGACCGAGGCCTACGGCATCCCCTGCCGGCTCGACGCGCCGGAGCGCGTCCCGGTCGGCGACCCCGGGGTCGCGACGCACCTCTTCCGGATCGCGCAGGAGGCCGTCAGCAACGCCGCCCGCCACGCGCGGGCCTCGCTCATCCGCGTCGGGCTGGGCGTCGAGGACGGCAAGCTGGTGCTGGAGGTCGAGGACGACGGCGTCGGCGTGCCGGCCAGCGCGGTGAGCGCCGAGACCGGGCTCGGCCTCCGCTCGGTGCGCGCGCGCGCCGCCGCGCTCCACGGCTCCCTGCTGATCGTCGCGCGCGAGCCGCGCGGCACCCGCGTCCTCGTCACCGTCCCGATGCCGGCCCCCTCCACCGGCTGACACCCGGACGGGCACTTTGCCGGCCGGCCGGCGTACCTCCGGCGCCCCCGTGTCTCCCGCCCTCCATCGCACCGACATGCACCGCGTCTTTGTGGTCGACGACCATCCGGTGATGCGCCGGGGCTTCCAGTTCCTGATGGAGGCCGAGCCCGACCTCGAGTTCTGCGGCGAAGCCGCTTCGACCGAGGAAGCGCTCACTCTCGTGCCGGACGCCGACCCCGACCTCGTCCTGGCCGACATCGCGCTCGGCGGCCTCAACGGCCTCGAGTTCGTCAAGCGCCTCGGCGCGCTGCGGCCGCACATCCCGGTGCTCGTCATCTCGCTGCACGACGAGAGCCACTACGCCGACCGCGCGCTGCGCGCTGGCGCGCGCGGCTACGTGATGAAGGACTCGGACGACCGCGACATCCTCGACGCCATCCGCCGCATCCTCACCGGCGGCTTCGCGTTCAGCGACGCCGTCCAGCAGCAGCTCTTCCTCGCGCGGCAAGGGCGCACAGCCTCGCCCGCGTCCCCGATCGATTCGCTCTCGGATCGCGAGCTGGAACTGTTCCACCACATCGGGCGCGGCCTGACGACGGCCGAGGTCGCCCGTGCGATGCACATCAGCCCCAAGACCGTCGAGACGCACCGGACCAACGTGCGCGAGAAGCTGGGCGCGACGACGACCGCCGAGCTGGTTCGCCGCGCGGTGCTCTGGGTGCAGGAACAGGACGCCGCCCGCGCGCCCACCGCCTGACGCTCAGGACGGCGCCACGAGCGGCGACGACGCCGGGCCGTCCACCACCTCGCCCGTCTCGGGGTCGAACCGCGAGCCGTGGCACGGGCACGCCCACACGCGCCCGGCGCCGTCCCACCGGACGATGCAGTGCAGGTGCGGGCACACCGGCGAGTGGCTGTGCAGCACGCCGTGATCGTCGCGGAAGACGGCGAGGTGCGAGCCGTCCTCGAACAGGAGTCCGCCCTCGCCGGGGCGCAGCGCGGCGGCCGACCCGACGTCGGCCACGAAGCGGTCTTTCACCAGCGACACGGCCACGTCGAGGTTCTCCTTGATCCACGTCGGCCCGCCGGCGACGGGCTTGAACCGCGATGGCGAGACGATGTCCGCCAGCGGGCTGTGGACGTCCCGCACGAGGTCGGCGAGGAGGCGCCCGGCGACGACGCCCCACAGGAGGCCGTCGCCCGAGAAGCCGGTCGCGACGTAGACACCGTCGGACAGCGGCGCCGAGCCGATGAACGGCAGGCCGTCCACCGGCTGGAACCACATGCCCGACCAGAACGCGCGCGGGACGGCGCCGGGGTAGCGCGCCGCGACCCACTCGGCGACCTGGTCGAACGGGCGCGTGCCCTCGTGGTTGTGGCCCGTCTTGCGGTCGCAGCCGCCGACGACGAGCCACGTCTCGCCGTCGTCGGCGCGGAACGACCGCGCGTACTGGTAGGGGTCGCCGGTGTCGAAGACGAGCGCGTCCGCGGCGAGGCCGTCCGGCACGGAGAAGGCGCCGACGTACGAGTCGTACGGCGCGACGGCCGTGTGGAGTGGCGAGACGCCCAGCGGCGTGTGGGTGGCGACGACGATGCGCCGCGCGCGGATCGTGAACCGCCCGTCGGCGGTCGTCGCCTGCGGGACCGGCCCGCCCTCCGGCGGCGCGAGGCGCGTGTGCTCGTAGATCGCGAGGCCCTCGTCCGCCAGCCCGCGCGCGAGGCCGTGGACGTAGGCGAGCGGGTCGAAATCGGCCTGGTCCGCCACCCGGAGTGCGCCTGCCGGGACGGGGTAGGGGACCGGCACCTCGGCGTCGCGCTCGACGTGGACGCCCGCCGCCTCGGCGGCGTCGGCCTCCTCGGCGACGCGCGCCACATCGTCCGGCGACGCCGGGACGAGGTAAGCCGGGACGCGCCGGTACGCCGCGCGTGGCGCGTAGCGCTTGCTCAGCCGCCCGACGGTCTCGATGGCGTCGCGTGCGGCGGTGCGGACGAGCACGGCGGCCTCCTCGCCGTGATCCCGGCGGATCGCGCGGTAGGTGCCGTCGACGAGTTCGGTCAGGTGGCCCGTCGAGCGGCCGGTTTGCCCGCCGAGCGTCCGCGCCTCGACGAGCGTGACGTCGACCCCGGCATGGCGGAGCAGCGCCGCCGTCGTGAGCCCGGTGATCCCGCCGCCGATGACGAGCACGTCGGTCGTGAGGTCGCGGTCGAGCGCGGGGAAGCTGGGCGCGTCGCCGCGGGCCTGCCAGAGGGAGACGAGCGGGGTGTCGCCAAGGGAGTCGGGCATCGGATCGGGGGATGTGGCGCTCCAACCGCGCATCCGCGCGGACGGGTTCGACCAAACCGCCCGTCAGTGTTGGTTCAGGAATTCCCTGAGGTAGCGTCTCCGTCGGGATGCGCACGCCGGTCCTCTGCTGCGGGCCGATCCGGGCGACGCACAGGCCTCCAGCGGTCGGGCGGCTGTGTCCATCGGCGTGGCGGAACCGACCTCGCCCTGCCGGCTACGCGCGCGCCCGGACGCGTTGGAGACACAACGCGTCGAGGCCGGAACGGGCGACGATCCAGGTATGTGAATGATCTCAGGGACGCAGTGGGAAGACAGGCTCAGCAGAAGCCTGATTTCGCCTCGTCAGATTCCTGAATCACCGCTGAGGGGCTCGAATCGGGGATCTGCCAGGGCTGGGGCATCGTGTCTCTGGAGCGCGCGGAGGCAGGTGTGGTCGTGGATGGTGATATGTGAGTCGGCCGCGCGCCGGGTCGTCGCTCCTGACGGCTCGCGGTGTCTGTGTCCCTTCCCCTCGGCGTGCGCCGGCTCGGCCGACGACGCCCCTGCCTTTGTCCGCATGAAGCCTGTCCGCCTCCGCGCCCTGCGCGGACCGAACGTCTACGCCACCCTGCCGGTGCTCCGCGCCGAGATCGCGCCCGGCGGCGAGCGCCCGGTCGACGGCGACGTCGCCGACCGCCTCCTCGCGGCGCTGCCCGGACTCGCCGCGCACCCCGACCTCGCGTCGGCCGACGGCGCGACGGTCGAGGCGCGTCTCCGGGCGGGCGCGTCGGCGGCGCTCGTCGTCGGGCACGTCGCGCGCGAGCTGCTCCACCTCGCCGGCGCCGGCGTCCCGTTCGAGGCGCCGCGCCTGCGCGTGCCCGCCGGACACGCCGTCGTGCCGTTCACCGACGAGGCGCCCGCGCGGCAGGCACTCACCGAGGCCGCCGCGCTCGTCGCCGCCGCTGAGACAGGCGAGCCGGACGTGGAGGCTGCCATCGAGGCCGTGCGCCGGCGCGTGCGCCGCGCCGCGCTCGGGCCGAGCACGCGCGCGCTCGTGGACGCCGCCGAGCGGCGCGGCATCCCCTGGGAGCGCCTCGACGACGACAGCCTCGTCCGCCTCGGGAACGGACGCCACGCGCGGTGGCTGCGCGCCGCCGTCACGTCGGTCACGAGCGCCCTCGGCACCGACCTCGCGCAGCGCAAGGACCTCACCAAGCAGGCCCTCCGTCGCGCCCTCGTGCCGGTGCCCTACGGCATCGTCGCCGCCGACGAGGACGAGGCCGTCGACGCGCTGGACGATCTGCGCCGACCGGTCGTCGTCAAGCCGCTGCGCGGCAACCACGGGCGCGGCGTGACGGTCGGCGTCGAGACGGCCGAGCACCTCCGCGAGGCGTTCGCCCTCGCGCGCGAGCACGGGTGCCACGTCGTCGTCGAGGAGCAGCTCGACGGGCGCGACTACCGCGTGCTCGTCGTCGGCGGTCGCGTCGTCGCCGCCGCCGAGCGGTGCCCGTGCCACGTCGTCGGCGACGGCCGGCGGACGATCGCCGAGCTGATCGACGAGGCCAACGCCGACCCGCGCCGCGGCGTCGGCCACGAGGCCCCGCTGACGCGCATCGCGACCGACGCCACCGCCGAGGCCTGCCTCGCGCGGCAGGGCCTCACGCTGGACGCGGTCCCCGACGCCGGCGCGACGGTCCGCCTGAGCGACGCCGCCAACCTGTCCACCGGCGGGACGTCGCGCGACGTGACCGACGAACTCCACCCCGACGTGCGCGTCGCGTGCGAGCGCGCCGCGCGCGCCGTCGGCCTCGACGTCTGCGGCGTGGACCTCATCACGGCCGACGTGCGCCGGTCGCTCCGGGCGGGTCGCGAGGGCATCGTCGAGGTCAACGCCTCGCCGGGGCTCCGCATGCACCTCTACCCGGCCGAGGGCCGCCCGCGCGATGTCGCCGGCGCCATCATCGACCACCTGTACCCGGACGGCGCTCCGTCGCGCGTCCCCATCGTCGCGCTCACCGGCACCAACGGCAAGACGACCACCACGCGGCTCGTGCGTCACGTGCTCTGCAAAGCCACCGGCCTCCAGGTCGGGATGACGACCACGAGCGGCGTCTGGGTCGGCGACACGTGCATCGCGACCGGCGACACGACCGGCCCGGCGTCCGCCGGCGCCGTCCTCGCCGACCCGACCGTGGACATCGCGGTCCTGGAGACGGCGCGCGGCGGCCTCCTCCGGCGCGGCCTCGGCTACGACCTCGCCGACGTGGCGGTGGTGACCAACGTGCGCGAGGACCACCTCGGGCAGGACGGCATCGAGACGCTGGACGACGTCATCGCCGTCAAGTCCATCGTCGCCGAGCGCGTGCGCGACGGCGGCACGCTCGTCGTCAACGCCGACGACGAGGGCGCGATGCGCCTGCTGGGACGGCTCGACCTCTCGCAGCGCGCGTGCCGCGTGGCGCTGTTCGCGACCGACGCGGCGAACCCGGCCGTCCGGCGCCACCTCTCCGACGGCGGGACGGCCTACACGGTGCGCGACGGCTGCATCGTCGAGACGTCGTGGTCGGGCGAGACCGACATCGTCCGCGTGGACCGCGTGCCGATCACGCTCGGCGGGATGGCCGACTTCCAGGTCGAGAACGTGCTCGCGACGGTCGCGGCCTGCCGCGCCCTCGGCGTGCCGTCCGGCGCCATCGCCGACGCCCTGCGGCTCTTCGACGCGGCCGACAACGAGGGCCGCTTCAACGTCTACCGCCTCGGGCAGGGCCACGTCGTCGTGGACTACGGGCACACCGCCGACGCCTTCGAGGCCATCGGGCGCCTGCTGCGGCGCTGGCGGCCGGGCGTCCCGTCGATCGGCGTCGTCAGCGCGCCGGGCGACCGCTCGGACGATCTCATCCGCTCGGCCGGCGCGGCCGCCGCCGGGGCCTTCTCGACGCTCGTCCTGTGCGACGACCGCGACCGCCGCGGGCGCGCCATCGGTGAGACGGTCGCGCTGCTGCGCGAGGGCGCGACCCGCGCGCGCCCCGACGTGCCCGTCGAGGTGGAGGTCGACGAGGCCGAGGCGCTGCGCTCCGTGCTCGACCGCGTGCGCGGCGGACACGTGGCGGTCGTCTTCTACGAGTCGCTCCCGTCGCTCGTCGCGATCCTCGTCGAGGCGGGCGCCGTCCCGCTCGCCGGCACCGTCGCCGCCGACTCCGAGCCCGTGCGCACCCGCTCGGTCCATGTCGGGCGTCTGTCCGGCGACGGCGTCGGACCGGTCGAGGCTCCGCTCCCGGCCCTCGTGCCGCGCCCGGCCGCGTGATGAGCGCGACCTCCTCCACGCCCGCGGCCTCGCACGCCGGGTGCGGACCGCTCCTCATCATCGGCGGCGCCGAGGACCCGGACGCGTCCGACATGCGCATTCTGCCCCGGTTCGTCGAGTTGGCCGGCGGGAGCCGGGCGCGCGTGCTGATCTGCTCGGCGGCGACGGCCGAGCCGGCGAGTACCCACCGGGGCTACCGCAGGGTCTTCAAGGCCCTCGGCGCAGCCGACGTGACGGCGCTGTCGTTCCCGACGCGCGCCGACGCCGACGCGCCGTCGGCCGTCCGCGCGCTCGACGAGGCAACGGGCGTCTTCCTCACCGGCGGCGACCAGATCCGCCTGACGAGCCACGTCGCCGGCACCGAGTTCGGTCGGCGCCTCGTCGAGCGCTCGCGCGACGGGCTGCTCGTCGCCGGGACCAGCGCCGGCGCCGCTGCGATGCCCAGCACGATGATCGCGCGCGGGCCCGGCTCGACGGTCTGTCGCGCGTGCGTGGACCTCGCGCCCGGCCTCGGCCTCTGGCCGGACGTGCTGGTGGACACCCACTTCGACCGCTCGGGGCGCGTCCACCGCGTGATGGCGGCGCTCGCCCAGAACCCCGGCGTGCTCGGCCTCGGCATCGACGAGGACACGGCCGTCGAGGTCGATCCCGACGGCACGATGCGCGTCCTCGGGCGCGGCGTCGTGACCGTGTTCGACGGGCGCGTGCGCCACACCAACGTCGCCGACGTGGCGCCCGACGAGCCGATCGCGCTCACGCACGCGACGTTGCACGTGCTGCCGGCCGGCTACGCGTTCGACCTGCGTGCGACCGAGCCGGTGATCCCCGACGCGTGAGGAGGGCCGAACGCACCGCTGCCCCGGTCGGTGACGGCCGGGGCAGCGAGCGGAGGGCGGACGGAAGGGTCAGTCTTCCATCTTGACCTTCTTGGCCGTCGCGGTGCCGTCGGCCTGGAGGTGACCCTCCGCTTCGATGAGCATCCCGACGGTGAAGGCCGACGGCGACACCGGGTTGCCCCGGCGGTCGAGCCAGCGCGTCGTGCCGGTGAACGTGAAGACCTGATCGGCGACGGTCAGGCTGCTGCCGTCGATGGCCTGGATGGCGCCCCGGCGCTCGATCTCGATGCCCTCATCCGGGCCGTCCTCCAGCTTGATCTTCTTGGCGGCGACCGTGCCGTCCGGGCGCTGGCGGCCCTCGGCCTGGGCGTTCATCCCGACGGCGAGGCTGCTGAAGGGGATCGGCGCGCGGTTGCGGTCGAGGACGATCGTCGTGCTGGAGACCGTGAACGTCGTGCCGCCGATCGTGACGGTGGTGGCGCTGATGGCCTCGATGGGGCCGCGGGCGCGGATCTTGAGACCGGCGAGCGCCGAAGCGTCGTCGGCCGGCGAGGCGGCGCGGGTGGCGGTGGCGTCGGCCGAGGCCGCGAACGGGTCGGCGGCGTCGCAACCGGCGACGAGTCCGACGAACAGGAGGAGGGTGAGAAGGCGCAACATGGCGGGAGAGGGAAAGGGGGGAGAACAGCGGTTGTAGAGACCGCCCTCGCTCCCGATCCTCTCCGAAGACCGTGCCAAAGGATCGGAATCCTCTGATTTACGTCGGAGGAGCGTGTCCGCGCGGATTCGCCCCTCTGGCGTCTTCCGGTGCGCTGTGCAGCGCGTGCGCAACACACCTGCGCCGCCTGCGCGCGGCGTGCGCGCCGCCGCGGGTCAGGCGGTCCGGGCGCCGTGGATCGACTCGCCGCCGAACGCGCCGGGCAGGAGCGTGTCCACGGACGTGTGCTCGGGGGTGGCGCCGGTCCAGAGCACGACCTCGGCGCCAGGCGCCAGCTCGGCGAGGACCTGCCGGCAGCCGCCGCAGGGCGTCCCCCCTGGCGCGGGCGCGCAGGCGACGTAGACGCGCCGCACCGGCCCGAGGCCGGCGGCGCGTGCGGCCACGAGAGCGACGCGCTCGGCGCAGAGGCCGCGCGTCCAGTCGGCGGTGTGCTCGACGTTGGCGCCGAGGACGCGCCGCCCGTCGGCGGCCTCGACCACGGCGCCGACGGCGAAGCCCGACGCCGGGACGACGGCGCGGCGCGATGCCTCGAACGCGAGCGCCGCGCCGTCGCCGGGCGCGGCGTCCGCGGCCACGTCGAACGACGCCGGCGGTCCGTCGGGCGCCGACGGCTCGCGCTGGGCGCGGTCGGGCGCCGGGAAGCGCCACCGCCCGAGCCCGTCGGCCGCCGCGACCTCGTCGAGGAACGCCCGCTCGGCGGGCTCCAGCGGACGCGTCAGCGCCACGGCCACCGGCGGCGAGCCGGCGACGCCCGCGAGCGCCCACGCGCCGGCGAGTGCCGGGATGGTGAGCGGGAACGAGGCGTTCTCGAGGCGCGGCGCGGCGACGGTCCGGCCGTCGGCCAGCCGCATCGCGGCGCCGGCGGGGCGCCGCGAGTAGGGGACATGCGCGCGCACGGCGGCGTCGGCCGCGAGGCGGAGGAGGTCGTCGAGCATCCCGGAATGCTACGCCCGCACCGCGCGCGGCGCTACTTTGCGGCGTCCTCGGGGAGATGGTGGAATGGTAGACACACGGGTCTTAAACACCTGTGGGCCGTGCGCCCGTGCGGGTTCGAGTCCCGCTCTCCCTACCGCCGGCGTCAGCAGTCCGTGAAGCGGACGCGGAATGGCGTGCCCGACAGGTCATCGGGCGACGGTTGCCACACGAGGGCCGTGCCGTACGCTGCGCCGACGAAACCGAAGCCGCCGGACACGTTGCCGAAGACCGTCGGGTCGATCAGCACCTCGGGGTCGAAGACGCCGCCGGGCGGGCGCCAGTCCTCGCTGGCTACCTCGCCCGTCATCGCGATCTCGACCAGCGCGTAGGGCGACGGGGGCGGCAGCGCCCCGACGATCTCGGGCGCCTCGGTCTGCATCGGGACCCGCACCTCCCAGCCGAACTCCACCGGCACGGACTCGGCGGGACGCACCTCGCGCTCGACGACGTGGACCGCGCAGTCGCGTGAGAGAATCGTATAGCGGACGCGCGCCCGGTTGAGGCGCGGCGCGTCCGGCCAGAAGCCCGTGTAGATGGGCGCGTTCTGCTGGCGCGTCGTCGGCAGCAGCACCGGCGCCGGGATCGCCGCCGGCACGCGGACGAGCGCGCTCACCTCGGGCCGCTCGGGGTCGGTCACCCGCACCACGTGAACGCTCCCGAACGCTGGCCGGAACGCCGCCACGAAGACGTGTCCGATGGTCCCGTCGCCGAACGTGACGACGCTGTCGCGCCACGTCGTGACGGCGCCGGTCGCGGCGTCGGTCGAGGTGACCGTCGCCGGCAACGGGTCCGACGAGCCGGACGTGATCGTCGGCGTGATGCGAACGACCCGCAGGCGCTGCGTATCGGACGTCGGGTCGAGCGCGCCCCAGAGCGTGTACGACTCGGTGAGGCCGCCGGCGGCGGGCACGTCCTCCGAGCAGCCGGCGAGGGCGCCGAGCGCGACGAGGCAGGCGAGGGCTGCGGTGCGGGTCACGGCTGGCGGGTCTGGAAACGGAGGCCGAGGGTCGGGATGACGGGCAGCTGGTCCACGCGCTCGAGCGTGAAGACGTCGAACGCGAACAGGTTGCGGCGGTCGTAGGCGTTGAGCAGGCCGCCCTGGACCGTCAGCGTCCCGGCGCGGAGCACGAAATCGCGGTCCACCGACAGGTCGAGGCGGTGGTAGGTGGGCAGCTCGGCGTTGAATGGCCGGTCGTAGATCACGCGCGGCGTGCCGGGCTCGCCCGTCGGATCGGTGCTCCCGTCGGGCGGCAGGAAGACGTCGAAGCCGAGCGCCCGGCTGAACGGGAGGCCGCTGCCGAACTGCCACCGCACCGACGCCGTGACGCCGGCGATCGGCACCGACGCGACTACCGACGCCTGGTGGCGCCGGTCATGCGCCGGACGGAAGGTGAAGACCTCGTCGCCGTAGAGGACCTCGTTGCGCGGGTCGGTGATCGTCTGGGTGACGTACGCGAGGCCGTAGTTGACAAGCACCATCGCGCGGCCGCGCCGCACCTCGGCGCGGAGGTCGGCGCCGTAGGCCTCGCCGTCGGCCGACTGGAGGCGCGTCGTGAGGCGCGGGAAGGCGGTCCACTCCGAGACCGACAGGTCGGTCATCCGCTTGTAGAAGCCCTCCACCGACACGTCGGCCCACGGTACGGGGCGCAGGCGGTAGCCGAGGATCGCGTGGTCGGCGGTCGGGACCGCCCCCTCGGGCGCGACGGTCCACGCCGTGAAGACGCTCGTGGCGTCCCGGCGGTCGCTCACGCCGACGACGGGCTGGACGTAGCGGCCGGCGGCGGCCGAGAGGCGGTGCGGACCGACCTCCAGCGTCGCCCGCAGGCGTGGCTCCAGCCGCCCCTCGGTGAACGTGTACCGGAAGCCCGGCGAGACCGCGAGCGGCCCAACGCGCAGCGTCGGCTGGGCGTAGACGCCCGGCTCCAGCACCTCCTCGCGCTCGGTGACGAGGTTCTGGAAGAGCTCGTCGAGCTCCGACGACGTGAACGTCCGCCGCAGGAAGAGCCCGTACCTCAGGTCGAGGCCCCGCAGGAGGTAGGTCAGGTCGATGTCCGTCGTGAAGCGGGCGAGCGACGTCGAGCGGACCCCGACCTCGGGCCGCACCGCTGCCTGCTCGGCGCTCGGGCCGAGCTCGGCGTCGTAGCGCGCGTAGGAGATCGAGATCTCGGCCAGCAGCGGCGACTGCGACGGCAGCAGCAGGTAGCGGAAGCCGCCGGCCGAGTTGGTGTAGCGCATCTCGTCGGGCCGGTCGCCGCTCGCGAGGCCGATGCCGCCCCGGTCGTACGTGTGCAGGCCGGTGAGCGAGAAGCGGCTGGTGGCCGTCGGCGTGAAGTAGACCTTGCCGAGGACGTCGCCGAACGAGAAGGGCAGCGGCGCGCTCACGTACTGCGCCGCGAGCGCTTCGACGGTCGAGACGCGCGCCGAGGCCAGCACCGACAGACGGTCGCGCACGATCGGCCCCTCGACGCTGGCGGCGGCCACGAAAGGCGCCACGCTCGCGCTCGCGGCGACACGCCGGAGGTTGCCCGGCCGGGCCGTGACGTCCAGCACCGACGACAGCACGCCGCCGTAGCGGCTGTCGAAGCCGCCGGCGTACACGTCGGCGTTCTGGAGCAGGTCGGCCGGGAAGGCCGAGTAGAAGCCCAGGACGTGGAACGGCTGGAAGACCGGGATGCCGTCGAGGAAGACGGCGTTCTGGCTGGGGTCGCCGCCGCGCACGAAGAGCTGCCCGCCGCGGTCGCCCGACGCCACGATGCCGGGCAGCGAGACGAGGTAGTTGGCGAGGTCGCCCGTCACGTCGGGCGCCGGCACGATGGCGATGTCCTCGGCCCGGATCCGCTGGAAGCCCGCCTCGACGTTCGCCGAGCCGGCCGTCCGCTCGCTCTGGACCGTCACGGTGCCGAGCTCGGCCGTCGCCGGCGTGAGCGCGACGTCCCACGTCGTCCCGCCGGCGCGGACGTCCAGCGTGTCGATCCGCGTCTGGTAGCCGATGGCGGTGGCGCGGGCGACGTAGCGCCCCGGCGTGAGCCCGGGCACCGCGTAGAACCCGTCGCCGTCGGCGGCGGCGCCGCGCAGCGCCTCCGGAGCGCCGGGCGCCCAGAGCGCGACGTTGGCCCCGAGGACCGGCTGGCCGTTGGCGGCGTCGGTCACGAAGCCGCGCAGCGAGGTCGTCTGGGCCGAAGCGCTCGCCGCGAGAGCGAGCGTGAGGAAGAGCAGTCGGGGCACCGGAGGGGGGAGCGGACGCCCCAAGCTAGGCGCGGTCCCGACTCATGTGCAGGGCACATCTTCAGGGACGCCCTCCGGTCCGGGACGGCTCTAGCTTGGCGCGGTCGCCCGCCCTCGCCATGCTCGCCCGCTCCTTCGCGATTCTCCTCACCCTTGGCGTCGCGCTCGCCGCCTGCGACAGCTCGTCGCCCGAGCCGCCGCGCGGAACCGACCTCCTCGGGCGCCTCGCCGACCGCACGACGTTCGAGCCCTTCGTCGAGGCCGCCGACGCGGCGGGGCTCGACGCCGTCCTCTCCGGCGGGGGCCCCTACACCGTCTTCGCCCCGACCGACCTGGCGTTCGACTACCTCGGCGACGACTTTCGCGCCGTCCTGCTCGAGCCCGCGCAGCGCGACGTGCTCGCGCGCGTGCTCCGCCACCACGTCGTCGCCGGACGCATCGTGCCGGCGTCGCTCGCCGACGGCGACGTGCTCACGTCCATCGACGGGCGCCCGCTGGCGGTGCGCCGCATCGGCCCGGTGCTCGAGATCGGGGGCGTCCGCATCGCCACGGCGGACTCCGTCGCGGGCGACAACGGGGTCGCCTACCCGGCGGCCGACGTGATGCTCGGCGCGCTCAGCACCGCCGAGCGAATCCGCCTCTCGCCGTCGCTCACCACGTTCGAGCGGCTGGCCGACCGCACGGGCGCCCTGGCATCGGGCGCGGGGCCAGTCACGTTCCTCGTCCCCTACGACGACGCCTTCCGCGCCCTCGGCACCCAGCGCCTGAACCTGCTCCAGACGGCCGCGAATGACCCGGTGCTCCGTCGCACGATCCGCGCCCACGTCGTGCCTGGGCTGCCGGCGCTGGAGCCTGGCGCGACGCTCACCTCGCTCGACGGCGACCCGCTGGACGTTCGCGCCGCCGGTGACCAGATCACGGTCGGGGGCCGATCGGTGCTCCGCGTCGAAGAGACCGCCGACGGCCGGCTCGTGCTCCTCGGCGGGGTCATGCTGGAGCCGCTCACGCTCGGCGAACGCCTCCGCATCGAGCCGGTCCACCAGCGGTACTGGCAGGACGTGCGCGAGCGCGACCCCGACCTCTGGGCCCGACTCAACGACGACGATGAGGACCTGACCCTGTTCGTGCCGTCGGACAACGCGTTCGGCGCGCTCGCGGGCAACGTCGTCGTCGCCCTGGGGGCGACGGAGAACCGCCCGCTGGCGCGCCACCTCCTGCGCGTCCACGTCGCGGAAGGACGCTTCCCGCCGGGCTCGCTCGCCGACGTCCAGGACGTCCCGACCGCCGCCGGATATACACGCCGGGTCGAGCTCGCCCTCGGCACGTGGCGCTTCGACGGGCGTCCGTACGAAGACATCGACGCGCCACGCTCTCGCAATGGATGGTTCTACTCCCTCGGCTCGGTCGCCCTCCCGGTCGTGGACGCGTTCGACACGTCGATCCTGCGCGGCTACCCGGCGCACACGCGCGCGGTCCGGCTGGCGGGCCTCGAGTCCGTCTTCCGCTCGGCCGGGCTGACGGCCTTCGTTCTGCCCGACTCGGTGTACGAGACCAACCCCGACCTGTTCGGCCGTCCCGACCTCGCGGACATCCTTCGCTACAACGCGACCTTCACGGCGTTGCCCGACCCCGGCCCCGCGACCTTTTCGACGCTCTCGGGCGCGACGCGCGTCGTCACCGTCGAGCCATGCACCTCCGTGGGCTGCACCCCCTATGCCATCGACGACACGCTGCTCGTGGACCGCGTCGGGCCGTCGCTCGACGGCACGGGCTTCCTGCACGCGCTGCGGGAGTTCGCCGAGCCGGTGCGTCGTCGCCGGCCGTGACGCGGGCGGCTCAACCGCGGACGCTCGGGCGCGGCGGGGCCACCGGCTCCAGGGCAGGCGACGCGACGGATGGCTCGTCCGTGACGCCCGCGTCGCCGAGGATCTGGACGTCCGGGTAGCCCCAGGCGCGGACGCGGCCGGCGACGGCCTCGGCCCCGGGGCCGACGACGACGATCGGCACGGCGAGGTCCGCCGGCAGGTCAGCCGCGGAGAGCGCGTCGGCGCTGGCGACGATGGCGCGCGGGAGCGGGCCTTCTGCGTCGCGCTGCGCGGCCGGGCGGAGGTCCAGCATGACGCTCTCGACAGCCGCGCCGTCGACTTCGACGAGCACCGGCGCCGCGAGCGCGTACAGCGCCGCCACGTCGCGGGGCGACGCGTGGCCGCGCAGCCGCCCGCCGGCGTCCACCACCACCGCGAGCGGACGCCCGTCGTAGCCGAACGCCTCGGCGGCCTCCGCGCCGGGGTCGCGGCCCACGTCGAACGGGCTCTCGGGCGCGTCGCCGCTCGTCGCGACGCCGACGACGAGCGCGCCGACGGCCTCCAGGTGGGCATACGCCTCGGCGAGCACCGCCCACGCCTCGACCGAGTCGGCCGGTGCGAACTGGAGCACGACCGGCCGCCCACGCTCGTCGGCGAGGCGGAACGTCCCGCGCGGCCCGTCGAACGACACGTCGGGCGCCGGGCCGGTGGGCGACGCGGCCGGCCCGGCGGGGCGCGACGACACATAGACGGCGGCGAGCGACAGCAGGCCGCTGCCGGCGGCGAGGAGCAGGAGGCGGCGCAGCGTCACGGGAGCGCGTCGATGGCGGCGCGGAGCGCGCCGGGCTGGATCTTGAGGTGGTTGAGGACCGTCACCGCGCGGCCGTCGGCGATCAGGATCGCCTGCGGCGTTTCGTGCCGCACGCCGAGCGACTCGGCGAGGGCGTTGGAGACGTCGCGCGCCCGCTGGACGACCACGCGGTAGCGCGGCGGTCCGCCGGTGACGCCCGCGAACGACAGCTGGCCGATCGCCGAGACCGGGCACGACGACGAGTGCTTGAGCAGCCACACCGGCTGCTCGTGCGACGCGGCGAGCATCGCCTCGGCGTCGTCGGTCGTGTGCAGGTCGGTGAAGGCGTCCATGGGGACGTGCCGGCGGGGGACGGACCGGGGACCCCGGGCCGGGGTGCGGCCGACGGTAGCTTGCACGGCCCTCACCGCGCACCGCCTGCCACGCCGCAAGCTACGGCACGCGCGGCGCGTTCTGACCCCACGCTCTGCCTTTTTCCATGTCCGACGCTCTCGTCACCGGCGCCGAAGCGGTCCGCTGGGACCTCACCCACCTCTACGCCGACGAGGCCGCGCTCGACGCCGATCTCGCCACCGCCGAGCGGATCGCGATCGCTGTCGCCAACGACGTGCGCGGCCGGATCGCGACGGTCCCGCCGGCGGTGCTCGCCGCCGCGTACGACCGCATCGGCGAGGTGATGGACCGCGTCGGGCGCGCCCAGACCTACGCCTTCCTCGCGTGGAGCACCGACACCGAGGACGCCGCGCGCGGCGCGACGATGCAGCGCGTGACGGAGGCCGCGACGCGCATCGGTCAGCTCCTGCTCTTCGCCGACGTCGAGTGGGCCGCCGTCGAGCCCACCGCCGCCGCCGAGCGGCTGGCCGACCCCGCGCTCGCGCGCGTCCGCCACCACCTCGAGCTCCAGACCGCCGCCCGCGCCCACGTCCTCTCCGAGCCCGAGGAGAAGATCCTCGCCGAGCGCGACGTGACGGGGCGCGGCGCGTGGGACCGCTTCTTCGACGAGACCGTCGCCCGCGCGCGCGTCGCGGTCGCCGGCGACGACGAGACCCTCCCGGTGGACGTCGCGCTCGCGCGCCTCCACGACCCCGACCGCGACGTCCGCCGCGCCGCCGCCGAGGGCGTCACCGCCACGCTCACGCGCCTCGAGCACCCGCTGACGTTCGTCTTCAACACGATCCTGGCCGACAAGGCGGCGTCCGACCGCCTGCGCGGCTACCCGTCGTGGGACGCCTCGCGGCACCTCGCCAACGAGACCGACGCGGCGTCCGTCGGCGCGCTCGTCGAGGCGGTCACCGGACGCTATGCGCTCGTCCAGCGCTACTACCGCCTCCGCGCGCGCCTCCTCGGCCACGACCTCGCGGACTACGACCGCTACGCGCCGCTGCCCGGCGCCTCGCGGCGCGTCGGGTGGGACGATGCGCGTGCGCTCGTGACCGACGCCTACGCCGCCTTCCTGCCCGAGATGGGCGACCTCGCGCGGCGCTTCTTCGACGAGCGGTGGATCGACGCGCCGCCGGTGCCCGGCAAGCGCGGCGGCGCCTTCAGCCACGGGGCGGTCCCCAGCGCGCATCCCTACATCCTGCTCAACTACACCGGCCGGCCGCGCGACGTGCAGACGCTCGCGCACGAGCTCGGGCACGGCGTCCACCAGTACCTCGCGCGCGACCAGGGCGTCTTCCACGCCGGCACGCCGCTGACGACGGCCGAGACGGCGTCGGTCTTCGGCGAGCGCCTGACGTTCGAGACGCTCCTCGCGCGCACCGACGAGCCGGCCGAGCGCCTCGCGCTCGTGATGGAGAAGATCGACGACTCAATGGCGACGGTCTTCCGGCAGATCACGATGAACCGCTTCGAGGACCGGATCCACACCCACCGGCGCACGGCCGGCGAGCTGACGCCCGAGGACTTCGCCGGCCACTGGATGGAGACGCAGCGCGCGATGTACGGCGACAGCGTGACGCTCACCGACGGCTATGCGCGCTGGTGGAGCTACATCCCTCACTTCGTCGGCTCGCCGGGGTACGTCTACGCCTACGCGTTCGGCGAGCTGCTCGTGCTGGCGCTCCACGCGCGCTACCGCGCCGAGGGCGCGCCGTTCGCCGCGCGCTACCGCGAGCTGCTCGCCGCCGGCGGGAGCGACTACCCGCACGTCCTGGCCGGACGTCTCGGTGTGGACCTCCGCGACCCCGCATTCTGGAACGAAGGCCTCGACGCGATCGAGGCTCTCGTCGCCGAGGCCGAGCGGCTGGGGGAGGGCGGGTGAGCGTGTGGGCGGGGTGGGCACTGTGAGCCGTGGTGCGTCGTGCCCACTCCGCTCACCACGCACACATTTCAGGGCAATGCCCTACCTTGCCGGGCGTCCCCCCGCCACCAACGCCCCCCGACCATGTCTGCACAGGTCTCGGCCCTGCTGGCGCACAAGGACTCGCCCGTCGTCTCGATCGCGCCGGACGCCACGGTCTACCAGGCCATCGAGCGGATGGTGGAGCACAATGTGGGCTCCATCGTCGTGCTCGACGGCGACCGCCTCGCGGGCATCTTCACCGAGCGCGACTACCTGCGGCGGATCGCCCTCGAAGGCCGCACGTCGCGCGAGACGCGCGTCGCCGATGCGATGACCGCCGCGCCGCTGGTCTCCGTCGGCCCCGACGCGTCCGTCGACGGCTGCCTCCGCCTCATGACCGACCACAAGATCCGCCACCTGCCCGTGCTCGGCGCCGACGGCGCGCTCGCAGGTGTGGTGTCCATCGGCGACTGTGTGCGGGCCGTCGCCCAGCACGCCCGCAGCGAGGCGGAAGACCTCCAGCGCTTCGTCTCGGGCGGCTACCCCGTGTGACGGCAGACGGCGAATTGGGGCTGAGAAATTTGTTCCCCGTTCAGCGCTATGTCGTTGTCGGGCAGAGAGGTGGGTCAACTGCCCACACGCCCCTACAGCCGACCGGCCATCGCGCGGAGGCGCAGCTCCCACACCTTCGTCGCCGCCTCGCGCATGATCGCGCGGCTCATCTTCGAGTGGCCCTCGGCGCGTTCGGTGAAGATGATCGGCACCTCCACGATCCGGAAGCCGAGCTTCCACGCGCGGTAGTTCATCTCGATCTGGAACGAGTAGCCGTTCGAGCGGACGCGGTCGAAGTCGATCGCCTCCAGCACCTCGCGGCGGAAGCACTTGAAGCCGGCCGTCACGTCGCGCACGCGCAGCCCGGTGATCGCGCGCGTGTAGACGCCCGCGCCGTAGGACAGCACGAGCCGCGAGAGCGGCCAGTTGAGGATGCGCAGGCCGTCCACGTAGCGGCTGCCGATGGCGACGTCGGCGCCCGCGTCGCCGGCGCGCGCGCGGCAGGCCTCGACGAGGCGCGGCAGGTCGTCGGGGTTGTGCGAGAAGTCGGCGTCCATCTCGCAGAGGAACCGGACGCCCAGCGGGAGCACGGCGCGGAAGCCGTCGAGGTAGGCGGTCCCGAGGCCGAGCTTGCCCGGCCGGCGCAGCAGGCCCACGCGCGACGGCGCCTCTTCGCGCAGTCGTTCCACGATGTCGGCCGTGCCGTCCGGTGAGCCGTCGTCCACCACGAGCACCGCGAACGGCTCGTCGAGCGCCAGCACGCGCCGCACGACGGCCTCGACGTTGGCCGACTCGTTGTAGGTGGGGACGACGACGACGCTCTCGACGTCGGGCGGGGCGAGGAACGGCACGGAACGGTGACGCGGCGGGGGCGCAGATTACGCCCCGCCCCCGGACTCCGGTGCGCCGCCCGGACGCCTCCACACGAAGCGCACCACCGCCGACGGCCCGACGTGGTACGCGCCTTCGTCGAGCGTCACGTCGGCCTCCTCCAGCAGGAGCACGCCGGCGGCGTGGAAGGCGCCACGCAACTCGTCGGCCGAGACCATCATCGTCGCGTCCATCGGCCCGCCGCCGAGACCGCGTGCGCGGTGCTCCGGCCGGTACCACTCGGCGACGAGCAGGCCGCCCGGACGCAGCCACGTCTGGATTCGCCGGAAGAGGGCGGGGCGGAGGTCGGCCGGGACGTGGAGGAACGTCGCGACGGTGCCGTCCCACTCCCGATCCGGCGACCACGTCGCGAGGTCGGCGCAGATCGTCTCGACGGCGTCGCCGCCAGGGAGGCGGGCCGTCTTGGCGAGGCCCTCGGCGGACGAGTCCACAGCCGTCACGCGGAGGCCGCGCCCGGCGAGGAAGGCCGCGTTGCGTCCCTCGCCCGAGGCGAGGTCGAGAACGGCGTCGCCCGGCGCGAAGCGGTGCGTCTGCGCGGCGACGAAGGCGTTGGGCGCCTCGCCGTAAGCCCAGCCGGGCTCGGCGTAGCGCGCGTTCCAGAAGTCAGGCGTCGGCATCGGTCATGAAGACGGGTTCGAAGCCGCGCAGCGGCATCCCGTCGGCGGCGTCGGCGTCGGGCTCGCGCGCGAGGTCGAGGTCGAACGCCACGCGGTCGGCCCGGTAGAGGCGGCGCTGGACGTAAACCGCGCGCTCGCCGGTCGTGTAGCTGGTGCGGACCACGCGGAGCAGCGGCGCGCCCTCGGGCACCTCCAGCGCCGCCGCGTCGTCGGCCCCGGCGGCGACGGCCTCGATGCGGTAGCGTCCGCTCAGGACCGGGATGCCGGCGTCGTGCTCCAGCACGTGGTAGATGGTGACTGCGTCCAGGTCGCGCCCGTCGAGCAGCTGGGCGTAGAAGGGGGGCAGCCACGTGCGGTCGAGCGCGACCGGGCGACCGTCGGCGAGGCGGAGGCGGTCGAGGCGGACCGTCGGCGCGCCCTCGTTGAGGCCGAGCGCCTCGGCGACCACCGGCGACGCGGGCTCCGGCGCGATGTGCAGCACGCGCGACGTCGCCGCGAGCCCGGCGCGCTCCATGTCCTGCGCAAAGTCGGTCAGCCGCACGAGGCCCTGCGGGATGACGCGCGGCGCGACGAACGAGCCGAGGCCCTGGCGGCGGTAGATGCAGCCCTCGTACTCGAGCGTCGCGAGCGCGCGGCGGACCGTGATGCGGCTCACGCCGGCCATCGCGCCGAGCGCGGCCTCGCTCGGGAGCGGGTCGTGCGCGACGAGGCGGCGCGTGCGGATGCGGTCGCGCAGCCACTCGGAGAGCTGCTCGTGGCGCGGCCGGCCGGGGCGGAAGGCGATGGCGTCGTCGGGCATGCGCCAAACCTAGCGACGGCACGCCGTGCGGCGCGATCCCAATAACTTGTCATACCATGTTGACACAGGCGTTGGCCGCCCGTTTCTTCCGCCGCGCCGACCCCGCCCCGATGACCGACGACCTCGCCTCCCGCCTCGACGCCCTCGAGCAGCGCCTCGCGCGCATCGAGCCGGCGCTGGACCGCCTCGCGGCGCTCGCCGGGCCGCTCGAACACGCCGGCGGCGGCCTCGCCATGGCCGTCGACGCCGTGGACGAGCACGCCGGGCGCCTCCGCGACCGCGGCGTGGACCCCGCCGCGCGCCTGATGCGCCTGCTCGTGCTCGCCGAACGCCTCACCGACGACGCCCGCCTCGACGCGCTCGACGGCGCGATCACCGCCTCCGCCGCTCTGCCCGGACTCGCCTCGATGGCCGTCGACATCGTGGACGAGCACGCCGCGCGCCTGCGCGACGCGGGCATCGACCCCGGCGCCGCGCTCGCCAACGGCGCCCGCGCAGCGCTCGAGTTCGCGTCGCTCGTCGGCCCCCGCGAGATCCACGCCCTCCAGACGCTCCTCGCCTCGGAGGCCCTCGCGCCCGAGGCCGTCGCCGTCGTCTCCGCCGCCGCGCAGGCGCTCGTCGAGTGCCAGGGACGTGAGCGGCGCCCGGTCGGTCCGGTGGGACTCCTCCGCGCGATGCGCGAGCCGGACGTCCAGCGCGCGCTGGACTTCGGCCTCGGCGTCGCCCGGCGCTTCGGCGCCGCCCTCGCCGATGGGCCGCCCTCGGCGGCCGTCGTTCACCGCCAGGCCGGCGCCGTCGGCCCTCGCCCCGCACTCTGATGGACGACCACACCACCCACCACGAGGTGCTCATCGTCGGCGGCGGCGCCGCCGGCATCACCGTCGCCTCGTACCTCCTCCAGGCCGATGACCCGCCGGCCGTCACCATCCTCGACCCCGCCGACACGCACTACTACCAGCCGCTCTGGACGCTCGTCGGCGGCGGCGTGGTGGACAAGCGCGAGACCGAGCGCGCCGAGGCCAGCGTCATCCCGCCAGGCGCGACGTGGATCCAGGACGCCGCCACCGCCTTCGATCCTGACCACAAGACGGTCACGACCGCCGACGGGCGCGTGCTGACGTACGACTACCTCGTCGTCGCGCCCGGCATCCAGATCAACTGGGACGGCGTCGAGGGCCTCCGCGAGGGGCTCGGCACGAACGGCATCTGCTGCAACTACTCGTACGAGCACTGCGACTACACGTGGGAGACCGCGCAGCGCGTCGCCCGCAAGGCGGGTCCGGTGCGGGTCCTCTTCACGCAGCCGTCGGGCGCCGTCAAGTGCGGCGGGGCGCCGCAGAAGGCGATGTACCTCACGAGCGACCACCTCCGCCGCTCCGGCAAGCTCGCCGACGCCGAGGTCCACTTCTTCTCGCCCGGCCAGGTCATCTTCGGCGTGACGACGTTCGCGAACACGCTCAGGAAGGTCGTCGAGCGCTACGGCATCCACACCAACTGGGGCCACGAGCTGATCGCCGTGCGACCCGAGACGCAGGAGGCCGTCTTCCGCGTCTCCGGCGGCGACGGCGCGCCCACGGAGCGCGTCGTCGGCTTCGACATGATCCACGCCGTCCCGCCGATGAGCGCGCCCGACGTGCTGGCGCGGAGCCCGCTCGCGAGCGAGGCCGGCTGGACGGACGTGGACAAGCACACGCTCCAGCACGTCCGCTACCCCACCGTCTTCGGCCTCGGCGACGCTGCCTCGACGCCCAACGCCAAGACGGGCGCGGCCATCCGCAAGCAGGCGCCCGTGGTGGCGCACAACCTGCTCGCGCACCGCACTTCGCGCGACCTCGACCCCGGCTACCACGGCTACGCCTCGTGTCCGCTCGTCACCGGCTACGGACGCCTGGTCCTCGCCGAGTTCGACTACGACAACGTCCCCGACCCTAGCTTCCCGTTCGACACGGCGCAGGAGCGCTACTCGATGTGGCTGCTCAAGAAGGACCTGCTGCCGGACCTCTACTGGCACGGGATGCTGAAAGGTCGCGCGTGAACTCCCGCGGCCGAACGCGACGAGGCCGCCGCACGCGATGTGCAGCGGCCTCGACGGCAGGTCCCCGGTCGGGCGGGGGTCAGACGTTGCGCGCGAACAGCTGGGCGTCGATCTCGGTCGGCGTCAGGTCGAGACGGAAGTCGCGCTCGCGGAGCGCGGCGTGGCGGAGGACGGCGAACAGCGTGAGCGGGAGGAGCGCCGTCGCCGTGGCGGCGACGAGGAGTCGGTGGCGGCACATGGCAGGATCGGGGATGGTGTCGAGCATGTATGACGCAATGCGGCAAAAGTTGCGCCGCTGTGCGTCATCGGCGTGGATTGCATGAGCCTTCACCCCGTCGCCGCCGCCGCTTCACGCGACGCCGCCGGCTTCACCGCGCCTTGCCAACCGGACGCGGTTACCGGCGTTGCAGACCTCCGCCGATCCTCGCTGCCATGTCTGCTCCTCCACGACCCCGCATCGTCATCGTCGGGATGGGCCACGGCGGGATGGCCTGCGCGCAGGCGCTCCGCCGCGCGCCGGTGGACGTGCTCGTCGTCGACCGGCACAACTACCACACGTTCCAGCCGCTGCTCTACCAGGTGGCGACGGCCGGCCTCGACGTCGAGAACATCACGCAGCCGGCGCGCCACATCCTGCGAACGCAGGCCAACGCCGACTTCCGCCTCGCCACCGTCACCGGCGTCGCCCCCGACGGGCGGGCGCTCACGACGGCCGACGGCGACGCGATCCCGTTCGACGCGCTCGTCCTCGCCGCCGGCGCGACGACCGCCACGTTCGGCGTCCCGGGCGCCGACGAGCACGCGTTCCCCCTCAAGTCGGCCACCGAGGCGCTCGCGCTCCGCAGCCACATCCTCGAGCGCTTCGAGGCCGCCAGCGCGGACCCCGCGCTCGTGGACGCCGGCGCGCTGACCGTCGCCGTCGTTGGCGGCGGCGCGACGGGCGTCGAGACCGCCGGCGCGCTCAGCGAGCTGTTCCAGTGCGTGCTCGCGAAGGACTTCCCGCACCTCGACGTGTCGCGCGCCCGCGTCGTCCTCGTCGAGGGCGGGCCGGCGCTCATGGAGGCGTACGACGACGACCTGCGCGACTACACGCGCCGCGCGCTGGAGCGGCGCGGCGTGGAGGTCCGCCTCGGCGCCCAGGCCGCGCGCGTCGCGCCCGACGGCGTCGCCCTCGCCGACGGCACGTGGGTCGCCGCCCACACGGTGATCTGGGCGGCCGGCGTCAAGGCGGTCCCGCTCGCCGGCGCGCTCGGGCTGGAGCAGACCCGCGGCGGACGCCTCATCGTGGACGACCGCCTGCGCGTCCCGGGCCGCGAGAACCTCTACGTTGTCGGCGACCTCGCCGGCGCGACCGACGCCGACGGGCGCCTCTATCCGCAGGTCGCGCAGGTGGCGATCCAGCAGGGGCGCTACGTCGCGCGCGCGATCACCCGCGCCGTCGGGCGGGGCGGACCGCCACCTGAGCCTTTCGTGTACCGCGACCCCGGCATGATGGCCACCATCGGCCGCAACGCCGCCATCCTGCAGCTGGCGTCGGGGTTCAAGCTGCGCGGCTGGCTCGCGTGGCTGGGCTGGCTGCTCGTCCACGTCGTGGCGCTCGTCGGCTTCCGCAACCGGACGGCCGTCCTCTGGTCGTGGCTCTACAACTACTGGACGTACGACCGAGGCCCGCGCCTCATCCTGACGGCGCGCCCTCCGGCCGACGACGCCGACGCACCCGAGGGCGCCGCGCCGGTCGCCGCCCGGACCGCCGGGGTGGCCGCAGAGTAGCTTGCGGGATCGTCCGACACGCTGCTCTCTCCCATGGCTGCTCCCGTCCACCTCGTCCGCGCCGCGATCCGCGCCGAGCGCGCCTACCGCGTGCCCACGACCGTCGAGGCGGCGGCCAAGCTGGACCAGAACGAGAGCCCGTTCGACCTGCCGCGCGCGATGAAGGACGCCGCTATGGCGTTCCTCGACGTCGAGTGGAACCGCTACCCGGACGACCAGCCGGTGCGCCTCGTCGCCGCGCTCGAAGCCGCGTGGGGGCTCCCCGAGGGGAGCGTCCTCGTCGGGCGCGGCTCCAACGACCTCGTGCAGACGCTCGGCCTCTGCTTTCTCGAGCGCGGGACGCCCGTCGTGCTGCCCGCGCCGATGTTCGCGCTCTACGGGTCCGTCGCGCGGATGCACGCCGCGGACGTCGTCGGCGTCCCGCCCGAGGCCGACCTCTCGCACGACCCTGACCGCGTGCTCGCCGCCGCCGTCGAGGCCCGAGCGCCGGTGACGGTCGTCACGACGCCCAACAACCCCACCGGGGCCATCTTCACGCACGAGGGCCTGCGCCGCCTCGCCGCCGGCGTCCCCGGCCTGCTCGTCGTGGACGAGGCCTACTTCGAGTTCCTCGACGGCCCGAGCGGGCTCGACCTGCTGCGCGAGTTCGACAACGTGATCGTGCTGCGGACCTTCTCGAAGGCGATGGGCCTCGCCGGTCTGCGCCTCGGCGTCCTCGTCGCCCGCCCCGAGCTCGTCGCCGAGATCGCCAAGGCGCGCCTGCCGTTCCTCGTCGACCGCCTCAGCGAGGCCGTCGGGATGGCCGTTCTCGCCAACCAGGACCTCGTCGCCGAGCGCGTGGCCGTCCTCTCGCGCGAGCGCGACGCGCTGCTGGCCCACCTCGCGACGCTCGACGGCGTCGAGACCGGCCCGGCGGCGGCCAACTTCTTCCTCCTCCGGACGCCGCTCGACGCGCCGGCACTGCTCGCGGCGCTCGCTGCCGAGGGCGTCCTCGTGCGCAACGTGACGGGCTACCCCGAGCTCGCCGCGCGGGACGGGCGTCCGGGCTGGGTGCGCGTCTCCGTCGGCGCGCCCGAGGAGAACGCGGCGTTCCGCCGGGCGCTCGACGTGGCGCTGGCCGGCGTCCCCGAGACCACCTGAGCGCGACGGTATCTTCGGCGCGATTCCGGCCGCGGCGGGAACGCCGCCCATGCCCGGCGCGCTCCTGTTTGATCTCCCGGTTCCGTCGGACGACCCCGCCTCCCCCTGACGCTTCGCGCCCTGCATGGACCTCCTCCAGGTAGACATCATCGGCCTCTCGACCAGCCCGTCGTCCGGCGGCGCCTACGCGCTCGTCCTCGGCGAGGTCAGCGGCAACCGCCGCCTGCCGATCATCATCGGCGCGCACGAGGCGCAGGCCATCGCGCTGGAGCTGGAGAAGATTCAGCCGCCGCGCCCGATGACGCACGACCTGCTGCGCAACCTGTTCGACGCCTTCGGCGCCGAGGTCACGGACGTCATCATCGACGACCTGCGCGAGGGCACGTTCTTCGCCAAGGTGCGCTACGTGTACGAGGACGAGGAGGCGCAACTGGACGCGCGGCCGTCCGACGCCGTCGCGCTGGCGGTCCGCACCGACGCGCCGATCTTCGTCGCGGCCACGGTGCTCGACGAGGCCGGCATCCCGGCCGACGACGGCGACGACGAGGACACGGACGATCCCGGACTGCCGGCGTCGAGCCCGCCCCCGGAGCGCGCCGCCGACCCGACGGGCGCCCGCACGGTTTCGGCGCTGGAGCGCGTCCAGGCCAAGCTCCAGAAGGCCATCGAGGACGAAGACTACGAGACGGCCGCGCGCCTGCGCGACGAGATCGCCCGCATGAAGGGCGACAACTAGTGGCGAGCGGGCAGCGGCCAGCGGGGAGCGGGGAGAGAACGAACCGACTCCCGCAGCTGTGATCATCGAGTCGCTCCCGCCAGAGGCCGTCGGGGCGTCGCCGCTCGCGCGCGCGCTCGCGGCCGGCGACCCCCGCGCGACGGGCCTCTTCCCGTCGCCGGACCTCGACGCCATCGCAGCCGGCGCGTCCCACCGCGACGCCGTCGCCGACGTCCTCGCCGAGCAGAACCGCGCGTGGGACGCACCCGGCGCGGTCCTCGTCAACGCCGAGCGCCTGCGCGACCCGCGCGCCGTGGCGGTCGTCACCGGCCAGCAGCTCGGGCTCTTCGCCGGACCGCTCTACACGGTCTACAAGGCGCTCTCGGCGGTCCGCACCGCGGCGCAGATCGAGGCCGAGACGGGTCGCCCGACCGTCCCCGTGTTCTGGCTGGCCGACGAGGACCACGACTACGCCGAGGTCCGCTCGGCGACGTTCACCGAGGGCGCCGACGTGCGGACGGTCGCCTACGACCCCGGCCTCGGCACGCACCGTCCGCCGGTGGGGCGGATCGCGCTCGACGCCCGCCGCCTCACCGCGACGCGCGACGCGCTCGGCGCGGCGCTCCCCGACGGTCCGCACCGCGCCGCCGTGCTCGACGCCGTGGACGACGCCTACCGTCCGGGCCGGTCGCTGCGCGACGCGTTCGCGCGCCTGCTCGCGCGCCTCGCGCCCGGCCTCGTGATGGTGTCGGCCGACGACGTGCGGATCAAGCGGCTCGTCGCCCCGCTCTTCCTCCGCGAGATCGACGCGTGGGAGGCGACGTTCGATGCGCTCGACGCCCGCTCGCGCGACCTCGTCGCGGCGGGCTTCCACGCGCAGGTCGCGCCGGCGCCGCTCAACCTGTTCTGGATCGACGACGCCGGCGCCCGGCGCCCACTCGACCCCGCCGCCGGCGACGCGGGCGGTGGCCTCGCGCTGCGCGGCGACGCGCCCGAGGCGGCCGACGTCTGGCGCGCGCGCGCCGAGGCGCACCCCGAGCGCGTCAGCCCCAACGTGGTGCTGCGGCCGCTGATGCAGGACACGCTCTTCCCGACGGCGGCGTACGTCGCTGGCCCCGGCGAGCGGGCCTACTTCGCGCAGCTGGCGCCCGTCTACGCGGCGTTCGGCGTCCCGATGCCGGCCATCGCGCCGCGCCTGAGCGCGACGCTCGTCGAGCCCGGCGTGGCGAAGGTGCTGGACCGCTACGCGCTCGGCGTGCCCGACGTGCGTCCGCCCACCGACGCGCTGTTCGCGCGCCTCGCCGCCGAGACGTCGGGCGTGGACCTCGCCCGACCCTTCGACGCTGCCCGCGCCGACGCCGACGCCGCGATCGCCGCGCTGGCGCCGCTCGTGGGCGACCTCGACGCGTCGCACGTGCCGGCCGTCGAGGCGGCGCGCGTGGCCGTCACGAAGGCCGTCGAGCGGCTGCGCACGACCGCCGTCCGCCTCCAGAAGCGCCGCCACGCCGACGTGGGCGACCGCCTCGCGCGCGCTCAGGCCGCGCTCTGGCCCGGCGGGACGCTCCAGGAGCGCATCCTGTCGCCGCTCCAGATCGCCGCGCGCCACGGCTTCGACGCACTGCCGGAGATCGTCGCCGGCCTGCCGCTCGACGGCGAGGCGCACCACGTCGTCCGGCTGTAGGCACCGTCGGAAGCGCTTGTGGAAGCGCTTGTGTGTCAATAGCGCGTGCAGGAAGCGCATCCATCGTGTGCGACGGACATCCCCGGCGGACACGGTTCGTTGAAGGCTCGCACGATCCGGTCGCCGACATGCTGCGAACCGCCTTCTTCGCGACAGCCCGTCTGGGCCGCGCTCTCGTCTCCACGCTGCGGCTGCGTCCGCTCCCGTCCGTCCCGGTCCTGTTCGGGGCCGCTTACCCGTCGCTCGGCGAGTAGGCCAGCGCGGCGTGGTCCACCATCAGGCAGCGATCGGCGACGTACGGCAGGCCCGCCTCGCGGGCGATCCGCTCGGCCTCCGGGTGGTGGACGCCGATCTGGGTCCAGACGAGCGGCGTCGTGCCGGTGCGCTCGGCGCGGTCGGCGGCGTCCTGCGCGACGCCCGGCGTGTGCTCGGGGCGGCGGAAGACGTCCACGATGTCCACGACCACGTCGTCGGGGATGCTCAGGAGGTCCGGGTAGCACGTCTCGCCGAGGATCTCGGCGTGGTTCGGGTTGACCGGGACGATCCGGAAGCCGGCCTCTTGGAGGTAGCGCGCGATGCGGTGGCTGGTCTGGAACGCGCGCGGCGAGCAGCCGACGACGGCCACGGTGCGCGCCTCACGGAGTCTTCGGGCGATGTCGAGCGAACTCACGGCGGTCGGTGGGGGTTGAGGCGCGAGAACGCGCTCCCGCTGCACATGGATTCGCCCACGCCTGCCGTTTCCGCCGCTCCGGCGCCCGTCGCCCTCGCCGGGCCGACGACACGTCCCGCGCTCGCGCGTCTCGGGCGCGTGCTGCCGGCCGTCGGCGCGCTGGTGCGGTTCAGCCGGTGGACCGCCGCGCTGAGCGCCGTCGCGGTCGCGGTCGTCGTCGGGGCCGTCGCGACGCGCGCGCCGGGCGTCGGGACCGTGGACCTCGTCGGGCTGGCGCTGCTGCTGCTCGTGCCGGCGCTCGCGGCGCTCGTCGTGGCGTGGACGCTCGACGACCTGCGGCGCCTCCCCGGCGACCTGCGCGCGCTCGCCACCGAGGCGGCGTCGGAGCTCGGCGCCGTCGGGCGTCCGCGCGGCCTCCTCGGCGTCCTCGTCGCGCTCTGGACGGCCCGCAAGGTGATGCTCGCGACGAGCGGCGGCTGGGGGCGGGCGATGCTCGCCGTGCGCCTCGTGCGGCTGGCGCGCCTGCCGTTCGTCGTCGGCGCGCTGGCGCTCTTCGCGCTCAACGCCGTCGTGATCGCCGTCGGCGCGGGCGTCGCGCTCTGGCTCGTGCTCGCGTGAGCCGCGCGCGAGTCGCCGCACTCGTCGCCGCGACGGGTGCGGCCGTGTTCGTCGCGATGGCCGTCGTCGCCGGCGCGCACGCCGTGCCGGGTCCGCTCGACGCGGCGGCGCACGCCGTCGTGCTCGACGCCGTCGGCGGGCCGGCACGCCTTCCGCTGATCCAGTGGGTCACGTGGCTCGGCAACCACGACACGCTCGTCGCCGGCGTGGTGCTCGTCGCGCTCCTGAGCCTCGTCGCGCGGCGACCGTGGCGGGCGGTGCGCGTCGTCGCGGCGTCGGGCGGGGGCGGACTCGTCTCGCGCGGCCTCAAGGAGGTGTTCGCGCGCGAGCGTCCGGGCGTGGACCTCGTCGAGGCGGCGGGCTGGAGCTTCCCGAGCGGACACGCCGTCGGCGCGATGATCTTCTACGGGCTGCTCGCGTCGCTCGTCTGGTGCTCGACCGAGCGGCGCGGCGTGCGCGCGGTGGCCGTCATTGCCGGCGCGCTCGTCGTGGGCGCCGTGGGCGCGTCGCGCGTCGCGCTGGGGGTCCACTACCCGAGCGACGTCGTGGCGGGCTGGGCGGCGGGCGCCGCGTGGCTCGCGCTGAGCCAGCTCGCCGTGGACGCCGTGCAGCGCCGCGCCGGCGCGCCGCCGCCCGGCGCCGGCTGAACCCCGGGGCGGCGCGCGCGTTGGCGCGGTCTCACCCTCCCGTCGTGCCGTCATGCAGGCTCTCGTCGTCCTCGTCCTCCTCCACGCGCTCGTCGCGGTCGTGTGGTTCGCGTTCAGCCTGCGGTTCCAGGTGCAGGCCACCCTCGCCGCCGACGCCTCGGTGCCGCGCGCCGCGTGGGAGGGCGGCGGACGGACGGTGACCCTGATGACCGTATTCGCTGTCGTCTACTACGCGCTCGCCGTCGGCGCCTTCTTCACCGGCGGCGGCTTCGCGAGCTACTCGCCGGTCTACCACACGGCGCTGCTGCTCGGGCTGGCGTTCGTGTTCGTGCAGGTGCTGATGCTCCAGCCGGCGTGGTCGAAGCTCGCCGCTGGCGATCTCACGGCGCGCAAGAAGGTCGCGATGGCGCTCGGCATCATGCACGCGCTGTGGCTCGTCCAGTTCGTGCTGATGTTCTTCGGGCGCACGTGGATGCCGTTCTGGACGGCCTGAGCGGCGCTACTCGGCGGCGCGGCGGAGGCGGTCCATGAGCGCGCGGCCGATGCCGGCGTCGTCCACGGCGAGGGCGTCCACGCGCGCGAGGCCGCGCGCGTCGGCGTCGCGCAGGACGTGGAAGAGCACGCGCGCGTAGTCGTCGGCCGTCGGCGGGACGATGGCGAGCGCGTACCCGTCGGGCGGCGGCGTGAGGCCGATGTAGAGCGCGTCGGGTCCGGGCCGCGCGTCCGCCGGCGAGGCGAGAACGCGGACCCGCGCCGCCGGCGCGTAGTGGCGATGCCGGAGGCCCGGCGAGCGGCCGGCGCGCGCGTCGCCGGCCGTCATCATGCGCGCCTCGGGCGCGACCTCGCGGATCGCCTCCAGCGACAGCCCGCCCGGACGCAGCACGACCGGCGCAGCGCCGGTGACGTCCACGACCGTGGACTCGACGCCGACGGCCGTCGGCGCGCCGCGCAGGACGGCGTCGATGCGGCCGTCGAGGTCGGCCAGCGCGGCTTCCCACGTCGTCGGGCTGGGGCGCCCGCTCCGGTTGGCCGACGGCGCGACGACCGGCCGCCCGGCGAGGCGCAGCAGGTCGCGCGCGAGGCCGAGCGCCGGGACGCGCACGGCGACCGTGTCGAGTCCGGCGGTAACCGCGTCGGGGAGCGTCCCGCGCGAGGGGAGGACGAGCGTGAGCGGTCCCGGCACGAACGCCAGCAGCGCCCGCGCGGCGCCGGTCACCACCGCGACGTCGCCGATGGCGTCGGCGTCGGCGACGTGGACGATCAGCGGGTTGTCGGACGGGCGCCCCTTTGCCTCGAAGACGCGCGCGACGGCGTCGGCGTCGGTCGCGTCGGCGCCGAGTCCGTAGACGGTCTCCGTCGGGAACGCGACGAGTCCGCCGCGCCGGAGGACGGCGGCGGCGGCGGCGGGAGCGTCGAGCAGGCGCGTGAGCATCACGGAAGATGACACTGCCTATCGAGTCGCGGCACGCCTGTGGCGCGGTTCGGTCAGATGCCGCCCGCGATCACCCCGATGCGGGCGCGCAGGTGCAACTGCTGGTCGTCGGTCAGCCCGCTGTCGAGCTTCACCCACACGTGCGTCGCACGGTCCGCCCGAAGCTCCAGCGGCACCGACTCCAGGCGGAGAGTCCCGTTGAGCGGGAGCACGTGCGACCAGACAGCCTCGGCCATCGTCGGCGCTGCCGCGAGGCCGTGCGCGACCTTGTACCACGGGCCGGCGCCCGACGGCGTGAACGTTATCACCGCGTCCACGTGGCCACGCAGCGCGACATACGTGTCGGGCGTGAACGTGACCTCCGCTTCGAGCAGGTCGTTGGTGCCTCCGGGCAGCAGCGTTGTCGGGTCCACGTACACTGCCGACTCGGTCGCGCTGCGCCGCGTTACGACGCCGAACACAGGCACGAACGACCCGTCGGACTCCGTCGGATCGTCCACGATCCGAACCTTGAGCGAGGCCACGCGGATCCGCCCGAGCGCATCGTCGGAGGTTTCGTGCGGGAACACGAAGACATGGTCCTTGCGAAGCTTCGGCGCCGGGCGCCACGCGACGTCCGGCGGCGCAGCGGGCGTGAAGCGCAGGTACGTGACGCGGTCGTGGGTCCAGCGCTCGGCGTCGGGCGTCCCGCCGGCCACGTCCACCACCGTCAGGTCGCGCGCGACGAGCCCTGACACGAGCGCGTCGTCACCCTCGATGATATCGCACCACGCGGCGCCGTTCTGGACGCGCCCCGAGACGGTCACGTCGTGGAAGCCGCGCGCCGGCGGCAATGGACCGACGGTGTCGGTCTCCGGGGCGAGGTCGCCCTCGCCGACGGCCAGCGCGGTCGTCTGGCGGATGCGGAGCAGCCCCGCCGGCCCGCCGCCGGCCGGCGCTCGCTCGGGCGCGTCCACATGCAGGCGCAGGCCCTGTCCCGAGCGGGTGAGGATGACGAGCGAGTCGGACTGCACCGTCGCGGGGTGATAGTCCACGGCGAAGTGGAGGTCGAGGCCGTCGAACTCCTGGCCGTCGTTGCGGAAGAGGCGAGTCTTGCCGGGCAGGCGGTGCGCGGCGAGGCGAACGGCGCCGCCGGTAGCGACGCGGTGGAGGTAGGGCGCGCCGATCTGGACGAGCGTGGTCGTGGAGTCGGCGGGGTCGGCGGTGTCGGGGTTGCCGGTGTGGTAGACGACCCCTTCGACGCGGAAGCCGACGCCGCGTACGGCGACGACCGAGGCGAGGCCGGCGTCGGTGGCGCGGGCGACGAGGTCGGCGTGGACGGCGAGGCCGGTGACGGATCCGGTGGTGCGGTAGTGGCGCGGGGCGACGACCGCGCCGAGGTTGCGCGTGGCGTAGGAAAAGGTGCCGGCGGGGACGGTGAACGTGAAGCTGGCCGTCGGGTTGGGCCGGATGTCGGTGACGGTGAGGCCGTGGACGTGGGCGTCGGCGAGGATGAGGGCACCGCCCCAGTAGTAGCCGCTGCCGTGGAGGTCGGAGGCGTTGGCGCCGACTTCAGCCGTGCGGGCGCCGTCCACCTCGCTGGCGGGGGAGAAGTAGTAGAGGTGGTCGGTGAGGGCGTTCTCGGCGCGGACGCCGGAGAGGTGGACGCGGGCCAGGTTGCCGACGAAGCAGGAGCGGAGCGTGTTGCGGACGGTGATGCCGGTGATGCGGACGAAGGCGGGGGCGGGCTTGGGTCCGCCGGCGCCGCCCTTGCCACCGGCCCATCGGACGCCGCAGCAGGTGATGCCCTGCGCCGGGCCGTCGTTCCAACTGTCGGGATCGTTGACGTCAAAGGGATCGCCGTTGAGCCACGCGGACGGGAACTCGGGGTGGCCGACGTTGCCGCGCCCTGCCGCCGCAGCCGTGGGGTCCGGGTCGCCGTTGGCGTCGAAGGCGATGGCGTTGCCGTCAATGATGCCCGAGCCGGAGATGGCGGCGAAGCGGATGGGCGTGAACGGGTCCTCCGGTGTGCCTGCGCCGTTCCAGCCGAAGCCGACGTACGTGTGCTTGGGTTGCACGCGGTTCTCCGGCACGTCGGGATTGGGCTCCAGATCGGGATCCACGAAGAACGGGATGTCCGTCAGCCCGCCGTCGGGGACCTTGAGCAGGCCGTCAATGACCAGCTCGACGCCCTCGGGGATGCGGATGTCGCCGAGCCAGAAGAACGGCACGCGGTTGCCCTGCCCGTCACGCACGTCGGGGATGAGCACCTTGCCGCCGCCGTTCTGGCTCACGAGGTCCATCGAGCGGTGGATCGCGCGCCAGTTCTCCCGCGCGCGCTCGATGGTGGCGGGCACGTCGGGCAGGCACTCGGGCACGGTCGGGTTGTTGACGGGGTGGTAGGCCGGGTTGTCCATCAGCACTGGCCCGGAGAGCATCGCCGGCGCGTCGCCCACAGGTAGCTCGACCGAGAGGGCGGGGAACAGATCGCGGAAGCGGGCGCGAATCTCGTCACCGCCGTCGGCGTCGCGGAGCCGGGCGTATCCGGTGGCGCCGGGGCCGATCAGGTCGGTGGCGTCGGGCCGGAGGATGGGCGGGACGGGAGTGCAGGGCATGGCCGTGGGGCGTGAGGAGTGGAATCCGCTGCACGACGAGAGGGAGGCCGAATAGCAGTCGTTGGTGTTTAAAAGGGCGAGTTGTATCGTTTTTTTTTTCGTTTTCGAGAGTTGAACTAGACGAAGCTGATTCAGTCTTGCTGGGTGGCGCCTATCTTTGTGGCGTCGAACTTGCCTCGATCTGGTCATGTCCCATCGCTTTATCCTCGTCGGCCTCGGACTGCTCGCGATTACGCCGGTGGCCGCCCAGATCCCCGTCGAGTTGCTCTACGAGGTGCAGTCGCCGAGCGAGATGGATGGGTTCTTCGGCGGGGTGCTGGCGTCGTTCCCCGACGCCGACGCCGACGGGACTCCGGACTTCCTGATCGGGGACTTCTTCGAGGATCTCCCGTTTGCCGACAACGCCGGGCGGGTCTACCTGGTCTCCGGCGCCACCGGGGGCATCCTGCGCGCGTTTCAGGGCGGGGGCGCGCCCGTCGAAGGAGCGACCTTCGGCGTGTCGTTCGCGCATGCAGGCGATCTCAACGGAGACGGTTTCCCGGACGTCGTCGTCGGCGCGTCCAACTATCCGGGGCCGGGCGAGGAGAACTTCGAGGGCCGCGTCTTCCTGCTCTCCGGCGCCACCGGCGCCGTGCTTGATGCCGTTGTGGCCACTCAGACCGAAGCGCGCCTCGGCACGGCCGTCGCGGCGCTCGACGACCTCGACGGGGACGGCGTGCCCGACGTGATGGCCTCGCAGACGGGCCGCGGATCGCTCGTCGTGGCCAGCGGTGCGACGGGCAATCTGCTCCGGGAAGTCCGCGTCAGCGGCAACCTCAGCAACCCACTGGGTGAATCACTCGCCGTCGTGAGCGATCTCACGGGCGACGGCGTCGGCGAGGTCGCGGTCGGCGGACCCATCAGCCCTGGCACACCCGATCGCTTCGGTCGGGTGTACGTGGTGGACCCGGCCACCGGCGCGCTCGTCTACACCATCGCCAACCCCGACAGCGTGCCGAACCGCTGGTTCGCCGACCGCCAGCGCCTCGCTGCCGTGGGCGACCTCGACGGCGACGGCATCACCGACCTCGCT
>Ga0209053_1000306_pt1 | contig 39925 bp, 35 predicted proteins | sample EBPBio152010_DNA_FD_185864 | JGI IMG/M metagenome (GOLD analysis project Ga0209053, IMG submission 185864) | Wastewater treatment Type I Accumulibacter community from EBPR Bioreactor in Madison, WI, USA - Reactor 1_7/15/2010_ DNA (SPAdes)... | ecosystem: Engineered > Bioreactor > EBPR >... | reverse complement strand
CGGCGGCCGAACTGGCCCTGCAGCAAGCACGCGTCGCACTGCTGCTGGACCGCCTGCGCCTGGCCTCGCTGGCCGGCAAGCTGGACGAGATGCAGCTGCAGCGCGTGAATGCCGCGCTGGCGGCGGGTTGGGGCGCCTGCTGGCTGACCGGCTGGGTCAGCCATGACCGCGGTTTTGCCGAGCCGGCCTTTGGCCTCGCGCCGCAGGAAAGCGTGGCGGGCATCGTTCATATCGGCACGGCGCCTGCAGCACCCGTGCCCGACCGACCCCGCCCCGACCCCGCCGCGCTGACCCGGTGGATGACGGAGTAGGCACATGATCTTCACCGATTTTTCCCGCGCCCTGGGCCAGCTGGGCGACCCGCGTTTCCTGCGCGTGGTGGGGCTTGGCCTCGCGCTGTCGCTGGCGCTGCTGGTCGGGGTCTATGCCGGGATGCTGGGCCTGATCGAATGGCTGGCCCCCGCCACGGTCGAAATTCCCGGCATCGGCCCGGTGGGCGGGCTGGATACGCTGCTCTCCGTCGGATCGTTCTTTCTGATGATCGGCTTGTCGATCTTTCTGATGATCCCGGTGGCGGCGCTGTTTTCCGGCCTTTTCCTGGAAGATGTGGTGGATGCGGTCGAGGATCTGCATTACCCCGCCCTGCCCGCCGTCACGCCTTTGCGCCTGTCCGACAGCCTGATCGACGCGCTGAATTTCTTTGGGCTGCTGGTGATGGCCAATGCGCTGGCGCTGCTGCTCTACGCCTTTGCCGGGCCGTTCATTCCGGTGGTGTTCTGGGCGGTGAACGGGTTTCTGCTCGGGCGCGAATATTTCACGCTGGTCGCGATGCGCCGCCTCGGGCGCGAAGGGGCCAAGGCGCTGCGCGCGCGCCATGCCGGCCAGATCTGGCTGGCCGGCACGCTGATGGCGGCGCCGCTTTCGGTGCCGCTGGTGAACCTGCTGATCCCGGTGCTGGGCGTTGCCACCTTCACCCATCTGTTCCACCGGCTGAACGCCGCCGGGGCTCCGGCACGCTGAGCCGTCAGGCGCAGCCGGCACGCGGGGGCTCGATGCCCCCGAGGGCCGGGCCGGTCGCGGCTGCGGGCGTTATTCGCCCTGGCCGGCCGGACCCAGCGTGCCGCGGAAATCCAGATCGCGCACCGTGACGATGCCGCTGGTGATGAACCAGACCAGCCCCGCCCAGACCACCACCGTCACCGCCGTCGTGATCAGCGCCTTCTTCTTCACCCCGCCGCTGGCCGGGGCCGATTTCGGCGTGCCCGGCACCACCTCGCCCGCCTCGTCCTGGCTGACGAAACGGATGGGCAGGACCATGAAGAACACCATGAACCAGGTCACGGCAAAGACGATCAGCGCGGCGGTGATGGACATGGGTCAGACCTGTTCCAGTTCGACAAGACAGCCGTTGAAATCCTTGGGATGCAGGAACAGCACCGGCTTGCCATGCGCGCCGATCTTCGGCTCGCCCGAGCCCAGCACCCGCGCGCCCGCGGCCTTCAGCCGGTCCCGCGCGGCCAGGATATCCTCGACCTCATAGCAGATGTGATGGATGCCGCCGGCCGGGTTCTTTTCCAGAAAGCCCGCGATGGGGGAATTTTCGCCCAGCGGATAAAGCAGTTCGATCTTGGTATTCGGCAGTTCGATGAAGACGACCGTCACCCCGTGATCCGGTTCATCCTGCGGCGCGCGCACGGTAGCACCGAGCGTGTCACGATATTGCGCCGACGCCGCCTCCAGATCGGGCACCGCGATGGCGACATGATTCAACCGTCCGATCATCCTGCTCTCCTCTTTGCCAATCGGGATCATCCGCGCCGCCGGGCTGGCCATGGCCCGGCGCGCCTGTCGCTTATGCGGTGCGGGCGGGGGCGGCGCAAGCGGTGTTGGCCGGGCTTTACCATTCGTTAGGGGCTTTGTGCTTGGCTGGGGACAGCAGCCCGAACAGGAGGTTCCGATGCCCGGCCCCGACAGCCCGCTCCACCTGCCGCAAGCCCCCGCCTCTGACAGTCAGGGCGCCCCCTTGCAGGGCATGACCCTCCTTGCGGTGGAAGATAGCCGCAGCGCCTCCGACATGCTGCGCCTGATGTGCCAACGCTCCGGCGCGCGGCTGCGGCGCGCCGAATCGCTGGAGGTGGCGCGCTCGCATCTGCGCTGCTACCGCCCCGATGCGGTTCTGGTCGATATCGGACTGCCCGATGGCGATGGCACGCTGTTGATCCGCGATCTGGCCGCCCGGCGCGACCGGCCCGCCGTTCTGGCCATGTCGGGCGACCCCGATCTGGCGCAGGCGGCACTCGCCAGCGGCGCGACGGCCTTTCTGGCCAAACCCATCGGCCCGCTGGCGGCGTTTCAGCGCCAGATCCTGCTGGCTGTAACCGGCAGCACCGCGCTGCCCCTGCCTCTGCCGGCCGAGGACGGGGCACCCGCGCGTCCCGATCCGCTGGCGCTGCATGACGATCTGCTGCATGCCGCCGCCTTGCTGTCCTGCGCCCGCGACGACCGGCGCACCACCTTCATCGCCGGCTTTGTCGAAGGCGTCGCGCGCATGTCGCAGGATGGGGAAATGGCGCGCATCGCCCATGACGCACGGCTGAGCGGGGTGACCGGGCAAGAGGCGCTGCGCCGCATTCTGGCCGATCGGCTGGCGGTGCCGCTGGGCGATCTGATCGCCCCGCCACCGCCCGAGGCGGGTCAGCCCGCCGCTGCGCAATCGGCATAGATCGTGGCCTCTGCATCGCCTGCGCCATAAAGCAGCATCGCCGCATCGCCCTTTGTCCACCAGACAAAGGGCTGGGCGGGGTCAAGGCTGGCATAGCGCGCGCCCGAGGCGCTGCGCGCGATTTCCAGGGCAAGCTGCCGCCCCTCGAACCCCAGAACCGCCAGGCTGCGCCCGCCGATATTGACATAAGTCGCCTCGACCTGCGCGCCGCGATCACAGCGATAGTGCTGCGTCATCACCGCGTCGCCCTGCGCCAGGGCGGGGGCCGCCCCGCAGAGCAGCGCCAGGGTCAACATGCTCGTCTTCATCATCACCCCCTCGCCAGGGTCGGGTCATCGGCGCCGCGCGCCAGGCCTGTCAGGTCCGAAAGGCTTTCGCGCTGCCGCGCGCCGTCCCTGAAATTCGCGGGCGCCAACCAGGCGCGAAATGCCTCGTCCAGGCCCGGCCATTCGCTGTCGATGACCGAAAACCACGCGGTATCGCGGTTATGGCCCTTGACGATCATGTGCTGACGGAAGGTGCCCTCATAGGCAAAGCCCAGCCGCCGCGCCGCCCGGCGCGATGGCTGGTTCAGCGCGTTGCACTTCCATTCATAGCGCCGATAGCCCGCCGCAAAGGCCCATTGCATCATCAGATACATCGCCTCGGTCGCGGCCCGGGTCTTTTGCAGTTCCGGCGCAAGGCAGATATGGCCGACCTCGATCACGCCCTGCGCCGCGTCGATGCGCAGGAACGAGGCCACGCCACAGGCATGCCCGGTTTCCAGATCGCGGATCGCAAAGAACACCGGATCCAGCCGCGCCTCGTGATCCTTGACCCAGCGATGATAGGCCGCCGCGCCGGGAAAGGGGCCATAGCCCAGATAATCCCACAGCGAATCGTCGCTGGAAAAGGCGCGATACAGATCGCCGGCATGGGCCTCGGCCTCCAGCGGTTCCAGCCGCGCCCAGCGGCCCTCCAGCGTGATGCCCGCCGGATGCGGCGGCACCACAAACCCGTTCACGCGCGGCCCGATCCTGTTCACCCTGCCCCCCACCGAAACCCTTGCCGGGCAGGTTATCAGGCGGGAAACAAAGCGCAATATCTAGCGCAGAAGCCGCGGATCATCCCCCATCTGCAAGCCGGGAAAGACCGCGCTTTCCAGCACCGCGCGATCCAGCCCGAACATGGCGCGCATCACCCAAGCCGCCCAGGCCCGCACATCCGAGGTGGGCATCAAGTCGCGCCGGTCGAACAGCGCCGCCTCCTCCAGCCCCGGCCAGTTGCCCAGCACCCGCCCGCCGCGCAGGGCGCCCCCCGCCATCACCATGGCGCCGCCAGTGCCGTGATCGGTGCCCTGCGAGCCGTTTTCGGCGGCGGTGCGGCCGAATTCGGTCATGCACAGCACCGCCGTCCGATCCCAGACCGTGCCCAGATCGGCGCGCAGCTTCAGCAAGAGATGTTCGAGCCCCGACAGGCTCGGCGCCAGCGCGGCCGCCTGTTTGCGATGCGTATCCCAACCCGAGATGGAAAAGGCCGCGATCCGGCTTTCGCCGCGCAGCCGGTCGGCCGCGAAACCGGCCAGCCGATCCAGATCGGCCAGGCGACGGCCCGGTGCGGGCACGGTCATCATGCCCGTCCCGGGCGCGGCCATATCGGTTTCCTCAGCCTGCATCAGCGCCTTGGCCAGATCCTCCATCTGCATCTCGTCGGCCAGATCCATCGCCTCGGTCGCCGCTTCGCGGAACAGGTCATCGTCGTGATAGACCTGTTCCAGCAAAAGCCGCGCCTGCGGGCTGAGTGCGAGGCGCTGTTCCGGCACCCAGCTGCGCACCGGCGCGCCGCCGGCCAGCAGCGGCAGCGCCTCGCGCCCGATGGCATAGGCGGTTTCGGCCTGCATCCCCGGCACCACCTGCAACATGCGGTTCAGCCAGCCGTCGCGCACCTCGGTCTGCGGCACGTCAAGGCCGGTCCCGGCCTCCAGAATATCCTGCCCGTCGAAATGGCTGCGCTTGTTGCGATAGGGGGTCGAGGTGGCATGCACGAAGGCCAGTTCCTCCGCCGTCCACAGGGGCGCGAGGCCCGCCAGACGCGGATGCAGTTCAAAGAACCCGTCCAGCGGCAGGCCCGGCCCGCCCGATTGCGCCAGATTGGGACGCAGCGCCGAAAAAAGCGGGTCGCCCACCGGGCGCAGTGCATCCATCCCGTCCATCGCGCCCCGCAGGATCACCACGACCAGCCGGTGATCGCCAAAGCCCGGCGCCCCCTGCGCCAGCGTCACCGTCGTCAGCCAGGGATGCGCCGCGGCGGAACAGCCCAGCACGCCCGCAGCGGCGCCCCGCAGAAACAGTCTTCGGGTCAGATCGGCCATGATGCCCCCTATCTGCGATTGAAGACGGGCGAGGCCAGCACGATGCCGACCGCCTCGCGCGGGGTTTCGGCGCGCCGGATCAGGGCGGGCAGCGGCAGCCCGTCGCCGCCCTGCATCGCGGTCAGCGTGCCCAGGCCCTGCGCCAGCACCTGCTCTGCCGGCGGCAGGCCGGTTTCGCGCCGTAGCCGCCCCGGCACATCCATTGCCCAGCCGATCCGCGCCGCAAGGCCCTGCGGCGTGATCCAGCTTTCGGCGCTTTCGGGCCAGCCATCGGGGCCGCGCGGCGCGTCCCAATCCTGCCCCATCACCGCCAGCGGTTCGCGGATCATCCGGCGAAACGGCTTGGGGCCAAGCGCCATCACCTCGGCCCCGGTGACGCCAAGCGCACGCAGCGAGGCGACAAGAAAATCAAAGGGTTGCCGCGCTTTGCGCAGCGGCGGGCGCAGTGCCGACGGGTCTGTCAGCAGGACGCGCAGCATGGGGCGCATCGCGGTATCGGCATCAAGATAGGCCGTGGCCATCCGGTCCACCAACCCTTCATCGGGCGTGTCGGACAGGAAATGCACCGCCAGCTTGCGCGCCAGATGCCGGGCGGTTTCGGGGCGGCGGGCCAGATCGGCCATCACCTGAAGGATCGGCGCCAGACCCTCGCCGGCATAGCTCTGACCCAGCACGATTTCGGCGCCCGGCTCCACCCGGCCCGGGGTGAAGGCCAGCCCCTCGCCCTCGCGCACGCCCAGGCCGGTCAGCAATTCGGCCAGCTGGCGCACGTCATCCTGACTATAGCCGGTGCCGACGCCCAGCGTATGCAGCTCCATCATCTCGCGCGCGAGGTTTTCGTTCAGCCCCACCCCCTTGCGCTGCCCGATGCGGGAATTCGGCCCGACCGAGGCCATCTGATCCAGCGCGAGCAGCATCGAGGGGTGCAACTCCGCCGCCTGCAACAGGTCGATGAAGCGGCCCCCGACATGCGGGCGGATCGCGTGGTCAAAGCGGCTGGCGGTCAGGCCGCGATGGTCGCGCAGCCGGGCGAGCGTGGTGAAATGGTCGCCCCAGAACCGCACCAGCCTTTCGCGAAACCCGTCGGGGCTGTCGATGGCGCGGGCGATTTGCAGCTTCAGGAACAGGGTCTGCTGGGCGAGAACCTCTTTCACCAGCAGGGCGAACGCCTTGCGTTCCGCCGACCGGGGCGGCGTGCCCCGGGCCAGACGGCGCCCGGCGGCGCAGCGGGCATGCAGGTCCAGCACCTCTTGCGGCGGTGGCGCGGGCCAGAGCGCCAGCCCGGCATCCGGCCCGGCCAGCAGGGCCAGCATGGCGCGCGGATTGCGCGGCGCCCCCTGCCCCAGCGGCAGGCCGGTGCCAAAGCGAAAGGCGGCGATCTCGGCGGGGTCGATCATGGCAATGGCACGTTCCGGCGACAGCTGACGCCCTCAACATAGGCGCCCCCCGCGCGAGCGAAAGCCCCCCAAGCGCGCGACCGGCGGATTTCCGTCACCTAGAACCGGAAGCCATGCGGGTAATCGTGCAGCCCGTCGAAATCGGCCTTGCCGATCTCCAGCCCCTGCTGGCGCAACACGGCGAAGGCCATGCTGACATGGAACAGGAAGTTCGGCATCCCGAACAGGTGCAGGAATTCGGCGCCCGTCTGATCCAGTTCGGCAAAGCCCGCGCGGTGGCGGATGCGGCGCTCAGCCGCGCCGGCGAAATCTTCGGGGCGCAGCGCCGCCAGCCCCTGCCGCGCGTCCACGATGCGGCGACCAAGGCCGATCCGGTCCAGTCCGTGATCCTGCGCGGGTGGCACCGCGCGCCCGGCCAGCGGGCAGGCGATGCGCAGGGCAAAACCCGCCGCCGTCGCCACCTGCTGCGCCGCGCTGAACATATCGGGCACCAGCCGCGCCGCCAGCATCTGCTCGCGCCCCGCCGTGCGATCGACCAGCCCGGCCAGCCGTGCCAGATAGTGATCCAGGACCGGCACCGAGGCCGCATAGATTTCCTGTGACATCCTGTTGATCCTCAAAGAAAAAGCCCGCTCTGCCGTCGGGCGGAGCGGGCCTTGGTCGTGGCGCGGTCGGACGGTCAGGCGTCCTTGGGCACCACGCGCAGGCGCAGCTCGCGCAATTGTTCGTTGGTGGGCTCCGACGGCGCGTTCATCAGCAGATCCTCGGCCCGCTGGTTCATCGGGAACATGATGACCTCGCGGATGTTCATCTCATCGGCCAGCAGCATCACCGCGCGGTCGATCCCCATGGCACAACCGCCGTGGGGCGGGGCGCCATATTTGAACGCCTTGACCATGCCGCCAAAGCGCTTGTCCACCTCGGAATTCGGATAGCCCGCCAGTTCAAAGGCGCGATACATGATTTCCGGCTTGTGGTTGCGGATGCCGCCCGAGATCAGCTCATACCCGTTGCAGGCCAGGTCATATTGATAGGCATGCACCGTCAGCGGATCGCCATTCAGCGCCTCCATCCCGCCTTGCGGCATGGAGAAGGGGTTGTGGCTGAAGTCGATCTTGCCGTCGTCGGTTTTCTCATACATCGGGAAATCGACGATCCAGGCGAAACGGAAGGTATCGGTTTCGGCAAGGTTCAGCTCGCGCCCGATCTCGTTGCGGGCACGGCCGGCGAAACCCTCGAACTGTTCGGGCTTGCCGCCAAGGAAGAACGCCGCATCGCCGAGGCCGAGCCCCAGTTGCTGACGGATGGCCTCGGTCCGCTCCGGCCCGATATTTTTCGCCAAGGGGCCCGCGGCCTCCATCGCGCCATTCTCGCCGTCGCGCCAGAAGATATAGCCCATCCCCGGCAGGCCCTCTTTCTGGGCATAGGCATTCATCCGGTCGCAGAACTTGCGGCTGCCGCCGGTGGGCGCCGGAATCGCGCGGATCTCGGTGCCCTCATTCTCCAGCAGCTTGGCGAAAACCGCAAAGCCAGAGCCTTTGAAATGCTCGGAAACCACCTGCATCTTGATCGGGTTGCGCAGGTCGGGCTTGTCGGAGCCATACCACAACATGCTGTCGCGATAGGCGATGCGCGGCCAGTCGGCCGGCACCTTGCGATCGGGGCGGAACTCCTCGAACAGGCCCTGAATGACCGGCTGCACGGCGGCGAAAATGTCTTCCTGCTCGACGAAAGACATTTCGATATCAAGCTGATAGAAGTCGGTCGGGCTGCGGTCGGCGCGCGGGTCTTCATCGCGGAAGCAGGGCGCGATCTGGAAGTAACGGTCGAAACCGGCCACCATGATCAGCTGCTTGAACTGCTGCGGCGCCTGCGGCAGGGCGTAGAACTTGCCCGGATGCAGCCGCGACGGCACGAGGAAGTCGCGCGCGCCTTCGGGGCTGGAGGCGGTGATGATCGGCGTCTGAAATTCGTTGAAGCCCTGATCCCACATCCGGTTGCGGATCGAGCGCACCACGTTCGAGCGCAGCATCATGTTGCCATGCAGCTTTTCGCGGCGCAGGTCGAGGAAGCGGTAGGTCAGGCGGGTTTCCTCGGGGTAGTCGGTTTCCCCGAACACCGGCAGCGGCAGGTCGCCTTCCACCGCGCCCAGCACGCAGACGGATTTGATATAGACCTCGATCTCGCCGGTGGCGAGTTTCGGGTTCACGAGGCTGGCGTCGCGCGCCTTGACCACGCCATCGAGCGAGATCACCCATTCAGCGCGCAGCTTTTCGATTTCCCCGAAGGCCGGGCTGTCGCTGTCGGCCAGCACCTGCGTCACGCCGTAATGGTCGCGCAGGTCGATGAACAGCACGCCGCCATGATCGCGCACCCGATGCACCCATCCGGCCAGCCGGACATTCTGGCCGACATGATCCTTGTTGAGTTGCGCACAAGTATGGCTGCGATAGGCGTGCATCACGCTCCCCTTTTCCGAGGCTTTCATCTGACGTGCCGATACACACCGGGGCGGCGGCCAAGTCAAGCCCGGCCGGCCATGGCCGGACCGATCCTTCGTCGAAGGATCGGATCAAAATCTTCGATGAAGATTTTGGCTCACCCCACCCAGACCGCGGGGATCAGCCCGCGCAGGGCATTGCCGAGCCAGAGCCTGACATGGGGCAGGTCGGCGGCGGACAGCAGCTCCTCGGGGCAGGCCAGTTCGGCGCGCAGCACGCCGGGCAGCAGCCCGGAGGTCAGCGGCGGCGTGCGCATCCCCTGCCCCCGATCAAAGAACAGGTTGGTGATCGTGCCCTCGCAGACCTCGCCGCGTTCATTGAGAAAGATCGCCTCGTCAATGCCGGCGGGCAGCGCGGCGCGCGTCTCGTCATAAAGCTTGCGCCGGGTTGTCTTGTGGCGCAGCCAGGGGTCGGCGCTGTCAAGCCGTGCCTCGGCCAGAGCAACGCGCCAGTGCGCCGCCGCCACCGGCAGCGGCCCTTGGGTGACCTGCGGCCCTGCGGCATCCAGTGTCAGCCGCACCCGGGCGGCACCGTCGGGCGCGGGCAGCATCGCCCGGATCGCCGCCGGATCACAGGTCAGCCCGAAAGCCCTGGCCGAAGCCGTCAGCCGCGCCAGATGCAGGGCCAGGCGCGGATAGGCGGCGCCATCCCAGAGCATCGTCTCGATCAGGGTCACGGGACCGGTCATCGGCTCAGCACCGCCGCATAGCGGGCCTTCCAATGCGCCTCGTCCCATTCCCCCTGCGCGGTGGAATCGAAGACCACCCCGCCCCCCACATTCAGCACCACCCGTTGCCCAAAGACCGACAGCGTGCGGATCGCCACGTTGAAGGTGGCCGCGCCATCGGGGGCCATCCAGCCGATCGCCCCGCAATAGACGCCGCGGGCATGCGGCTCGACCTCGCGGATGATTTCCATCGCGCGGATCTTGGGCGCCCCGGTGATGGACCCGCAGGGAAAGAGCGCGGGCATCAGCCGCGCCATGGCCGGCGGCTCCACCAATTGCCCCACCACGCGCGACGACATCTGATGGACGGTGGCAAAGGCCTCGACCGCGAAAAGTTCGGGCACCTTGACCGACCCGACCCGCGCCAGGCGCGAGATATCGTTGCGCAAGAGATCCACGATCATCAGGTTTTCGGCCCTGCCCTTTTCGCTGCGCCACAGGTCTTCGGCCAGGGCGGCGTCTTCCTCGGGGTCGGGGCTGCGGGGGGCAGTGCCCTTCATCGGGCGGCTTTCGATGCGCCCGCCGGCGGTGACCGAAAAGAACAGCTCGGGCGAGCGCGACACGATCGCCGGCCCAACGCCCAGATCGACCAGCCCGCCAAAACCCACGGCCTGCCGCGACCTGAGCGCGGCATAAAGCCCGCGCGGATCGCCGGTCAGATCGGCCTCCATCGGGAAGGTCAGGTTGATCTGATAGCAATCCCCGGCGCGGATATAGGCGGCAACCTTGTCAAAGGCCGCGCCATATGCGTCGCGGCTGACCAGCGGACGCAGCGGCGACAGATGCGCGTCGCCCGTCGGGATGACAGCCGCCCCCGGCTCCTCGTAAAGGCCAAAGGCCAGCAGCGGATGCACCCGATCCTGCGGCATGAGCGGGGCGAGCCGCGGCTCCAGCGCGTAGCCCGCCTCATAGGAGAGATAGCCCGCGGCCCAGAGCCCCGAGGCGCGCGCCGCATCCAGCCGCGCCAGCGCGGGCGCGACCTCATCGGGGTGCCAGGCCACGACCAGATCGCGCGGGGCGTCGAACATCGCGGGCCGGCCCTCGGGGCCATGTTCCAGAAGGATCACGTCGGGCTTCTCCTTTGACCGAGGCTTAGCAGCCCCGGCCCGCCCGGACCAGCCCGCGCGCGACCCTTCGCAGCCCCCCGGCGCCGCCTGCCCGCGCGGCCAGAACGCCCGTGCGGCGATAAGCCCTTGCGCCCCGGCCCGGCGTGACTATAACCCCCGACAATTTGCGCTTCGCCCAGAATCCTTCCTTGCTCCCCTTCCGGGGGCAGCGGCGCGCACACGCGGAACACATACGGGGGCCTCCATGCCGAAAAGAACCGATATCTCGTCGATCATGATCATCGGTGCCGGGCCCATCGTCATCGGGCAGGCCTGCGAATTCGACTATTCCGGCGCCCAGGCCTGCAAGGCCCTGCGCGAAGAGGGATACCGGGTCATCCTCGTCAACTCCAACCCCGCGACGATCATGACCGATCCGGGGCTGGCCGATGCGACCTATATCGAGCCGATCACCCCCGAGGTCGTCGCCAAGATCATCGAGAAGGAACGCCCCGACGCGATCCTGCCCACCATGGGCGGGCAGACCGGGCTGAACACCACGCTGGCACTTGATGACATGGGCGTGTTGGAAAAGTTCAACGTCAAGCTGATCGGCGCCAATCGCCAGGCCATCGAAATGGCAGAAGATCGCAAGCTGTTCCGCGAGGCGATGGACCGGCTGGGGCTGGAAAACCCCAAGGCGACCATCGTCGCGGCACCCAAGGTGAACGGCAAGTATGACATTGCCACGGGCGTGGCCGAGGCGATGAAGCAGCTGGAATATGTGGGCCTTCCGGCCATCATCCGCCCGGCCTTTACCCTGGGCGGCACCGGCGGCGGCGTGGCCTATAACCGCGACGATTACGAGGCCATCGTGAAATCGGGGCTGGAGGCCAGCCCGGTCGCGCAGGTTCTGGTCGATGAATCGCTGCTGGGCTGGAAAGAATACGAGATGGAGGTGGTGCGCGACCGCAAGGATAACGCGATCATCGTCTGTTCCATCGAGAATATCGACCCGATGGGCGTGCATACCGGCGATTCCATCACCGTGGCCCCGGCGCTGACGCTGACCGACAAGGAATACCAGATCATGCGCAACGGCTCCATCGCCGTGCTGCGCGAGATCGGGGTGGAGACCGGCGGGTCCAACGTGCAATGGGCGATCAACCCGGCCGATGGCCGCATGGTGGTGATCGAGATGAACCCGCGCGTGTCGCGGTCCTCGGCGCTGGCGTCCAAGGCCACGGGCTTTCCCATTGCCAAGATCGCGGCGAAACTGGCCGTCGGCTACACGCTGGACGAGCTGGACAACGATATCACGAAAGTGACACCGGCCAGCTTTGAACCCTCCATTGATTATGTGGTCACCAAGATCCCGCGGTTCGCTTTTGAAAAGTTCCCGGGTTCGGAGCCGCACCTGACCACCGCGATGAAATCGGTGGGCGAGGTGATGGCGATCGGCCGCACCATCCATGAATCGCTGCAAAAGGCGCTCGCCAGCCTGGAAACCGGCCTCAGCGGCTTTGACGAAATCGCGGTGCCCGGCGCGCCCGACAAGGCCGCCATTTTCAAGGCGCTTGGCCAGCAGACCCCCGACCGGCTGCGCGTGATCGCGCAAGCCATGCGCGAGGGGCTGTCGAATGACGAGATCCAGCAGGCGACCAGCTTTGACCCCTGGTTCCTTGCCCGTATCCGCGAGATCATCGAGGCCGAGGCGGTGCTGCGCCGCGACGGGCTGCCCGTGACCGAGGAAGGGCTGCGCGCGGTCAAGATGCTGGGCTTTACCGATGCCCGCCTTGCCCGGCTGACCGGCCGGGACGAGGCGCAGGTCCGTCGCGCCCGCCGCAATCTGGGCGTCAAGGCGGTGTTCAAGCGCATCGACACCTGCGCCGCCGAATTCGAGGCGCAGACGCCCTACATGTATTCCACCTACGAGGCCCCCGCGATGGGGGATGTGGAATGCGAAAGCCGGCCCTCCAACGCGAAAAAGGTCGTCATCCTGGGCGGCGGGCCGAACCGGATCGGGCAAGGGATCGAATTCGATTACTGCTGCTGCCATGCCTGTTTCGCGCTGACGGCGCAGGGCTATGAAACCATCATGGTCAACTGCAACCCGGAAACCGTCTCGACCGATTACGACACCTCGGACCGGCTGTATTTCGAACCGCTGACCCTGGAACATGTGCTGGAGATCCTGCGGGTGGAGCAGGAAAACGGCACCCTGCATGGCGTGATCGTGCAGTTCGGCGGCCAGACGCCGCTGAAGCTTGCCAATGCGCTGCATGAGGAAGGCATCCCGATCCTCGGCACCACGCCCGATGCGATCGACCTCGCCGAAGACCGTGAGCGGTTCCAGAAACTGCTGCATGAACTGGGCCTGAAACAGCCGGTCAACGGCACCGCCCGGTCGCGCGACGAGGCCTTTGCCGTGGCCGCGCAGGTGGGCTACCCGCTGGTCATCCGTCCGTCCTTTGTGCTGGGCGGCCGCGCGATGGAGATCGTGCGGTCGGACGACCAGCTTGAACGCTATATCGCCACCGCCGTGCAGGTCTCGGGCGACAACCCGGTGCTGCTGGACAGCTATCTGTCGGGCGCGATCGAGGTCGATGTGGACGCGCTCTGCGACGGCGAGGCGGTGCATGTCGCCGGCATCATGGAACATATCGAAGAGGCCGGCGTCCATTCGGGCGACAGCGCCTGCTGCCTGCCGCCGCATTCGCTCAGCCCCGAAACGGTCGAGGAACTGAAGCGCCAGACCGTGCTGATGGCGCGCGCGCTGCATGTCGTCGGCCTGATGAACGTGCAATTCGCGGTCAAGGACGGCGTGATCTATGTGCTGGAGGTGAACCCCCGCGCCAGCCGCACCGTGCCTTTCGTCGCCAAGGCGACCGACAGCGCCATCGCCTCGATCGCCGCGCGGTTGATGGCGGGCGAAAAGCTGGCGAACTTCCCCGAACGCGCGCCCTATGCGGCGGGGGTCGGCCCCGACACGGTGCTGCCGCTGGCCGATGCCAATACGCTGGCCAACCCGATCACGCCCTGGTTCAGCGTCAAGGAGGCCGTGCTGCCCTTTGCCCGCTTCCCCGGCGTCGATCCGCTGCTGGGGCCGGAGATGCGCTCCACCGGCGAGGTGATGGGCTGGGATCGCACCTTCGCGCTGGCCTTCCTCAAGGCGCAGATGGGCGCGGGCACGCTGCTGCCGGAAAGCGGCCGCGTCTTCGTGTCGATCAAGGATGCCGACAAGACCGAGGCCATGGCCGCAGCGGCGCGTGGTCTGGTCGGGCTGGGCTTCCAGATCGTCGCCACGCGCGGCACGCAGATCTGGCTCAAGGCGCAGGGCATCGAGGCCGCACCGGTCGCCAAGGTCTATGAGGGGCGCCCGAACATCGTCGATGCGCTGAAGAACAACGAGATCGCGCTGGTGATGAACACGACCGAGGGCACCCAGGCCATCGCCGACAGCCGCGATATCCGGCGCGTGGCGCTGATGGACAAGATCCCCTACTTCACCACAGCCGCCGCCGCCATCGCCGCCGTCGCCGCGATGCAGGCCCGCAGCGAAGGGTATGGGGTGCGGACACTGCAGGGCTGACCGGGCCAACAGGGCAGAATGCGAAAAGGCCGGGCTTTGCCCCGGCCTTTTTCTTGCAAGTCCTGTCGGCCGGCCTGGGAGTGTGGGGTGGGTGTGGTGGGCCAGCCGACAGTGCGTTGCTTGCACCTTCATCTTGCGTGTGGTCCAGATGAAATGCAACTAAAAGATGCACAATTTACATGACTAATCTGAAAAATTGAATCGTTCTCCTTTACCTCGCGGCAAGAAGGGTTGCGAAAACCTGAATCCGCCCCGATTTCCGCCCTTGAACAGGAACAAAAACGGATCATCCTGTGGGGCCAAGCCCCGCGAGTCGCCATGCCCCACAACAATACCAACGCCCCCGCCCCCCGCCCCGACGTGCTGACCCGCCCCAAGCTGGAAGGCGGGCGGCGCTTTGTCATGCAATCGCCCTTTCAGCCGGCGGGCGACCAGCCGACCGCCATCGCGGAACTGACCGCCGGCGTGCAGGCCGGCGAGCATGATCAGGTGCTGCTGGGCGCCACCGGCACCGGCAAGACCTTTACCATGGCCAAGATCATCGAGGAGACGCAGCGCCCTGCGATCATCCTTGCGCCCAACAAGACGCTGGCGGCGCAGCTTTACGGCGAATTCAAGGGCTTCTTCCCGGATAACGCCGTTGAGTATTTCGTAAGCTATTACGATTACTACCAACCCGAAGCCTATGTCCCGCGGTCCGACACCTATATCGAGAAGGAAAGCCAGATCAACGAACAGATCGACCGGATGCGCCACTCGGCCACCCGGGCATTGCTGGAACGAGACGACGTGATCATCGTGGCCTCGGTCAGCTGCATCTACGGCATCGGCTCGGTCGAGACCTATTCGGCAATGACGCAGGATCTGATCGTGGGGCAGATGTATGAACAGCGGCAGGTGATCGGCGAACTGGTGGCGCAGCAATACCGCCGCAATGACGCGGCCTTTGCGCGTGGCAGTTTCCGGGTGCGCGGCGACAGCCTTGAGGTCTGGCCCGCCCACCTTGAGGATCGCGCCTGGCGGTTTTCGTTCTTTGGGCCGGAACTGGAAAGCATCGTCGAATTCGATCCGCTGACCGGGGCGAAGACCGATGTGTTCAAGCAGATCCGCATCTATGCCAACAGCCATTATGTGACGCCGCGCCCGACGATGCAGCAGGCGATCAAGGGCATCAAGCTGGAGCTGCGGCAACGGTTGGAACAGTTGCAGGCCGAGGGCAAGCTGCTGGAGGCGCAGCGGCTGGAACAGCGCTGCAATTTCGATCTGGAAATGCTGGAGGCGACAGGCGTCTGCAACGGGATCGAGAACTATTCGCGTTACCTGACCGGCCGCGCCCCGGGCGAGCCGCCGCCGACGCTGTTTGAATTCATCCCCGACAATGCCATTGTTTTCGCCGATGAATCCCATGTTTCGGTGCCGCAGATCGGCGGCATGTATCGCGGCGACTATCGGCGCAAGTTCACGCTGGCGGAACACGGCTTCCGCCTGCCCTCCTGCATGGACAATCGCCCGCTGAAATTCGAGGAATGGGACGCGATGCGCCCGCAGTCGATCTTTGTCAGCGCCACCCCGGCCGCCTGGGAGATGGAGCAGGCCGGCGGCGTCTTTGCCGAACAGGTGATCCGCCCCACCGGCCTGCTGGACCCGGTGGTCGAAATCCGCCCGGTGGAAATGCAGGTCGATGACCTGCTGGACGAAATCCGCAAGGTGGCGGCGCAAGGCTTGCGCGTGCTGGTCACCACGCTGACCAAGCGGATGGCCGAAGACCTGACCGAATATTTCCACGAACAGGGCATCCGCATCCGCTATATGCACAGCGACATCGACACGATCGAACGCATTGAAATCCTGCGGGATTTGCGGCTGGGTGCCTTTGACGTGCTGGTGGGGATCAACCTCTTGCGCGAGGGGCTGGATATCCCGGAATGCGGGCTGGTCGCGATTCTGGACGCGGACAAGGAAGGGTTCCTGCGGTCGGAAACCTCGCTCATCCAGACCATCGGGCGGGCGGCGCGCAACGCCGAAGGCCGCGTGATCATGTATGCCGACCGCATCACCGGCAGCATGGAACGCGCCTTGGCCGAGACCAACCGCCGCCGCGAAAAGCAGATGGCTTATAACGAGGCGCATGGCATCACGCCGCAGACGGTGAAGAAGAACGTGGAGGATGTGCTGGCCGGCCTCTGGCAGGGCGATACCGATCAGGCGCGCATCACGACCAGGGTGGACAAGCCGATGGTCGGGCAGAACCTGGCCGCCCATCTGGATGCGCTGCGCGCGCAGATGCGCAAGGCCGCCGAGAACCTGGAATTCGAGGAGGCCGCCCGCCTGCGCGACGAGGTGAAGCGGCTGGAGGCGGTGGAACTGGCGGTTTCCGACGACCCGCTGGCGCGGCAATCGGTGATCGAGGACGCGGTGGAAGAGGCGGTGAAATCCTCGGGCCGCTCCACCGCCGGGCGCGCGGGCCAGCGCGGCGGCAACAAGCGGCGCCGGCGCTAGAATGCAAAGGCCCCCGCGCGGGGGGCCTTTCGGGTATCAGAGCTGGGCGGCCACGTCTTCGGGCACGTCGAAATTATGGGTGACGGTCTGCACGTCGTCATCCTCTTCCAGCATGTCGATCAGCCGCATCAGCTTTTGCGCCGTGTCCAGATCGACCTCGGTGCGCGATTGCGGCTTCCAGATCAGCTTCGACTCGGTCGATTCCCCAAGCGCCTTTTCCAGCGCATCGGAAACCTCGGACAGGTCTTCGACCTGGCAATAGATCCAGTGGCCGTCCTCATCGGTTTCCACATCGTCGGCGCCGGCCTCAAGGGCGGCCATCATCACCGTATCTGCATCGCCGGCCGAGATCGGGTAGGAAATCTCGCCCACGCGGTCAAAGCTGTGCGCGACCGATCCGGTCTGCCCCAGATTGCCGCCGCATTTGGTGAAATAGCTGCGCACATTCGAGGCGGTGCGGTTCAGGTTGTCGGTCATCGCCTCGACGATCACCGCGATACCGCCGACGCCGTAACCTTCGTAGCGGATTTCGGTATAGCTTTCGGCATCGCCGCCGATGGATTTCTTGATCGCGCGTTCGATCACGTCCTTGGGCATCGACACGGCCTTGGCGGCCTTTACCGCCAGACGCAGGCGCGGGTTCTTGTCGGGATCAGGGTCGCCCATCTTGGCGGCGACGGTGATTTCCTTCGCCAGCTTCGAGAACATCTTGGAGCGCAGCTTGTCCTGCTTGCCCTTGCGATGCTGAATGTTCGCCCATTTCGAATGGCCTGCCATGACCCCAGACTCCGGTCCCTGATACGGTGATGGCGTCCTCTACACCAGCCAAGGGGGCGCGGGCAACCCCTGCCCCCCTTGCCCGGTCAGGGGTAAAGCGGCCAGATCAGCGGAATCAGCGCCGAACAGAGCAGCCAGAGCAGGATGTTCAGCGGCAGGCCCAGCCGGGTGAAATCGGTGAACTTGTAGCCGCCGGGGCCGTAAACCATCATGTTGGTCTGGTATCCGACCGGCGTCGCGAAGGCGAGCGTGGCCGAGAACATCACCGCCACCGCAAAGGGGCGCGGATCCACGCCCAGTTGCTGCGCCAGGCTGATGGCAATCGGCGTATACAGCACCGCGACCGCATTGTTCGACAGGAATTCGGTCAGCACCATGCCCAGAAGATACACCACCATGATCATCGCAAAGGGCGGCAGGTCCGTCATCAGAGGCTCCACCGCCTCCACGATCAGCGTCACCGCGCCGGATTGTTCCAGCCCCTGCCCGACCGCGATCATCGAAAAGATCATCGCCAGCAGCCGACCGTCCACAAAGCTGAACGCCTCGTCGCTGTCGATGCAGCGCGTAATCAGGATCAGGCCGACGGCAAAGAAGCCCAGCGTATAGATCGGCGCTACCTCAAGCGCCGACAGGACCACCACCGCCGCCAGCGCGCCGATGGCGATCGGTGCCTTGCCCCGGCGATAGGCGCGCTGCTTGGGCTTGGAGACATCGACCATGTCCATGTCATCGGCCAGACGGCGGATATCCTCGGACGCGCCTTCCAGCAGCAGCGTATCGCCCACCTGCACGACCAGCTCGTCCAGTTGCCGGCCGATATTCTGGCTCTTGCGATGCGCGGCCAGCACATAGACCCCATAGCGCCGGCGCAGCCGCATCTCGCCCAGGCTGCGCCCGATCATGTGGCAACCGGGGGTGATCAGCACCTCTACCGTCTCGGTCTGCACCGATGAAAGCTTGTCCACGATGCGCATGTCGGTGCGGTTCTGCATGTCCAAGAGCTCCGACATCTCGGTGCGCAAGACCACACGGTCGCCCGCCTCCAGCACCGCCGCCTGAAGGTCGCGCCGCAAGGACAGATCGCCGCGCAGCACGTCCACCACCCGCACGCCGGCGCGCTTGAACTGCTGCACCTCCAGAACCGGGGTGCCAACCAGCACCGAATCCTCGGGGATCGCGACCTCGGTGAAATATTTCATCCGCTTGCGGTCGCCCAGCAGCGAGGCCATGGATTGCCGCTCAGGCAGCAGGCGGTTGGCGAACAGCGCCTGATAGGCCCCGCCCACGAGCAGCACCGCCAAGCCCATCGGGGCGATCTCGAACAGGCCGAAATGCGGCAGGCCCGCGCCATGCACCACGCCATCGACCAGCAGGTTGGTCGAGGTGCCGATCAACGAGATCATCCCCCCCATGACGGTCATATGGCTGAGCGGGATCAGCATTTTCGACGGCGCGACGCCCAGCTTGTTGGCCATCTGCATCACGACCGGGATCATCACCGCCACCAGGGGCGTGTTGTTCATCACCGCGGAGGCAAGGCCCACGAACAGGAACAGCACCGCGATCGTGGTCTTTGGCCGGTTGCCGACATGGGCCTCGGCCGCGTTGATCATCAACTCCACCGCGCCGGTGCGCACCAGTCCGCCCATCACCATGAACATCAGCGCGATGGTCCAGGGGGCATTGTTCGACAGAACCTTCAGCGCCTCCTTTTCAGGCAGGATGCCGACCAGGATCATCGCCGCCGCGCCGATCATCGCGGTCACCTCCACCGGGAAGGTTTCACGCACGAACAGCACAAACATGCCAAACAGGATCGCCAGCGACACATAGGCCTGGGTTTCCTGCGCCAGTTCCAATCCGAGCATGTCGCCTCCCGATCAAACTCGACTGAATGAGTAGATAATAATTTCCCGTCTGGCAAAGGATTCGTTGCCGCAGCCCCGTTCCGGGCCGCAGAAAGGGAAGAAAGTCCCTGTCCAGCGGCTGCGCCGGACGATCATGCCGCAAAAGACGGCGGATCAGGGACGCGCCTCCTCCAGCCGCCCGCCGATACGGATCATGCGCACCCGGCTGGCAAGGCCGGTGCGGTCATCGGTCTCCACATAGACGCCTGACAGGGTGGCCGGGCCATTGGCAGGGGTGAAACGCTCCTTCGGCATGCCGGTGACGAAACGGCGCATCGGCTCCAGCTTTTCCATGCCGATCACGCTGTCATAATCGCCGCACATGCCGGCATCGGTCAGATAGGCGGTGCCGCCGCGCAGGATCTGGGCGTCGCCGGTGGGCACATGGGTATGGGTGCCGACGACCAGACTGGCCCGACCGTCGCACCAATGGCCCATGGCCATCTTCTCCGACGTGGCCTCGCAATGGATGTCGATCACCGCGGCCTGCACCGCCCCACCCAGCGTCTGCGTCTTCAGCACGGCGTCGATGGCCGAAAACGGATCGTCGAAGGGCCGCTTCATGAAGACCTGCCCCAGCACCTGCGCCACCAGCACCTTGCGCCCGCGCGTGTCGGAAAACACCCGCGCGCCCTTGCCCGGCGCCAGTTTCGCAAAGTTCAGGGGCCGCAGGATGCGGTTTTCCTGCTCGATGAAGGGCAGCATGTCCTTCTGGTCAAAGGCATGATCGCCGAGCGTCAGGCAATCCGCCCCCGCCGCCAGCAGCGCCTTGGCATGATCGGCCGTCAGCCCCGCCCCCGACGAGGCGTTCTCGCCATTGACCACCACGAAATCGAGGCCCCATTCGGTCCGCAGACCGGGAAGCCGCTCCACGATGGCGGCACGCCCTGCGCGCCCCATCACATCGCCCAGAAACAGGATCTTCATCCCCGATCCCTAGGCCGCCGCCGCCTTGGACGCAAGCCTTCTGCCTTGCTTCTTGCCGAAATACTCCGGGGGTCCGGGGGCTGGCCCCCGGCGCCCGCCCGCCGCGCGCAACGGTCGGGGCGGACCGGGGCGCTGCCCCGGACCCCGGAGTATTTTGCCAAGGAGCAAGAGGCAGGCTCTGGTCACGGGGCGGCAAAAGCCTATCTTGGCGCCATGACCGTGCTGCCCCCCGCCCTTTCCGACTGGTTTGCCGCGCAAGGGTGGCAATTGCACCCGCACCAGCAGGCGATGCTGGCCCGGGCAGAGGCGGCATCGACCCTGCTGATCGCGCCCACCGGCGGCGGCAAGACGCTGGCGGGGTTTCTGCCCTCACTGGCCGAGATCGCCGCCGATCCGCGACCCGGGCTTCATACGCTCTATATCTCGCCGTTGAAGGCGCTGGCGGCCGATATCCGCCGTAACCTGCGCCGCCCGGTGGAGGGGGCGGGCCTGCCGATCCGCATCGAGGATCGCAGCGGCGATACCAGCCAGACGCAACGCCGGCGCCAGCGCGCCGATCCGCCGCATATCCTGCTGACGACGCCCGAAAGCCTGGCGCTGCTGTTGAGCCACGAAGACGCGGCCCGGGTCTTTGCCGGGTTGCGGCGGGTGGTGGTGGACGAAATCCATGCCCTTGCCGAGAGCAAGCGCGGCGATCAGCTGATGCTGGGCCTCGCACGGTTGCAAGTGCTGGCGCCGGGGCTGCGGCGGGTGGGGCTTTCGGCCACGGTGGAGGATCCGGCCGCGCTGGCGCGGTTTCTGGGGGGCGGGGCAGAGGTGTTGCTGGCCGATCCGGGGCCAGAGCCCGATATCACCATGCTGGATACCGGTGCCCCGCCGCCCTGGGCCGGCGGGGGTGGGCGGCATGCGATCCCCGCGATCCTCGATCAGGTGCGGCGCCATCGCACCACGCTGATCTTTCACAATACGCGCGCACAGGCAGAGATCTTTTTCCATCATCTGTGGCTGGCCAATACCGACAATCTGCCGATCGCCATCCATCACGGCAGTCTCGCGCGCGAGGCGCGGGCGCGGGTGGAGGCGGCGATGGTGGCGGGTCAGCTGCGCGCGGTGGTCTGCACCGGCACGCTGGATCTGGGCATCGACTGGGGCGATGTGGATCTGGTGATCCAGGTCGGCGCGCCGCGCAATGTGAAGCGGCTGGTGCAGCGCATCGGGCGGGCGAACCACCGCTACAATGCGCCCTCCAAGGCGCTGCTGGTGCCGGCAAACCGCTGGGAGGTGGTGGAATGCCAGGCCGCACTGGAGGCCGTGCGCGCCCGCGATCTGGATGGCGAGCCGCGCGGCCCCGGCCCGCGCGACGTGCTGTGCCAGCACATTCTGGCCACCGCCTGTGCCGGTCCCTTCACCGCTGACGCGCTTTACGCCGAGGTGGTGACCGCCGGCCCCTATGCCGGTCTCACACGCGGCGATTTCGATGCCTGTCTGGCGTTCTGTGCGACGGGCGGTTATGCGCTGCGCGCCTATGACCGCTGGCAGCGCCTGATGCTGCGTGACGGGCGTTGGCGGTTGCGTGACCCGCGCAGCGCCGCCGTGATCCGCCAGAACCTTGGCACGATCATCGACAGCGAATTGCTCAAGGTCCGGCTGAAGGGGCGCGGCGGCGGCGTGCCGCTGGGCGAGGTGGAGGAGGGGTTCGCCGCCAGCCTGACCCCGGGCGACACCTTTCTGATCGGCGGCGAGGTGGTGCGGCACGAGGGCCTGCGCGAGATGACGGTGGAGGTCAGCCGCAGCCCGGGGCGCGAGCCCAAGGTGGCGGTGTTCAGCGGCACGAAATTCGCCACCTCGACCCGGTTGTCGGAGCGGATCCTGCGCCTGTTGCAGGCCGGGCGCTGGCCCGATCTGCCGGCCCATACCGCCGAATGGCTGGGGCTTCAGGCCGAGGTGTCGCGCCTGCCCGCGCCGGACCGGCTGCTCTGCGAGAGCTTTCCGCATGAGGGGCGCGAACATCTCTGCGTCTACGGTTTTGCCGGGCGCAATGCGCAGGCGACGCTGGGGCTGTTGCTCACCCGGCGGATGGAGGCACGCGGGCTGGCGCCGCTGGGCTTTGTCTGCACCGATCACGCGACGCTGATCTGGGGGCTGGAGCCGGTCACCCGGCTGGACGGGCTGTTCGATGCCGAGGATCTGCGCGAGGGGCTGGAGGGCTGGCTGGCCGGCAATGCGGTGATGAAGCGCACCTTTCGCAATGCCGCCATCATCGCCGGTCTGATCGAGCGCAGCCATCAGGGCCGACGCAAGAGCGGGCGGCAGGCGGCGTTTTCCTCGGACATCCTCTATGACACGCTGCGCCGCTTTGATCCCGGGCATCTGATGCTGGACATCACGCGCGAAGAGGCGATGCGCGGTCTGGTCGATTTCAGCCGGATCGAGGCGATGCTGGCCCGGGTGCGCGGCCGGATCGACCTTGTGCGGTTACGCAGCGTCACACCCTTTGCCGCTCCGCTGTTTCTTGAGCCGGGGCGGATCCCGGTTCAGGGTCAGGCGCAGGAGAGGCTGGCCGAGGCCGCGGCGCAACGTCTGATGGCGGCGGCGGGCCTGACCTGAGGCGCAGGGGGGAAAGACCGGATGGAAGACCGCATCCGCGCGAGTTTCGCGCAGCAAAGCCTGATGCAGACCTTTGGCGCAAGGCTGGCCGATCTGGCCCCCGGCCGCGTGGTGCTGGAGGCGCCGATTTCCGTCGGCGCGCGCCAGCAGCATGGCGCGGGCCATGCCGGACTGACCTTCGCGCTGGCCGATACCGCCGCCGGCTATGCCGCGCTGACCCTGATGCCCGAAGGACGCGAGGTGATGACGGTCGAGGCCAAGATCAACCTGCTGGCGCCCTGTCTGGGCGACCGGCTGATCGCGCGGGGCGAGGTGGCCCGGGCCGGGCGGCGCCTGACCGTCTGCCGGGCCGAGGTCTTTGCCCTGCGCGGCGATGACGAGACCTGCATCGCGCTGATGCAGGCGACGATGATCCCGGTCGATCCCTGACAGCCGGGATTGCGCCGCCCCCCGGCTTGGGGCAAGTCAGGGGCATGAGCGGATATGCCTTCACCTTTGCCGGGGCCGATCTGGTGGCGCTGCCCTCGGGCGGGTTGCACTGGCCTGCCGCGCGGCTGCTGGTGGTGGCCGATCTGCATCTGGGCAAGGCGCTGCGTCTGGCGCGGCGCGGCGGCGGGTTGCTGCCGCCCTATGAAACCCGCGCGACGCTGATGAAACTGGACGCGGATCTGGCGCGGACCGACCCGGCGACGGTGCTGTGTCTGGGCGACAGTTTCGATGATCTGGAGGCGGGGGCCGAGCTTGATCCGCAGGATCGCGACTGGCTGGCGCGGCAGATGGCGGGGCGGTTCTGGATCTGGGCCGAGGGCAATCACGACCCCGGCCCCGGCGTGATCGGCGGCACGCATCTGGCCGAATGGCAGCATGGCGGGCTGCATTTCCGTCATATCGCGACCCCCGGCGGCGCGGCCGAGGTTTCGGGCCATTACCACCCCAAGGCGCGGCTGGCGGGGCAGCGGCGGCCCTGTTTCCTGATTGACGGCGACAGGCGGCTGATCTTGCCGGCCTATGGCACCTATACTGGCGGGCTTGCCTGCGGTGACCCGGCGCTCGGCGCGCTGATGGGGCCGGGGGCGGTGGCGGTGGTGACGGGCGCGCGCTGCCTTGCCCTGCCCTATTCGGCGGCCTGAACCTCGAAGTCGCGGCCCTCCAGCTTGTCGCGATGGGTCTTGCTGACCGGCAGGCGCAATTCGGGGCATAGCCGCACCCAGAGCTTGCCGGCGTCACGCTCGATCCCCTTGACCGCCCACCAGGCCACCCAATGCGACCTGTGGATCTGCGCGCCCCCTTCGCCCTCGGCCTCGGCGATGGCATCGGCAAAGCGGATCAGCACGCTGCCCTTGCCCTCGGTCGTATGCACATCGACGTAATGGTCGCGCACCGTCATCGCGATCAACCGGCCCTGCAATGCCGGTTCCAGCCGCAAGACGATGCGCGGCAGGTCGAGATCGGCGCGCTCAGGGTCGGGCGGGTCTTGATCGGCCTCGGGCTGCAAGGCGCGCACGGCGCCCGGCCCCTGGGCAATGCCTTGGCGAAAGGCGCTGATCACCAGCGAGATCGCAAAGATGAACAGCGCGACATCGCCATGGGACACTTCATCAGCCAGCCGCAGCGGCACCAGACGATGCAGCAGCGTATGCAGCGGCAGGGTCATGATCGCGGCGCAGAGCGTGGCCAGAGACAGCACCACAAGCTGCCGGTTGCGCAGGCCCAGCGGGCCGGTCAGCAGCGCGCGGATCACGATCCCGACCATCATGCCCGCCGCCATTGCGGCAGCCCAGAACAGCAGCCGCGACGGCAAGGGCATGACAAGATAACTGCCGAACGGCCCGGCAATGGCAATCAGCACACTGAGCGCCGCCCAGGCGGCATACAGCAAAGGGTTGCGGAAATCGGTCCGAATTATGTTCAGAAACGCCGCCATAAGCCCCGCACCAACTACACCCGTTGCCCAGAAATAAAGGCTCGGCCTGTGCTGTCAATGGGGTTCGCGCCCCGGTCCCGGGGCGCGCAGGCGGCGGGGTCAGGCGGTCAGGCCCTGCGGTTCGCTCAACCCATGGCTGCGGCAGAAGGCGGTCAGGGTATTGGCCAGCAGGCAGGCGATGGTCATCGGCCCGACCCCGCCCGGCACCGGGGTAATCGCGCCCGCCACCGCGGCCGCCCCGGCGAAATCCACGTCGCCCACCAGCCGCGTCTTGCCGTCGCGTTCGATCCGGTTGATGCCCACGTCGATCACCGTGGCGCCCGGCTTGACCCAATCGCCCTTGATCATCTCGGGGCGGCCCACGGCGGCCACGAGGATATCGGCCTGGCGGCAGACCGCCGGCAGATCGCGGGTGCGGCTATGCGCGATGGTCACGGTGCAGCTGTCGCCCAGCAGCAGCTGCGCCATCGGCTTGCCCACGATATTGGACCGGCCGACCACCACCGCGTTCAGCCCCGACAGCGACCCGTGATGGTCGCGCAGCATCATCAGGCAGCCCAGCGGCGTGCAGGGGACCATGCTTTTCTGCCCGGTGCCCAACAGCCCGACGTTGGAGATGTGGAAGCCGTCCACATCCTTGGCCGGGTCGATCGAATTGATCACCAGTTCCGAATTCAGATGCCCCGGCAGCGGCAGTTGCACCAGAATGCCATGCACCGTCGGATCGGCATTCAACCGCGCGATCAGCGCCAGAAGATCGGCCTCGGGGGTATCGGCGGGCAGCTTGTGTTCGAACGAGGTCATGCCCACTTCGACGGTCTGTTTGCCCTTGGACGAGACATAGACCTGGCTCGCGGGGTCTTCGCCCACCAGCACCACGGCAAGCCCGGGGGTCAGGCCCTGTTCCTCTTTCAGCCGGGCCACATGGGCCGCGACCTCGGCCCGCACGCGGGCCGCGAATGCCTTGCCGTCGATGATTGCCGCGGTCATGCGGGCTCTCCTGTCAGATGGGGCTCAGCGGCCCAGGACTTGTTCTTCGCGGGCGATGGACCAGTCGATCAGCCGCCGCCACAAGGCTTCGGCAAGATCGGCGTCCAGCCCCGTCTCTTGCGCCGAAGCCCGCACCTTGGAGACCACCGCCTCGACCCTGTCGTCGATGCGTGCAGGCAATCCCTCGGCCGGCTTCAGCTCGGTCGCGCGGTCGATATAGGTGGCACGCCGCGCCAGCAGCGCCACCAACTGACGGTCCAGCGCGTCGATCTCAACGCGCAGTTCCGCCATGTTCCGGCATTCTTGCGGAGCCTTCATCACGCCCTCCGGGTTGCATGCCCGCGAGGTATCCGCTCGCGGGCGCAAGTTCAAGGCAAGGCCCCTCGGCTTTCGTCAGAACAGGCCCTCGACCTGACCCTGATCATTGAGGCGAATCACCTCGGCGCTTGGCGTCCGGGGCAGGCCCGGCATGGTCATGATCTCGCCGCAGATCACCACGACAAAGCCCGCGCCGGCCGACAGGCGCACCTCGCGCACGGGCACCGAATGGCCGGTGGGCGCGCCGCGCAGGTTGGGATCGGTGGTAAAGCTGTATTGCGTCTTGGCCATGCAGATCGGCAGATGGCCATAGCCCGCCACCTCCCATGCCTTCAACTGGTCGCGGATCGACTTGTCGGCCAGCACCGCATCGGCGTGGTAGATCCGCTTCGCGATGGTCTCGATCTTCTGGAACAGCGGCATGTCATCGGGATAGAGCGGCGCGAAATGGCTGGCGCCGCTTTCGGCCAGCGCCACCACCTTGCGCGCCAGATCCTCGATCCCGGCGCTGCCCTGCGCCCAGTGCTTGCACAGGATCGCCTCGGCGCCCTGCCGCGCGACATAATCCTTGACCGCCGCAACCTCGGCCTCGGTATCGCCGTGGAAATGGTTGATCGCCACCACCACCGGCACGCCAAAGGATTTCACATTGGCGATGTGACGGCCCAGATTGGGGCAACCCTTCTGCACGGCAGCCACATTCTCGGCCCCCAGATCGGCCTTGGCGACGCCGCCATTCATCTTCATGGCGCGGACCGTCGCCACGATCACCGCCGCCGCCGGTTTCAGCCCGGCCTTGCGGCACTTGATGTCAAAGAACTTTTCCGCGCCCAGATCGGCGCCAAAGCCCGCCTCGGTCACCACATATTCGCCCAGCTTCAGCGCGGTCTGCGTGGCGATCACGCTGTTGCAGCCATGGGCGATATTGGCAAAGGGGCCGCCATGCACGAAGGCGGGGTTGTTTTCCAGCGTCTGCACCAGATTGGGCTGCATCGCGTCTTTCAGCAGCACCGTCATCGCGCCATCGGCCTTGATGTCGCGGCAATAGATCGGGGTCTTGTCGCGGGTATAGGCGACCACGATATCGCCCAGCCGCTTTTGCAGATCCGGCAGGTCTTTCGACAGGCACAGGATCGCCATCACCTCGGAGGCGACGGTGATGTCAAAGCCGGTCTGGCGCGGAAAGCCGTTCGACACGCCGCCCAGCGACACCACGATATCGCGCAGCGCGCGGTCGTTCATGTCCATCACCCGGCGCCACACCACGCGGCGTTCGTCGATGCCCAGCGAATTGCCCCAATAGATGTGGTTGTCGATCATCGCCGACAGCAGGTTATGCGCGCTGGTGATGGCGTGAAAATCGCCGGTGAAGTGAAGGTTCATCTCCTCCATCGGCACGACCTGGGCCATGCCGCCGCCCGCGGCGCCGCCCTTCATGCCGAAATTCGGGCCAAGGCTGGCCTCGCGGATGCAGATCACCGCCCGTTTGCCGATGCGGTTCAGCCCGTCGCCCAGACCCACGGTGGTCGTGGTCTTGCCCTCGCCCGCCGGGGTCGGGTTGATCGCGGTCACCAGGATCAGCTTGCCATCCGGGCGGTCTGCAAGGCTTTTGATGAAGTCCTGACCGACCTTGGCCTTGTCATGACCATAGGGCAGCAGATGTTCGGCCGGAATGCCAAGCCGGGCGCCGATCTCCTGGATGGGCTTTTTCTGCGCCTCGCGCGCGATTTCGATATCGGTCCTGAAAGCCATGCTTTTCCTCCCCCGGGGTGGCGCGCCCTGCGCGATACAGTAGCGACATGAAAGCCGAAAAATGGGCAGATAGCGACACTGACCCCATCAAAATCGCCATGGCGGTGCGGCCATACCCCGCATGGGGGTAGAGGTCCGGCCAACCCCATGCAAGATTGACGAAAACCGCCCCCGCGCCCGGTCAGGCCGCGCTGAAAGGGGGGCTGCAAGCCGGGAAAGGGCTGGGAATGGCGAACAATGTCTATATCGTGGATCAGCTGGCCACCGGCACCGAGACGATCACCGTCAACGATGATGGCAGCGGCATCGACTGGATCGTGATCCAGGGGGTCTACAGCCTGGCGACCGATATCCGCCTGGGTCATGGCTATCCGCCCTCCAGCACCTCGGGGTCGGGCTTCTATTACAACCCCGGCAATTGGGGGCACCGCCTGATCGTGGTCGGCCTGATCGAGAACGCGCGCGGCAGCAATGGCACCGATTACATCCAGGGCAACGAACTGGGCAACCTGCTCTATGGCGATGCGTCGAATGCGGGCCCGGGCGGCGCCGACACGATCGACGCGGCCGATGGCAATGACACGGTCTTTGGCGGCGCGGGCAATGACACGATCAACGCCGCCGATGGCAATGACCTGCTGTTCGGCGATGCCGGGAACGACACGCTGTCGGGCAATTACGGGGCAGATACGCTGGTGGGCGGTGCCGGCGCGGATTCGATGTCGGGCGGGTCGGATGGCACCGATTGGGTATTCTACACCACCTCCTCGGCGGCGGTGGATGTGCGGCTGATCGCAGGCGATACCAGCACCAGCTATGGCGGCGATGCGCAAGGCGACCGCATCCACGGCGTCAACCATGTGCGCGGCAGCGCCTTCAACGACAGGATCACCGATCAGCCCGAAAGCAATTTCTACAACACCAACCGCTTTGACGGCATGGACGGGCATGACTACCTGAAAATGGGCGGCGGCAATGACACCGCCTATGGCGGCACTGGCAATGACACGATCGAGGGCGCGACCGGGAATGACCGCCTCTATGGCGAGGCCGGCGGCGACCGCATCTATGGCGGGGCCGGCAATGACACGGTGTTTGGCGGTGACGGCTACAACCTGCTGGATGGCGGGGCCGAGAATGACCGGGTGGTGGGCGGCGCCCTGCGCGAGACGCTTTATGGCGGCACCGGCGACGACACGCTGCTGGGCAATGGCGGCAACGATCTGTTCTTTGGCGGCACGGGCCGCGACCGGCTGCTGGGGGGCGCGGGCAATGACACGCTGATCGGCGGCGGCGGCAAGGACCGGCTGATCGGCGGCGCGGGCGCCGATCATTTCAAGTTCATCGCCCGCAGCGAAAGCGGCCCCGGCGCCACCACCCGCGACGTGATCGAGGATTTCCGCCGCTTGCAGGGCGACAAGATCAACTTTGACCAGTTGATCGGGACTGGCGATTTCATCGGCCGCGCCGCCTTTGGCCATCACGCGGGCGAGGTGCGGTTCATCACCACCACGACCGGATCGCGCGCCCTGTTCGACATGGATGGTGACGGACGCGCCGACATGTCGGTGGACGTGCTGGGGGTCTCGACGCTGCGGGCCTCGGACTTCATCCTTTGACAAGGGTGAAGAACAGCCGCCGAAACGGCATCAGCGCGCGCCCGTCCGCGAGCGGCGGATAGGCCCCGGCCAGCGCGGCGTCATAGGCCGCGAGATAGGTCGCCACCTCCTCCGGGGTCAGGCGCGCAACGATCGGCCGCATCGCGGTGCTTTCGGTAAAGCGGCGCACCGGATGGGCGGCGGCATCGGCGGGCAAGGCTTGCAGATAGGTGGTTTCCCAGACGCTGACCGCGCCCAGGGGCGCCAGCATCGCCCAGTACTCGCCGGGCGGGGCCACGGGCGCCGGCGGCGGGTCGGGCGAAAAACGGTCGGGGAACAGCCGCGCCGCAACCTGATGCAGCAGCATATGCGAGGGCGCCGCCCCCTGCCCCGGCATCTGCACCGCCAGCACCCCGCCCGGCGCGAGCAGCCCCGCCAGACGCGGCATCAGCCGGGCGTGATCGGGCAGCCATTGCAGCGCCGCATTGGAAAAGATCAGCGCGGGCGGCGTCTCGGGGTGCCAGGTGGCGATATCGGCCTCGTGCAGCGCGTCATAGCCCCGCGCCTGCGCCAGCATGGCACAGGCGAGGCATCGACCCCGATCAGCCGCCGCTCGGCGAAGGCCTGCCGCAGCGCCGGCCCCACCGCGCCATCGCCGCAGCCCAGATCGACCACATCGCCCGCCGGCAGCGGCCCCACCTGCGCCAGAAGATCCAAGGCCGGGCGCAAACGCAAACCCCGGAACCTTGCATAGGCCCCGGGGTTCCAATCCTGTCCGGCGTGGCCGCTCATGCGGTCGGCTCGGGCTCCATGCCGCCATCGGCCTTGGGCGATTTCGGCTTGGTCTTCGGGATCGCCAGCACCGATCCGGTATCCGTCGGCGTGCCGCCCTCATCGTCGCCGCCCAGCGTCTCGCCCGCGATGACCTTGCGGATCTCGTCGCCGGTCAGCGTCTCATATTCCAGAAGCCCCTTGGCCAGACGTTCGAATTCCACCGATTTCTCGGTCAGGATGCGATAGGCGGTCTCATAGCCCTCGTCGATCAGGCGCTTCACCTCGGATTCGATCAGTTCCTTGGTCTGGGCCGAGACCGAGAAACCGGCCGTATTGCCCTGATAGCCCTCATGCGCCTCGGCATAGTCGATATTGCCGACCCGGTCGGACATGCCCCACCGCATCACCATCGCCCGCGCAAGGCTGGAGGCCTGCTGGATATCGCCCACCGGGCCGGAAGACACGCCCTCCTCGCCGTATTTGATGATCTCGGCGGCCTTGCCGGCCATGGTCATGGCGATCTTCTGCTTGCCCTCGTCCTTGTGGAACTGAAGGCGGTCCATCTCGGGCAGCGACACCACCATGCCAAGCGCACCACCGCGCGGAATGATCGTGGCCTTGTAGACCGGATCGCATTTCGGCAATTCGATCCCGACAATGGCGTGGCCAGCCTCGTGATAGGCGGTCTTTTCCTTCTGGTCCTGGGTCAGGATCATCGAGCGGCGTTGCGCGCCCATCATCACCTTGTCCTTGGCGTTTTCAAAGTCATCCATGGTGACGAAACGCCGGCCCACGCGCGCGGCCATCAGCGCCGCCTCGTTGCAGAGGTTCATCAGATCGGCGCCCGAAAAGCCCGGCGTGCCGCGCGCGATGGTGCGCAGATCGACATCCGGCCCCAGCACGATCTTGCGGGCATGCACGGTCAGGATCTTTTCACGGCCCTTGATATCGGGGTTCGGCACATGGATCTGACGGTCGAACCGGCCGGGGCGCAGCAGCGCCGGGTCCAGCACGTCCTTGCGGTTGGTGGCGGCCACGATGATCACGCCTTCATTGGCTTCGAACCCGTCCATCTCCACAAGAAGCTGGTTGAGGGTCTGTTCGCGTTCGTCATTGCCGCCGCCGATGCCCACGCCGCGTGCGCGGCCCACGGCGTCGATCTCGTCGATGAAGACGATGCAGGGGGCGTTCTTCTTGGCCTGTTCGAACATGTCGCGCACGCGGCTGGCGCCGACACCCACGAACATCTCGACAAAGTCGGACCCCGAGATGGTAAAGAACGGCACACCCGCCTCGCCCGCGATGGCGCGCGCAAGCAGCGTCTTGCCGGTGCCGGGCGGGCCGACCAGCAGCGCACCTTTCGGGATCTTGCCGCCAAGACGGCTGAATTTCTGCGGATTGCGCAGGAATTCGACGATCTCCTCCAGCTCCTCCTTGGCCTCGTCGATGCCGGCCACATCGTCAAAGGTCACGCGGCCGTGCTTTTCGGTCAGCAACTTGGCGCGCGACTTGCCAAAGCCCATGGCGCCACCGCGCCCGCCGCCCTGCATCCGGTTCATGAAGAAGATCCAGATGCCGATCAGCACGATGAACGGCAGCCAGAGCGAGATCAGCGACATGAAGCCCGATTGCTGTTGCGGCTCGGCCCGCACATCCACGCCCTTGGCGATCAGGCGGTCGGTGATTTCCTCGCCCTCGGGCTTGATCGTGGCATAGGTATTGCCGTCCTTGCCGCGCACCACCACACGTTCGCCATCCAGCGTCACGCTTTGCACCTGCCCTTCATCGACCCGCTGGACGAATTCGGAATAGGACAGGTTGCGCGAGGCGGTGGTGGTCGTGTTGCCGTTGAACATCTGGAACAGCGTCAGGATCAACAGGAACAGCACCACCCAGAATGCGATATTGCGTGCGTTGCCCACGAGGGAACTCCTTGGTGTCGTGCCGGCGCGCCGGGCTTTGGGGGCCAAGACACGGAAGGCTGGGCGCGTGCGGAATGCGCGCGGCGTTTCGTCCTAAAATAGACATCTCGCGCGGGGGTTCAATGCGCCAAGATGAACATTCCGAAATCAGGTCGCAACTGTGCCTGCCAAAGCGGGTCCGGCCGGGCCAGCGGCGCGGCAATCAGCCGCGCGCCCTGCCAGACAGCGGGGGTGACGATCAGCGCCTCGCGCGGGCCATGGGCGCGCCAGTCGGCGCATTGTGCAAGGCCCGACGCCCCGAGCGCCGCGATGGTCTGGCCGGGGGCAAAGGGGCCGGTCACCTGCCAGCGGTGATCCCAGATGCCGCCGGGGGCGACCGGGCCCATGGCGGCGCGGGCCTCGCGCGTGATGGCGATGCGGCCGGCGCGCGGGCGAAAGCGCAGCCCGGCCAGCGTGGCGTCGCGACCCTGATCCAGCGCGAGGTCCAGCCGCGCAACCTGGGCCGCGCGGGGCGGATAGCCGCCGCCCCCCATCCAGAGCGTCATCGCGACCAGCAGGCGCCGGCGCAGTTCGGCGGGCAGCGCGACCCAGTCGGCGCGCGCGACCGACAGCGCGCCGGCGCTCTCGGTCAGGCAGTCCGCGGCTCGGTGCGTGGCCGCCTGCACCACCCCCCGCGCCGCTGCCAGATGGGCGATGCTGTCGGCCAGCCGATCGACCGTGATGCCCAGCGGGGCCAGCGCCGCCAGCGCGCGCCGCGCCTTGACCCGGGTGAAGCGGTCATTGTCATTGCCGGGGTCGTCGATCCAGCCGATGCCCTGCCGCCGCAGCCAGGCCCGCAGATCGGCGCGCGTGACGCCCAGCAGGGGCCGGTGCCAACGGATGCCCTGATCCTGCCATTGCGGGCGCATGCCCGAGAGCCCCTCCAGCCCCGCCGCGCGGCCAAGGTTCATCAGGAAGGATTCGGCATCGTCATCGGCGGTATGGCCAAGCGCGACATCGTCGAGGCCCCGCCCCCGCGCCCAATCGGCGATCAGCGCGGCGCGGGCGCGGCGGGCCTGATCCATCAGGTTGCCCGTCGGCGCCGGCCCGCGCCATGGCAGCGTGACATGCGGCAGGCCCAGCCCGGCACAAAGTGCGGCCACGCCCGCCGCCTCGGCCGCGCTTTCGGGGCGCAGGCCGTGATCGACCGTCACCACATGCAGCGCCAGCCCCGCCTGCGGGGGCAGCCGGTGCAACAGATGCAGCAGCGCCACCGAATCGCCGCCGCCCGACACTGCCACCCCCAAAGGGAAAGGCGCGGCCGGATCGGGCCGCGCCTTGGAGATGGCTTGCGCCACCCGGTCCAGAAGGGCGTCGTCGCTCACGGACAGGCGAGGCTGGCCAGCGCGGCCGAGGCATCGTTGGCCGCGCTGGAGCCGGGGAAACGCACCCCCACCTCTTGCAGCGTCACGCAGGCCTCGGGCGTCTGCCCCAGCACCGCCAGCGCCTGGCCCAGCCGCACCAGCGCATCGCCGGCCTTGTCCCCGTCGGGCTTGCCCGAAAACGCATCCAGATAGGACCGCGCCGCATTCGCCGTGTCGCCGGATTGCTTCAGCGCGTCCCCTTTCAGGATCAGCGCCTCTGGCATCAGGGGGCTGCCCGGATAGGCTTTGGCAAAGGTATCAAACTCTTGCGCGGCGGCACGAAAGTCACCCTGACCGAGCACCCCCTTGGCCCGGTCGAATGCTTCCTGTTCGCCGACAGCCAGTTCGGCACCCCCGGAAGGCGGGGCGGTTTCAGCGGTCGGGGCAATCGTGGCCTGCGCCGCGCCGCCCAGGGGTTGCGTCGGCGGCAGGGCGCCGACATCGCCGCCCTCCAGTTCGGTCACTCGAAATTCCAGATCGCCGATCCGGTTGGTGCCGTCGCTGGCCACGCGGTTTACGCGCAGTTCCACCTGTTCGGTCTGCGCGGTCAGCCGCATCAGCGCCGCCTCGATCGCATCGAGCCGTTGCAGCGCATTGCCACCGGCCGCACCGCTATTGATCGCGCCGGTGCTGACCAGCTCTTGCTTCAACTGGGTGAACTGGGCGTTCAGCGACGCCAGCTCTCCCTTGATATCGGCCAGCGTCTGCGCCCGGTCCTGTGCGAACAGGCCGCCGGGAACCAGGCAGAGCACCAGCGCCAGGACGCCGACCCGCATCGGATCAGGCCCCCGCGCCCATCGACAGCACGGTCACCGCGCGGCGGTTCTTGGCAAAGCAGGCTTCCTGCGCGCAAACCTCGATCGGGCGTTCCTTGCCATAGGACACGGTGCGCATCCGGTTCGGCGCGATGCCCATCGAGATCAGATAGTTCTGCACCGCCGACGCACGCCGCGCGCCAAGCGCGAGGTTGTATTCACGGGTGCCCTGTTCGTCGGCATGGCCTTCGATGATGATCGCGTAATCGGCATTCTGTTGCAGCCATTGCGCCTGACGGGTCAGGATGGTCTGCGCCTCGGCCGAGAGGGTGGACTGGTCCACCGCGAACAGCACACGGTCGCCCAGCGTCTGCTGGAAATAGGCGATGGAGGTCGGGTCGTTCGGCCCGCCCAGACCCGCGCCATTCACGCCGCCGGCGCCATAGCCGCCATTCGCGCCCGGGCCACCCGCGCCATAGCGGTCGGGGTTCTTGCAGGCCGCCAGGCCGATGGCGGCCACGGTGATCAGCAGGGCTTTCGTCATATACGCCATTGTCTTGTCCTTCTTTGTCCGCTCGCCGGTTCGTGCGAAGGCCACTTCGGGCCGATTGTTTCGTTCGTTCTAACAGTTTTGCGCCGCCGGGGAAATCGGCGGCGCATCACAAGCTGATCAGGGCAGCAAAGGCGACCAGGCCGGATCCGACGAGGCGGTGCCGTTCTTGACCGGGCGCAGCACGCGGCCGGTGGTATCCACGCTCCAGAGCTCGGGGTTGCCCTCGCCCGGGGGCTGGCGGGTGAACATGATCACGCGGCCATTGGGCGACCAAGTCGGGCCTTCGTCGAGATAGGACGAGGTCAGCAGCTTTTCCTCGGTGCCGTCGGTCAGCATCACGCCGATATGGAAGCGGCCCTGATTCTGCTTGGTGAAGGCGATGTAATCGCCGCGCGGCGACCAGACCGGGGTGCCATAGCGCCCGGCCCCGCCGGAAATCCGCCGCGGCTCACCACCGCCGGCCGACATGATATAAAGTTGCTGGCCGCCCGAACGATCGGATTCAAAGACGATCTGGCTGCCATCCGGGCTGAACGAGGGCGCCGTCTCGATCGAGGGGGAATCAGTCAGCTGGCTCAGCGCGCCCGAGCCGATATCGAGCATGTAGATATCGGTATTGCCGCCGCGTTCCAGGCTGAACACCACGCGGCTGCCATCGGGCGAAAAGCGCGGGGCAAAGGTCATGGTGCCGGGCTGTTCGCCCAGGCCGCGAATTTGCAGGCTGGCCACATCCATCAGATAGATCTGCGGGAACCCGGTGGAGTAAGAGGTGAACAGGATCCGGTCGCCCGAGGGCGAAAAGCGCGGCGCCAGCACGATGGAGGAACTGTCGGTCAGATAGCTGACATTGGCCCCATCGTAATCCATCACCGCCAGCCGCTTTTGCCGCTGGTTCTTCGGCCCGCTTTCGGCCACGAAGACCACACGGCTGTCGAAATAGCCCGTCTCGCCGGTGATGCGGCTGTAAACGGCATCGGCCACCTTATGCGCCACCCGGCGCCAGCTGCCGGCATCGCCCGCGAATTGCATGCATTCGCCCATGGTGCCATTGGCGAAGACATCATGCAGACAGAACTTGACCGCGACCTGACCGCCACCGGCCTGCACCGCGCCGGTGATCAGCGCCTGGGCGTTGATCGCCTGCCAGTCGGGGTAAGAGACCGCCGCATCGAACGAGGTCAGCCGCTGGATATAGGCGCTTTCGGGGATTTGCTCGAACATGCCGGTGCCTTGCAGATCCGACACGATCACGGCGCTGATATCGGCGGCCATCGACCCGCCGCCGCCCTCATCGGCGAAGGTCGGCAGGGCAAAGGGCATCGGCTCGATCACCGGGCTGCCCAGCGTGATCGACAGGCGGGCCTCGGCGGGGGCGGCAAGGCCCAGCCCCAGCGTGGCCGCGGCCATGGCGGCGGTGAAGAAATGGCAGAGACGGCGCATCTGACCCTCGTTCCTGTTCTTGCGGCGGGGTTGGTTTTCCGCCGGTATCCTGTCTGTGACAAGGGGAAAGCCGCGCGCGGCCTCCCCGGTTCCGCCCGGGCGCGCCCGGGAAATGCGTGCAAGGACAGCGGTGCGCATCACAGCCCCACCCTGCCCTTGTCGAAGATCAGTTCGAGTTCCTTCCAGGTCTCGTATTTCTCGTCCGGCAGCGGGAAGCCGGGCGACCCGCAGCGCAGGATGGCGCGGCGGGCAGCCTCATAGGCCTGCCGGGTCGCCGCGTCGCCGGCATCCGACCGCGCCAGTTCGATCGAGGTCGAGACCGGCTTCTTGTCGGGGCCGATGGTCACATAGACCGAAATCACCGCGCGCTGCGCCTCGGTCGAAAGGGCGGCGACGTTCCAGCAGCGTTCCACCGCCACGCGCAGCGCATCCTTTTCGCCAGCCGACATGGGCGGGCCATTGGCGGCCAGCCCGCGCGCCGGCGGCGCATCGGTATTGGCGGCCTGCTGGTTGCTGCTGCTGCTTGCCGCGGCCTGTTCGGCCAGGGCCTGCGCCACGGCATCCTCGGTCGCCTGCTGGTCGGCGGCGTTCTGCGACGACGCGGTCTGCGCCTCGGCCGGGCGTTCGGCGGCCGGATCGGGGCGGCGCGGACGGCTGCGCGGCCGCATGGAGGCCGTGGGCGCCAGTTGCGGCGTCTCCTCGGTCTCGGTCGCCTCGGTCACGACCTCGGTCGTGGCTTCGGGCGGGGCGGCGGCCTCTTGCTGTTCCTCGGCGGGCGGTGTGTCGGGCGTGGCCTCGTCGGTCACGGCCTGCTGCACCTCTTCGGCCTCGGGCACATCCTCGGGCGGGGCCTCTTGCGGGGTGGGCGCCACGCGGCTGGCCGGGCGCGGCCGCGGCCGGACCGAAGACGGGATCACCGCGACGGGCTGTTCCTGTTCGGCGGGCGGTGCCACGGGTTCGGGCACCGGCAGGGGCTGGGCCACATCCGCCTCGGGGATCGGTTCGGGTTCCGGCTCGGGTTCCGGCTGGGGCGCGGGTTCGGGCGCGGGCTGCTGCACCTCCGGCTCGGGCGGGGTCGGTTCTGGCGCGGGTTCGGGCGGCTGCGGACGTTCCGGCGGGCGGACCGAGGCGCTTGGCGCGGTTTCCGCCGGCTGTTCGGGCTGCGCGCCCCCGGCGGCCGCCATCATCGCGTCAAACTGCTCGGTCGAGATGGTGTCCACCGTCATCACCACCGGCTCGGTCGGGACCGGCGGGCGGAACAGGATATCGCCAAACAGCACCCAGAGGATCAGAACCCCATGTCCTGTCCCCGAGATGACGAAGCTCCTGTCCATGTCGCGAAACATGCGCGGACCTATTCGTTCGGCGCCGCAGCGCCACCCCCGGCAGCCGCGCCCATCAGGGGGCCGTTGCTGTCGGTCACCAGACCGATATTGCGGAACCCGCCCGCGTTCAGCGCGCCCATCACCTGCGCCACCCGTTCATAAGGCACGGTGCCATCGGCGCGCAGAAAGATCTTGTCCGACGTGCGCTCGGCCGCGATCGCCTGCAATTGCGGGATCAGCGCCGCCTCGTCGGCCTCGCTGTTCATCAGGAACAGCTTGCCATCGGCGGCGATGGTGATCGCCAGCGGCTCCTCCTGTTCGGTCGGCAGGCTGGCGGCGGCGGTTTCCGGCAACTGGATCGGCACGCCCACGGTGAGCATCGGCGCCGCGACCATGAAGATGATCAGCAGCACCAGCATCACGTCCACAAAGGGCGTGATGTTGATATCGGCCATGGCGCTGGAATGGCCGCGACGGCGCCCGCGCCGCCCGCCCCCGCCCGATTTCTTGACGACCCCGGCCCCCATGGATCAGGCGTCCAGCTGGCGCGAAAGGATCGTGGCGAATTCGTCGGCGAAAGCCTCATAGCCGCCCAGGATGCGTTCGCTGTCGGCATTGAGCTTGTTGTAGAACACCACCGCCGGAATGGCCGCGACCAGACCGATGCCGGTCGCCATCAGCGCCTCGGCGATACCGGGGGCCACGGTGGCCAGGTCGGTGTTCTTGGTGGCGGCGATTTCGGTGAAGGCGTGCATGATGCCGTAGACCGTGCCGAACAGCCCGATGAAGGGCGCGGTGGAACCCACCGTGGCCAGAAAGCTGAGCCCGCTGTTCAGCGTCTCGCTTTCGCGGGCGATGGCCACATCCATGGCGCGGTCGATGCGCGATTGCGCCCCGGCGATCAGCCCGCCATCGGCGCGGTGACTGCGGCGCCATTCGATCATGCCGGCGGCAAAGATCTTTTCGCTCTGTCCCTCCGGCGCGGGGCCGATCTTTTCAAACAGCTCGTCCAGCGGCTCGCCCGACCAGAAGGCGCGGTCAAAGATATCGGCCTCGGCCCGGGCCGCGCGATACATGATGTGTTTGCGAATGATGATGGCCCAGGAATAGAAGGACATCACCAGAAGCCCGATCATCACCAGTTTGACGGTGATGGTCGCGCGCGCGAAAAGGGCCAGCAGGGAGAAATCGAGTTCCTGCGCCGCCGTGACGGTTTCCATGATCTATACGCCTGCTCGTTATCCGGGTTCGTGGCGACCCGCTCTTACCAATGATTCTAGCGCGGTTTGAGGGGGATTGCCAACACAACCGCGTCATAAGGCCACAATCCGCCCATGCAAGGGCCGCAATGCTGCGGCGCGGCAACAATCAGCCGGATTCGAGCGCGCGCCGCAGCGCATCAGGCAGTCGGGCGGCCCGGCCATCGGCGCCGACACAGACCAGCGTGACGCGGGCGGTGAACATCGGCACCTCGCCGCGCAGCACCGCCTGATCCAGCTCGATCCGCGCGCCGCCCAGCAGGCGCAGGCCGGTGGTGACGGTCAGCAGGTCGTCATAAAGTGCGGGGCGCAGGTAATCGGCCTCAATCCGCCGCACCACGATGATCAGCCCCTGATCGGCGCGCAATTGCCGCTGGTCGATCCCCGCCTCGCGCACCCATTCCGACCGGGCGCGTTCGATGAATTTCAGGTAATTGGCGTGATAGACGATACCGCCGGCATCGGTGTCCTCGTAATAGACGCGGACGGGGAAGTGGTGGGTCATGGCTTACCGCAGACCTTGCAGAAAAGCCGACACCTCGGCGCGATCGAACAGGATCGTGCCGTCGGGCAGCACCAGCCGATCCAGGGCGACAAGGCTGCGCAGGGGCGTCAGATCCGCGACCGGCGTGCGATCGAGATTGAGCGCGCGCAGCCCTGTCATCGCCGCAAGCGGTGTCAGGTCGCTGACGGCGGTGCCGGCGATGTTCAGGCTTTGCAGGCCGCCCAGTCGCGTGATCGGCGCCAGATCGGCCAGCGCGTTGTTGCTGAGCGACAGCCGCCGCAGGCGCGGCAATTGCGCCAGGGACCGCCATTGATCAACGGTCAGCGCGCCCATGTCGAGGGTCGCGGCGATG
>Ga0209053_1000304_pt1 | contig 40153 bp, 40 predicted proteins | sample EBPBio152010_DNA_FD_185864 | JGI IMG/M metagenome (GOLD analysis project Ga0209053, IMG submission 185864) | Wastewater treatment Type I Accumulibacter community from EBPR Bioreactor in Madison, WI, USA - Reactor 1_7/15/2010_ DNA (SPAdes)... | ecosystem: Engineered > Bioreactor > EBPR >... | reverse complement strand
CGCGAATAGCTGGCGATCACCCGCGCCGGATGGCGGATGAGAAAGACATTGGTCAATTCGCGCAGAAAGCCCCGGTCGAAACCGGGGATCATGTGCAGCGTCATGTGCTTTTGATACCAGAGCGGCTTGCCTTCGGGGTTGGGGCCGGTGCAGGCCGCCACGACCTGCGCCGGATCGACCGGCTGCGCCGCCATGACCGCCTCGCGCATCGGATGGTCGATGCCGGTCGCCGCCAGATAGGCCGCATAAAACGGCTCGTCGCTGACCGCGCAATCGCCGCGCGCGGCAAAGGCATACATCATGGCCGTCGAAAGGTTGCGCGGCCCCGACCACATCGCGATTTTCATGCGCCCACCATTTGCTTGTAAAGCCCGCGCAGCCGTTCCGTCATCGGCCCCATCTGGCCGGTGCCGATCTGGCGGCCGTCGATCACGCCCACCGGCGTCTGCGCGCCAAAGGTGCCGGTCAGAAAGGCCTCATCGGCGGAATAGGTATCGACCAGGCTGAAATTGCGTTCAAAGACCGGAATGCCATTGGCACGGCACAGCTCGATCACCTTGCGCCGCGTGATCCCGTTCATGCAGTAGTCGCCGGTCGAGGTCCAGACCTCGCCCTTTTTCACGATGAAGAAGTTGCAGGCGTTGGTGGTGTTCACGAAACCATGCACATCCAGCATCAGCGCCTCGTCCGCGCCGGCCTTTTGCGCGGCGATGCAGGCCAGGATGCAGTTCAGCTTGGAGTGGCTGTTGAGCTTAGGGTCTTGCGTCATCGGCAGGCCGCGCAGATGCGGCACCGTGGCCAGCGTAATCGGGCGCGGGATGCGCGGACGCGAATGTTCCATGATGATGGCCACGGTCGGGCCCTGCTGGCTGAGCGCCGGGTGCTGAAACGGGCGGGTCTTCACCCCGCGCGTCACCATCAGCCGCGCATGGGCATCGGTCTGCATCCCGTTCGCGGCTTGCAGATCAAAGATTGCCTGTTTCACCTGATCGGGGGTCAGGCCGATTTCCAGATCAATCGCCTTGGCGGCCTCGAACAGGCGTTCCATATGCTCGTCCAGAAAGGTCCAGCGCCCGTTGTAAAGCCGCACCCCTTCCCACACGCCATCGCCCAGCATGAAGCCGGAATCATAGATCGACACCACCGCCTCGGCGCGGGGCACGATGCGGCCGTTCAGATGGAACAGAAGCGCCGCATTGCGGGCGTCTTCCTCGGCCTGGTGGGTGGAAACGTGATCGGTCATGGCCCCTCTCCTGTGCAAGGGTCAGGCTAGGGCCGGACCGCCGGCGCCGCAAGGGCCGGCACTGCCGCATCAACGCGGCAGGTTGGGACCGCGTTCTTGCAGACGTTTCAGATTGGCACGGGTGCGGCGGCGCACCGGCTTCAGCGCCGCCATGGCGACAGAGGCCGCACCCTTGCCGCTCAGCGCCGCTTCGCCCGCGCGCAGGGTGGATTGCAGCACCGCATCGGCCTTTTCGGCAACCATGCGATAGGATTCCTCCGGCGCGGTGTTCCAAAGCCCCGCAAGGCCCCAAAGCCGCATCGCGATGACCATCTGCGCCTCGGCCATCATCATGCCTGCGGTGGTGGACAACTGCATCGCCTGTTTCGGTGTGAAAAACATGACCATTCCCGCTCGCTGCACATGGCAGGGAGCATGACAGGCGCAAGGCGCTTCGCAAGGTTGACCTTGGGTCAATATGACGAAAGTCGAATATGTTTGCCCGATCAGGCCAGGATCAGGCCGCCTTCCTCCTCCAGAAAGCGCACGATCTGATCAACCCCGCGGTTGTGCCGCATCTGCGCCAGCACAAAGGGGCGTGTGCCGCGCGCCAGCCGCGTATCCGATTCCAGTTGCGCCAGATCGACCCCGACATGCGGCGCGAGATCGGTCTTGTTCACCACCAGCAGGTCCGACCGCGCCAGCCCCGGCCCCTTCTTGCGCGGAATATCCTGCCCCGCCGCAGTGTCGATCACATAGATCGTCAGATCGGCCAGTTCGGGCGAAAAGGTCGCCGCCAGATTGTCGCCCCCGCTTTCGATCAGGATCAGGTCAAGGTCGGGAAAGGCCGCCCGCAGATCCGCCACGGCGGCGAGGTTGATGCTCGCATCCTCGCGGATCGCGGTATGTGGGCAACCGCCGGTTTCCACCCCCCGGATCCGGTCCGAGGCCAGAACCTGCGCGCGGGTCAGGTAATCGGCATCCTCGCGCGTATAGATGTCATTGGTGATGACGGCCATCGAACAGCGCGGCGCCAGCGCGGCGCAAAGCTTTTCGGTCAGCGTGGTCTTGCCGGCGCCCACAGGGCCGCCAATGCCGACACGCAGGGGTCCGTTCGGGCTGGTCATGTGCGAAAGATCCTGACTTCCAGTGTTTCGTGCCGCATCGCCGCCATATCGGCGCCGGGGGTAAAGGTGGTCACCTCGTCCACCGACAGCGCCGCCGCCTCATGCGCCAGTTCGGGGATCAGCGGCGCCAGCCGGGTCAGGATCGCCTGCGCCTCGGTCTGGCCCAGCGGCAGAAAGCGCGTGGCGGCCGAAACCAGTTGCGCCGCCGCGCCATGCAGCAGCAGCGACAATACCTCGGGGGTCGAGACCCGCAGCGCCCGCGTCGCCAGCCCCACCGCCACCGGATAGGGCCAGATTGCCGGTGCCGTCCCGTGTATCCCGGCAATCAGCGTGGCAAAGGCGCGGCCTTGCTCCATCAGTTCGACCGCGCGCTCGGCGCTGCTGGCCATGGCGTGTAACAGATCGGCCAAGCCTTGCGGATCGTCGCCCGCCCGCGTCCGCGCCACAACCACCGCATCCAGCCGGGGCGTGCCCAGCCGCAGCACATCGCGCACCCATTGCTCCACCCCCGCCGCATCGGGGACAAGGCCGGTGGCCATCGGCTCCTCCAGGCCCTGACTATAGGCAAAGCCGCCGATCGGAAAGGCGGGTGAAAGCCATTGCACAAGGCGCAGTCGGTCATCCATGGCTGTGCAGAACCCCGTCGCCATGGTGATGGGCAAAGCCGTGATCGTGACCCCCGTGATCGTGACCCATCGTGCGGCCGTGGCCATAGGCGCCCCCTTCGGGGCGGAAGGCCGCCTCGGCGATGGTCAGGCTGGCACCCAGCCCGGTCAGCATGCGTTCCAGCACATGATCGCGGCGGATCACCAGATGATCCTCCGCGATCTGGCAGGGCGTGTGACGATTGCCGATATGCCAGGCCAGGCGCGGCAGGTCGCCCCGCACCTGAACCACCGGCTCTACCGCCGCGATGACAACGATCAGCCGCCCGTCCGACAGCGCGAAGGCGTCGCCCTGTTCCAGGCTGACGGTTTCGGGCAGATCGACCAGAAAGTCGGTGCCGTCTTCGGCCACCAGGCGCTTGCGGCGCAGAAACCGCGCGTCATAGCCCAGCACCACGCGGCTGTCGGCGCGCAGCCAGGTGCCGGCGCGTTGAATGGAATGCGAATGGGGCTGTTGCATGATTCCTTAACCTTCCGCGCGGAGGCTGAGCTGGAGAGTTTGATGAAGGGAATCGCCATGCCGGACCGCACCCCGCAGGAAGAACTGGCCGAACTGCGCGCCCAGATCCGCCGCCTGCAATCGCGCGAAGCCGCCCTCGCGCTGGAGGTGGAGGGGACGGGCCCCGCCCCCCTGCGGCCCGGCTGGCCGATCCGCCGCATGGTGACCCCGGCCCTGCATTAGAACAGGAAATACCGCTGGGCCAAGGGCAGCTCGACCGCCGGCTGGCAGGTCAGCAATTCGCCATCGGCGCGCACCTCATAGGTTTCGGGATGCACCTCGATCATCGGCGTGGCCGCGTTCAGCCGCATGTCGGATTTGCCGATGGCGCGGGTATTCTCCACCCCGTAAAGCCGCTTTTGCAGGCCCAGCGTTGCGCCCACGCCCCCCGCCATCGCCGCCGCGGACAGGAAGGTGGCGCAGGCCTCGGCCCGCGCGCGGCCCAGGGCGCCGAACATCGGGCGCGAATACATCGGCTGCACCGGGATCGACCCGTTCGGATCGCCCATCTGCGCCACGACGATGAGGCCGCCCATCAGCACCATGTCGGGCTTGGCCCCGAAAAACGCCGGCGACCAGATCACCAGATCGGCGCGCTTGCCGATCTCCACGCTGCCGATATGGCGCGCAAGGCCATGCGCGATGGCCGGATTGATGGTGTATTTCGCGATGTAGCGGCGCACGCGCAGATTGTCGTTGGCGCCCGTTTCATCGGCCAGCCGTCCCCGCTGCACCTTCATCTTGTGCGCGGTCTGCCAGGTGCGGGTAATCACCTCGCCCACCCGCCCCATGGCCTGACTGTCGGAGGAGATGATCGAGAACGCCCCCATGTCATGCAGGATGTCTTCGGCCGCGATGGTTTCCTTGCGGATACGGCTCTCGGCAAAGGCCACGTCCTCGGGGATCGAACGATCAAGGTGATGGCAGACCATCAGCATGTCGAGATGTTCCTCCACCGTGTTGACGGTATAGGGCATCGTCGGATTGGTGGAGGAGGGGATGACGTTCTGGCTGCTGACCACCTTCATGATGTCGGGCGCATGGCCGCCGCCCGCGCCTTCGGTGTGAAAGGCATGGATCGTGCGGCCCTTGATCGCGGCCAGCGTGTTTTCCACAAAGCCGCTTTCATTCAGCGTGTCGGTGTGGATCATCACCTGCACATCCATGTCATCGGCCACCGACAGGCAGCAGTCGATGGCGGCCGGGGTGGTGCCCCAATCCTCATGCAGCTTCAGCGCGCAGGCCCCTGCCGCGACCTGCTCCACCAGCCCCTCCGGCAACGAGGCATTGCCCTTGCCCGCCACCGCGAAATTCATAGGAATCGCATCCAGCGCCTGCAACATGCGCTGGATATGCCACGGCCCGGGCGTGCAGGTGGTGGCCAAAGTGCCATGCGACGGCCCGGTGCCGCCGCCCAGCATGGTGGTGACGCCGGAATGCAGGGCATCCTCGGCCTGTTGCGGGCAAATGAAGTGGATATGCGCATCCATCCCGCCCGCGGTCACGATCCGCCCCTCGCCTGCAATGATATCGGTCGAAGGGCCGATGATGATCGTGACGCCCGGCTGGGTATCGGGGTTGCCGGCCTTGCCGATGGCCGCGATCATGCCGTCGCGCAGCCCGATATCGGCCTTGTAGATACCGCTGTGATCGACGATCAGCGCATTGGTGATCACCGTATCCATCGCGCCCCCCGAACGCGGGATCTGGCTCTGGCCCATGCCGTCGCGGATGACCTTGCCGCCGCCGAACTTCACCTCCTCACCATAGGTGGTCAGATCGCGTTCGACCTCGATGATCAGCTCGGTATCGCCCAGGCGCAGGCGATCGCCCGTGGTCGGGCCATACATGGCGGCATAGGCGGGGCGTGAAATGCGGACCGGCATCAGAGTTCCCCCATGACCTGCTGGTTGAAGCCGAAGACGCGGCGCAATCCGGCCAGCGGCACCAGCCGAACTTCGCGACTCTGGCCCGGCTCGAACCGGACGGCGGTGCCCGAGGCGATGTCCAGCCGCATGCCGCGCGCCGCCTTGCGATCGAATTTCAGGCCGGCATTGGTTTCGGCAAAGTGGTAATGGCTGCCCACCTGAATGGGGCGGTCGCCGCTATTGGCCACCATCAGGGTGATCGCCTCGGCGCCGTCATTGAGGGTGATCACGCCATCGGCGGGAAAAATCTCTCCGGGAATCATGGCGTTACCCCGCAAACGCCAGGCCAAGCCCAGCCAGCGCGGTCGCCCCGCCCAGGCCTTGCAGCAGCCAGCCCCGCCCGACCGCGATCAGGCGCCGGCCAAGCCCCAGCCCCAGAAGGTGCAGCCCCGCCGTCGTCAGCACAAAGCCCGCAAGATAGGCAAGCTGCCCCGCCGCCGGTGCCTCGGCCCCGTGGGCATGACCGTGGAACAACCCGAACAACGCCACGACCGGCACCGCCACCCGGACCGAAGGCCGCAGCGCCAGCGCGGTGGCGAGGCCGATCAGCAGGACCGAGGCCAGCAGCATCGGCTCAACCCCCGGCAGGGGCAGGCCGATCAGCCCCGCCACCGCGCCCGCGACCATCGCAGCGACGAATGCCGCAGGCAGGGCCCAGGCGGCGCGGCCACCAAAGCGCGCGGCCCAGAGCCCGACCGCGACCATCGCCAGCAGGTGATCGGCCCCGCCCAGCGGATGGGCGATACCGCTCAGCACTGTGGCCGAGGTGGCGTGGCCGCTATGCGCAAACGCCGCGCCCGGCATCAGGATCAGGGGCAGAAGGATGCGTTTCATGATGACCTCTCAGCGGATGGGGTGGTGGACGGTCACCAGCTTGGTGCCGTCCGGGAAGGTGGCCTCGACCTGCACGGCGTGGATCATCTCTGGCACGCCGGCCATGCATTGCTCTGCCGCGACGACATGCGCGCCCGCCTCCATCAGATCGGCGACGCTGCGCCCGTCGCGCGCGCCCTCGACCACGAAATCGGTGATCAGGGCAATCGCCTCGGGGTGATTGAGCCGGACGCCGCGCGCCAGCCGGTTGCGCGCGACCATGGCGGCAAGGCTCACCAGCAGTTTTTCGCGTTCGCGGGGGGTGAGGTTCATGTCAGGTCTCCGTTCATCTGCCAGACCCGGGGCATCGCCCGGCCGCGCAGGAGGGTGAGCAGCCGCGCAAGATGCAGGCGCAGCGGCCAGATCTCGCGTGCGGCAAGGCGCAGGATGAGCCGGCCATCCCAGGCCGAAAGCGCGGTATCGCAGCCATCGGCCCACAGCGCGGGCCGCAAGCCGGGCGCGCGATCGGGGGCGCCGGGCGCCAGAATGGCGATGGTGGCAAAGCAGCGCGCCGCCCCCAGCAGCGCCGGATGGCGGGCCTGCGCCAGCGCGAGATCGCCGATTTCAAGCGATTCCATCCAGGCAAGGCGCCCGTCACGCCAGACCCTGCGACGATCCTGCAACCGCGCGCGGCGCGGCGCCTCGCCCATGGCATGACGGCCGATCATCACCGTCTCGCACAGCAAAAGCGCGGCGTCGCCATCAAGGTGGATTTCGGTGTCGCGGCGCAGCCTTGCATCCTCGAACAGGATGGTCTCCTGCGGCAGCCAGTCCAGCGCGGCGCCGGCACAGGCGCGCATCTCGATATCGAGCCGGGCGGGCAGGCCCCGGCTGGCATAGGCGCGTTCGGCGGTCTGGGTGGTCGCGGTAAAGCGCAGCGGCGCGGTCAGATGCAGGCCGAAACGGAGCTGATCGCCATCGGTCAGGCCGCCCGCCGTATTGAGAAAGATCGCCTCGGCATCGGCATGACGCGGCAAAAAGACCTTGGCGGCGCCGGATTGATGCAAGCGGGTCAAACGGGGCCGCCCGTCGCGGCCGCCCAGCATGACCTCCGCCCCGCCGCAGCTTCTTTGCAAGCCGGTTTGCGCCTGAGCGTCCAGCATCCCGCCCTCCCTTTCACCGCCGAGAGTGCATCAGCGCGGGACAGGCTCAATTCGCATCGCTGTGTCAGGGGGCGTTGACGGCGTCCTGACCGGGGTAATGCCCGTTTTCTGACCTTCATGCGCAACTATTGGGCGGAATTCTTACCGGGTATCGCCGGGACCGGATGGCTGCGGTGCTGCTGGCAACTGGATAGCGCCAAAAGTGCGGCTCATGAAGATGAGCTGCGCATCATAATACCGATTGCGCTTCGGCGTTGCGTCATAGGTGACGCGAACCAGCATCCCAGCTTTAGAACCAGGGCGGGTTAACCTGCCCGATGTTCTTGCCAATCCAGCTTGCACAGGAAATCGCCGCCGTGACCAGCGGCAGCGCCCGCCAAGATCGGGTGGCGCGCGTGGATTCTTTGCAATACAGTTGTCGCATGGCTGTCATCACGGCACCGTCGTCTTTGCCCCGGTGCATTTCATGACGCTGCGCCATATCCTGTCACACTGCCCATCCCATTGTCTTGAAACAGCATTCTTTGCTGTTTGATTGTGCGACCCGCGAAGACCACGCTGTTGGCATCAGTCATCAGCGGAGGATCTTCCGTGAACCAGCATACCGAACCCGCGAATTTCGAAGACCGGAACATTCCGCTCGATACGCCGCATCCGCTTGCCGCGCAGTTCGAGGCGATTACCAAGGAATACACGCTCGACAAGGTGAAGGTGCGTGCGCTTGGCGGCATCAGCGGTGCCATCGTCCAGGGCGCCACGACCTTCATCACCGGCCCGTCGGGCAGCGGCAAATCCACCTTTCTCAACATCCTGGGGCTGGTGGACCGGCCGACCAGCGGTGCGCTTTCGTTGTTTGGCGAGGATGTCACCCGGCTGAGCGATGCGGCGGCGGCGGATTTCCGGTCGCGCAACATCGGCTTCATCTTCCAGTCGTTCAACCTGATCCCGGTCCTGAGCCTGCGGGAGAATGTGGAATTTCCGCTGCTGCGCCACCGGATGTCGGCGCGGGCCCGGCGGGATCGCGCGGCCGCCTATCTGGAGGCCGTCGGTCTGGGCGGGATGATGGATCGCCGCCCCGGCGAGATCTCGGGCGGGCAGCGGCAGCGCGTCGCGGTGGCGCGGGCGCTGGCGACCGAGCCGCGCCTCATCGTGGCGGATGAACCGACCGCCAATCTCGACAGCCGCACCTCGCGCGAGATCGTGGCGCTGCTTGCCCGGATGCAGGCCGAATTCGACACCACGGTCGTCATCTGCACCCATGAAACCCAGCTTATCCCCCCGCAAAGCCCGGTGATCGAGATCATCGACGGGCGGCTGGCCTGACGGAGCATCCCAAATGATCTGGAAAATCGCCTTTCGCAATCTGGTCAAGAATGGCCGCCGGTCGGTGACGACGGCGCTGGCCATCGGGGTTGGCGGGCTGGCCGCGCTGTTGCTCGGGGGGTTTGTCACCTCGATCTGGTACGGGGTGCAGACCTCGATGATCCAGGACCAGGGCAACCTGCAAATCTATCGCAACGGCTATCTCGAATTCGGGGCCGCCAATCCCGAAGATTACACGATTCCCGACTGGTCGGCCGCCATCGCCCTGATCAAGGCCGATGAGGCGCTGGCGCGCGATATCACCGTGATTACCCCCCGCATCGACCTGGCCGGAATCGCCGGCAATGCGGCAACCGGCAATTCCAAGACCTTCATCGGGCAAGGTGTGGTGGCCGCCGATCTGGACCGGATGCGCCAATGGGACGGTTGGGCGATCGGCCAGCCCGGCACGCCCACCGGCCTGCCGGCCGATCCTGCTGCCGACAAGGTGGTGGTCGGGCTGGGCATGGCGCGCATGCTGGGTGTGTGCGAGGCGCTGGCCGTGCCGGATTGCAAGGACGCCCCCGACGCGGGCGCCGGGCGCGAGGCCGATCCTGCGGCGGCGGAATATACCGATCTTGTCGCGGGCGACGCCGAACTGGCGGGCCTGACCGAACAGGGCACGGGTCTGCCGCAACTGAACCTGATGGCGGCGACCACCGAAGGCGTGCCGAACATCATCCGGGTGGAAATTGCCGCGGCGCGGGCACAGGCGGTGCGGGCATTGGACAACGCCTTTGTCATGCTGCCCTTCGATCAGGCCCGCGCGCTGGTTTTTGATGGTAGCCCCGAGGCGACGGCGATCATGATCCAGTTGACCAGCCCCGACCGGGCCGAGGCGGTAAAGACCCGCATCCAGGGCCTGCTGACCGACGCCGGGATGGATCTGTCGGCCTATCACTTTACCGAGGTGGACCCGACCTTTACCCGCATCTTCGGGATGTTCGCCTTCATCTTCGCCGTGGTTTCGGCGGTGCTGGCGCTGGTTATCGTGTTCACCATCTTCAACACCGTGTCGATGACCGTGGTGGAGCGGGTGAAGGAAATCGGCACGATCCGCGCCATGGGCTTCCGTCGCGGCTTTGTCGGCCGGCTGTTCCTGGCGGAAAGCGCGCTGACCGGCCTGTTCGGCGCCGCGCTGGCGCTGGCCATGGGGATCGGCCTGTCCCGGATGATCAACGCGGCCGGCGTGCAATGGACGCCGCCCAGCAACGCAACCCCGCTGACCGTGCAGCTGATGGTGCTGGAAAACCCGGTCTTCGCCCTGTCGGTCGCGCTGTTCCTGATCTTGATCGCGGTCGCCGCGGCGATCTGGCCGACCTTCCGCGCCTCGCGGCTCAATATCGTCGAAAGCCTGCAACGCGGCTGACGGGCCGCGTTACCAGAACGCAAACCGAAACACCTATTGAAACAGGAGACTGCAATGACACTCGACCGCCGCAGCTTCAATCAGATGCTTTTCGGCTGTGCCGCCCTGGCCGGGATCGGGGCCATGCCCCGGGCCGCCTTCGCGGTGGACGCCGCCGGAATTCTGGCCCAGGCCGATGCGATCCGGAACCCGCAATCCTCGTTCATGGTCAATGTGGACCTGAAGAATTTCGAGGGCGGCGCGCTGACCGGGCAAACCCAGGTGACCACCCTGTCGCGCCGCGCCGGGGGCCAGTTCCAGACGCTTGTGCATATCAATGCGCCCAGTGCCGACCGCGGCAAGATCCTGCTGCGCAATGGCAACAGCCTGTGGATGTTCGACCCGGCCTCGCAGGCCTCGGTCCGCATCTCGGCCCGGCAGCGCCTGCTGGGCAATGCGTCGAACGGCGATGTGGTCAGTTCCAACCTGATGGGGGACTACGCGCCCACCCTGGCCGGCGAAGAGGCGGTGGTCGATGGCGACAAGAAAAGCCGCGATTGCTTCAAGCTGGCGCTGAAATCGCGCGACAAGTCCACGCCCTACAGTTCCATCGAATTCTGGGTGGACAAGGCTTCGGGGCGCCCGGTGAAGGGCAAGTATTACGGTGGCAGCGGCAATCTGCTGAAAGTGTCCTGGTATCGCAAATATGCCAACCAGATGGGCGCGACCCGCCCGACAGAGGTGGTCATCGCCGACGGCTTTGACCCCAACAAGATCACCGTGATGAGCATGAAGGGCTTTCAGTCGCGCAACCTGCCGGAATCGCTGTTCCGCAAGGACGCGCTGGCGGGCTTCAAGCTGTAAGGAGGCTCCGATGCACTGGCGTATCCCCGCGACCCTTGGTTTGCTGACCGGCCTGATGGCCCCTGCGGCGCTGGCCGGGGATTTCGACCTGCCGCCCGATGTCGGCCTGGGGCCGATGGATGTGGCGGACACGGCGACCGAGCCGGAGGCCGAGACGCCGCCGGCCCGGTCGGATACGCTGGTGCTGGAGGGGCGTTTCACCCGGGCAGAGCCGCGCCGGGACGATGCGCAACAGTCGTTCCGCCTGTCGGCGCAATGGATGGGCTCGGCGGCGCTTGGCCGCGACCTGGCCCTGCGCTTCAACCTGCGGGGGCGGGCAACCCGCACCGAAGGCGAAGGCTTTGTCTTTGACGAGGACGTGCGGTTCGATGTGCAGGAGCTTGCCTTGAACTGGCAGGCCCGGCCCGGCCTGTCATTCGATCTGGGCCGGGTCAATCTGCGCAACGGTGTCGCGCAAGGCTTCAACCCGACCGACTGGTTCAAGGCCGACAGTCTGGTCACCAGCGACAGCGCCGATCCCGGCGACCGGCGGCTGGAGCGGCTGGGCACCCTGATGATTGCCGGTCAGGCAAGTCTGGGGGCCGATCTGCTCAGCTTTGGCTATCGGCCCAGGATCACCGCCTCGGGCGACGATGTGCTGGCCGGGCATGATGTCTATGGCCTGAACCTTGACCGGACCAACCCGAGCGAGGCGGTCTTTCTGAAATATGCCCCCGCGACGGGCGACAACATCAACCTGACCGCCAGCCTGCTGGTGGAGGATGGCAATCCCGGCGCCGGGCTGGAGATCAGCGGCGCGATCGGTCAGCATCTGGTTCTGTATGCCGAGATGTTCAGCCAGAAGCGCCTGTCGCTGGCGGCGGCGGGGATGCCCGGCGGTTCGGCCGGATTGCGCGACGATCTGGGCGCGGATGAGGGGCGCGGCTGGCGGCATCAGGCGGCCCTGGGCGGCACCTGGGCCTTGCCCGAAACCATTGTGGGCGCGCGCGACATCTCGGTTTCGCTGGAATATCATTATAACGGGGCGGGCCTGTCCGCGCGCCAGTTGCAGGCGCTTGCCGGGGCCGCTGGCGCCGATCTGGGCCAGGCCGGGGCGCTGCGCGGCTTTGCCGCCACCCGGCAGGAACCGCTGGCGCGTGAACAGATTTTCACCCGCGTCGCCTGGAACGATCTGTGGAACGACGCCGACCTGTCGCTGATCGGTTTCTATGTGCCGGCAGACCATAGCGGTCTGGTGCAGATTTCGGCCGCTTTCCCGTTGAATGACAATGCGGAAATCAGCCTGCGGGCCTCGCGCAGCTTTGGCGATGACACCTCGGCCTATGGGGCGAATCCCACCCGCACGACCGCGCAGGTTGTCTACAGATACACGTTTTAAGTGTATCGAGATGCCGCTAGAACATCATGAGGAACAGAGGCGCGGGCATTGAGAGTATTGATGATCGACGACGACCTGGAGCTGGGCGAGACCATCGCGCCGATGCTTGAACGCTATGGCATCGCGCTGCGTCTGGCGGGAACGCCGCAAAAGGGGCTGGCCATGCTGCGCGAGGATCACCCCGATGCCGTCCTGCTGGACATGATGTTGCCGGAAATGGACGGGATGGAGGTCTTTCGCCAGATCCGCGCCGCGCCCGAAACCTATGGCCATGCGCCGATCGTGGTGATTTCGGCCCGGGCCGAGCTGACCGACCGGGTGGTCGGGCTGGAGGCCGGCGTGGACGACTATCTGGCCAAACCCTTTGAGCTGCGGGAACTGGTGGCGCGCCTGCGCGCGATCACCCGCCTGCCCCCCCGTGCCGCGCCCGCGCCGGGCGTCACGCCGCGCCGCGATGGTCTGGTGCTGGATGCCGGCCGGCTGGAGGCGACCTTCAACGGGGTGCGCGTCGCGGTGACGGAACTGGAAATGCAGCTTCTTCAGGCGCTGCAATCGGTGCGGGGGCGGGTGCTGAGCCGCGCCGACCTGCTGCCGCGCATCGGACACGGGCCACAAAGCGACCCGGCGCTGGTGGACACGCTGGTCTATCGCATCCGCCAACGCTTTCGCGCCGAGGGCGGCAATGCCGAGGTGATCCTGACCGTGCGGGGACAGGGCTATCGTATTCCCGAAGGGATCTGGACATGAGGGCCTTTGTGGATCGCGTCTTGCGCTGGATCGGTTCGCAGTCGGTCTTCACACTGCTGCTGATCACCACGATCGCATCGACCCTGCTGCTGAGCTTTGTGCTGATCCTGTCGCTGCAACGGATCGCCGATGAACATCCCCGCCGCTATCTGGCGCGGGCGCTGTTTCACGAGATCGTCGAACAGGCACAGCGCCCGGGGGCCGGCCCGGTGACGGTGGGCGGCATCGGCCTGATCCGCATGACGCCCGAGGAGGCGACGCGATCAGATTTCGCCGCCCTGTTCGCCGCCGCCCGCAGCGATCGTGACGGCATCGCCATCGAACGCTTCGGCAATCGCTATGCCGCCGGCAATTTCGACGGCAAAACCTTCATCGTCCTGCCCGAATTTGGCGAACCGATCTCGACCTTTGCGCTGTTTCTGGTGGCGGTGGTCATCGTCTCCACCATCTGCGTCTTCGGGTTGATCTACTATCTGATGCGGCGCCTGACGCGGCCGTTCATCGCACTCAGCGCCGGGATATCGCGGATCGAGGATGGCGATCTGAACTATCAGATCCCGCTGGAGGACACGTTCGGAGAGTTCCGCAGTTTTGCCCAGTCCTTCAACAACATGGTGGCCGAGTTGCAGCGCATTCACGAGGCGCGCCGCCACATGTTGCTGGCCTTGCCGCATGAATTGCTGACGCCCCTGTCGCGGCTGAAGGTGCGCAAGGAACTGGTCGATGACGAAGCGCTGCGCGCGCAGATCGGCAAGGACATCTCGGTGGTCGAGGAAATCCTGGCGTCGATCCTGGCGGCAGAGCGGCGGCATTCCAATGAGGATGCGACCGAACTGGTCGAGATCGCGCCCTATGCCCGCGAACAGATCGCCCAGCAGATTGATGATGGCTATCCGTTGCAGGTGATCAACCAGACGGGCTTTGACGTGGCGTTCTTTGACCCGTTCGTGGTGGGGATCCTGCTCAAGAACTTCGTCTCGAACGCGGTGCGCTATGGCAATGGCAAACAGATCATCGTGCGTTTCCAGCGCGACCCGCAGCGCCCGAAGGCCATGCTGCTTTCGGTGCAGGATCATGGCATCGGCATCAGCGCCGACCAGATTCCCTATCTGACCGAACCGTTCTGGCGCGTGGACGAATCGCGCGGGCGGGCCTCGGGCGGCTATGGCCTTGGGCTTTATCTGTGCCGCACCATCGTCGAAGGGTTGGGCGGACATATCGACATTGAAAGCGAACTGGGCGTCGGCACCACGATCTCCGTCTCGGTGCCGAACGCCATCTGTGAAACCGTCGAAGGAATGGCAAAATGACCCAGGACACCCTGGCCCGGACCGAATTTTTCGATTTCGACACGCCCGAGATGTCGCGTTTCGTGGCGCGCAGTCTTGCCGGATCGGGCGACAGCCAGCGTGAACAGGCCGTGGCCCTGTTCTATGCGGTGCGCGATGGCCTGCTTTATGAAATCTACAACGCCGATTTCGCGCCGGAGGACATGCGATCCAGTGCGATCCTGCGCAAGGGGGCGGGGCTGTGCATCCACAAATCCATCGTCTACGCCTCGGCCTTGCGCAGCATCGGCATTCCGGCGCGGCTGTGGTTCACCGATGTGCGCAACCATCTGTGTTCCGATCAGCTTGCCCGGCTGATGGGCGACAAGACCTTTCATTATCACTGTCTGGTCAGCCTGAACCTGGACGGGCGCTGGATCAAGGCGACCCCGGTCTTCAACAAGCGCCTGTGCCAGCTGTTCCGCATGCGCCCGCTGGATTTCGACGGGCAGAGCGACTGCGTGCATCACCCCTTCGATGACGAGGGGCGGCAGCATATGGAAGTGCTGCGCGATCATGGCGAATTCGACGATCTGCCGCATGACATGATTCTGTCGGGGCTTCGCCAGAAGCATGCCAGCCTGTTCGCGACGCCGACCAAGTTCCAGTCGGGCTCACTGCGGCGCGACGCCATGTCTGTAACAGCCATGTAAAATAATCGCCTCATGGTGGATATTGCGCGGCGGCCTCTCGGCCGCCGCTTTTCATTCTGACAAATCCGCCTCGGTGATAAGTCGCCATATTATCCGATATTTCTAAATATTCGGCGCGAAACTTGGCAATCGGTTCCGGCATTGGCAATCATATTCCATAAATTAACAACACGTTAGCAGCGCTGTCCTGCGTATAGTCGTTCTCAGGTCACATGACGGTTGATCCGCGAAATGCACGCCCGTGTGAGCCGGTTTTTTTCATAAGGACGACGACATGATCATCAATTCGCTCGACACCATCCAGAATACCGAACGTGACGTTGCCTGGGGCAACGGGCAGAGCCGCCGCCTGCTGCTGGCTGCGGACAACATGGGGTATTCGCTGACCGATACCATCATCGACGAAGGCACCGCCTCGCTCCTGGAATATCGCAACCATCTGGAAGCCTGCTACTGCATCGAAGGCGAGGGCGAGGTGATCGACCAGACCACCGGCCAGACCCACAAGATCGTGCCCGGCACGATGTATGCGCTGGACAAGCATGAAAAGCACATCCTGAAGGCCGACAAGACGATGCGTCTGGTCTGCGTCTTCAACCCGCCGCTGAAAGGGCCGGAGGCCCACAAGCTCGGCGCCGAAGGTTCGGCCTACTGATCCTCCCCAACTGCCCGAGGCCGTATTGCCATGTCTGACAGCATCGTCATCACTGCGACCGCGCTTGCGCTGGCTGAACAGCCTGCCCCTTCTGTCCCTGCGGGGGGCAAGACGGCTTCGGGCGCCTTTTCCATTCTGCGTCTGCCCGAGGAACCGGCGGATCGCCGTCACACGCAACTGTCCAGCCGCCTGTCGCGGCTGATCGGGGAACTGGCCAGCCGGGCCGGTCTTTTGCCGGCCGATCTGGCCGGGCCGGCCACGGGGCTGGTGTCGGGGTCGCGCTATGGCTGTTCGCTGGTCGCGGACATGCATCGCCGGCTGCGCGAACTGGGCCCGCGCGGGATCGACGCGGTCGGTTTTGCGCAGGCGACACACAACTTTCCCGTTTCGGCCTGCGCGATCGACTATGGCATTCAGGGGCCGGGGATTGCGCTTGTCAGTTCGCACGCCGCGGGGATGGAGGCGCTGACCTGTGGCCGCGACTGGCTGCTGGAGGGGCGCTGCGACCGGGTGATCGTTGCCGCCTTCGAGGATCTCGAAGGCCCGGCTGCGGCGCATGTCGAATTGCTGGCCGCCCCCGGCGCGCCGCCGGTGCATGAAGCCATGGCGCTGGTCTTGCTGGAACGCGGCAGCACCGCAAGGGCGCGGCGGGCAACGGTGCTGGCGGAAATCGCCGGCACGGCCATGATGCGGCCAGGCGCCGAAACCGGCGATCTGCGCGCCGTCGCGCAGCGGGCCTTTGGTCATCTTCCCGCCAGCATGGGCATTCTGCTGGCCGCGCCTGAAAGTGCGAGCCCGCCCGAAACGGCCGATGGCGCGCCGATGCTGGTCGATTGTCTGGCCGTCGGCGGGTTGCTGGCGCTGATCCGCGCGCTGGACCAGCCCGGACCCGGCGACTGGCTGGTGGGTGCCCTCGATCCCCGCACCGGGGGCATCGCCGCCGGCCTGCGCTGCCCGCCAACCGCCTGTTCGGAGGTGGCCGCATGACAGGTTCGGTTGTCATCACCGGAATCGGTGTCGTGGTGCGCGATGCGATGGGGCTTGATGCCTTTGCCGACTGGCTGATGCCGGGTGGCGCATTGCCAGATCGCCCCGAACATTTCGACACGAGCGCATTCCGCGCCGGCAATGCCTATGCGGTCAGCCCCGATCGCTGTGCCACTGCGCTGGCGCGGCTGGGCCTTGCCGGTCTTCTGCCGGAGAGCGACCGTGATTGCGCGGCGCATGGTCTGCTTGCGGCGGCCGAGGCGCTGGCCATGGCCGGGCTTGACGATGCGGCGCTGCGCGCGGCCTGTGGCTGTGTCATGGCCACGACCAGCGGCGGCATGATGGACCGCTTTGCCGATGCGATTTGCGCGGGCGATGATGGGGCGGATTACCGCCTGACCGCACCGCCCGGCGCCACGGCCGAGGTCCTGGCCCGGCAATTCGGATTGCAGGGGCCCTTCGCCAGCTTTTCCAGCGCCTGTGCCAGTTCCCCGGCGGCGTTTTCCTATGCGCTGTCGCGGGTGCGCCGGGGCGATACGCCGCTGATGCTGGTGGGCGGCAGCGACCGGATGCGCGCCGCCGATTTCGCCGGGTTCAATGCCTTGCGGGCGATGGATCGCGATTCCTGCCGGCCGTTCGACCAGACACGGCGCGGCATGGTGATCGGCGACGGCGCCGCGATGCTGGTCATCGAGGACGAGGCACATGCCCTGGCGCGCGGTGCCCGGCCGCTGGCGCGGCTGCGCGAGGTGGGGCTGGCGCTGGATGCCCATCACATCACCCATCCCAGCCCCGACGGCCTGGCGCGGGCGATGCGGCAGGCGCTGCATCGCGCCGGGCTGGCGCCGGACCAGATCGCCTATGTGAACTGTCACGGCACCGGAACGCCGGTCAATGACAAGACCGAGGTCGAGGCGCTTGCCGCCGTCTTTGCCGATGAATCGGCGCGCCCGCTGATCAGTTCGACCAAGGGCGCCACCGGGCATCTTCTGGGCAGTGCCGGCGCCATCGAGGCGGTGATCACCATTCTTGCCCTGCGGCTGGGTTGTGCGCCGGCCATGGCCACCACCGCCGCGCCCGAACCGACCCGCTTTCCCATGCCGGGGCCAGATGGCCCGGCGCCCTTCGCCGGAACCTTCGCGATGAGCAATTCGCTGGGCTTTGGCGGCATCAACAGCAGCCTGATCTTTGAAGCCTGTGCCGGAGACGCGAGATGACCCGCAGCCTGACCCTGCCCGCAACGGGCGCGCCGCCCGCGTCTTTCCGGGCCGATCTTGTGGCCGAACTTTGCCAGGGGCTTGACCGTTGGCAAGGTGTGTTCAACAGCAACTGGCAAGAGGATGACCGCGCCGGCGTCCTGTCGCAGAACCGCTGGCAGGCGGTGTGCGAGGCCGGGCTGACCGCGCTGACCATCCCCGAGGCCTATGGCGGGCTTGCGCTGACAGCCGCTGAACTGGCGCAGGTGCTCGAATATCTCGGCAGCATTTGCGAGGATAGCGGCCTGGGCTTTACCCTGGCGACCCATCTGTGCAGCACCTGCATTCCGGTGGCCCGCTTCGGCTCCGACGCGCTAAAAGCCGCGCTGCTGCCTGCGCTGGCGGCGGGCGACTGTGTGGGTGCCCATGCCATTACCGAACCCGACAGCGGCTCTGACGCCTTTGCCATGCGCAGCCGGGCGGTGCCCGGCCCCGGCGGATATACGCTGAGCGGCGAGAAATGCTATATCTCCAGCGCGCCGCTGGCCGATGTGATCGTGGTCTATGCGCGCACCCATCCCGACAAGGGGGCGCTTGGTGGTTTCAGCGCGCTGGCGGTGGATCGTCACCTGCCCGGCGTGACGGTCGGCCAGCCGCGCAGCAAGATGGGCCTGCGCACCGCCCCCATGGCGGATCTGCATTTTGACGCGGTGGCCGTGCCGGACAGCGCGCTGATCGGGCGCGAGGGGCAGGGATTTTCCATCCTCGACTATGTGATGAAATGGGAAATCCTCTGTGTCTTCGCGCTTCAGGTCGGCGAGATGCGGCGCCAGCTGCGCCGGTCGATCGACTGGGCAAAGGGGCGCCAGCAATTCGGGCAGGCCATCGGCAATTATCAGGCGGTCTCGCATCGCATCGCCGACATGCATATGCGGCTGGAAGGTGCCGCGAACTGGCTGAGCCGCGCCGTTGCCGCGATGGAGGGGGGCGGGCGGGCCTCGCTGGAGATCGCCTCGGCCAAGCTCGCGATTTCCGAGGCCCATGTCGCCAATTCCCTGGATGCGATCATGCTGCATGGCGGCGCCGGCTACATGTCGGAAACCGGGATCGAGGCCGGGCTGCGCAATGCCGTGGGCGGGCTGATCTATTCCGGCACCTCCGACATCCAGCGCAACCGGATTGCCGCGATGATCGGGCTGTGAGGGCGGGGGCATGACGCAGCATATGAAGGATATCGCAGGGCTGGCCCCCACTGGCGCGGCGTTTGCCGAGACACTTTTGTCCGCCATGGGCCAGGCGCCGGGCGGGCGCGTGGCGGGTGGCTGTGGTGCCGTGCTGACGCATGACGACATGCTGGCACGGGTCGCACAGATCAGGGTCGGGCTGGCCGGGTTGCCGGATGGGCCAGTCGCGATTTGCGCGGCCAAGCGGCCTGATACCATCGCGGCGGTGCTGGCGGTGCTGGCCGACGGGCGGGCCTATGCGCCCCTCGATCCCGGACATCCCGAGGACCGGCTGACCGGCATTCTGGATCTGCTGCGCCCCGCGGCGCTGCTGGTGGATGCACTGGCCGAAGACCGGCTGCGCGGCTGGGCCAGCGCGGCGGGGGTTGCCCTGCGGCGCCTCGATGCGCTGACCGTGCTGGCCGAGCCGCCCTGCCCGCGACCCGATGGCGGGCTGGCGGCGCTGCTGCATACCTCCGGTTCGACCGGGGTGCCGAAACAGGTTCGCATCGCCGCGCCGGCGCTGGATCAGTTCAATGCCTGGGTGCGGTGGGAATTCGGCTTGCGGCCGCAGGATTGCCTGCTCAGCCATGCGCCGCTGGCCTTTGACCTGTCCTTCCTCGATATTTTCGCGGGCTTGTCAGTCGGGGCAAGTCTGGCCTTGGCCGATGCCGAAACCGCACGGAGCGGCGAACGGTTGCTGCGTCTGATCCGCGAGGCCGGCGTGACCGTGGTGCAGGCGGCGCCGTCGGCCCTGGCGCTGATGGTGCGCGCGGCCGAGGGGCAGTGCTTTCCCGCCGTGCGCGCGGTGCTGTTCGCGGGCGAACCGATGCCCGCCCCCGTGCTGCGCGACATCTTCCGGGTGTTTCCGGCGGCGCGGGTGGTCAATATCTATGGCTGCACCGAGACCAACGACACGTTCTTTTACGACGTGCCGCGCGCCGACACGCCCGATCCGCTGCCCTTGGGCAGGCCCTTGCCCTATGTCTGTCACGAGGTGATGACCGAGGAGGGGCACCCCGTTCCGATCGGAGAGGAGGGCGAGCTTTGGGTCGCCTGCCCCACCACGATGGAGGGCTATTCCGACCCCGCGCTGACGGCGCGCGCCTTTGGCCACTGGCAGGGCCGGCGCTACTATCGCAGCAATGACCGCGTGCGTCTGGGCGAGGACGGGCTGATGCATTTCCTTGGCCGCGCCGACAGCGTGCAGAAGATCAGCGGCCATCGCGTCGATCTGGCCGAGGTGGAGGCGCATCTGGCGCGGCTGCCCGGGGTGGTGGAACTGGCGGTCTATGTGGTCCGGCGCGGTGACGAGGCGCAGCTTGAATGCGCTGTCGCGACCGATGGCCGCGCGCTTGGCAGTCTGGATCTGCGGCGCCATGCGATGACCGCCTTGCCCGCCCCGGCGATCCCGCGCCGCTATGCGATTTCGGCGCAGCCTTTGCCCAAGAATTCCAACGGCAAGATCTGCCGCAGGATGTTGGCCAGCCTCGCGCTGGCCGTCTGATCTGTTCTTTTCCCGCAATCCCAAGGAGCCAACATGACCCAGATTGCCCGTATCCGTGCCTTCATCTGTGCCGAATTCGCCCCCGACATCCAGCCGCAGGATCTGCCGGCCGATCTCGATCTGATCCAGAGCGGGATCATCGACAGCCTCGGCGTGCTGAAGCTGGTGGCCTTTCTGGAGGATGATTGCGGCATCGCCATCGCCCCGGAGGAACTGGATGCCGAGCTGTATCAATCACTCGACGCCATTGCCGCGCTGATCGACGGCAAGACCGCGAACGCCGCCTGACCACAGGCCAACCAAAGGAGCATCCCGGTGACCCCCGAAGCCGTTGCTGCCGCGCTGATCGCTGGCAAGACACCCGATATCGCGGACATGACGGCCTATTGGCTGGCCACCGATGCCGCGCAACGCCCCAAAGCCGAAACCGTCGCGGTTCTGGCGGCCCTGTCGGCGGCGCCGACGCAGGCCGACAGGGTCGAGGCTTTCGTGCGCTATGTCGATGAAAGCTATGAGGCGCATCAGCTGGCCTGCGGCCCGGCGGCGGTGAATATCGTCGGCACGGGGGGCGGGGCCTCGACCTTCAACATCTCGACCACGGCGGCATTCGTCGCCGCGGCCGCGGGCGGCACGGTGCTGAAATCCGGCTCCTCCGCCTATTCCAGCAGCGTGGGTTCGGCCGATATCCTGTCGGCGCTTGGCCTCGGGCGCCCGATGGCGCTGCCGGTGATGAACGCCATGCTGTCGGAAACCGGACTCGCCTTCGCGCCGGCTTCGGCCTATGCGCCGATCTGCCGGCGCCTTGCCATTGCCGCGCAACCCCTGCCCTTCAAGGTGATCGGGCGTTTCATCAATGCCCTGGGCCCGTTGATCTGCCCCTTTGCGGTGCGCGGCAGCGTGGTCGGCGCCTCCAGCCCCGAAGGCTATGAGGTCATCCGCACCGTCGCGCATCGCACCGGGCGGCGCCTTCTGGCGGTGCATTCCGAACTGGGGGTGGATGAACTGCTCTCGATCGGCCCCAACCGGATCGGCTGGGCCGACGGGCAGGCGGATCGCCGGCTTGACCCCGCCACGCTGGGCCTTGCGGCGGGGCCGCTGGTGCTGTTGAGCGGCGGCACCCTCGATCACAATGTCGCGCTGTTGCAGGATGTGCTGCGCGGGCGTGCCCCGCAGGCGGCGCTGGAAACCGTGGCGCTGAACGCGGGCGCGGTGCTGCATGTGGGCGGTCGCGCCGCCAGTGTCGAGGCCGGCACCGCCCTGGCGCTGGATTGCCTGCGCGAGGGCGCGCCCTTTGGCAAGCTGCGGCAGGTGCAACGCTTTGCCCAATCGGTGCGCCGCCATCAGGAGGCGGCGGAATGAGCGTGGGCCGTTTCGTTGCGGCACTGCGCGCGGCCCCGGCGCCGGTCATTGCCGAGGTCAAACCATTTTCCCCGGCGGCGGGCGATCTGATCGGCGCGCGCGACGTGGCCGGGGTCGCCGCCGCCTATGCTGGGGCGGGGGTGCCGTGCCTGTCGGTCACCACCGGCGCCTGGCATGGCGGCCGCCCCGACATGGTGACCGAACTGGCCCGGACCGGCCTGCCGGTGCTGCGCAAGGATTTCATCGTGTCGCAGGCGCATCTGGTGCAAAGCCGCGATCTGGGTGCCTCGGCGGTTCTGCTGACCTGCACCCTCATGCGCCCCCGCGACCTGCGCCGCCTGGCCGAAGCCGCGCTGGCGCTGGAGATGACGCCCTTCGTCGAGGCCGCTTCTGCCGCGGAACTGGCCGATCTGGACCTGCCCGAAGGCGCGGTGCTGGCGATCAACAACCGGGATATCCGCACCCGTGAAACCGATGGCGGCGGGATCGAGCGCAGCCTTTCCTTGCAGGCGCAGGCCAGGCAAAAGGCTGGGGCCGGGCTTCTGGTCAGTGCCAGTGGCATCGAGACCCCCGCCGAGGCGCGGCGCCTGATGGCGGCGGGTTTCGACGCGATGCTGATCGGCACCGCGCTGATGGGGGCCGGGGCGGGCATCGGCGATCAGACCCGCGCCTTTCTGGCGGCTGCGCAGCGCTGTCCGGTTCCGCAGGCATGACCCCCCCGAGAAAGCTGCCGCTGGGCACCGAAACCGTCGTGCTGCTGGCGGCCACCCCGGCGGGCTGCCATGTCCTGTCATTTTCGCTGCGCCAGAAGGGCCATGAGGTGCTGTGCTGCACCACGGCGGCGGCCCTGCCGCAACTGGTGCGCGGGGCGATCCCAAGCTGTCTGGTGGTGATGGAAAGTTGCCCGCAGGGCGACGCGATGGAGGTCTGCCGACTGATCCGCAGCCTGGGCGCGCGGATCCCGGTCATCGTGCTGCATTCGGCCAAGCCGCTGGATCAGCGGGTCGCCTTGCTGGAGGCGGGGGCCGATCATGTGGCCGACGGGCCGCTTTCAACGCCGGCGCTGTGCCGTCTGATCGAATTGCTGACCCATCGTCAGCGCCGCATCGCGCTGACCTGATCTACATGATGGCCCGCGCGCGGCTGACCCGCGCGCGGGCCCGCCGTCATGCGGCAAGCCGCGCCGCCGTTTCGGTATGCAGCATGCGTTCGACGGCCAGCGCCGCAGAGGTCAGACAGCCCTCCATCGTATGCCCTTCCAGATAATCCCCCGCGATTTCCAGCCCGCCGATCCCGGCAACGCCGCGCAGAAGATCGCGCTTCACCCGGGTGAAATAGGGGGCATAGCCGCAGATCCCGCCCGTATGGCGGGCAACGTGAAGGCTGGTCCGGTTTGCCGCAATCGGCATCCGCGCCGAAAAGGCCCGTTCCGCCGCGCCGACCAGCCAGTCATCCGGCCGGTCCAGCACATCGCGCGCGGCCTTGCCTGACAGAGTGAACCGGGCGTGATGCGGTTGATGCAGGCGGTTGGCCGAACAATGGCCGAGGATCGAGCCGGGTTCGAACATGATCGAATGCACCCCGTCGCGAAAGACCGGGGCGTCATAGACCGCATTCACCATGGCCAGCGGGAAATACCGCACCGAGGCCGCCGCGACACGGGCATAGGCTGGCAAATCGACCATCTGGCGCAGCACATGCAGCGGCACGGCCGAAATCACCCGGCTGGCCGGCACCTGATGCACCCCGGCGGCATCGGCAATCTCCAGCCCGGCAACTGCGTTGCCCGACAGATGGATGCGGCGCACCGCCGATCCGTGGCGGATGGTCTTGCCGGCGGCCAGCGCATCGTGGAACTGGCCGACGCCGCCCTTGATCGCGCGGTGCTGCCCCTTGCCGAAGCCCGAGGCGAACAGCATCAGCAGCGATGGATACAGCTCTGACGGCTCCGCCCCGCCCATGATGATGGAGAACAGCCGCATCGGCCCCTCCACCAGCGATTTGGTGAAATGGCGGTCGATCGTCATGTGATCCCAGTCGCGCTCGATCTCTTCGATCAGGCCCGCGGTATAATTCAGCGCTTCGGCCTTGCTGCGGGCTTCGGCCAGGAAGGACCGCAATTGCAGCGCGCCGCGCAGGCCGATGGCGCTGGCCAGGCGCAGGTCGCCGGTCAGGGTCTTGCTCTTTTCCAGCGCGACCAGCCGGTCGGCCATCACGATGTGAAATCCGGGATGCTGCGGTTCGAACTCGGTCAGGCCGAAATCACGCAAGAGCGCGGTAAAGCGCGGCCAGGCCGTCGAGAAATTCTTGCCGCCGATCTCGAACATATGGCCGTCATGCCGGATCGCGGCGGCGCGGCCGCCATGGCCCTGCCCCGCCTCGTGGATGATCGCGGGAATGCCGCGCGCGGCAAGGTAATGCGCGGCGCCAAGGCCGGAAATGCCGGCGCCGATGATGTGAACGGGCTCCATGCTGATCATCCTGTTCTGGTGGCCCGCATCGCCACGGCCGTATGCAGCGCGCATTCGGCAAAGGCGATTCCGCCATGGCTGAGCGTCGCGGCCCGGCTGAAGCGGTTGGGCGCGGTTTCGGTGAAATCTGTCGTGCCGTCGATGCGCAGCGCGGCCTTGCGGCCCAGCACCGGCGCATATTGGCGAAAGCTGACCCCGGTCAGGATATCGCGCATGCGCCCGGCATCGGGGTTCTGGCTGTTGATCCAGCGTTGCACCTGCATGAAGCCTTCCAGCAGGCAGAGCGGATGCACCGCCTGCACGCTGTCGGTCAGCAGGCAGGTTTCGGGAAGCGGCAGCATCCAGGCGCTGATCCGATCTTCCTGGCGGCGCGGCTCTGCGATCAGGATGTTTTCGGGGCGGCTCTTGTTCAGCAACCCACCCTGCGGCGGCAACAGGCTGAGCGGGCGGTTCAGCCGGCCACCGGCCGCCGGCAGCGCATAGGGCGCCAGCGTGACGGTGACGACGGCCCGGTCCTGTGCCTTTTGGGTCAGGGTGATTTCCAGCCGGTCGGGGCCGGTTTCACGGGCCGACAACAGGATGGGTGCCTCGAACAGGGCATAGCGGATGAAACGCCCCTCGATCGCCGAGACAAAGCGCCCGAAAGGAGCCATGGATTGCGCGAGCTGCACCGCGCCCTCCAGCAACAGCAGGCCCGGCACATGGTCCAGCGGATGATCGAAGAAGAACGGATGATGACGGTCCACCCGCAGCTGCGCGGCAGGGCCGTCGGAACCCGCCACCGGCAGAAGGACGGCATTGCGCGGATCGGTGCGGCTGTCGATCGTTGTCATGATGTGGCCTCTTGCGAAAGGGTTGCCAGCAGGGCGCGTGCCGGGGCCAGCGGGTCGGGCTGACCCAGGCCTTGCTCCACCGCGTCGGACAGGGCGCTGCCGACGATCGCGATATCCGCACCCTCGGCAAAGGCGGCGGCGACATCGGCCGCGGTCTTCAACCCGAAACCAAGGGCGATCGGCTGTGCGGTGACCTGGCGCAGCGCGGCGATTTCCGGGCCGGGGGGCAGAGCGGCCATCGCCCCGCCCGACCGGCCATAGGCAGATACCAGATAGACAAAGGCCGTGGCGCGGGCGGCGGCGGCCTGCCGCAGCTCATCGGTGCCGCCGGCATACAGCGTGCCCACCACCGGCAGGTTCGCAGCCCGGGCCGCGCGGGCAAATTCATCGGCCATGCGGGGCGGCAGGCCATGCGGCAGGATGCCGGCGGCGCCCGCAGTCGCCGCAGCCGCGCAGACCGCGTCAAACCCCGCGGGGCGCAGCGTATGGCTGGCATCGGCCAGCAGGATCATGTCGATCCGCCCGGCATAGTCGGCGACAAGGCGCAGCGCATCCGTCAGCCCTGCCCCCGAGGCCAGCCCCCGCGCATGGGCGCGGCGCAGCGTGGCGCCATCGGTAAAGGCATTGGGAAAGGGCAGGCACAGTTCGACCAGGTCGATCCCCAGCGTCACGCAATGGTCCAGCAGCGCCACGGTCGTCGCAAGATCGGGATCGCCCACCATGATCAGCGGGCAGAGCCTGCGGCGGTTCTGCGCGGGCGCGGCAAAGGGAAGCGGCCAGACCCGGGTCATGCGATGCGCCTGTAGCTTTCGGCCGGCCGGGCCGCCGTGACCAGCATGCGGGCGGCCTTGCGGCAGATATGGCCACCATGCCGGGCCGCGCTGTCGATATCGAAGGCTTCGATCCCGCCTTCCTCGGACAAGAGCGCGATACGGTCCGGCGTCAGCCCGCCCGCCAGCCACAGCCGCCGCCCCGCCAGCCGATGCCGCCAGTCGCGCAGCACGGGTTCCGGCAGGGCCTTGCCGCAACTGCCGATCTGATCGGCACCGCCGAAACGATCCATCAGATAGATGTCGCAACCGGCCTTGTCATAGGCGCTGATCCAGCGGGCCTCGGGGCAGGCGCCATCTTCGCCAAGGTGCAGCGTCTTGATCACGGTAAAGCCCGCGTCTTTCAGCATCGCCACGTCGCGCGGTGTGTTGAACCCGTGCAGTTGCACCATGCGCACGCGGGTTGGCGCCAGAAGCGCGATCACCTGATGGACAGGTTTGCGAACACAGACCGCCACGGGGGTCAGGCTGCGGCAACGCGCGGCCAGGGTCGTGAAGCGCAGATCGTCCAGATCGTTGGGATGGCCTTCGATACCCGTCCAGAGCCCGCAATAGCGCACGGCTTCCTGTTCCAGAATGTCGATTTCCTCGGGCAGACGCGCGCCACAGATTTTCGTTTCCATAGAATCACCGTATTTCAACCGGCCGTCACACTGGATGACCCTTTCTCTGGTCTAGCGAATTCGCGAATTTCCCGGTGTGGCAAAATTTGCAAATTGGTGCAGGTGCAGAAATCTTTTGCCATAATCGCAATCCGGGCAAATGGCGGCGGAATTCCTGCCCTATGTGACGGGGCGTAAACCAGAATTATCGCCGGTCGTGTCACCATGCCCCGAATGTAAAAAATACATGTCACCAGGATTGTGATATTGCGCAATGTCACGTCATTTAAGTTCAAGAATCTCTGAAAATTAGATTTTTGTTCTCGGGCCTGTCTCGATCAATCTGCCCACGGACGCTTCAATCCAATTCACCAAAAATCCAGAACGAGGGATCAAGATGATGCAATTTACCAGAAAGGTTGTCGCGGGCATGGTTCTTGCCGCCGGGCTTGGCATCGGCGGGGCGGCCATGGCCCAGGACGGCAAGCCGCTGGTGGAACCGGCGGTGCCGACCTCGCCCGTGCTGACCACCTGTTCGCAGGTCATGCTGGGCATGCAGAACCGCTATAACGGGTATGACAGCTGGCGCATCGTCAACATGACGATCACCGACGAAACCGGCGCGGTGAAGACCCGGCGCATCGCGGCGGCGCACAAGAACCAGGGCATCAACCGCCGCCTGCGCTCCATCGTGCTGGAGCCGGCGGAGCTTGAGGGCGTGGAGTCCTATGTGCATGACAATTTCGAGGTGGGCATGGCCGACAAGGTCTGGGTCTGGCTGCCGTCGTCGAAAAGCGTGGTCGATGTGAAATCCGAGGATCTGAGCCAGCGGCTTTACGGCTCGGATCTCGCCGTGGGCGAGATGCTGATCCGCCAGGCGCGCGACTATGATTGCAAGATGTTGGGGACGGGCGTGTTCAACGGCTATCCGGTCTACAAGATCTATGTGAACCCGCGCACCGAAGCCGAAGTCGTCCGCCTGGGTCTGCGCGATGGCGAGGTCTGGGTGGATACTGAAACCTTCATGCCGATGTATTCCAGCTTCAACGCCGATGCGCCGAACGAACAGCGCGTGCTGGAGACGATGGACATGCGGTGGGTGAACGGGGTCTTCGCGCCGGAACGCTATCGGGTCTCGACGCTGAAGGAAGGCCGCGTGGTGTCGCACTCCGAATTCCGGACCGAGGGCGAGACCTTCAACATGGGCCTGCCCGACAGCTTCTTCACGCTGGAGGATATGGGTTCGGCCGCCAGTGCGTTCCGCGAATATCGCGGTCCGAATTTCACCAACTGACGCCACAATCCTGTCTCTGGCCCCGTGGCGGAGCGTCTCCGCCACGGCCCCTTCCGGGAGATTTCCATGAAGATTCTGTCTGTGATCGACACCGGGGTCACCCGGCTGCTGAGCCTTGTCTACACGCATCGGCTCAAGACCCTGCCGCTCGTGCTTGGGTTGATCTTTTTCTACGTCGCCAGCAATCTGCCCACCATCCAGAAGGATGGCCGGGTCGAGGCTTTCATGCATCCGCAAGACCCCGCGCTGCTGTCCTATTACGCGATGCGGCGTGAATTCGGCCAGGATAACCGCCTGGTGATCGCCGTGGCCGCGCCGGATGTGTTCGACCGCGAATTCCTCACCCGGTTCAGCGCGCTGCATAACGAGATTGCCGAGGGCGTGCCCTATATCTCGGAGATTTTCAGCCCCTACAATATTCCATTCATCGAATATGAGGGCGGCGGGGTCTATCTGGAACAACTGGTGCGCAACATGCTTCTGCGCGGGCGCGACCCGCACGAGCTGCGCGATCGTATCCTGGATACGCCGCTTTATCGCAATTTCATCATTTCGGCCGATGGCAAGACGGCGGCGATCGTGATCGAGCCCTATCGCTATGCGCCCGATGCCTCGGACTGCATCCCCGATCCGTCCAGCGGACATATCTGCACGCCGAAGGTGGTTCCGGTGGAGGAGCGCCGCCTGCTGGGCGCCCCGCAATATGCCGAGATGGAAACCGCCGCGCAGCAGATCATCGACCGCTATCAGGCCGAAGGGTTCGATATCCACATGGCCGGCGCGCCGGTGGTCAGCACCGAGATCGTGCGCATGATGGAACGTGACATGCCGCGTTTCACCCTGGCTTGCGTCATCATCACGCTGATCACCATGTTCGCGATGACGCGCAGCGTGATCGTGTCGCTGGGCAGCCTGCTGACCTTTGTCACCTCGGTCTTTTCGACCCTTGCCACGGTGGCGGCGACGGGCGTGGCGATGACGCCGCCGACCCAGCTTCTGATCCCGATGACGCTGGTCGTCGGGCTTTGCACCTATATCCATTTCATCACCGCGCTTTTGCGGGCGCGGGCGGAACATGGCGATGGCAAATCGGCGCTGGCGGCCGCCGTGCAGCGCTGCCATGTGCCGATCCTGTTCGCGGCGCTGACCACTGCCGGCGGTCTGGCCGGGCTGATCGTTTCGCCGCTGGCGCCGATTTCCGATCTGGGCCGTTTCGGGCTGGTCTCGGTCGCGGTGTCCTATGTGCTGGCGCTGTTCTGGGCCACCATGGCCTATCGTTTCCTGCCGCGCCGCTTTCTTGACCGGCAGACGGCCGAGCCGGGGCGCGTCGCGCGGGCCATGCAGCGCATCGCCACGGCCAGCGCCGCCTCTCCGGTCAAGGCGCTGTCGCTGTCGCTTCTGGTCAGCGCGATCTTCGCCTTTGGTATCCTGCGGCTGGATTATTCGCATAACTCGCTGCTCTGGCTGCCCAAGGACAACAAGGCCCGCGTCTCGACCGAGTTCATCGACGCGCATTACCACGGCAGTGTGAACCTGGAGCTGATCATCTCGCCGCGCGACGGGCTGGATTTCCGCGATGCCACCTTGCTGCAACGCATCGAGGATACGGCACGCAAGGTGCCGGGGCTGGTCAATATCCCGATCGGTCGCCATACCAGCATGATTTCCTTCATCGAGGAGACCAACCAGGCCATTCACGACGGCGATATCGCCGCGCGCAAGCTGCCCGGGCAGGAACAGATCTGGGATCAGGTCCTGTTGCTGGAAGGGCAGGGCAATGACGACATGAAACGGTATGTCAGTCTTGACTACGACACGGGCCGGGTTTCGTTCCAGACGCCCTGGCTGGAGGCGAAGCTCTATACCGATGTGATTGCCACCATCGAGGGCGAGTTCCGCGCCGCGATCGGGGATCGCGCGGATGTCCATGCCACGGGGCTGATCGCCTTGCTGGCGCAAACCTCTGCGGCGGTGCTGTCCAGCGTGACGGAAAGCTATGCGATGTCGCTGCTGATCGTGACGGTCTGCATGATGCTGGCGCTGCGCTCGGTGGGCTGGGGGCTGGTCAGCATGGTGCCCAACGTCCTGCCCTTTGTCGTGCTGCTGGGGATCATGGGTTATGCCGGCATTCCGCTGGATACTTTCACGATCCTCATCGGCGGTATCATCACCGGCATCATCGTGGATGACACGCTGCACCTCTTCCATACCGTGCGGCACAAGACCGAGGAGGGCGCGGGCGTCGTCGATGCCGTGCGCAGCACCTTTACCGAGGTCGGTGATGCCGTGGCGGTCACCACCCTGGTGGTGATGGCAAGCTTTGCGGTCTTCATGCTGTCGGGCATGGCCAATATCCGGGCCTTCGGTCTCTTGATGGTCACGGGGTCGGCGCTGGCTCTGGCGGCGGATGTGGTCCTGGGGCCGGCGGTCATCGCCTTGTTCCGCCGTCGCAGCGATGCGGCGCGGGCACCGGCCTTGCAGGTTTCCGATGCTGCCGCATCCTGACCGCGATATCGACCTGGCCGCGTGCGACATGCGCGCGGCCATCGCGGCCTGTGGCGGCGGTCTGCGTCGCCCGGCGATGTCCCCCGATGCAGCGGCGGCCGAAGTGGCGGCGCGCTTTGTCGGGCCGCCGGCGCGACCGCGGCAGGGCGATGAGCCGGTGCTGATCTATCCGCAAGGGGCCGCGCCGGCCCTTTGCTTCGGTCTTTATGGCGGCGAGCGGCGGGTGCGGGGCTGGCTGCCCGGCCTGCCCGGGCGTATCGCGCCCGGCCCGCTGGCGGGCTTTGCTGGTGTGGCGCCCCGATGGGCCGAAACCGGCCAACATGCGGAGCGGCCGGTTGACCTGACCGCCCTGCCGGTGCCGCAGGTCACGCCGCGCGATGCGGGCCGGTATCTGACCATGGGCTTTGTCATGGCGAAAACCCCTGACGGCACCATGGCCATTTCCGCGCATCGCATGCTGATCCTTGGCCCGGATCGTCTGGGGATCTGGATGCTGCCGGGCCGCGCCTTGCGTCATTTGGCCCAAGCGGCACATGACGCCGGGCGGTCGCTGCCGGTCACGATCAATATCGGCGTGCCACCGGCCGTTGCGATTGCAGCGGCCACCTCTACCGCGACATTGCCGCGGGCGCTGGACAAGCTGGCGATCGCCGGGGCATTGGCGGGCAGGCCGATTTCGCTGACGCAGGGAAGCGCCGCGCCGTTCCTGACCCACGCCGAAATCGTGCTGGAGGCGGAGCTGACCACCGATACTGTGCCAGAGGCCCTGCCCGGCGCCCCCCTCGCGGGGTCGATGCCAGAGTTTCTGGGCTATGACGGGCATGGCGTGCCTGAATTGCATGTGCTGCGCCTGACGCGGTGCCTGATGCGCCCCGATGCGCTGTTCCAGACGGTGATCGGGCCGGGGCGTGAACAGTCGGTCATCCTGGGCCTGGGCGGCGCCCTGTCGCTGGGCCTGGCGCTGTCGCCGGATTGGGGGCTGCATGACCTGCGCTTTGCCCCTGCGGGGGGTGGGATGCTCTTGCTCTATGCGGCGCAGGCGGGGGATGCCCCCCGCGATCTGGCGGCGTTGGCGCGGGCCATGGCGGGTGTATGTCCCTTTCTGAAGACCGTGGTCTTTGTCGATGACGACATCGACATTTCCTGCGATGAGGATGTGCTTTGGGCGCTGACCACCCGCGCCCAGCTTGCGCAGGATTGCCACGCCCTGCCCGGCTTTCGTCCGCTGGGCATGGACCCGTCACAATCGCCCGAATGGCAGGCGGCGCGGGGCACCAGCGTCTTCAAATCCTATGTCGATGCCACAGTGCCGCCGCCGCTGCGCCCGGCATTCCGGCGGGCGCTGCCATGACGCAGGCGGGCCCGCGTCAGGTCGCGTTTTCGGTCAGGGTGCCCACCAGCGAATAGCCCCGGCCGCGCACGGTGCGGATGAAATCGGCAGCCGCGCCGGCCTCCTTGATCTTGTTGCGCAGGCGGTAAATCAGCGCGTCGATACTGCGCGTATAGATCACGCTGGAGCCGTGGACCCGTTCCAGCAGCGCGTCGCGGCTGAGAATTTCGCCGGGTGTGGTGGCCATGGTGGCGATCAGTTCGAATTCCATCGAGGTGATGGTCAGCCGCACCCCGTTGACCAGCACCTGCGCCCGTTGCGGGTCGATGGTCAGCACATTGCCATCCAGATGCAGCTGGCGCTGACCGCCCGCCGCGGCCGGCCCTGCCTCGGCAGGGGCCGGGGCAATATCGCCCTCGCGGGCGTCGCTGGCACCGACCCGCCGCAACACCGCGTTGATGCGGGCGACCAGTTCGCGGGGCTCGAACGGTTTTTTCACATAGTCATCGGCGCCGGTCTCCAGTCCGACGACCATATCGGTCAGATCGGTCCGGGCGGTCAGCATGATGATGGGGGTGTCGCGATAGCTGGCATTGCTGAAGCGAATCTTCTGGCACATCTGCAAGCCGTTGACCTGGGGCAGCATGATGTCGAGCAGGATGATGTCGTAGCTGTCGCTTTCCAGCGCCTTGAAGCCGGCATCGGGGGTGTGAACGGTATCGAGATCAATGCTGTATTTGGTCAGGACGACATGCATCAGATCAGCCAATTCGACATCGTCGTCGATCAGCAGCGCTTTAACCATGTCACTCTCCTTCCTAAATGACCTAACGGAAGTCTTCCTGGTAATAGCGCAGCTCTAGCATCCGGCGCGCGAAAATTGAAGGAAGATTTGACCGCTGTGGTTGAGTACGCGGTTCCTTCGGCAGAATTGTGACAGCGGTAACATTCAGGCCGGGCTTTCTGCCTGCCAGCGATGCAGTTCCGGAACGGCGATGCCGGCCAGATCCAGCGCGCGCGCGGCCATCTGGGTGATCATGTCATCCAGCGTCGCCGGGCGCAGGTAGAATGCCGGGACCGGGGGCATGATGATGGCCCCGTTGCGTGTCGCCTGATCCATCAGCGCGATATGCCCGGCATGGAAGGGCGTTTCGCGCAGCATCAGCACCAGGCGGCGGCGTTCTTTCAGGCAGACATCCGCGGCGCGCGCGATCAGGTTGTCGCCATGGCAATGCGCGATGGCACTGAGCGTCTTGACCGTGCAGGGCGCGACCAGCATCCCGTCTGTCGCAAAAGACCCCGAAGCGATGGAGGCGCCGATATCGCCATGCGGATGGACGTGATCGGCCATGGCGCGCACCGCTTCGGGGCGAAGATCGGTTTCCGCCCGCAGCGTCCGCAGCCCCGCGGCTGACAGGATAAGATGGGTTTCCACCCCGGGCAGCGGTTGCAGCAATTGCAGCGCACGCACGCCGATCATCACGCCCGAGGCGCCGGTGATGCCGATGATGAACCGCCGACGCGGCGCCGGGTCGGGCGCGGGGCGAAAGCGGTGATCGTGATAGGACAGGTCGGCCGGCATGATACGCTCCTTCAGACCGTTGCGAACAGAAGCTTGGCGCCCAGGCCGAGGAATGACGCGGCAAAGCAATAGCGCATACCGGTCATGGCGGCGGGCCGTTCGATGATGCGCTTGCGTGCCAGCGTGGCGGCGAAGCCGTAGATCAGGAACACGATCAACGTCATCAGGGTAAAGACCATGCCCAGCCGGAACATCTGCAAGGTCGCGCCGGGTTGGGCCGGATCCACGAATTGCGGCAGGAAGGCCAGAAAGAACATCGACAGTTTCGGGTTCAGGATGTTGATGAACACCCCCCGCCAGACAATCTGCCAGAAGCTGGAGGTATCCTCATGCCCGACGCGGAGCGAACTGCGGTCGCGCAGCGTCATCCAGGCCAGATAGACGAGATACAGCGCGCCGGCATATTTCAGCGCGTTGAACAGGGCGGGGCTGGTTTCCAGCACCGCCGCAAGCCCCAGAAGCCCCGCGAACATCGGCGGCAAGGTGCCCAGCGTGCCCCCGATGGCCGAGGCCAGCGCGGCATTGCGCCCCCCGGAAAGGGCGCAGGCCAGGGTAAAGACCACGCCGGTTCCGGGCGCGATCACGACGATCAGGGATGTCAGCAGGAATTCCAGGGTCATTGCGGCGGTTCCGGGATCACAGGGCCAGCGTCTTGATGACGAAGTCGATATCCTTGTCGCCGCGGCCGCTGAGGTTCACGAGGATCGACTGGTCGGGCCGCATCCTGGGGGCCTGACGCAGCGCATAGGCGACGGCATGGGCGCTTTCCAGCGCGGGGATGATGCCTTCACGGCGTGACAGGGTCATGAAGGCGTCAAACGCCTCAGTATCGGTGGCGGATTCATAGCGCGCCCGGCCGATATCCTTGAGGTGGCAATGCTGCGGCCCGACGCCCGGGTAATCCAGCCCGGAGGCGACGGAATGCACCGGCAGCGGTTCCCCCTTGTCGTCCTGAAGGTAATAGCAGCGGAAGCCGTGCATGGTGCCGGGCTTGCCCAGCGTCAGGGTGGCGGCGTGCTTGTCGGTATCAAGGCCGTGGCCCGCGGGTTCGATGCCGACCAGCGCCACCTCGGACGCGTCGATGAAACCGCTGAACAGGCCGATGGCGTTGGAGCCGCCGCCGACACAGGCCGCGACCTCGGTCGGCAGGGCGCCGGTCATCTCGGTGAACTGGCGGCGCGCCTCGGTGCCCACGACCGACTGGAAGCCCTGCACCATGCGCGGATAGGGCGCCGGCCCGGTGACCGAGCCGATGGCGAAGAAGGTGTTTTCCGGGTCTTGCATGTAGGATTCAAAGGCGCTGTCCACCGCGTCCTTCAGGGTGCCGGTGCCACGCGACACGGGCACCAGCTTGCAGCCCAGGATCTTCATGCGCGAGACATTCGGGTGTTCCTTGGCGATATCCACCACGCCCATGTGAATTTCGCATTCGATGCCCACCAGCGCGGCAGCGGTGGCAAGCGCCACGCCGTGCTGGCCGGCGCCGGTTTCCGCCAGCACGCGCTTCTTGCCCATGCGCTTGGCCAGCAGCACCTCGCCGATGCAATGGTTGATCTTGTGGGCGCCGGTATGGTTCAGATCCTCGCGCTTGAAATAGATCTGCGCACCGCCGCAATCGGCCGAAAGGTTGCGCGCGTGATAGATCGGGCTGGGGCGGCCGACATAGGTCGCGCGCAGGCGCAGCATTTCCGACTGAAACTCGGGGTCGGCCATGGCGGTATCATAAGCCTCGCCGATTTCAGCCAGCAGGGCCGCGACGCGCGCGTCTTCGATGGGGCCGCCATAGGCGCCGAAATAGCCCTGTGCATCGGGCACAAGCGTGGCATTCGGGGCGGGGTCGATCCATTGCTGAATGTTCATTCGTTTATCCTCTCGCAGTTGGGGGGCTGTGGCTCAGCGATTGTTCGGGGCAGTGATCCTGTCGGACGCTAACGAGAGTTCGGGTGGAGAAGTGTGCAGAATTGTCATCTTCTTTGCGAATGATTGCAGAGCCTCTCCATTCGGCAAAATCCCCGCGAATACGTATGGAAATCGGCAGGAATTTGTGCGTTTTCAGTATCTTGAAGATGTGCCCCCGCATACCGGACGCCCGCCAGGCCGTTGGCGCGTCACCTTGTCTGGCCCGGGCGTGGCATTGCTTCACATTGCGTGACGGGCCGCGAATGCTGCGTCGCGAAAAAACACCTTTTGCTGTTTGAAGACCCGCCATGCCCGCCCCTAGGGTGAGGTCATGGCCCGAGGTGACGGACCAAGCTGCCGCCACCTTTTCGCCGCGCAGAGTTATCAGATTTCAGATCCGTTCCGGGCTTGCCGGTGCGCGGTTCCGGCCATCGCGGGATGGGCCGGCCGGGCATCGACATGCGCGGTGGACAGACAGGACCGCAAATGGAACAGGCACCGCGCCGCATCACCTGGATTGCCTTCGCTCTCAACTTCATCGTCTATTCCGAGAATTTCGTCGTGGCGCCCTTTCTGCGCCGCCTGGCGGAGCTGACCGGATCGACCCCCGCCGCCATGGCCAATCTGGTGCTGGTCTATACTTTGGGGATCGGTTTCGGGGCCCTGCTGCTTGGCCCGCTGGGCGACCGCTATGGCCGCCGGCCCATGCTGCTGGCGGGGCTGGGCGCCTTTGCGCTGTTCACCGGCCTGACCGGCGCCGTCAGCGGATATGAAGCGCTGATCGTCACCCGCGCGCTGTGCGGTGTGGCGGCGGGGGTGCTGCTGTCCAGCCTGATGGCCTACATGGCCGATATCTTTATCGCCGCCGGCCGGCTGGAGGCCATGCCGGGCGCCATGGGCACCGCGATGGGGGGCATCTTTGCCGCCATCGTGTTCGGCGTGCCCGCGGGCATCTATGCGGGCTATCTGGTGGACTGGAGCCTTGCCTTCTTCGTGCTGGCCTTGCTAGCGGTGGTGGTGCTGGCGCTGGTCGCGCCGGCGCTGCCTGCGGTGCCGGGGATGAAGAGCGGCCTCTCCTATCTGGGTCTGCTGACCTCGGGCTTCCGTCTGTTCACCGAGCCGCGGCTGCTGCTGATCGGGGCGAGCTTCTTTCTGTTCCAGTTCGTCGCGACGGCCTTCGGCACGCATTCGCCGGCCTGGATCCTGTCGCATGGTATCGGGCTGGACATGCTGGCGCTGCTCTATGCCGCCACGGGGGCCGTGTCGGTGCTGGCCGCGCTGCGCTCTGGCGCGCTGATCGGGCGGATCGGACCGGCGGTCGCGCTGCTGCTGACCAATGCGGTCGTGCTGGTCGCGTTGATCGGCATCGCGATGGCGGGTTTCGGGCTGGTGCCGCTGGGGCTGCTGCTGGCGGCCTATCTGGCCGGGCTTGCGGTGCGCATGGGGCTGATCCAGGCCATCGCCACCTCGTCGGTGGATCGCATGGCGCGCGGGCGCTTCATGGGGATCAACAACTTCCTGATGCAGATGGGGTCTTCGGCGGGGGTCTGGCTGCTGACGCTGACCTTGCGCACGGTGCCCGACCCTGACGCCGCCTTTCGCATCGGCGTGCTGGGCCTGGCGGGGGTGACGCTGGTGTCTCTGCTGCTGGGGCTGGTGCTGCTCAACCCGCTGCGCCGCGCCGCGCCCGCCGCGCCGGGCAAAGGGGCCGCATGATGCAGGCGATCAGCTTTGATCTTGCCCGCGATCCGGCAGAATTCCTGCGCAGCGATCCCGGCCTGTCCGGCGGGTTCCACCTTCTGTATCAGAAAGACCAGACCCAGATCATCGCCGCCGATCCGCTGGCCATCTATCGCGTGGCCTGGGATTGCCGGTCGGTGGAGATCCGCCGGCGCGGCATCGACAGCCCGGAACGGGTGGAACTGCCCGAGGCCGACCCCTTTCCCTTTCTGAACGCCCAACTGGCGCGCTTTGCCGCCACCCATGCGATGCCGGATGTGCCTTTCTTCAAGGGCGGGCTGATCGGGATCAACAGTTTTGAGGGGCTGAGCAGCTTTCTCAAGATCGACAGCCTGCGCCCGGGGCAGGTGCCTTTCGTCTACGGGCTGTTCGACAATTTCATCGTAACCGATCTTGCCGCGCAGCGCTGCCATATCGTGTTCAGCCCCGGCAGGGCGGCAAAGGCGCTGGCGCTGCGGGCGCGTCTGGCAGACTGGGCGCGGGATGACCGCCCCGCCCTGCGGCGGCACACCCGCAGCCTGACCGAATTTCGCGCGGCGGCTGCGGACCATACCGATTTCGTCGCGCGTATCCGAGAGGGGGTGGAACGCATCAAGCCGCATCTGACCTGCGGCAACAGTTTCCAGACGGTGCTGAGCCATGAGCTGCGCCTGCCGGTGCAACGCGGCGCCTATGACAGCTTTCTGGCCATGCGCCATCACCCGAGCGCCTACAAGTATTTCGTCCAGTTCGACGATATCCGCATTGCCGGCATCTCACCCGAGAATCTGGTGATTGTCGGCGACGGGCGGGCGCGGATGACGCCGCTTGCGGGCACACAGCCCCGCCATGACGACCCCGAGGCGCAGGCGCGCAGCATTGTCGCCCTGCGGCAAAGCACCAAGGAAATCGCCGAACATACGATGCTGGTCGATCTGGTGCGCAATGATCTGGGCCGCATCTGCCAGCCGGGCAGCGTGGAGGTGCGGGCGTTCCAGTATGTCGCGCCTTTCGGGCCGGTCATGCATCTGGCCAGCGATGTGGAGGGCAGCTTGTCCAAGGGCGTGACGCCGCTCGACGTGATGCGCGCGCTGTCGCCGGCGGGCACGATGACCGGCGCCCCCAAACGGCGCTCGATCCAGATCATCCGGGAACTGGAGCCGGGTCCGCGCGGCTTTTACAGCGGCAATATCGGTTTTGCCGATGTCAGCGGCGCGGGCGATTTCGCGATCATCATCCGCTCGGCCATCCACGATACCCCGCGCGAGGCCAGTCTGCGGGCCGGCATGGGCATCGTGCTGGATTCCACCGCCGCCGAGGAGGCGGAGGAATGGCTGCACAAGGTCTATTCCGCCGGAAAGGAATGCGTATGACCCGCCGCCATGTGCTGATCATCGACAATTTCGACAGTTTCGTCTTCAACGTGCCGCAGGTCATGGCGCGGGCGCATGATCTGACCTTTGACATGGTGCCCAATGATGCGGTCGAGGACCGGCATCTTTGTCTTGATCGCTACAGCCATGTCGTGATCTCGCCCGGGCCGGGCAACCCCACCGATCCTGCGGATTTCGGCGGGTCGTCGCGGGTGATCGCCTTTTATGCCGGGCGCAAACCGCTGTTGGGTATCTGTCTGGGCCATCAGGGCATTGCCGCGCATTTCGGCGCGCGGATCGAGACCGCGCGGCGGATCATGCACGGCAAATCCTCGCGGCTGGAGGTCACCGGCGATTGCCCGATGTTCGCCGGGGTCCGGGCGCCGGAAACGATGCGGTATCATTCGCTTGTCGTCGCCCCGGGCACCTTGCCGCCCATGTTCCGCGTGACCGCCGTCACCGATGACGAACATCGCGAGATCATGGCCTTCAGCGCGCCCGAGCAGAAGATCTTTGCCCTGCAATTCCACCCTGAATCCGTCGCGACCCCCGAAGGGCCGCGCATGCTTTCCAATTTCCTGTCCATCACCTGAGGTCGCCATGTGGATCCCCTCTGACGAAAGCCAGCTCAATTTCGTGACCGCCTATCTGGCCGTGAACCGCAAATATCAGGCCGGCACCCTGACCGAGGCGGAGCGCGCCACCTGGCGCGAAACGCAGTTCCGCAAGGTGCTGGACAAGACCCGCCAATCGCCGTTTTACCGCGACCATGTCGATCACGACGCCATCGGATCGCTGGCCGATCTGGACCGGATTCCCTTCACCACCAAGGATCACCTGCGCAGCCGCATGACCGACATGCTGAGCGGCCCGTTGCGCGATGCGTTGTTCTATTACGAAACCACCGGCACGACCGGCCCCGCCACGCCCTGCCCGCGCGACTATCGCGAGGTCATCGCCTCCAATTGCCAGATCACCGAGAACTGGCGCGCGGTCTTTGCCTCGGTCTTTGGCGAGGGCTATCGCCCGATCGTGGGGCTGATGGGCCCGACCGAGGTGCATTCCTTTGGCGATACGCTGGGCACGGTCTGCCAGAACCTGAACCTGTGCAATTTCAAGATCTGGCCCTATTCGCCGGTCATCGGCTTTCCCAAGGCGCTGCAATTGCTGCGCGACCACGGGATCGAGGTCATCGTCTGCACCCCCGGCGTTGCGATGAACCTCATCAAGGCGGCGGCGCATTACGGGTTCGACATGGAGCGCGATTTCGCCGTGAAGGCGGTGTTCCTGACCGGCGAGATGTCCACCCCCGGCCTGATGCAGAATATCGGCTCGATCTGGGGCGCGCAGGTGTTCAACTGCCTCTATGGCTCGCAAGAGGCGTTCATCATGGCCTCGGTGCGGCCCGACGGTCAGATGTATATCGCCGATCCCAACTACATCACCGAGGTGATCGACCCCGCCACCGATGAAAGCCTGGGCGAGACGGGCACCGGCGAATTGTGCGTGACCATGCTGATGGACGGGATCAAGCCGCTGCTGCGCTACCGCACCGGCGACATGGTGACGGTGCGTGCGACGGGCCGGCCGGGGCCAGAGCGGTTGCAGGTCGATGTGATCGGCCGCACCCGCGACCGGATCACCCTGAATGACCGGCTGTTTTCGGCCTATGAGATCGAAAGCGCGATCCT
>Ga0209053_1000302_pt1 | contig 40322 bp, 41 predicted proteins | sample EBPBio152010_DNA_FD_185864 | JGI IMG/M metagenome (GOLD analysis project Ga0209053, IMG submission 185864) | Wastewater treatment Type I Accumulibacter community from EBPR Bioreactor in Madison, WI, USA - Reactor 1_7/15/2010_ DNA (SPAdes)... | ecosystem: Engineered > Bioreactor > EBPR >... | reverse complement strand
AGTCGAGGCCGAGCGAGGCGAGGTCGACGCCGGCGGTCAGCACGCCGGCGCGGCGGTAGCGCGTGGCGCTGCCCCAGCCGTGGAGCGTGAGGCTGGCCGGCAGCGCGAGGCGCCCGCCGACGGATGCCTCCTGGGGCAGCGCACCGCCGACCGCGCCGGACGCCGGCACGTGGCGCAGCCGCACCGAGAGCGAGCGGCGGAAGTCCACGTAGTCGTAGGCCGCCGACGCCGACGGGCCGACGGCCGTCCCCGCCGTCGAGCCCACGGCGAGCAGGCCCGCGTCGGCGACGAGCCGGTGGCGGGGGTGGTCGCCCAGCCTCCACGTGAGGGCGCCGCCGGCGAGCGTCCCGCCGCCCACGCGCCCCTGCTCGCCGGCGAAGACGACCAGCCCGCCGGGGTGCCGCCCGCGCGAGGTCGCGCCGACGAGCGCCAGTCGGTCACCCGGCCGGGCGCGCCCGTCGGCGCCGAGCAGCACCACACGCAGGTCGGCGTCGCCGGCGCGCAGCCGGACGTCCGCGCCGACGCCGGTCATCGGCCCGCCCGCGAGCGGGAGCGCCGCGACGGGCGCCTCGCCGACCGCGACCGCCCAGCCGGGAGCCGAGGCCGCCGCGCGGACGAGCAGGCCGTCGGCGAAGCCGGCCGGGCCGGCCGCCATCACCGGCCCGGTGCCGTGGCGGACGCTCAGCTCGACGTGCGTGTCGCCGGCCGTCCGGCCGCTGGCGTGCGCGGCGAAGACGGCCCCGCCGGGTCCGGCGCCGAGGACGACCTCGCCAGGCAGACGCGCGAAGTCGTGGCCAGCATCCTGCGCCGAGAGTGGGAGGACGGCCTGCGCCCGCCCCCCGCCCCGTCCGTGCGCGACGACCCGCACGAGACCGCTCTGTCCCGCCGGCGTCTCCGCCGGCAGCAGCAGTCCGGCCGCCCCCTCGCGCGACTCGCCGGGGCCGACGACGACCAGCGTCCCGGCGGGGCGGACGCGCCAGCCCGGCGGCGTCTCCCACGTCAGGCGCACGCTGTCGGGCGCGTTGCCGAGGTTGACCAGCCGCCAGTCCAGACGCGTCTCGTCGCCCGCGACGGCGAACGGCGACGGCGACGCGAGCGAGAGCGAGAGCCGCCGGCGCGCCAGCACCTCGGCCACGACCGCGCGATCGCTGCGCGTGCCGTCGCTCCGCACGACGACCAGGCGCGCCAGTTCGGTGTCGCCGGCCGGATGCTGCGCCCCGAGGGCGAACGTCATCGGCACCAGCACGGGCTCGCCCGTGAGCGCGTCCACCGGCCCAACGGCGTCGCTGAAGAGCCGCACGCCGGGCGCCGCCGTCAGCTCGTAGGTGGCCGTGACGCCGGGCGGCAGCGCGGCCTCGGCCGTGACGACCGCCGTCGTGACGGCGCCGGGCGCGACGTTGGCCACGCGGAGCACCGGCGCCGTGTCGCCGCCGGACGACGCGCGCGGCCCCTGCGCGGCGACCGGGGCCGCCCACGCCAGTCCGGCGAGGAGCAGGAGCCGGGCGCGGCGCATCAGTAGGAGCCGGAGATGGTCAGCGGGAGCGGACCGTAGGTGCCCGGCCGGTCGTCGTAGCGCAGCCGTGCGCGGACCCACAGCCGGAGCGTGCGCGTCCCGGTGTAGCTGCCCGAGATGCGCGTCATCGCCATCGGGACGTCCGCCCACGTCGCGCCGTCGAGGCTCCACTGGAGGTCGGTGGCCGGCTTGGACGCGCCCGGCGGACCCGGAAACTGCGCGGCGTTCGCCTGGAGGCAGACGAACCACGGGAACAGCCGGTTGTTGGCGATGGGCTGGACCGTCACGTCGTAGTACGAGACGCCGGACCAGCCGGCGAGCAGCTGTGCCTCGGTCACGGGCGGCAGTACGGCCGCGACGGGCGTCGCCGAGACGAGCGTCCACCGCAGGATCGGGTTGAGGCCGCACTGGGCGTGCGCGGCGCCGGTGGAGAGGAGCAGCAGGAGCAGCGCGGCCCTCATCCACCCTCGTCGGCGCCGGGCGCCGGCACGCGGAAGCCCGCCTGCCCGCCGATGAGGTCGTCGGTCCCGATGTCGAGGATCGGCACGGCGAGGTAGCGGCCGGGCGTCGCCGGCGCCGGGACCTCGAGCGAGAGCCGCCGGCGGTGGCCCGGCAGCAGGCTGAACGGCTCGACGGCGTGCGACGAGACCGTCGAGCCGTCGAGCGCGCGCACCTCGACGACGCCCTGCGGACGCAGCGGGCGCGTCCCGTGATTGTCCACGGTCACGCCGACGGTCACCGTGTCGCCGCTGGCCGTCGCCTCGACGGCCACCACGCTCGCGTCGCCGACGGCGCCATCCACCACGCCGTACGCCTTGACCATCACGCGCTGGCCGACCGAGACGCCGGCGGCGTCCCACTCTCGCGTCTCGACGAAGACGCCGCTCCAGCAGGTCGCGGCGCCGGGCGCCATCGTGACAGTGAGCTCGCGACGCTCGCCAGGGGCCAGCGTCGCGCCGTCGGGCACGACCGCGAGGCGATCGGCGCAGGACGCGCGGTGCGTGCCGAGCTCGAAGTAGTCGTGCTGGCCGGCCTCATCCTGTTCGAAGTCACCGGTGTAGAAACGGAACGACAGCGCCCGGTCGGCTTCGTTGCGCACGGTGACCGTGGCGGCCGTCGCGCCGCCCTCGAACGGCAGCAGGACGGGCGTCACCGAGAACTGGGCGGCGGCGGGGCCGGCGAGGAGCGCTCCGACGAGCGCGGCGGCGAGGGTCGCGGAACGGAGCATCACGGCGGGGCGAGTGGGACGATGCAGGCTGAACAAAGTGCGGGCCGAGCGCATCGCTGCACCCGGCCCGCGGTCCGTCGGCGCGGGCGGTCAGTCCGCGGCGATCGTGTAGGTCAGGCCGAGCGTGTAGGTGCCCGGCGTGTCCTGCGCGTAGGCGAGCGCGACGCGGTAGCCGACCGTCGGCCCCGTGTGCGAGCCACGCGACGCGCCCGAGACGACGGTGGCGGCCGTGGTCGAGACGCCCGTCCACGCGCCCGAGCCGACCTGGTACGTGAGGTCGGAGGCCGGCTTGTTGGTCCGCGCCGGGTCGGTGGTGCTCGTCGGCGTCGGGTTGGTCGCCGTGAACGTCGCGGCCGTGGACGCGAGCGACACCGAGTGGCGGACGTTGCCGCGGTGGCCGACGGTCGTCGTGGCCGAGCCGCTGGCGTAGCCGCTCTCGTAGGCGGCGTAGTTGCCCGTGAACGCGACCGCCGACGAGCTGACGCCGATGTGGAGGATGGTCGGGATGGTGAGCGTGGCCGTGACCGACGCCGAGGTGTTGGGCTGGGCCATCGCGGGGGCCGCGAGGACGAGGGCGAAGGCCGCGAGGGCGAGGGACTTGAGCATAGTGCCGGGGGGTGGGGAAGGGACGGAGCGCGGCCGCACAGGGCGCCGCGCCCCCCCCGGTGATCAGCCCCCCCGAACGGGTCCGAAACGAACCCGCGCGCTGTCACGCATTGTTGACCCAACGGCCCCTCTGACACAGGCCGGAGACAAAACCCGGCGTCGCGCGGGCAGGGCCTTCAGAAGGGGCTCGCGCCACGAAGACACGTCGGCACCGGCGCGGCTCGTCGCGCCCCACGAGATCGCGTCACGCCGCCGGGGACGCCGCCGGGGACGCCGCCGGGGACGCCGCCGGGGACGCCGCCGGGGACGCCACCGGGGACGCCACCGGTCAGCTCAGCTCGGCGATCAGCGCATCGAGGCGGGCGCGCAGGTCGGCGACCTCGGCCTCCAGCGCTTCGACGCGGGCGACAAGAGCCGACGGCGGCGACGCGGCCGGTGACGCCGCCGCCGACGCCGCCGACGACGACGGGGCCTCGGCCCACGCCTCGGCGTCCACGTCGCCCGAGAGGAGGTGCGCGTACCGGTCGGCCGACTGTCCGGGCCGGCGCGGCAGGCGCACGACGAGCGGGTCGTCGCGGTCGGCCAGCAGCCACAGCGCCTCCTCGGCGGCCTCGACCGACTCGAACGCCGCCAGCCGCTCGCTTCGGGTCCGGATCTCGCCGCTCGTCTGCGGACCGCGCAGCGCGAGCAGCGTCAGCGCCGCCAGCTCCCGCTTCGAGAGGTCGAGCGCCTGGTCGAGCCGGTGGCGGAACTTGGCGACGCGGTGCCCCGCGCCGGCGGTCGTCCCGACGAGCCCGCGCCGCATCAGACGCTCCAGCGCGGCCTGCACGTCGCGCTCGGCCAGCGCCGTCACCGGCTCGCGCGCCGTCTTCTGGTTGCACGCCGCGACGAGCGCGTGCAGCGTCATCGGGTACTGGTCGGGTGTCGCCATGGACTTCTCGGCGAGCGCGAAGACCGCGCGCACCTCGACGGCGTCGAGCGTCGGACGGGACATGGGGATGGACGAGGTGAGGTGGACGATGGGGTGCGCGGGTGGGTTCGCCACCGGCCATCCTCCACCGGCCATCCTCCACCGTCCGTCATCCACCGGACATCCGCCCGATGACGATCCGGTCGCGGCCGGCGAGGTCGCGGTGGAGCGCGACCTCGGCGAGGCCGGACGCCCGGAAGAGGTCCGCGACGCCGGCGCCGTGGTCGGCGTGCGTCTCGACGGCGAGCGCGCCGCCGGCGACCAGCAGGCGCGATGCGTGGCCCGCGAGGACGCGGTACGGACGCAGCGGGTCGGCGTCGGGCACGAAGAGCGCGAGCGCGGGCTCGTGGTCGCGCACCTCGCGCTGGAGGCCCTCGCGCTCGGCCGCCGGCACGTAGGGCGGGTTGGAGACGACGAGGTCGAACGCGGGCGGGACGCCGTCGGCGAACCCGGGCGCGAGCGCGTCGGCGGCGACGAACGCCACGTCAAGGCCCAGCGCGGCGGCGTTGGCGCGGGCGACTGCGAGCGCGTCGGCCGACACGTCGACGGCGACGACGAGCGCGTCCGGCCGCGCGTGCTGCATGGCGAGCGCGATGGCGCCCGAGCCGGTCCCGACGTCCAGCACCACCGGCGCCTCGACGCCGGCGATCGCCGCGAGCGCGCGCTCGACCAGCTCTTCGGTCTCGGGGCGCGGGATGAGGACGGCCGGCGTGACCGCGAGGCGGAGGCCGTAGAAGTCGGCGTGGCCGAGGACGTACTGGACCGGCTCGCCGGCGGCGCGGCGGGCCGTGAGGTCGCGCACGCGGGCGACGGCGGCGGCGTCCACGGGCGCGTCGCGGTAGAGCGCGGCGCGATCGGCGCCGGTGACCTCCTCGACGATCCACTCGGCGGTGCGGCGCGGACTGTCCACGCCCGCGCGGGCGAGGGCGTCGGCGGCGTCGGCGAGGAGGGCGCGCGGAGTCATCGGGACCAACTTCGGCATGGACGATGGACGGTAGACGACCGCCGATGGGGAAAGCCCGTGCAAACCGCGGAAAACCGCGCGCGGGCGGTCGAGTACACGCCGCCATTCTCCCCCGTCCCCCGTCCATCCATGACGTTCTACCGAGACCGCACCGTCCTCATCACCGGCGCCTCGTCGGGCATCGGCGCCGACATGGCGCGGCTCGCCGGCGCGGCGGGCGCGCGCGTGATCCTCGCCGCCCGCTCGCTGGACGCCCTCGCGCGCGTCGCCGCCGACGTCGAGCGCGGCGGCGGGACGGCCCACGTCGTCGGCGCCGACCTCCAGGCCGACGGCGGCGCGGCGCGCCTCGCGGAGGCCGTCGCCGACGAGACCGTCGACGTGCTCGTCAACAACGCCGGCTTCGGCGTGCTGGCGCCGTTCGTGGACGCCCCCGCCGACGACGCCGACGCGATGGTGGCGCTCAACGTGGCGGCCCTGACCACGCTCACGCGCGCGCTGCTGCCGCCGATGGTGGCGCGGCAGCGCGGCGGCGTGCTCAACGTGGCGTCCGTCGCCGCCTTCGCGCCGGTGCCGCGCTTCGCGGTCTACGCCGCGACCAAGGCCTACGTGGTGTCGTTCACCGAGGCGCTCTCGGACGAGCTGCGCGGGACGGGCGTCCACGCGACGGTCCTCTGTCCGGGTCCGGTGCCGACCGGCTTCGGCGCTCGCGCCGGCGTGGGCGAGCGCTTCTTCTCGGGCGGCCTGCCGAGCGAGGCCGTGGCGCGCGCCGGGCTGGAGGCGCTCGCGGCCGGGCGCCGACGCGTGGTGCCGGGCTGGAGCAACTGCGTGCAGGTCGCCGCGAGCCAGGTGGCGCCGACGGGCGTCGCGCTGCGCGTGGCGCGCGCAATCATGGGGAAGGCGTGAGCCGGCCCGTCTTCGCCGTCGCTTCGGGCGCGAGGGGCGCGGGCGCGGGGTAGCTTCTCCGGCTCTTCGCACGGCCGGACGTCCGGCTTCTCCCACCTCTCGTCCTCCGCCCCATGCTTCGCCTTTCGCTTGCCGGCGCCTGCTGTCTGGCGCTGACCGTCGTCGCCGGCTGCGGCGGCGCCCGCCCCGCTGTCCCCGACGCTGCCACCGGAAACGTCGCCGAGTGGACCGGCGGCAGCCTCTCGCTCGCCGACTTCCAGGCCGCGTACGACGCTGCCGAGGCTGGCTCGGGCGACGCCTCGATGACGCCCGCCGCGCGCCGCGCCGACTTCCTCGAGCGCTACGTCAGCTTCCGCCTCAAGGTCCAGGCCGCGCGGCAGGCCGGCTACGACCGCGACTCGTCGTACCGCGCCGAGGTCGAGCAGTACCGCAACCAGCTCGCCGGTCCGTACTTCATGGACCGCGAGGTGCTCGACGCCATCATCCGCGACATCTACGACAAGCAGGCCGAGCAGGTTGAGGTCTCCCACGTCCTGCTGCGCCTCGACCCCTACGCGCTCGACACGGCGGCCGTCTACCAGCGCGCCATCGAGATCCGCGACTCGGTCCGCGCCGGCCACTACTCGTTCGCCACCGCCGCCGAGCGCTACTCGACGGACCCGAGCGCGACGCGCGCCGGCGGCCCCGGCTACCGCGGCGCCCTCGGCTGGATCACCGGCGGCCAGACCGTCCTGCCGTTCGAGAACGCCGCCTACCAGACGCCCGTCGGCCAGATCGGTGGCCCGGTGCGGACCCAGTTCGGCGTCCACCTCGTGCAGGTCACCGGCCGGCGCGCCGCGCCCGGCGAGGTCCGCGCCGCGCACATCCTGATCCGCCCCGACGGCCCGACGCCGGCCGACACGGCCGCCGCGCGCGACGAGATCCTCGCGCTGCGCGCGCGCGTCGCCGCCGGCGAGGACTTCGGGACGCTCGCGCGCCAGTTCTCGGAGGACCCCGGCTCGGGCGCCCAGGGCGGCGACCTCGGCTTCTTCGGCGGCGGGCGCATGGTGCCCGAGTTCGAGCGCGCGGCGTTCGCGCTCCAGACGCCCGGCGAGGTGTCGGACGTCGTCCAGACGCGCTTCGGCGTCCACATCGTCCAGCTCACCGAGCGCCGCGGGCGGCCGAGCTACGAGGACCAGTACGAGAGCCTCAAGACCCTCGCGCAGCGTCTGCCGCAGACGGCCCTGCGCCGCCGCGCGCTCGGCCGCCAGTACCGGGAGTCCACCGGCGGCCGCTATGACGAGGCGCTCGTCCGCGAGGCCATCTTCGCGCTGCCCGCCGACAGCGCGCAGGCCGTCCTCTCGCGCCGTGGCTTCGGCGACCTCGGCGGGCGCGTCTTCACGACCGTCGGCGACTCGTCGTACACGCTCGGCCGCCTCGCAGGGCAGCTCGCGCGGACCCGCGCCACGGGCGACCCGCGCCCGGCGATGCTCCAGGCCGCGCAGGCGTGGGCCGACGAGCAGGCCGTCACGATGGCCGTCGCCGGCCTCGAGACGCGCGACCCCGAGTTCGCGCGCATCTTCCGCAACTACGGCGACGGCGTGCTCTACTTCCGCATCGCCGAGGACAGCGTCTGGACGCGCGCGCGCGACGACGCGCAGGGCCTCCGCGCCCACTACGACGCCAACCCCGGCGCCTACCGCTGGCCCGACCGCCGCCGCGTGCTGGCTTTCCGCTCGCCGGGCGACTCGGTGCTGACGGCCGTCGGCGCGGCGCTCGACGCCGGCACGCCGCCGGCCGACGTCCTGGCGCGCTTCTCGGCGCCCCGCTTCGGGCTCGCGCTGGACACCGTCTACCTCTCGGACTCCACGCGCACGGCCATCGACGCAACGCTCTCGCTCGCGCCGGGCCAGCGCACCGACGTGCTCGCCGAGCGCAGCCGCCTCGCGGTCTACCTCTTCGACGGCATCGAGCCGGCGCGCGTGAAGACGTTCGACGAGGCCCGCGCCGAGGTCATCTCGTCGTACCAGGACGCGCTGGAGCGCCGCTGGGAGGCCCGCCTGCGCGAGCGTTACCGCGCGCGCACCTACCCCGAGCGCCTGCCGGCGCTGACCGCCGCGCCGTGACCCGACGCCTCGGGACCGTCGCCGCGCCGTCCGTCGCGCTCGTCGTCGCGCTCGCCGCTCCGCTCCTCGGCGGCTGCGGCGAGCGCGACGCGCCGTCCGCGGGCGGCGGCGACGCGGTCGTCCGCCTCGGCGACGCCGCGCTGACGGCGTCCGAGCTGGCGCGCGCCGTCGAGGGCCTGCCGGCCGACCTCGACAGCGCGGCTGCGCGGCGCGCGGTCGTCGAGGCGTGGGTCGCCCGCGAGCTGCTCGTGCAGGAGGCGCGTCGCGCCGGACTCGACGCCGACCCCGAGATCGTCCGCCGCCTCGAAGAGAGCGCGCGCGCCGTGCTGGAGGACGCCGCGCGCGACCGCCTGCTGGCCGACGAGATCGCCGGCACCGACGACGACGTGGCGTCCTACTACGAGCGCAACCGCGAGACGCTGGCGCTGCGCGAGCCGTACGTCCGCCTCCGCCACCTGCGCGTGCCGGCGGCGCGCGCCGGGGCCGCCGAGCGAGCGCTCGCCGGCGCCATCGCCGCGCCCGATCCCGACGCCGCGTTCGCAGCGGTCGCGCGCCGCTTCGCGTCCGACCCCGACGGCGCCGTCGCCTTCGCCGAGAGCTTCGCGCCCGAGAGCCGCCTGCGCGAGATCGCGCCCGCCCTCGCCGACGGCGTGACCGACCTGCCGCCCGGCGCGACGACGGCCGTCCTGCCCGACGGCCCCGACGCCCACGTCGTGCAGATCGTGGACCGCGTGCCGGAGGGCGCCGTGCCGCCGCTCGCGGTCATCGAGGCCGAGCTCACCGAGCAGCTCCGGACGTCGCGCCGGCGCGACGCCGAGGCGCGCCTGCTGGAGCGCCTGCGCGCCGAGGCCGTCGCCCGTGGCGACCTCGTCCAGCCGTAGCCACGAAATGCCGCCCGCCGTGCGTTCACCGCGCCCGGCTCGCTCCTCTTCTCCCCTGCCCCGTCCGATGCCCGTGACCCGCTGTCTCCTGCTCCTCCTGCTCGTCGGCCTCGCGCCCGCCGCCGCGGCACAGCCCGTCGCGCCCGGCACGCGCGTGGACGGCATCGCTGCCGTCGTCGGCGAGGGCGTCGTGCTCCTGAGCGAGGTGGACGCCCTCGCGCAGCAGGCCGCCGCCTCGCAGCAACAGGCCGTCACGCCCGAGGTGTGGAGCCGCGCGCTGGACCAGCTCGTGGACCGCCGCGTGCTCGTCGAGGCCATCCGCCGCGACACCACGATCCAGGTCACCGAGGACCAGGTGTCGACGGAGGTCGACCGCCAGATGGCGGGCCTCATCGAGCAGGCCGGCGGCGAGGACGCGCTGGTGGCGGCCTACGGGCGTCCGCTGGCCGACCTGCGCGAGCAGTTCCGCGAGGACACGCGCGACGAGTTGATGCTCCAGCAGGCGCGCGGGCGGCGTTTCCGCTCGGTGGGCATCACGCCCGGGGAGGTGCGCGAGTGGTTCGAGCGGATCCCGCCCGAGCAGCGCACGATGGTGCCCGAGCTGGTGCGCGTGGCGCACGTCGCGCTCGTCGCGCGTCCGGACGACGCCGCGAAGGCGCGCGCGCGGGCGTTCGCGCAGGCGCTGCGCGACTCGGTCGTCGCCGGCCAGGCGACGCTGGAGGCCGTCGCCGACCGCCATTCGCAGGACCCCGGCAACGTCCGCACCGACGGCCGGCGCAACGGCGGCCGCTACGACACCTTCCGCCTGCGCGACCTCGAGCCGACGTTCCGCGCCGCGCTCGGCGCGCTCGCGCCGGGGCAGATGTCGCAGGTCGTCGAGACGCCGTTCGGCTTCCACGTGATGCGCCTCAACGGCTTCAACGGCGAGGCCGTCTCGTTCAACCACGTCCTGATCACGCCGCAGGCGACGTCGTCGCCCGACCAGCTGCGCGACCGTCTCGCGGTCCTGCGCGACTCGGTCGTCACGCACGGCGTGCCGTTCGAGGCCATCGCGCGGCGCCACTCGGACGACCAGCTGTCGGCCCTGCGCGGCGGCATCGTGGCGGACCCGCAGACCGGCGAGCGCGACCTCGCCGTCGAGGCGCTCGCGTCGCTCGACCCGCGCTGGGGCACGACGGTGCGCGGCCTCGACGAGGGCGAGATCAGCGAGCCGTCGGCCGTGCGACTGCTCGACGGCACCGAGGCCGTCCACTTCGTGCTGCTCCAGCGGCGGACGCCCACGCACCGCCTCTCGTTCGAGACCGACTACGCGCTGCTGAGCCAGTACGCGCTCAACGAGAAGCGCAACCGCCTCGCCGGCGAGTGGGTCGCCGAGTTGCGCCCGTCCGTCCACGTCGAGGTCCGCGCCTCGCAGTACGTCCCCCGATGAGCGCCCGCATCGACCCCGCCGACCCCGCCGCCGTCGGCGCGCTCGCGAGCACCTACCGCACCCTCCGCGCCGAGGTCGGCAAGGCCGTCGTCGGGCAGGACGACGCCGTCGAGGGCCTCGTCGTGGCGCTGCTCGCGCGCGGCCACGCGCTGCTCGTCGGCGTGCCGGGGCTCGCCAAGACGCTGCTCGTGCAGACGCTCGCGCAGGCGCTCGACCTCTCGTTCCGCCGCATCCAGTTCACGCCAGACCTCATGCCGGGCGACATCACGGGCACCGAGGTCGTCGAGGAGGACCCGGCGACGGGGCGGCGCCACTTCCGGTTCATCCCCGGCCCGCTCTTCGCGCACGTCGTGCTGGCCGACGAGATCAACCGCACGCCGCCCAAGACGCAGGCCGCGCTGCTGGAGGCGATGCAGGAGGGGCACGTGACGGCCGCCGGCGAGACGTACGACCTGCCGCACCCGTTCTTCGTGCTCGCCACGCAGAACCCCATCGAGCAGGAGGGCACGTACCCGCTGCCCGAGGCGCAGCTCGACCGCTTCATGCTCAACCTCTGGCTGGACTACCCGCCGGAGGCCGACGAGGTCGCCATCGTCCGCCGCACGACCGGCGCCGCACGGCCGGAGATCCGCCCGGTCCTCTCGGCCGACGACCTGATGGCGTTCCAGCAGCTCGTGCGCAACGCGCCGGTGGCCGACCACACGATCGAGCACGCCGTGCGCCTCGCCGCGCGCACGCGCCCCGGGCGCGACGGCACGCCGGACTTCGTGACGCAGCACCTGTCGTACGGCGCCGGCCCGCGCGCGAGCCAGTTCCTCGTCCTCGCCGCCAAGACCGTCGCGCTGCTCGACGGCCGCCTGACGCCGCTGCCCGAGGACGTGGACCGCGTCGCGATCCCGGTCCTGCGCCACCGCATCGTGACCAACTTCGCCGCCGAGGCCGAGGGCGTGACGGCCGTCGACGTGATCCGCCGGCTGGTGGGGGGATGAGGGATGGGGGATGAGGGATCAGAACGACAACCCATCCCTCATCCCCGGCGCCGACGGCGCCGTCTCCCCCATCCCCCGGCGGCGCTAGCCGACGACCTGCAGCCGCGCGAAGGCCAGCTTGAGCTTCTTCTGGCCGACGCTCTTGAAGAAGACCGTCGCCGCCGCGCGCTCGCCGGTGCCCTCGACGGCCATCACCTTGCCGGTCCCGAACGACGCGTGGTGGACGCGCACGCCGGGGACGATGGCCGCCGCGCCCTCGTCGTAGACCACGCTCCGCTCGGTCGGCGACGCGCCGCGCGACGGCTTGAGGGTCTCGGGACGCAGGCTGCGCTTCCAGTAGTCCGGCGCGAGGTCGTCGTAGCGGCTGCGGCTCTCGCCGAACGGCAGGCCGTCGTCGGCGCCCATCTCGAAGCGCCCGCGCCGCGTCTCGAAGCGCGCGCCGGACTCCATGCGGACCAGCCCGTCGGCGCCGTCGAGCTCGTCGAGGAAGCGGCTACGGACAGCGCCCTGGCTGTCGCCGTAGCGGTAGCGGCTCCGCGCGTAGCTCAGGAAGAGCGCCTCCTCGGCGCGCGTCACGCCGACGTAGAACAGGCGCCGCTCCTCCTCCAGCTCGTGCGGGTCCTGCGCCGCCGCGGCCAGCGGGAAGAGCCCTTCCTCCAGCCCCGAGACGAACACCACCTTGAACTCCAGCCCCTTGCTCGCGTGGAGCGTCATCAGCGTGACGCGGTTGTCGTCGTCGGCGAGGCGGTCCACGTCGGCCACCAGCGAGACCTCCTGGAGGAACTCCGAGAGCGTGCGCGGCACGTCGGGCGTGCCGCCGGCGGCGAACTCGGCGACGGCGTTGAGCAGCTCGTGGACGTTCTCCAGCCGCCCGAGGCTCTCGGGCGTGTTCTCGTCGCGGAGCGCCTGCATGAGGCCCGTCGCGGCGATGTACTCGCGCGCGAGGTCGTCGGCCGGCGTGCCGTCGGCGCGCGTCGCGTGGCGCGAGACGAGGAACGCGAAGTCGGTGACGGCCTTGGCGGCGCGTCCCGACAGGCCGGCGGCGTCGGGGCTCTGGACGGCCTGCCAGAAGCTCACGCCGCGGTCGGCGGCGTAGGCGCGGAGCTGGTCCACGGTCTTGTCGCCGATGCCGCGCGCCGGCACGTTGAGCACGCGCAGCAGGCTCGCGTCGTCGGCCGGGTTGACGGCGAGCCGCAGGTAGGCCAGCGCGTCCTTGATCTCCTTGCGCTGGTAGAAGCTCACGCCGCCGACGAGGCGGTACGGGATGCCCCCGCGCCGGAGCGATTCTTCCAGTGAACGGCTCTGTGCGTTGGTGCGGTAGAGCACCGCGACGTCGGACCACGCGATGCCGACGCGGCTGCGGATGTCGCGGATGGTCCGCTCGATCTTCTGCGCCTCGTCGCGCTCGCTGAGCGCCTCCATCACGGTCACCGGCTCGCCCTCGGCGTTGTCGGTCCAGAGCTCCTTGTCGAGCTGGCGCTTGTTGCCCTTGATGATGTGGTCGGCGAGCCGGACGATGACCTGCGTGCTCCGGTAGTTCTGCTCCAGGCGTACCGTGCGCGCCTCGGGGTAGTCCTTCTGGAACGAGAGGATGTTCTGGATGTCGGCCCCGCGGAAGGCGTAGATGCTCTGCGCGTCGTCGCCGACGACGCACAGGTTGCGGTGCGTCGCCGCGAGCAGCTTCGCGAGCAGGTACTGGGCGCGGTTGGTGTCCTGGTACTCGTCGATGTGGAGGTAGCGCCAGCGCCGCTGGTAGTCGGCCAGCACATCAGGTTTGCTCTCGAAGAGGCGGATCGGCCAGCCGAGCAGGTCGTCGAAGTCCATCGCGTTGGCCGCGCGGAGGGCGTCGTTGTACGGCCCGTAGAGCTTGGCGACGGCCTGCTCGAAGGGGTCCGACGCGAGGCGCGCGTACTCGTCGGGCGAGACCATCTGGTTCTTGGCGCCCGAGATGCGGGTGCGCACGGCGCGCGGCGTGACCTTCTTGGCGTCGACCCCGTAGCGGAGCATCAGCTCGCGCAGCAGGCGCTCGGTGTCGTCGGTGTCGTAGATCGAGAAGTCGCGCGAGAAGCCGATGTGCTCGGCCTCGCGGCGGAGCACGCGCGCGAAGACGCTGTGGAAGGTGCCCATCCACATGCCGCGCGCGTCGTCGCCGACGAGCTGCTCGACGCGGGTGCGCATCTCGCGGGCGGCCTTGTTGGTGAACGTCAGCGCGAGGACCTGGCTCGGCCACGCCTTGCGGGCCGCGATCAGGTAGGCGATGCGGTGGGTGAGCGTGCGCGTCTTGCCGGAGCCGGGGCCGGCGACGATCATCACCGGCCCCTCGGTGGTGCGCGCGGCCTCGGCCTGCGCCTCGTTGAGGCCGCCGAGCAGCGCCTCGGCGTCGAGCGCGTGGCGCGCGGCGGGCGCGCCACCGGCGGGGTCGTCGCGCTCGGGCGGGCCGAAGCGGTCGTCGGGGGGAAGCGTGTAGGTCGTCATCGGGAACGGTCGGTCGCAGAGGCCGCAACCTAGCGCCGCGTTCCCCTCGCCAAACCGAAATCGCACCCGTTACCGCACCACGACGATGCGACTGGTCAACACCTGACCATCGGCGACGGCGCGCGCCACGTAGACACCCGGCGACCAGGTACGAGTCTCCAGCGTGAGTTCCCCGCCGACCATCACGCCGGTAGCGACCCGGCGGCCGGTGAGGCTGTAGACCGCCACCTCGGCGCGTGCAGGGCCCGCCAGCCGGAGCGAGACGGTGCCGGTGGTCGGCGTCGGCGTCGCAATCAGGGCGAACCCGGACGGAGGGACGGGGGGCGTGTCGCCCGCAACAGGGTTCGCGCCGTAGACCTCACCATTCACGATAGCATGCACGAGGAGGTAACGCGTCTTGCTGCAGTAGGGAGCGCCCCACCCTGACGTATGCCATGAATAAGCCGAATACAGCCCGACAGGATCTCCGTATCGATAATCCTTTCCGCCGCCCGAGCCGCCGGGTCCAGTGCCCACAACTACGTGTCTGGCCGTCCTGCTCATCACGTAGGGAATTCCGCCAATATCGATCGTGCTGGGCGCCTCGGTGACGACAGGCTCGGCTCCAACGCCCAGCGGCACACAAAGAGATGTGCCTGAGATCACGCGAGCAGGGATATCGAAATCAACTGGTACGATCATCCGCCCCCTCTCCATGATGTTCCCATCCGGAGCGAATTGCGTACAGCCGACCACCCGCGCCTCAGCGCCGTCCATGGTCGTATCGGCTCTCACCTCGAGGTGGAGATAATCGCTCAAAGCGGGCAAGACGCAATCCTGCGTCCCAGACCGAGAATCCCGCTGAGCCACAAACGTCCACTCGTTCCCGACCTGCAAGGGCCGAAATGGTGAGCCTTGAGCATTTGCGGCCGATGAAATCGCCAGGACGATGAGGAGGACAGCGGATCGCATGACGGTTGGAGGAATATGTGGAATAGGAGGCATGCGCTCAATGCGAGGCATCATCGCGGCGCTCAACATCTATGGCACAGGGCATAGGCTACCGAAGCACTACGAAGCGGGAAGCCACAGCCGGTCCATTCGTCGTCGCCCGCGCGACGTAGACCCCAGGCGCCCAGTCTCGCGTCTCGATCGTCAGCGCGCCACCGACCATCGCACCGGAGAACACACGCCGGCCGTCCACGCCGAAGACATCGACGGCTGCCTCGGTGTCCCCGATAAGACGCAGCGTGACCGTGCCGGAGGTCGGGACCGGTCCAGCAGTCAGGAGGAGCCGTGAGTCAGGACGGGGGGCGTCTTCTCCTGCAACGGGATTGACCCCGTACGACTGCCCGTTGACGACGGCGTAGGAAAGCGTCCAAGCCCGGCTGGACCACCCCCCGCCCCCCGGATAGTTCACGTACGCCCAGCGAACCATGCCGATCGGGTCGGCATGGTCGAATTGATACTCTCCGAACCCATGGGAGCCGCCGGGTCCGACCGGATACGCCCCTCCGGCGGTCCCGTTCATCAGGTAGGAGACCCCGCCAATGTCGAGCGGGTTCGTGATCCGTGTTGTCGGATACGGCGCCGGGCCGCTGTAGATGTTCTCGCACGCGCTGCCCGTGACCGTCAGGCTGGCACCGGGCGTCGGGTAGACGGCAATCCGGCCGGTGTCCGTCGGTTGCCCGCTCGTCGTCGAGAGGGCTTCGCACTCCAGCACGCGGTAGGCGAGCCCCTGAATCAGCGTATCCCCAACTGAGGTGACGCGAACAAACGCGCGGAATTGGGGCGCCGGATTGCTCGAACTGGCCGTCTCGGAGCGAAAGATCCAGGTGTTCCCCGTCTCCAGCGGACGAAAGGGCGTCGCCTGGGCCACGACATCTGCAACCCCGACGAGAACAAAACCGACCAGACGACTGAGCGTTCGGCGAGGAGACATCAGATGGAGTGAAGGCGCAACGAAGAGTACGACGTGCGGCTGTCTCCACCAACCTCCGCCTTGCTGTTTTCTCGCAGCGTAAGCCCCTCGTGCCCACGCCGTCATCGGGTACAGCTCCCGAGATTCGCTCGCGGATGAATACCCGGTGCACCACACCTCGCGGGCGCTTCCATCCGAAATCTACAGGCGCAACCTAGCGCCGCCGGCGCGCGTCCCGACGGACCTCGCCCCGCCCTCCGATGCCCACCGTCCTGCTCCTCGGCGCCACCGGACTCGTCGGCCGCCACGCGCTCCGCGCCTTCCTCGACGCGACCGACGCGCAGGGCGCGCCGCGCTGGGACCGCATCGTCACGCTCACGCGGCGTCCGCTCCCCGCCGGTGACCCGCGCCACGAGAACCACGTCGTGGACTTCGACCGGCTGGAGGAGCACGCCGACCTCTTCGCGTGCGACACGCTCGTGTGCGCCCTCGGCACGACGATCCGCCAGGCCGGCTCGCAGGAGGCCTTCCGGCGCGTGGACCTCGACATTCCGTACGAGGCCGCCCAGCGCGCCGTCGGCGGCGGCGCGACCCAGATGCTGCTCGTCTCCAGCGCCGGCGCCAGCGAGCAGAGCGTGTTCTTCTACAGCCGCGTCAAGGGCGAGGTCGAGCGGCGCGTGATGGAGGTCGGCTTCGAGACGGTCCAGATCCTGCGTCCGTCACTCCTCTCCGGCGAGCGCGACGAGGTGCGCGTCGGCGAGCGCGTCGCCGAGGGCGTGCTGCGGCTCGCGCGTCCGCTGCTGCGCGGGCCGCTGGCCGCGCTCCGCCCGACGCCGGCGGCCGACGTCGGGCGCGCGCTCGCGGTGCTCGCGGCGCGGCGTCCGCGCGGCATCCACGTCCACGAGGCCGCCGCGATCCGCGCGTGGGCGCGGGGAGGAGCGTGAGAGTGGAGGCGTGGACGAGTGGAGGCGTGTGGGAGTGGAGTTCGCTGCATGTCCTACACGCCTCCACTCCTTCTCTCCTACTCGCCTCCTTTCCTACTCTCCGTCCCTCGGCAGCGGGCCGCCGAAGGCGGCGGAGACCTGCCCGACGTCCTTGAGGTCGGCCGCGCCGCCGCGGTCGGCGTCCTCGATCACGCCGTCGGCCGAGACCTCGCGCTCGACGGTGACCTGGTAGCGGACCACGTCGTCGCGCTCGATGGCCGGGCTGGAGGTGTCGCCGGAGATCAGGATGGCGTCCACGACGCGCCAGCCCTCGCCGACGTGCCTGCCGATCTCGTCGAGCGGCGAGTCGGCGTCGGTGTCGGTGGCGACGGAGACGAGAAGCGTCTGGCGCTCGGTGGTGGGCTCGGCGTAGGGCGGCGTGTCGCTGCCGGCGTCGGTGGCGGAGTCCTCGGGGCGGGCGTCTTCGGTCATCGGTTCAGGGATCGGTTGGGGTCTCCGTGAACGTCGACGGCCGGTGACGGGTTCGGGAGCAGGCCTCGCCACGCCGCCCAGAAGATGGCCGCCGCGTGGATGCCGTGCGGGATCTCGCCGCCGGCGACGCGCGACGGGAGCGAGGCCGCGTCCACGAGACGGACCGTCAGGTCCTCGCCGGCGTCGAGCGTCGGCTCGCCCTCGCGAGTCACGCCGAGGGCGACGAAGACGTGGGCATGCGTGTCGTGGCGTCCGGGCTCGACGGCGAGGCGCCCGAGCGCCGTCCACGTCCCGCCGCCGTAGCCGGTCTCTTCGCGCAGCTCGCGCCGGGCGGCGGCCTCCGGGTCCTCGCCAGCGTCGATCATGCCGGCCGGGAGCTCCGGCGCCGTCCGGTCCACGCCGTAGCGGTACTGCTCCACGAGCACCGCTTCGCCGGCGGCGGTGACGGCGAGGACGCATGCCCAGTCGGGATAGTGGGCAACGTGGTACTCGTCCAGCACGACGCCCGACGGGAGTTGCACGCGGTCCTCGTGGAGCGTCATCCACCAGCGGTGGACGAGCGTGCGGCGCTCGAGGCGGGTCCAGCGGCGGGAGGGCATCGTGAGCGAGGTGAGCAGCGTGGGTCGGTGAGCCGGGTGAGCAAGAGGCACACCGACGCAAGCTCGCACCCGCTCACCATGCCCACCCGCTCACCATGCCCTCCCGCTCACCGTGCTTCCACGCCCCCATGCATCTCCCGTCCCGGCTATCTTCTGCGATTCGCCCATCGCCCACGCCCTTGTCCGAGCTCACCGGTACGCCCGGCGCCCCGCCGGCCCGCTTGCACCCGACCGTCTTCGACAAGGCCGCGCGCTTCTTCGACCCCGACGGCGACTACGCGAAGGTGCACGAGGCCGACCTCTACCCCTTCTTCCGCCCGATCACCGTCAGCGAGGGCACGACGGCGGTGATCGACGGGCGCGAGGTCATCATGGCGGGCTCGAACAACTACCTCGGGCTCACCAGCGACCCGCGCGTGCAGGAGGCTGCTCAGGCCGCCATCCGCAAGTACGGCACCGGCTGCACCGGCAGCCGCTTCCTCAACGGGACGCTCGACCTGCACCTCGAGCTGGAGGAGCGCCTCGCGCGGTTCATGCGCAAGGAGGCCTGCGTGCTCTTCTCGACCGGCTTCATGACCAACCAGGGCGTGCTCCAGTCGGTGGCCGGCAAGGGCGACGTCATCTTCTCCGACAAGGACAACCACGCCTGCATCAATGCCGGGACGCAGGTCTCGGCCGCCGAGACGCTCCGCTACCGCCACAACGACCTCGCGCACCTGCGCACGTTCCTGGAGCGGACCGCCGCCGAGCGCCCCGACGCCGGCAAGCTGATCGTCACCGACGGCGTCTTCTCGATGAGCGGCACGCTCGCGCGCGTGCCCGAGCTGGTGGCCCTCGCCGAGGAGTTCGGCGCAGCGCTCGTGCTGGACGACGCCCACGCCGTCGGCGTCATCGGTGACGGCGGGCGCGGCTCGGCGAGCGTCTTCGGCCTCGAAGACCGCGCCCACCTCACCACCGGCACCTTCTCGAAGAGCTTCGCCAGCCTCGGCGGCTTCGTCGTCGGCGACACGACGGTCATCGAGTACATCCGCCACTCGGCGCGGACCCACATCTTCTCGGCCTCGATGCCGCCGGCCAACGTCGCGACGGTCCTCGCCTGCCTCGACATTCTGGAGGCCGAGCCCGAGCGAATCGACCGCCTCGCCGAGATCTCGACCTACATGCGCGAGGGCTTCCGCGCGCTCGGCTTCAACGTCTGGACCAGCCAGAGCCCGATCATTCCGGTCGTCATCGGCGAGATGTACACCAGCCTGCGGTTCTGGAAGGCGCTGCTCGCCGAGGGCATCTTCGCCAACGCCGTCGTGCCGCCGGCCGTCCCGCCCGGCCAGTCGCTCATGCGGACGAGCTACATGGCCTCGCACACCAACGAGCAGTTGGACCGCGTGCTCGAGGCCTTCCGCACCGTCGGCCTCCGCCTCGGCGTGATCGACGCCAACGGGACGGCCGGCCCGGCGATGACCTCCCATGCCTGAGGCCCCGGCGCCCGAGCACGCGGCGCCCGAGCGGCGACGCGCGACGAGCGGCGCGCCGTGGGAGGACGCCGTCGGCTACAGCCGCGCCGTCCGCGTCGGGCCGCACGTCGCCGTCACCGGCACCGTCGCGGCCGGGCCCGACGGCGCCGCGCTCTGCCCCGGCGACGCGTACGGACAGACGCGCGAGGCGCTCGCCATCGTCGGGCGCGCGCTCGCCGACGTCGGCGCCTCGCTGGACGACGTCGTCCGCACGCGCCTCTTCGTGACCGACATCGCGCAGTGGGAGGCCGTCGGCCGCGCCCACCGCGAGGTCTTCGACGCCATCCGCCCGGCCACGACGATGGTCGAGGTCGCGCGCCTCATCGGGCCGGACTTCCTCGTGGAGGTCGAAGCCGACGCCATCGTCTCCTGATGCCCACCGCCCCGCTCTCCGCCCTCCTCTCGGTCGCCCTGCCGCCGGACACGGGCGGCGCCGGGCCGGTGACCGTCCGCCCCGCCGACGGGCGCGACCTCAAGCGCTTCATCCAGTTCCCGTTCGACCTCTTCGGGCGCCACGCCTTCTGGGTGCCGCCGCTGCGGATGGACGTCGCCGGCAAGTTCAACCGCAAGAAGAACCCGTTCTTCGAGCACGGTGACATGCAGCCGTTCCTCGCCGAGCGCGGCGGGCGCGTCGTCGGGCGCATCGCCGCGATCCGCAACGGGCAGCACCTCGCCAAGTTCGACGACGGCGCCGGCTTCTTCGGCTTCCTCGACGCCGTCGACGACCCGGCGGTCTGGGCCGCCCTCTTCGGCGCCGCCGAGGGCTGGCTCCGCGAGCGCGGCCTGACGACGGCGCGCGGCCCGGCCGACCCGACGCTCAACGACACCGCCGGCCTGCTCGTGGACGGCTTCCGGCGCCCGCCGTCGGTCCTGATGCCCTACCAGCCGGCCTACTACGCCGAGCGCCTCGCCGGCCTCGGCTACGAGCGCGCGATGACGATGTGGGCCTACTTCGTCCACGCCGCCTACCTGGAGGACGACCGGCTGCGGCGCGGCGCCGAGCTGGTCCGCCGCCGGACGCCCGGCCTGACGATCCGCCCGCTCGACCGGTCCCGCTTCCACGAGGACGTGGCGGCGGCGCTGCGCATCTACAACGCCGCGTGGGCCGGCAACTGGGGCAACGTCGGCTACACGCAGGCCGAGGCGCTCCACCTCGCGTCCGAGCTCAAGCCGGTGCTGGAGGACGACTACTTCCTGTTCGTCGAGCGTGACGGCGAGCCGGTGGCCTTCTCGGTCTCGCTGCCCGATCTCAACCAGGTGCTCCGGCTGGTGCCCGACGGACGCCTCTTCCCCACCGGCCTCCCGAAGCTGCTGACCTACGCGAAGTCCGGCCTCGTCAACGAGCTGCGCATGGCACTGATGGGCGTGCTCCCCGAGCACCGCCACCTCGGCCTCGACGCGCTGCTGATCCTGGAGACGATCGACACCGGCCTCGCGCGCGGGATGGTCGGCTGCGAACTCTCGTGGGTCCTCGACGTCAACACGCCGCTGCGGAACTCCCTCGAGAAGCTCGGCGCGGTGAAGGACAAGGAGTACGTGCTGATGGAACGCAATCTGGGGGATGGGGGATGAAGGATGGAGTGCGCTCCGATGACTCGCAGCTCGCACCCACTCCCCTTCCCGTTCCCCCGTCCCTCATCCCCCATCCCCCGGTGGAGCCTCTCGCCCACGTTCCCGCCGAGCTGCTGACCGCCACGTGCACCGCCGCCGGCGAGGTGCTGGACGCCAGCGACGCGTGGATCGACCTCTTCGGCGACGACGGCCTCTGGGACCGCCTCCCGGCCGAGGACGCGCGCTTCGCGCAGGACTACGTCGTCGAGGCGGCGCGCGGGTCGCTCGTCACGCACCAGGTGTTTCTCGTTCCGCAGCCGCTGGCCGACCTGCCGGTGCCCGTGCTGCTGCACTTCCTGCCGGTCCGCGTGCCCAGCGCCGACGGCGGGCGCCTGCCCGTCGTCATCGCCGGCGAGGCGCTGCGCGAGCCGGCGTCGTGGGCCGCCGAGCAGACCCGCCGCCGGCGCCTCGAGCTCCTCGGACGCATGACGATGGGCGTCGCGCACGACTTCAACAACCTGCTGACGACCGTCCTCGGCCACGCCGAGCTGCTGCGGGCCGACCTCGCGGCGCTCGGCGCCGGCGACGAGGCCACGGGCCATCTGCGCGCGCTCGACCACGCGGCGACCGACGGCGCAGCGCTCGTCCGCAAGATCCAGCAGTACATCCGCCACGAAGCCGCCGACCGCAACGAGCCGATCGAGCTGCACGCGCTCGCCGAGGAGGTGCTCATGCTCACGCGCCCCTACTGGCACAACGAACCTCGCCGGCGCGGCATCGCGATCACCGTCGAGCGCGACCTCGCGGCGGTGCCGCCGTTGCTCGGGACGCCCGCCGAGATCCGCGAGGTGGTCGTCAACCTCGTGCTCAACGCCGTGCAGGCGATGCCCACCGGCGGGACGCTCACGCTGCGCACGTCGGCGCCCGACACGCGGAGCGTCTGCGTCGAGGTGGCCGACACGGGCGTCGGGATGGACCGGCGCGTGCTGCGGCGCATCTTCGAGCCGCTCTACTCCACCAAGGGCAGCAGCGGCACCGGCATGGGCCTGACGGTCAGCCAGGGCATCGTGCAGGAGCACGGCGGGCGCATCGAGATCGAGAGCGCGCCGGGGCGCGGCAGCCGCTTCCGCCTCGTCTTCCCGCTCGCGCCCGAGGCGCCCGCGCCCGAGGCGTCGCCGGCCGCCGCGCGTGCCGCCGCGACGCCCGCCCCCGGCGCGCGCGTGCTGGTGGTGGACGACGAGCCGATGGTCCGGACGGTCACCGCCAAGCTGCTGCGGATGCGCGGCCACGAGGTCACCGAGGCTGACGGCGGACCCGCCGCGCTCGCCCTCCTCGACGACGGCGCGACGCTGGCTGGCGCCGACCTTCGGTTCGACATCGTCGTGACCGACCTCTCGATGCCCGGCATGAGCGGGCGCGAGGTGGCGACGGCCGTCCGCGCGCGCTTCCCGACGCTGCCGGTGGTCCTGCTCACCGGCGACACGGACGCCGACACCGAGGGGCACGACGTGGACGCCGTCGTCAAGAAGCCCTACCCCCTCGACTTGCTCGACGACACGGTCCGGCGTCTCGCCGGCGGCGAGCGCGACTGAGCCGGCCGGTTACGCCGGCGACTCCGAGCGCGCCGGCTGCTCGCGCTGCTCCCACTCGAGTTGTTCGTGGAGCCGGTCTGCGTGCTCGCGGAAGAACGCGACTCGCTCATCCCACGTCCGTCCCTCCAGTTGGTCGTGCTGCCGGTCGCGGATGCCGCGCACCAGCGCGACGGCGTCAAGGTTCGTTTCCATGGCTCGTCACCTCACGAGGCGAATAGATGTGGACCGGCCGGTAGCCCTGTTCGAGGTTGGCGGCGTTGAACAGGCGGATCTTGTCGAAGTGTACGATGTGCCGGAAGTTCCAGCTGACGAGCAGGTCCACGCCCGCCACGGTCGCCAGCGCGATGTGGAGCCCGTCGTTGGAGAACTTCGGCGGGAGGATCTGCCGTGCGGCATACGCTGACGCGAGGCTGCGCACCTCATCGCTCAGAGTGAGCACTTCGGCGCCCGACGCGAGGAGATCGGCATACCGGTGCCGCACCTCGACGGGCGCGGGCGCGACTTCCGCCGCCACGACGACGGAGACCACAGGGACGAGCCGGCCGAGCCGGAAGTCCTCGAACAGCCCGTTCGACCACGGCGCGAACTCGCGGTCGAAGCAGCCGCCGATGACGGACGTGTCGGTGTAGACGCGCTGGACCTTCATCCGGCCAAGCTACGCCGCCGGGGATCCTGCTCACCGGCGACACGGACGCCGACATCGAGGGGCACGACGTAGACGCCGTCGTCAAGAAGCCCTACCCGCTCGACCTGCTGGACGACACCGTCCGGCGTCTCGCCGGCGACGAGCGCGACTGAGTCCGATCACCGGCCTCAGCGCCATCTGACGACGGTCGCCGCGCCCGGCACCGCGCTCCGGACGGCGGCGTTGACCTCGGTCATCAGAGAGGCCACGTCCACGAACGAGTTGCTGACGGCGCGGATCACGACGACGGCCAGATCGAGGGCGGCGAGGTGTTGCTGGTGCGGCAGGTTGCGGTCCATCGTCACGAACACGTCGAACGCCTCGGCGGCGACGCGGAGGAGGGCGCCGTTCTTCAGACCCGTCCACTCCTGCTCCCGAACCGTCCGCACCTCCAGACCGGCGTCGAACAGCGGGACGAGTTGGCGGTCTACGTTTTCGTCGAGCAGAACCCGACGGGGAACGGCCTCAGACATGCGCCTCGGCTTCGCCCAGCGTCAGTTCGAGGTACGCCTCGGCCTGCGACCGGCTCACGCTCGGGAAGCCGTCGAGGAAACGGTCGAGCGTCTCGCCCGACTTCAAGTAGTCGATCAGCGTCTGGACCGGGACGCGCGTTCCCCGGAACACCAGCGCACCGCTGACGATGTCGGGGTCGCGGGAGACGACGTGGTCGAGGCTCATGGCGATCGTGGAGGGTGCTGATTCTGGAACGTGTTCGGCCGGAGGACGATCCCCTCGCTGCCGGTGGTCCTGCTCTCCCGTGACGCAGAGGCTACCACCACGGCGGCAGCGCCAGCCCGATCGCGTACAGCACGGTCCACCCGATGGCGACCGACGCCGCCCCGATCAACGGCCACCTTCCGCACCGGTAGCCGAGTTGGATGCCCATCCACGGCACAGTTGTGAGCAGGATCACGACACTGACCATCAGAGTTGGGCCGTACGGCGCGAATGGGTCGAGGACCATCGCCACGTCTCTGTTCGCTGCCCTCATGTTCACTTTTGTCATCAGGAGAGCGTGAACCATCCACAACCTGGCAACCAGAATCAGCGCCAGCGAGACCCACATCGCTCCAGTCGTCGCGCTGAGGACCGCCCTTCGGTGAGCACGCCTGTGACGCATCCAGAGATGGCGGGAACGGATGAACCACATTCCCAGCGTCACCGCTTGACCGAGCGCGGAGGCGATGCCAGCCCACAGCGGCTCCGCTCACCACGGAGCCGGCGGTCCCGTCGACGCTGGGGTGGCAAGCGAAGCGACCGTGAGGTGGGTCAGACGGGCCACGGTGATACCTGCGCCATGGAGGCAGACCGCAACGCCGATCCCGCCGACGAGGCCCAGAATGAACGGTCGCGTGCCGAGCACTGAAACCGAGAGAACTGGCTTGAGCGGGGCAGGCATAAGAGACGGCAGCGACGCCGCGAAGTGCAGGCGAGTCGTTTCCTCCACGCAATGAGCGGCGGCGGGACGCACCCGGCTACACCTCCGCCCATCCCTCCTGCCCCGCCGCCCAGCCCGCCCGCGCCATGCGCGGCGTCGTGAACGCCCAGCCGGGCGTGCCGTCGGCGGCCAGCACGATGAGCCCGCCGGTGGCCGGCGACGCGCCGGGCCAGCGGACCGTCTCGCGCATCCGCGCCAGCTCCTGCGCGGCGGCGTCGGCCGGGCGCGCGCCGGCGTCCACGAGAGCGACCGCGCGGGCGCAGACCTGGACCGTCGCCAGCGCCTCGCCCCAGCCGGTGGCGCTCGCCGCCGCCGCGCCGTCGGCGTAGAAGCCCGATCCGACGAGCGGCGCGTCGCCCACGCGCCCCGGCGGCGCGAGCGGCGCCCCGCCGGTGGAGGTCGCCGCGGCGAGGCGCCCGTCGGCGTCCAGCGCCACGCAGCCGACCGTCCCGCGCGGACCGGCGTCGCCCGCGAACGCGTCGCTCGTGTGGAAGGCCGCCTCGGCGCGGAGCGCCTCGTAGCGAGCCGTCTCGCGCGGGTGGACGAGCCGCGCGGGGTCCACCGCCGGAAACCCGGCCTCGGCGGCGAAGCGCTCGGCGCCGTCGGCGACCAGCAGGCGGGCCTGCCCGTCGGCCTCCAGCAGGCGGCGGGCGACGCGCATCGGCTCGGGCAGCGTGCGCACGCCGGCGACGGCGCCCCAGCGGAGCGTCGCGCCGCACATGATCCCGGCGTCGAGCTGCGCCGCGCCGTCGCGGTCGAGGACGGCGCCGCGCCCGGCGTCGAATGCGCCGTGGCGTTCCATCGCGGCCACGACTTCTTCCACGACGTCGAGCGCCGGGCGTCCGCGCTCCAGCAGCGAGCGTCCGCGCACGAGCGCGGTGCGGAGGCCGTCGAGGTGGTCGTCGAGGTCGGCGTCGGGGATGTCCCACGCGCCGCCGTGGATGACGAGCGCCGGCGCGCCCGCCGGCGGCGTGCGCTGCACGAGGCGCGTCGCGGGCTCAGACGAAGTAGCCAAACGCGTTCTCGAAGTGCTCGATCGTCGCGCGGTCGCGCGCGTCGAGCGTGACGGCGACGACGTCGAAGCGGACCGGCGACGGCATCATGCGGCGCTCCAGCAGCCACGCCTCGGCGACGCGCTTGATGGCCGCCTGCTTGGCCGGCGTGACAGCCGCCTCGGGCGGTCCGAAGCCGGCACCGCGCCGCGTCTTGACCTCCACGAAGACGAGGTCGCCGCCGTCGTCGGCGGGCGTGGGCTGGAAGCAGACGAGGTCCACCTCCTCGCGCTGGAAGCGGTAGTTGGCGTCGAGCACGCGGTAGCCGCGCGCCTCCAGGAACTCGGCGGCGAGGCGCTCGCCGAGGCGTCCGGTCTCCGCGGTACTCACGGCCGGGCGCCCGGCCCGGCGCGTCGAGCGGCGCGGAGGCGCGCCGCGTAGCGCACGACGCGCTGCACCTTGTCCGCGTGGCGCCCCGTCAGCAGCGGCAGCAGCGCCGTCGCGAAGCCGTCGAACACGTCGAGGAAGGCCGCCAGCTCGGCGAGGCGGTCGTGCAGGACGCGCCCCTCGGGGGTGGACGTGTCCGGCGTGCGCGCCGTCAGCGCGGCGAGCGCCTCGCGGACCGGCGCGATCTCGCGCCGCCGGCGCTCCTCGATGATCGTCGCCGTGATGGTCCAGACGTCGGGCTCGGCGACGTAGAAGTCCTTGCGCGAGCCGTCGCGCGCCGTCTTGCGGACGAGGTTCCAGTCCAGCAGCGCGCGGAGGTTGGTGTTGGCGTTGCCGCGCGAGATGGCGAGGCGCTCCATGATGGTGTCCGTGTCCAGCGGCTCGGCCGAGGCGTAGAGCAGCGCGTGGATCTGCGCCATCGTGCGGTTGATGCCCCACGACGTCGCCATGTCGCCCCAGAGGTCCACGAACGCGACGAGCGCGTCAGCCGGCGCCGCCGCCGGTGCGTCGCCGGGCGTGTCGGGAGGAGCGGGCGGGCGGGGACGGTCCATCGGCGCGAAGATAGAGCCGCATGCCAGAGTAGATTCCGGCGATGCTGGTCACCCTCACCACCGACTTCGGGACGTCCGACGGCTACGTCGGCGCGATGAAGGGCGCGATCCTCTCGGTCGCGCCCGACGTGCGCCTCGTGGACATCAGCCACGACGTGCCGGCGCAGGACGTGACGGCGGCGGCGTTCGTCCTCCGCCAGGCCATCCCCTACTTCCCGGCCGGGACGCTCCACCTCGCCGTCGTGGACCCCGGCGTGGGCACCGCGCGTCGCGCCATCGCGGCGCGCTTCGCGCTCGGCGGCGGCGGCCACACGTTCGTCGGGCCCGACAACGGCCTGCTGCCGCTCGTCCTCGACGGCGGCGAGCCCGAGGTCGCCGTCGTGCTCGACCGGCCCGACACGTGGCGGACGCCCGCGCCCAGCGGCACCTTCCACGGGCGCGACGTGTTCGGTCCCGTCGCCGCGCGCCTCGCCACCGGCACGGCGCTCGGCGCCGTCGGCTCGCCGGCCGGCGAGCTCGCGCGCCTCCACTGGCCGCTGCCGCACACCGACCGCGACGGCATCCGCGGCATGATCCTCGCCGTGGACCACTACGGCAACTGCATCACCAACGTCACGCGCGAGACCGTGGACCGCTGGAGCGACGGCCGGCCGGCGACGTGCTACGCCGGCAGCCAGATCCTGCGCGGCCTCGCGCCGACGTACGGCGCCGTCGCGCGCGGCGAGGCGCTCGCCCTCTTCGGGAGCGACGACCGGCTGGAGATCGCCGTCCACGGCGGACACGCGGCGTCGCTGCTCTCGCTCCACCGGGGCGACCCGGTCACCCTCGTCTTCGACGGCGCCTACCGCGCCGAGCCGCATGCCGACTGACAGCCCGCCCCGCGCGAGCGGGGACGCCGCGCGCCCCGAGGAGTCCGACGAGGCGGTCTCGGCCGCCGACCGGGTCCAGACGCCCCGCCTGCCGCCGCTCACGCCGGCGGCCACGCGCGGCGCGTACTGGCGCACCGTCGCGCGCGTCGTCGCCGTGCTGGTCGTCGTCGCCGGCGCGGTCTGGTGGATCCAGCGCGACCCCGCCGCCGACACCGACCTGCTCGGCCGCCTCGACGAGCTGTCGGCCGAGTTCCAGCCGGCCCTCCTGACGGCGAGCGCCGACCAGGCGGCCGACTACGTCGAGCGCACGTCGGGCTTTCTCGTCGCCCCGCCCGAGCTGCCTGGCCTCGACCTCGTCGGTGTCGGCTACGCCGACCTCTCGCCGCAGTCGTCGGTCCCGGCCTTCCGCTACGAGAGCGCCGACGGCGCCGAGGCCGTCGTCTACGTCTACGACTACGTCTTCCTCGACGAGATCCGCGGCAGCCTGACGCTCGGCGAGGCCGTCTACGCGAGCCTCGCCAACGACCCGGCCGTGGACACGCGCCGCGCCGACGACGCCTTCTTCGTGACCTGGCGCGAGCGGGCGGTCGTCTACACGGCCGTCACGACCGACGAGCCGGCGTTCGAGCGGCTCGCCGCCGCGATCCCCCGATGACGGTCGCCGCGACGCCGCCGCCCGGCTCGTTCGCCGCGCGCCTCGCCGACGCCGGGTCCGCCGCCGGGAGCGTCCTCTGCGTCGGGCTCGACCCCGACCCGGCGCAGCTTCCCGACGGCGTCGGCGTGGACGACTTCTGCCGCGCGATCGTCGGCGCGACGGCGGACGTCGCGGCGGCCTTCAAGCCCAACCTCGCCTTCTTCGAGGCGCTCGGCGCCGACGGCTACGCGGCGCTCGCCGCCACGGCGCGCGCCGTGCGCGACACCGGACGCCTCCTCGTGCTCGACGGCAAGCGCGGCGACATCGGCTCGACCGGCGACCGCTACGCGACGGCCCTCTACGACGCGCTCGGCGGCGACGCCGCGACGGTCGCGCCCTACATGGGCCCCGACTCCATCGCGCCGTTCCTGCGCCACGCCGGACGCTGCGCGTTCGTCCTCGTCGCCACGTCCAACTCCGGCGGCACGGCCGTGCAGGACCTCCCCGCGCCCGGCGGGACCGTCGCCGACGCCGTCGCGGCGATGGCCGTCGAGACCGCCGCCGGCCTTCCCGGCGAGGTCGGCTTCGTCGTCGGCGCGACGCGACCGGCGCGCCTCGCGGCGATCCGCGCGGCGCACCCGACGGTCCCGCTGCTGGTCCCCGGCGTCGGCGCCCAGGGCGGGTCGGCCGACGAGGTGATGCAGGCCAACGCGCGCGGACCGATCCTCGTCAACGCGAGCCGGAGCATCCTCTACGCCTCGCGCGGGGCCGACTTCGCCGCCGCCGCGACTGACGCCGCGCGGGACCTCGCCGCCACGCTGCGCACGTGAGCCGACGACGCGTAAGTCCGGCCGTCGTCGGATCGTCCGCATCCATCTCCGCCTCCGACCGAGCGATGCGCCGTCCCGCCCCGATCGTCCTCCTCGCGCTGCTCGCGCTGGCCTCGCCGGCGACGGCGCAGAACGTCGCCGAGTACGCGGTCCGCTTCGACGCGACGTGGAGCCCGTCCACGCACCCGTCCATGTTCCCGTCGGACGCGCACTTCTCGCCGCTCGTCGGCGCGGCGCACAGCGCGTCCGTCGCGTTCTGGGCGCCCGGTGCGACGGCGTCGCCCGGCATCGAGCAGATGGCCGAGACGGGCGCGACGACGCTCCTGCGCGCCGAGATCGCCGCCGCCGGCGACGCCACCGGACCTGTCGTCCAGATCCCCGGCCTGCCGACGTCGCCGGGCAGCCAGACGCTGCTCGTCGCCGTCTCCGACGCCCACCCTCTCGTGACGCTCGTCACGATGGTCGCGCCGAGCCCCGACTGGTTCGTGGGCGTCCACGGCCTCGACCTGCGCGACGGCGCCGGCGGCTGGCAGGGCAGCGCCACGATCGAGCTGTTCGCCTACGACGCGGGCACGGACAGCGGAACGACGTACACGTCCCCGAACCTCGACACGCAGCCTCGCGAGCCGATCGCGCGCCTCACCGGCCCGCCCTTCGACACCGGCCTGCCGCTGGGCACGCTCACCTTCGAGCGCCTGGCGGCCAGCGCGCCGCCGTCGCCCGACGCATCGCCAGTGCGGATCGACGCGCCGTCGCCGGCGCGCGCCGGAACGAGCGTCCGCGTGACGTCGCCCCCCGGCGAGGCGCTGACCGTCTGGCTGGCGGACACCGCTGGCCGACGCGTGGCGTCGCTCTACGACGGACCCGGCGGCGCGCGAAGCGTCCGCCTGCCGTCGCTCGCCGCCGGCGTCTACCTCGTCGTCGCCACCGCCGGCGACACGCGCGTCGCGCGCGCGCTCGGGATCGTCCGATGACCGTCGCGCCCGCTCTCGGCCTCGCGCTCGGCACGTTCACGGCCACGTTCGACGCGCCGCTCGCGGAGGTCCCGACGCCGCCCGAGGTGCTGGACCTCCTGCGCCTCGATGCGGATGCGCCGATGACGCGCGACGACGGCGTCCGCGCCGCCGTGCGCGACGCGCTCCGCCGCCACGGCTACAAGCCGACGGGGCGCGGCAAGCCGGCGAGCGAGTACCTCGTCGGCGCCGCCGAGGCCGGGCGTCTGGCGCCGATCAACGCGGTCGTGGACGCCTGCAACGCCGTCTCGCTCCACAGCGGCCTCCCGATCTCGGTCGTGGACCTCGACCGGACGCGCGGCGACCTCTCGGTCGGGCTCCCGCCGGCGGGCGCGAGCTACGTCTTCAACGCGAGCGGGCAGGAGATCCGCCTCGACGGCCTCCCCTGCCTCTTCGACGCCGACGGCCCGTGTACCAACGCGGTGCGCGACAGCCAGCGAACCAAGACGCACGACGGGACGCGCCGCGTGCAGATCGTCGTGTGGGCGCCCGAGGCGCTCGCCGGACGACTCGGCGAGGCGACGGCGTGGTATGCGCGCCTGCTCGACGCGTCCGGCGCGACCGTCGAGACGGGCTAACCGTCGGCGCCGCGTACGTCGCGCAGGCTGGTGGCCGTGGCTCCGTCGGACGAACGTTGCAGCACGCTCATCGAGCCGTCGGTCTCCAGCACGACGGCCTCGACCTCCTCGACCGTCGGCATCCCGGCGGTGCGGATGGCGGCGAGGATCTCGCCCTCGGTGACGCGCTCGTGCGTCATCGCGTCCCTCAGCATCTGTCCCCGACGCAGCAGCAGCGTCGGCTCGGAGCGCACCGCGCGGCGGACCCACCCCACGCGCACGCTCAGCCACGACACGACGTACTGCAGGCCGACGAGCAGCGCGAGCCCGACGGCGCCCTCGGAGAGCTGGACGGTCTCGCTGAGAAGGACCGTCGCGAGCGTCGAGCCGAGCGCGACGGTCACGACGAGGTCGAACGCGTTGAGCTTGGCGAGCGTCCGCTTGCCGGAGACGCGGAGGAGCGCGACGAGCGCGGCGTAGGCGATCGTCCCGAGGAGGAACGTGCGGAGCACGCCCGTCCAGCCGCCGAAAAACAGGTCCTGCATGGGTCCGGGGTCGCGCGGTCGGGGCACGTACCTACGGCGCCCGGCGCCAACGGCTCCCGGTCAGCCGATCCGTCCGTCGCGCTCGACGCGTTCGGCGGTCCACTCCGCCGGGTCGAACGCCGGCGGCGGGAACTGCGGGTCCATCGCCTCCAGCGTGTCCACGAGCACGCGCGCGACGAGCAGGTTGCGGAACCACTTCGTCTCGGCCGGCACCACGATCCACGGCGCGGCGTCGGTGCTCGTGCGGCTCATCGCGATCTCGTAGGCCTCCATGAACGCCGGCCAGAGGCGCCGGTCGTCGAGGTCCGCCGGGTTGAACTTCCAGTGCTTGGCCGGGTCCTCCACGCGCTCGACGAACTGCCGGAGCTGGTACGCCGGCGAGACGTGGATCATGAACTTGACGATCCGCGTGCGCGCCTCCCCGAGCAGGCGCTCGAAGGCGCGGATGTGCTCGTAGCGGGCCTCGACCACGTCCGGCGGCGCCAGCCCGCGCACGCGCACCACGAGCACGTCCTCGTAGTGCGAGCGGTTGAAGACGGCGATGCGCCCGGCCTGCGGCACGGCGGCGTGCACGCGCCACAGGAAGTCGTGCGCCCGCTCCTCCGGGCTCGGCGCCTTGAAGGAGCGGACGTGGACGCCCTGCGGGTTGAGTGGACCGAGCACGCTGCGCGTCGTGGAGTCCTTGCCGGCGCCGTCCATCGCCTGGAAGACGACGAGCAGCGACTGGCGCGACTCGGCGTAGAGGCGCTCCTGGAGCGCCTGCATCCGCTCGATGAGGCGCGCGGTCTCGGCCTTCGCGGCGTCCTTCGTCCAGCCCTGCGTGTCGTCGGTCGGCCGCTCGCTCAGGCGGACGGCCTCGCCCGGCCGCACGACGTAGCGCGACGTGTCGAGTGGCGTGGCGCCGGCGCTCATCGGCCGAAGAGCTTGCCGAGCGCCGCGCGCCCGGCCTGCGCCATCAGGTCGTCCTTGAAATCGCCGTCGCCGTCCTTGTCGAGGAAGCCCGAGAGGTGACCGAGGAGGCCGTCGGGCGCCGCCTGGCGGGCCGCCTGCGCGTCCTGCCCGAGCATCTGCGTCAGCGCGTCGGCGCCGGCGCCGGACTGGCGCTGCGCACGCCCGAGCGCCGCCATCACGATCGGCGCGAGGAGCGGCAGCAGGCGGGCGACCTGAGAGAGGTCGAGCCCCGAGGCCTGTGCGACGCCTTCTTCGAGTTGCGGGCGGCGTCCGCCGAGGATGTGGCCGAGGATGCCGCCGCCGTCAGCCGCGCGCCCCTGCGCCTGCCCGCCGAGCAGCGCGCCGAGGTTGTCGAGCAGGCTGCCGTCGTGGTCGCGCTGGAGCGCGCCGAGGAGCTGCTCCGCGCCGCCGGGGGCCGACGCGTTCTGGCGCATCGCGCTGAGGATCGCCGGCAGCGCCGCGCCGACGGCGCGCTGCGTCGCGCTCTCATCGGCGCCGATGGTCTGCGCGAGCTGGCCCATCTGGGCGCCGCCGAGGTTGCTCGCGAGAAGGTCGAGGAGGCTGTTCATGGAGGGAGTTGCGGGGAGGAGACGTGAAGCTAATGGACGATGGACGGGGGACGATGCTCGGCGGCCCGCCGGTGACAGACCGTCGTCCCGGGGCGAGGCGATCCTGCCGGGATGCCCGCGCCGGACCCCCGACGCGTCCCGGTCGTCCATCGTCCATCGTCCATCGTCCTTCCCCGTGTCGCTCGCCGAGAAGCTCCAGCACCTGCCCACCGGACCCGGCGTCTACCAGCACAAGGACGCCGCCGGGACCACGCTCTACGTCGGCAAGGCCAAGAACCTGCGCGCGCGCGTCCGGAGCTACTTCCAGGAGGGGCGTCCGCGCGAGGCGCGCATCACCGCGATGGTGAGCAAGGTGGCCGACGTCGAGGTCATCGTGACCGACACCGAGGCCGAGGCGCTGATCCTCGAGAACAACCTCATCAAGGAGCTGCGCCCGCGCTACAACGTGCTCCTGAAGGACGACAAGACGTACCCCTACATCTGCATCAAGAACGAGCGCTTCCCGCGCATCTTCCCCACGCGGCGCGTGGTGCGCGACGGCAGCCGCTACTTCGGTCCGTACACCGACGTGCGCGCCATGAACGCGATGCTGAAGACCATCAAGGACCTCTTCAAGCTGCGCTCGTGCAACCTGCTCCTCTCGGAGGGCGCCATCGCGTCGGGCAAGTACACGCCGTGCCTGGACTACCACATCCAGCGCTGCGCCGCGCCGTGCGTCGGCTACGAGACCGAGGACCACTACACGGGGACGATCGCGCAGGTCACGCAGCTGCTCGAAGGCAAGACCGACGCCCTGCTCGCGCTGCTGCGCGACGAGATGGCGCGCCTCGCCGGCGCGCGCCAGTTCGAGGCCGCCGCCGAGCTGCGCGACCGCATCGCCGCCGTCGAGCGCTACGCCGAGAAGCAGAAGATCGTGACCGACCGCGACGTGGACCGCGACCTGTTCGCGCTCGCCACCGACCGCGAGGCCGACGCCGCCGTCGGCGTCGTCTTCGCCGTGCGCGAGGGCAAGATCGTCGGCCGCCGCCACAACGTCCTGCGCGGCCTCGACGGCGTGGACGACCCCGCGCTCATGCAGCGCGCCGTCGAGGCGCACTACGCCGAGGCGTCGTTCTTCCCCGACGAGGTCTACCTCTCGGCGCCGATGGCCGAGCCCGGCGCCGTCGAGGCGCTGCTCCGCCGCGAACGCGGACGCAAGGTGCCCGTCCTCGTCCCCCAGCGCGGCGAGAAGGTGGACCTCATGCAGATGGTCGAGGCCAACGCGCGGCTGCTGCTCGGCGAGTGGATCCGCGCCCGCGAGACGCGCGAGGCCGAGCGCGTGCCCCGCTCGGTGCTGAGCCTCCAGCGCGACCTGTCGCTCGCGCGCGCGCCCCGCCGCATCGAGTGCTTCGACATCAGCCACCTCGGCGGGACGGGCACCGTCGCCAGCTGCGTCGTCTTCGAGGACGGGCGCCCGAAGAAGAGCGAGTACCGGACGTTCAAGATCCGGACCGTCGAGTCCGGCAAGCCGGACGACTTCGCGTCGATGCGCGAGGTCGTCTCGCGGCGCTACGCGCGGACGCTGGAGGAGAACGGTCCGTGGCCCGACCTCGTCATCATCGACGGCGGCAAGGGGCAGCTGTCGTCGGCCGTCGAGGCGCTGCGCGGCGTGGACGTGCTCGGGCGCTTCCCGGTCGTCGGCCTCGCGAAGCGACTGGAGGAGGTCTTCACGCCGGGCCGGCGCGACAGCACGCTCATCCCGCGCACGTCGTCCAGCCTGCGCCTGCTCCAGCAGGTGCGCGACGAGGCACACCGCTTCGCGGTGACGGCCCAGCGCAAGCAGCGCGCGATCAAGGACCTGAGATCCGAACTGCTGGACGTCCCCGGCGTCGGCGCCGCGACGGCGCGCAAGCTGCTGACGGCGCTCGGGAGCGTGAAGGCGGTCCGCGCCGCGAGCGAGGCCGAGATCGCGGCCGTCGCCGGCCCGTCGGTGGCCCGCAAGGTGCGCGCGTATTTCGATGCGTCGCCGGCCGGCGACGACGGCGAACCGTAAGACAACAGTCGCACGGGTAACTGCTCCGTGTCATGCATTGCCGGGAACGAGCGACGCGGAGACGGTGGCATGATTCGGGCGCAGGTACCGACCCTCTCGCCCCGCCTCCCGATGCGCCCCCTGCTCCTCCTCGCGTTTCTCGCCTCCGGCTCCGTCGCTGCGCAGCCGATCCCCGACGACGGCTTCTCCGGGGATGGCTTTGCGACCTTCGACGTGCGCGAGTTCTCAACCTCAGGAGTCGCGCTCGCACCAGACGGAGGGCTTCTCGTCGCCGGCACGCTGATCACATCGGAGTCGGAGAAGCTGGCCGGCTTTGTGAGCCGACTCGGCGTCGACGGCCGTCCGGATTCCACCTTCGGCGAGAGAGGCCTCGCCGTCATTGCGGAGGTCCCGCTCCAGCCTGGAGAACTTCTGGAATCCATGTTCCTCCAAGCCGTCGACGTACTTCCCGATGGGCGGGTGGTTGTGAGTGGCGTGGCGTCCTTCGATTCCGGACCCAGCGCGACGTTCGTGGCGATGCTTTCGGCCGAAGGCGCTCCGGAGCCCAGCTTCGGAAGCAATGGGGTAGCACGTCTCACAGGTGCGGGAGCCGTCACACGCGTGCTGAGCACACCCGACGGCATCGTCGTGAGCCGGTACGTCGGCACTCCGGGAACGCTCGTGCGCGTCCGCTACGACGGTTCGGTCGACCCGCTGTTCGGCTCACCGACACTTCCGAATGCCCGCATCATCCTTGACCTCGCCATCCGCCCCGATGGGCGTCTCGTCGCGCTCGGCACGGCGGAACCGGCCGCGCCGGCACCGGGGGACGTGTCGGACATCGGGCTGTGGGCGCTCAACGCCGACGGGACGCTGGATCCGACCTTCTCGGAGGACGGCGTGCTCACAGAGGACCTCTTCGGGCAGACCGACGTCGGCCTCGGCCTGACGCTCTTGCCCGACGGTGGACTGATTGCTTCCGGATATGCTCGCAAGCAGGCGGGCAACGGACTTGTCCTGTACCGAGTGGACCCCGCTGGAGTACCGGTGGCGTCCTTCGGGTTCGAAGGATGGACGTGGACCGACGTCCTGAGCGTCAACGAAAGCCCCGGGCGTCCTTTCGTATCGGGGGGTGGCGGTTTCGGCGTTCTCGTCGGCGGCAATACGGTTCCCGAAGCCACCGTCGGATTGCGTGTGGTTGGCGTGACCGCGACCGGTGCACCCGACATCCGCTATGGCCCGGGTGGGATCGCCACGCGGTTCGAAGACGAGGGTGACCTCGTGTTCAGCGGATCGGTGAGTGCCGGGGGGGTAATCGCCGGCGTTGGGTCAGTGCAGTTCGTGGGAAGCAGCCGTCCGTTCGCCGCCCGCCTGCTCAACACGCTCCCGACGGCCGGTGAGACCACGCCCGTCGCCGCCGGCGCGCTGACGATCACGCCCAACCCGTCGGCCGGCGACGCGCGCATCGCGCTCACCCTCGACGCACCGACGACCGCTACCGTCCGTGTGGTCGACGCACTCGGCCGCACCGTCGCCACGCTCGCCGACGGAGCGCTCGGAGCGGGCACGCACGCGTTCGCCACCGGCGGCCTCGCGACGGGCGTCTACGCCGTCGTCGCCGAGGCCGGCGACGCGCGCTCGGTCACGCGGCTGACCGTCATTCGTTAGCGCGCGACGACGCTCTCGACGGCCACGAGGCGGTCCGTGAACCGACCGGGGTCACGTAGGAAGACCAGCGCCGTGAAGAGCGTCGGCTGGCCGAGCGAGAAGCCCGCGCGGGCCGGTCCGCCGGGCGAGACGTAGCCGTAGACGTAGCGCCCCTGCTTGAGGCGGATCGTCCGCTCGTAGTGGCCCTCGGCCGCGATCCACTCCATGCGGTTGGTGGGCGACGGCTGCCAGCCGTTGAAGCCGCCGAGGACGTAGACCGGCCGCGCGATCTGCCGGCTGCCCGGCGGCACGTAGCGGAAGCGGACGTCCACGTAGCGCGCGTCGGTGCGCGCGCGGCCGACGTCCTGGAACGCACCGTCGATGATCGGCGCCGTCGCCAGCACGGCGTCCAGCACCTCGCCGCCGAAGTCGGCGTAGTCGAGGTCGAGGACGGCCGTCGGCGGCTGCGCGGCGGGGTCCAGCTGCACGACCTGCGCGTTGAGCGACAGCAGCCCGAGGTCGAGCTGGAACATCGGCTCCGCCGGCTCGAAGGCCGCCTCGCGGCGCAGGTAGTACTGGAAGAACGCTTGGTCGATGGCCGACGGCTCGGGCGCGCAGCGCGGCGCCTCCAGCCGCCCGTCGCGCGCGAAGCAGACCGTGTACTGGAACGCGTCGAAGCCGGCGAGGCGCGGCCCCGGCGTGAGGCGCGCCGCCGGCTGGATCGTCACGCCCGCCCCGCCGCCGGCGAGCGTCGTCCCGAACCCCAGCTCGACCTCGGCCAGCGGCTCGACGACGAGGAACGGCCGCGTGAAGAGCAGTTGGCCGGCGTCGCGCACCTCCAGCCGGTACTGACCCGAGACCCGGAAGCCGATGCGCGGGTTCGGGAAGGTGTACTCGTAGTGGACGTACGGCACGCCGGTGAAGCCGCTCCGCTGGTAGTCCGTGATGTCGTCGCGGTCGAAGCCGGTGAGGTACTCCGTCGGCAGCAGATCCTCGCGCCCGTCGCGGTCGGTGTGGACGAACGTGACCTCCAGCGGACGCCCGGTGTCGTCCACGAGGCGGTCGAAGGCGAGACGCAGCGGGTCGCCGGAACCGAGGACGTGGACCGGCAGGCTGGACTCCTCGCCGGCGACGTGAAGCTGGACTGCCGCCGTGAGGGTGTCGGGCACCGAGGGCGGCGGGCCGCCGCGGGCGGGGTCGGCCGCGAACTCGGGCGGGGCGCCGCACCCCGTCAGGCCGGGGCCGGCGAGCAGGGCCGCCGAGAGGGCGAAGAGACGAGCGGCGGTCATCGGCGGGGCGGTGAGGGCCCCCCGCTACGCGCGACGTCTGCCCCCCGATCCGCCGCCCGCGCGACTCGCCACCGGACTCGCGCTGCGAGGTCGGCCGCCACCGCCGCCTGCGACGCCTCGCCGGCCTGTTCCGACGATCGCGCGCTCCACGCGGCGAGATGTCCGGCTCTCGTCGTCGCGCCCGCATCGTACGCCGCGCCGGCCACCGCGAGCGCGAGCGTCCGGCGCTGCGCGGTCCTCACCGGCGTGCGCCACGCGGCCCGGGCGGCACGCCACGCGGCGTCCGGACGTCCGGCCGCGCGCCAGAGGGCGAGCGCGAGGACGGGATCCGACGCCGAGCGCGCGGTCGCGTCCAGATCGGCCGGCGACGCGCGGAGGCGCGCCAGCGCGTCGGCGCCGAGCGCCGCGCGGCGCGCGAGGAGGAGCCGCGACCATCGGTCGGACGGCGCCGTCGCCCGCGCGGCGCGCGCGTAGAGCGTGTCGGCGCTCGCGTTGAGGCCGGCGAGGCGGTGGAGGTCGGCGACGGCGGCGAGCGCGCCGGGCGTCGCCGTCGAATCGAGGCGCGCGGCGAACGCGCCGGCGACGGCGCGCGTCACCGGCGCACGCCCCTGCGCCGCCGCCCGCAGCAGCGCCGCGCCGGAGACGGCGTCGGGCCACGTCGGGCGCCGGGTGAGCGACGCCCGGAAGGCCGCGCCGGCGGCCGTCGTGTCGCCGGCGGCCAGCGCGTGCCATCCATCGCGCGCGTCCCGCTCGTGGCGCGGCACGTGGTGCGGGCACGGACGCTCGAAGAGCGACGGCTGGCGGAAGGCCCACGCGGCGGTCTCGCGCGCCTCGTCGGTCACCGGCACCGTCGCGAGGTGGCGCCCCCAGCGCGCCGTGAGCGTGTCGAGCGGGACGCCGAAGGCCGGACGGAAGCGCCCGGTGCGGTACGCCTCGCGGACTGGCGCCGCGCCGTGCGTGTCGAGCAGCCACCGCGTGAACGCCCCGCCGGCCGTGTAGGCGACCGACGCGCGGGCCGTCCAGAAGCCGACGGGGTCCATGGTCCGGAGGACGACCGCCGCCGGGTCGGCGTCGAGTCCGCCGGCGTCGCCGGGGAGGGCGCGCGCGGCGGCGACGAGCGCCTCGGGCGACGGCCCGCCGTCCGGCCCCTCGACCGCCACCGCGAGCCCCTCGACGAGTCCGACGGCCGGCGACGCGCGGACCCCCGGCATCCCGAACGTGCGCGCGGCGACGTGCGCCAGCTCGTGCGACAGCGAGCGCGGCACCTCGTCGGCCAGCATGTGGACCTGCGGGCGGCGCAGCCACGTCGGCGTCACGCTCACGACGCGCGAGCCGATCAGCGCGCCCTTCGTCTCGGGGTCCGGGTAGAGCACGATCGTCACCGGCTCGCGCCACGTCACGCCGAGGTCCTGCGTGAGGCGGTGGGCGGCCCAGAGCGCGTCGTCGGCCGCGCGACGCACGGCGGCCGGAGGCGTGGCGTCGGCGTCGTAGACGATCCGGAACGGGCCGGCGACGACCACCGACCCGAGCGCCCGCTCGAGGCGCGCGGGCGTCTGCTGGATGCCGAGCGGGACGGCGGCGAGGTAGCCGACGCCGAGCGCGCCGGCGACGGCGGCGCCGACGAGCACCGTCGGGCGTCCGCCGCCGCGCCGCCAGCGGCCGAGCGCGACGAGCCACGCCGCACCCAGCAGCGTCAGCGCGCGGAAGGCGACGAGGCCGGGGCGGATCGACAGCTCCTCGTCGTAGATCGGCCCGAGCACGCCCCCGAAGACGTGGTTGTACGTGTAGAGCTGCGGGTGAACCGCGAGGTCCGACACCACCCCGCCGACGACCGCCATCACGCCGACGGCGGCGGCGATCCACCCGGCGCGGCGCACGCCTGCCAGCGCGTAGGCGAGCGCGACGCCCAGCACGGCGCTCGGCGGGACCATCACCGCGAAGAGGCCGAGGCCGGTGAGATAGGCGCAGTTGGGTCGCCACGCGAGCGAGAGCGTCAGCCCGGCGAGCGGGATCGCCAGCAGCGCGACGTGCGCGCCGAGGGTCCGCCCGAGCGGCGCCTCGCGCCGGAACGCCGCCAGCCCGCCGGCGACCGCGACGACGAACGCCGTCGCGGCGACGACGGCGCTCGACTCCGCATGCAGCACGCCGACGACGGGCCACGGCACGAGGAGAGCCGTGACGGCAGCGTAGGCGGCGGCGGAGGCGCGGAGCGGCGGCATGGGAAACGAACGAGGCCGCACCGGCATCCCCGGTGCGGCCTCAGCAGATCGAAGCGAGCGCGGGCTCAGCCGTTCTTCTGCGCCTGAACGTCCGCGCGGATGTCCTGGGCCATCTTCTTGATGTCCTGCATCCCCTTGCGGATGCGGGTGCCGGCGGCCTTGTTGCCCTTGTCGTAGAACTTGTTGAAGTCGTCCTCCATGCCAGAGACGAGGTCGCGGAGCGCGGCGAAGTGGTTGGCCATTGAACCGAGGGGTGGAGTGTGTCGAGTGGTCGGGTGCGGCCGAAACCGCCCCGGAGAGCCCTGCAAGGTACCTCCGCACGGACGATGCACGCAATTCCGTAAAAAAGCAGGGCGCCGCTCAGCCCTCCGCCGGGTCACCGATCCATGTGCCCTCGGGCACGCCGGCGGAGCGCACCGCCGGCGACGCGACAGCGCGGACCGG
>Ga0209053_1000295_pt1 | contig 41189 bp, 49 predicted proteins | sample EBPBio152010_DNA_FD_185864 | JGI IMG/M metagenome (GOLD analysis project Ga0209053, IMG submission 185864) | Wastewater treatment Type I Accumulibacter community from EBPR Bioreactor in Madison, WI, USA - Reactor 1_7/15/2010_ DNA (SPAdes)... | ecosystem: Engineered > Bioreactor > EBPR >... | reverse complement strand
TTTGGCGGCCTTTTTCCAGCGCCCGACCGTCGCTTCGGAAACACCGTAAGCGGCAGCGATGGTCGATTGCATCATGCGGCGAAAGACGTAGTCCGACCGCACCTTGCGTTTCAGATCGTCACGAGCCGACATTGAAGCCCCCCGAAATCAGGAACGCCACGGCGCCGGCGATGATCCCGCCGATCACCAGTCTGGTGATCCATGTCAGGCTGCCCTTGATGTCGTTGAGATCATCGCGGATGTTCTGGTTCCGCTCGGCCGTGACGGCCGTCAGGGTCTCGAGGCTGGTGATGCGCTTTTCCTGCGCGTCCAGCCGGCGATGCGCCTGGTCGATCCGCTCGGCGTGGAAATTGATGTCGGTCACGATAGTCTGCCTGCTCGTTTCTTCGGCTTACGCCGTCTTGCCGGTGCGATGGTCTTGCAGCCGTGCCTGCCCGGCGCGCCAGGACTGCCACGCCACGAAGGCACCGGCCGCGAGGATGACCAGGCCAGCCACAAGGCCATGATCGTTGAACAGCCGCTGGATGGCCTCGCTCTGACCTGTGATTTCCGACACCGCGCCGGTCAGCTGGTCGAGCACTGTCATCGCCCCACCGCCCGCGATCAGCGCGCCGACCGCACCATTGCCGATCGACGCCTTCGCGATGCGGCTGCCACCCGCCGAGAGGTCCATAAGGGACGCCATGGCCCGTGCGGGCGCCACTTCGCGCGGCTTGGCTTCACCCAAGGCTTCGCGCGTCAGCGGCCCCACGATGCCGTCGGGCACCAGATGATTGTCAGCCTGAAAGGCCAGCACGGCCGCCCGGGTGCGTTTGCCAAAGTCACCATCCAGCGCGCCGGTAAAATAGCCGATCGTGCCGAGGATTTTCTGCAGATCCTTGACGAGATCGCCCTTGTCGCCCTGGCGCAACGTGCGCGTCAGAACGGGCAGCACCTCGATTTCCTCCAGCGCCGGAGGGCGGTCACGCCGCACCATATCCGGCAGGCCTGCGAGATCGCCGAGACCGCCACGCCCGTCGAGACGCAACACGGCGCGATAGTCGATCACCGGGCAGTCCTTGCGCGCCACCTCACGGTGACCGTGGAAAGTCACCGAGCCGCGATAGGCCACATCGATATCGAGGCACAAGCCGCGCAGGGTCGACAACTGCACATCCGTGAACTTGCTCACATCCAGCCCATGCAGGCAGATCGCGATGGTGCGCAGATTGTTGCCCTCCTGCGCCGCCGGGGTCTTCTCAAGACTGCGCCCGGCCTCAAGGGTGCCGTCCTTGCGGATGAAGAAGTGATACCCGATTCCCGCCCAGCCTTTTTCGCGGTGCCACTGGTCGATCACCGCCCAGCTGTCATGCTCGGGCCGGTCGGACGCGGAGCAATGGATAAAGACCCGGTCAACCGGGCGGGCGGGTTTCTTGAACAGGAAGTCCATTGCGGCGATACCTCGATCGGGAAGAGCTCTGGATCGGGTATGGCCTGACGCCACGCAGGGATCGCACGGACATAGGTCCGTCAAATGTCCATATTGTATTGGCGCGGATCGTCGGAGCGGTTTGCGACGCGCCGCACATGACGTGCGCTGACACCAAGGGCGCGCGCAATACCCGCACGATCAAGCCCTGCGGCCTCAAGCGCAGCAATCCTGGCTGCGCTCACCCGCCCCGGCCGGCCATGCGGGATATACAGCGGACTGCCACCCAGATACTCACATACAGCAAGCCCGTCCCGCTCACCAAGTGCTTTGATGACCGGGTGGTCCGGCCGGGGACGGACGGGCCATTTGATATCCTGACCACCGAAGTTCTGGATCAGCGACAGGGCAATCTGCAGCCCGAGAGTTTCGGCCAGCTCGACCATAGAAAGGGGCAGACCGATCTTGCCGCTCATCGATCTGCCCCCCGTTCCCGCTCGATCGCTGCCGTCATCGCCACGGCCAGGCGGACCTCAAGAAACTGAGCGACAGTCATTTTCGGCCGGAAGTTGGCCCCTCGCGGAGCCAGTCCAAGGCGACGGGCAGTGTTGATCGTGGCGAAATACGAACAGCCGAAATACAGCCCGATCTGCCGTGCGGAGATGCCAGCCGCCCACATCACGCGGAACTCGGCTTCCTGACCAGGACGGACCACTTCACGGCGTCCGCCGCGCCGGGGCGGCAATTTCATCCGGGTGGCGCGCGCCTGCAAGGCATCGACCGACATGCCAAGCGCGGCCGCCGCCTGTGGCAGCGTCCGCTCCTGGTCCATCCATAGCCGGCGCACATCAACAGCCGCTGCCCTGACAACGCGCATTGCCATCAGGGTGCCTCTTCGCGCAGTTTGCGGCCGCGCGCCTCCATCTTCTTCAGCGTCTCGATGACGATCGATGCCTGCGGATAGGTGAGCAGATCCGGATCAATGACGACATTGGCCGAATTCCGGGCCAACTGCCGCTTGCAAAAGGCGCGCAGGGCTGTGTTCGACTTGTCCTCGATGACACCCAGCTTGTGGCAGCTATACCAGACAGCATAGAGCTTCTTGACATAGCCGGGCACGGACTTCGGCACCCGCTTGCCGCCTGACTGCACCCGGAAGCCCATCTTCTTCATCTGATCCAGAACATCGATACGTTGACGTTCCGACATCTGTCGCAGCGAGGCCAGCCCGGTCACCCGGACCAGCATCGCACGGTAATCGTCCTCGACCATGCCGAGCTGGCCCCTGGCAATGTTGATGATGGCGATTGTGTTCATGCCAGTTTCACCTCGATTTCAGAGGCGATGTCCCAGAGCGAAAACTGGTCGCATTCCTCGCTCGAAGTGGCGATGAAAATGAACCTCTCTCCCGAGACCTGGTCTTTGGAAATGTCCAGGATATGCCCCAGAGCTTCGGCCAGTGCCTCCTCGATCATCTGGCGGCGCTGGATCATGCTGGCGTCAGAAAATTTCGCCATCAGCGCGCCTCCCGGGGCACGACAACCTGTGCAACGCAGACAGGTTCATAATCGACCGACAGCTGCAGCTTCTCGCCACAAGCCGGGCAAATTGCCTCGCCCGGGCGCGCACCCTCAAGGTCGACGTAACACGCGGGGCAGGTCCAGCGATCGTAAAAGCCGGGGTTCTCGCAGCGGTCGGAAAAGCGGGTCGTGCTCACCACATCATTCATGGCTGCACCGCGCGCAGGTTTCCGGATGCGACACCGAAGGGGTGAACGGCTTCTTGCACAGAGCACAGGGAACCTGTCCGCCCTCGGCCAGATGGCGCTGCATGACCTTGCAATGGTGCCCCCAGGCGCCCCGCAGCTGTGCCTGCGACAGCCCGAAATCCGGCGCTACAGAGGCAATCGGCTCGCCCCCCCCCAGCCGCAGGAAGGCAGCATCCCGCTGCTCCTCGGTGAGCTGGAGACGCTCCTGGGCGCGCCTGGCCGGCGGGCTGGGCCGCGTGATGATTGCCGGCAACTGCGCCTTGGACACGCGCCGAACACCCGGCTTCGGCGCGGCGGTTCGGGCGACACCGTCAGCGACATCCGCAGCCGCCGCAATATCTTCCAGCGTATCCGGCTCGAGCGGCACCGCATCGCCCGCCAGCTTGAGTTCGGGATCGCGATCCTGAAGGAACGCGATGAATTGGGCCGCCATATCGTGATCGCGCATGACGCCGATCACTTCCGGGCGGTTCAGGATCACCTCGACCTGCCCATCCGGGCGGTCTCTCAACATGATGGTCATTGCTGCCTCCGGCCGCTCATCAGGACCGGGCCACCACGCCCGGCCGACCAGCGTCCGGGGCCATGCCCGGACGCTGGTTTCGCTGTCAGGATTTCGAGACCTTCGATGCCTTGAAGGTCAGCGCACGCGATGCGGCGATCTCGACTTCGGCCCCGGTGCGCGGATTGCGCCCGATGCGGGAGGCACGTTCCTTTTCCTGAAAGCGACCGAGGCCGGGCAGATTGACCGTATAGTCCTCGGCGGTGCTCGTCCTGATCACCGGACCCAGGGCGCCCAGCACGGCCGTCACATGGGCCTGGCTGACACCCGACGCATCGGACAGGTATTTCACGAAATCGGACTTCGGCAGAACATTGGACATGGGGTTTCCTTTGGTTTCAGAGATCGGTGTGGGTGTTGGAACGGGGCAGCCGCAGCAGCCCCATCGAGGCGAGCGCTTCGGCCCGCGAGATCCACAGGTCGCGCGCCGCTTCCCAGCGGCCGCCCGTCGGAAGATCAGAAATCAGGTCACAGGCCCGCAGGATCTGCTCGCGATCGGCCGGCGGATGCGCGTCGAGAGGGGCGCCGAAAAACACCGCCATCTCCGCCTCGCATGCCAGCCAGTCCGCACGCCGCACCTCATAGGACTGGGAGCGGGGCGCACATTCCCAGGCACCGCCGATCTTGCGATCCAACGATCCCTTGACATTCTTGACGGCATTCCTGACCGCGATCCCGGTGCCGGAGGCACAGATCAGTTCCAGCCCCGGTATGGTGATGTCGCCGATAAAAGCCTCATGCGCATCGTGCAGCAGCGCCCAACCCTTCATATCGACTTCTGGGCACAGCGCCTCGACCAGGACAGAGTGCGCGGCCACCGACCATGGGTGTGGCGTGCGGCCGTTGAAACGGTTGATCTTGGCCAGCGTGTCGCCGATCGCTTCAGCGGTCATATGACCGGGCTGAAGGTGGGCCAGATCGATCAGGCCCGCCGTGGTGTGCATCGGAATGTCCATCGTCATCACGCTGCCGCCAGATCGATGGTGATCGTCTGCCAGGCGGCATCGAAGCTTTCGCGCATCCTGAAGCGCAGGTAGGATTTCGATCCGACGACGCGCATGGCATCCTTGACGGCGCTCATCGCCTCGTTCCACCGCGCGTCCTCGACATCGAGGCGCATCATCATGAAGATTTCGGAACGGTTGATCTTGCCCTCTTTGTCGGTATTGAAGGCGCGGGTCACCAACGCGCGCAACTCCGGGCGGGCATCAATGGCCCACTCGTTCAGGCATTCATCGACGAGAGCCTTGGCGATCTGCAGCTCCGGCCCGAAATCGATCTGGTCCTGAACCCGAACCTCGACAGCGAACAAACCGTCATGGGTGGAATAGGTGCGATTGCCCTTCGGCCCACCCTTGGTCAGCCCATACTTCTGCGCCAGATCAGCATCCAGCTCGCCAAGATCCGTGAAGGTGTGCCCCCGGAAGCGCGTGATCTGGGCGGAAAGCGCGAGCGCGAACCCCATGATCTTGCGCACGGCGGCATCCTCGAGAAGATGCTGCACCTTGATCAGCTCCACCGGCACGAGGGCACCCTTGGCGTCTGCCATGTAGCTCTTGTCATGCACTTCGGTGATGCCGGACGGCACCTCAAAGGGCACGATATTGGTTTCGCGGGTCATTGAGTTCTTCCTTCCATGGGAATGATATCGGCGGTGACCACCGGAGCGACGGTCGGCCGGGTGAGCAGGCAGAAGGCCGCATGGCGCGCGTCCTCGGCCGAGAGACTGGGATCGCGCAGCACCTCGACGGCCGCGATATTGGCAATGGCCAGGCGCTCGAAGGCACCGGGCACCTGATGACCAATGGCCGCGCGAGCGACGTCATTGGCGGATGCCGTCCTGGGCACGCCGAATTCCGCCGGAATTTCCATCACGGCATTCCGCAGAGCGGCCATCCGCAGCCTGGTCGCATCGTTCGATTGCTCCGCCGCTTTGGCCAATCGCAGCAGATATGCGATGGCAGTCGGCGGGCGGTTGAGAACAACGCCGATATCCGCCAGGCCCAGCGGGGTGAACTCCGTCAGGATCTGCACAAGTTCCTGACGGGCCACGGCCACGGTGATCTTCGTCTCCCCCGATGCCAGGGTATCGAGCGGGACGCCGTGCCAGCCTGCAACCAGCTGGGCCACCGCATGCGGGGGGCGATGATGGGCAGGGAAGTTCAGGGTCATTCGGAAGCTTCCTTCGACAATGGGTTTTGGGGACAGCGGCGACAGGCGCGCCACTGACGAAGCATTTCGGGGTGGGAAGTTGTCATCGGCGCTGCGGCATGGGCGCGGCACTCATCGGAAGGGATGGTGCGGTGCAGGTGAGGGCAGATGATCGCATCGCGATAGATCTGGACGATCCGCTGGCCATATTTCCGGGTAACCAGATCAAGGCTTTGGGCCGGGTAATCACCCGACAGCAGCATCGACAGCGACGAACGCGGCATTCCGCATTCCCGCGCCACCTGCGAGATCGTCTTGCCCCTCGACACTTCCGCGCGGCAAAGGCCAATCCACTCCGGTTCGGGCAAATCGAGGTTCAGCGGGGGGTGCATGGCAAGCTCTCCCCGGTGTTGGCGTCATGGATCACCCGAAGTTCGGCCCGATAGACCGGCGCGCGGGGGCCAGTGTCGCGGACCAGCATGAAACGCTTGAAGCCGTTGCTGCCGATGCGCGTTCCCGGCAGGCGGTTCGGCAATTCCTTCACAAAACCCGCCCGCCCAAGCTGGACGATAAACTTGCGCACGTTCTCCCTGGCGTTCTTCTCCTCCTCCCTGGAGGCCGCGGCCACGATTTCCCCGATCGTGAAGCGCCGGCGAATGCGCATGGCGATCCAGGCACGCTCCCGGAGGGTGTGGGTGCGCGTAGCGATCACCCCCGTTTTGCCCATCGGCCCGGACGTGATGACGGCCTCGTTTCGCGCCGCCACCACGCCGTCCTCCGAAAGCGAAAAACATCCGATTGCCATTTTCCGCATGAGCCGGCGGCGCAGGAGTGCGCGCGCGGCATTCATGGCCTGTCGCTTCGTCACTCCCAACTCTTCGGCCATCTGATCGGCTGTCAGGCAAGCGCCGGACGACAAATGCTGCAGCAAAGCCGTGGCTGTGGCACCGGGTTTGGTGGTGTCGATCATCGTGCGGCCTCCGGCACGATGATGTCCTTGCCGGTCTCCCGATTGGACATGATCACCTGACCGGCCATGTCAGCCACCGTCACGCCATCGGGGCCGACATCGATCCGGCGCCCGAAGCGTTCGATCTTCGAGATCGCCTCGACCATTTCCCGCGAAAAGCCTTTGGAATGGCGCCAGACGAACTGGATCAGGTCATCGGCGACCGGAACTTCGCACAGCCCGCCCACCAGGGCACGGGCATCGTCCTGCGATGCGGGCAGGAATTCGATCTTGTTCGGGGCGCGGCTCTCGATCTGCGGGAAGCGCCGGAGGTTGTCGCGCAGCTTGCCCATGCCGACCATGATCGTGGGCAGGAACTGGATATCCGAGAGGCCCCGGATCGTTTCCATGATTTCCTGTTTGCCCGAGACCAGGTCGCATTCGTCGATCACCAGACCGAAGGTTCGGTCCTCCAGTGCCGCATCCTCGGCACGGTTCCCCAGTTCGTCGAGGATACGCTTCCAGCGGTCCCTGCGTCCCCGGATCGGCTGGGTCACCGCAAGGTTTGCCAGCAGCTCTGCCACAAAATCACCGTGTTCCCACCAGCGCTGCGCGCGCAGATAGACGCTTTGGGTCTGGCTGACCCAGCGGGACATGGTCGCGGTCTTGCCGAGGCCCGGCTTGCCATCGACCACAACCATGCACGCCTCCTCGGCGCCACGCTCATCGACCTTGGTCAAGGCACCCATGAACTTGCGGTAGTTGCTCGTCTCGACAAATACGTCTCGCATCGTCTATGCTCTCCTCATTCTTGACGTTTCTGGTTTAGGCAACGGCACGGAGGAGGTTCCTAAGCGCCTCCGTGTCGATGCCGGACAGTCTGAACACCTCCCGCGCATTGCTGCGCGCGAGGCAGTCCCGCAGCAGGTCGATCTGCCCGGGGGTAAGTTCTTCGGGATGTTCCAGCGCCCATGCCGCAAGGTCGGCATCCGTCGCGAAAACACGGCGACGGGGCTGCGCCGGGACAGCCGCGACATCGGAATTGTCCACCGCCAACGTGATCGGCTGGGGTTCAGGCTGGGATGCCACGTCGATGAAATCTGCGATCTCGACCGCCTGCTGATCCAACAGGAAGGGCGCATTCAGTTCTTCGATCTTGGCCTGACGCTTGTCGTCCAGCCGCTTCAACGCGGCCTTCTGACGGTCTTCGAGCGCCTTCTGCTCCATGGTCAGCGGGATGTAGCGCTGTGCATTGCCGTTGAAGATGGCCACACAGATCAGCTTGCCGGGATTGCCGCTGTTCCGGTCGAACTCGCGCACCCAGACCTTTTCCGCCTGATGCAGGTCATAACCGACCATGACCTCTTCGCCCTCATGGCGCTGCAGCGCCTCGTGGAAATACTTGTTCGTGTTCCACTCGACCAACGAGCGCCGCGAGGTGCGGATCTCGTAAGGCCGGAACAGGTCATCTTCCTCAGCCGGGTCGATGGTGACCGGCTGGAAGCCCGCCTTCACATGGGCATCCCAGGCCTCGTTCGGCGACATATGCCGCATCTTGCCGGTTACAGGATCTTCGAAGCGCGGCAGGCCGGTATGGGGCTTGTCGTTGTATTCGGAGATGGTCTTTTCGATCGCGGCAATGAACTCCTGCCAGTTCGGCAACCTGCGTGCGGCGCCGAACTCGCGGATTTCGCGGCGGGTTTCCCGGTGGATGGCCTGTTTGGCCTCCTTGTCCATGTCGCTGCCCAGATAGGTGGGAAATTCCTTCGCCAGGCCGTTCCAGACTGCGTTGAACCGTTCGATGATGCCTTTCGCTTGCGAATTATAGGGCAGAGCATGCATCTTGGTGATGCCAAGTCGCCCCATCAGGCCGCCGAGGGCTGCGCCATCGTCGCCGTCCATCACCTTGTTTTTATAGCCAGCGCCCCGGTCAGTGTAGAAAACCGCGCAAATGCCGTGGACGGAGCAGGACCGGCGCAGGGCCTCGGTCACCGCGATCACGTTCTCCTTGCGCGACACCGCATAGCCCACGCATTTGCGGGTGGCGACATCGAGGACCGACGTGATTTCCGGGCGCATCGGGCGGTTCGACACCGGGTCAGCAACCTCAGCATCGAAGGTCTTGCCGTCGGCCGTATAGACGGTGGTCGGCCACATATCATCGGTCGTGCGGGTGACATAGGCCATGCGGGACCGCAGCGTGAGCAGGCCCTCGCGTCCGACATACTTGTCCAGACCCTTGATCCGGTGTTTCAGGACATACTGGACCTGCTGCAAGGTCACCGTCATCGGCTGCACGACATCGCGCGCCGCCACCGCTTCGGTGTATTTCGCATAGGCAGCTGGCACGCTGGGCTTTTTCGGGATCGCCCAGAACTTCAGGAAATCGTAGAATCCCGCCGGGATCTCCGCCTGTTGCTTTGGCGGGGTCGGCGCCAGCGCAAGCACGCCCTCTTCGTCACGCGCCTTGAACCATGCATAAAGGCTGGCGCGCTTGACCTCGCATGTCGCTTTGCGGTCATTGGCCTTAACTACCCGCTCGGGGGTGATCTGAAACCCGTCTGGTGCGGTCAGAACCAGCCGCTGCGCCAGAGAAGCTGCCTCGCGCGGCGTCAGGTTTTCACCCGCATCGCGGCGGCGTTCGATTTCCTGACGGGCCGCATAGGCTTCCAACGCCTCGCCAAACCGGGCGATGGCCCAGGCGCGGGTTTCCCCGCGCGATATGGCATAACCATCAATTGCAGTCAGAACCTCGGCCCGGGCCTGCATCACATCACGCGCGCCAGCATCCAGCGCCGACACCCGCATCGCCTCGACCTGACGGCGATCCCGCTCCGCCTCCAGATCGTGGCGGACTGTCAGGGCAAGTTTGGCACGTCGGCCCGCAATCGCCGCCTGCACCGCCTCGGGCAGCAGCGAGATGTGGTATTCCATGCCGCCGCCGCCTTCACGCCCTGCTCGAGCGCGGGCCAAATGCCCGGGCAGCGAAGGCCAGCCCTCACGCTTGATCCGGCGGATTGACGCGCTTTCGGTATGGGGCCAGCAGGTCAGGCCACGCTGGCGGACAGTTTCCGCGATTTCCAAGGCGCTGAAAAACGTCTGGTTCATTTCCTCGACCTCCGGCGCGTGGCCAGCATTTGCCGCCGCGCCAACATTTCCTCGATGTGGTCGTCCAGCAGCCGCGCCTCGATCAGGTCGGCATATTCGGTCTCGATCACCGTCAAACCGAACTCGCCAGGTGCGAAGCCAAGCAACGCCATCGCGCCGGTCGCGTGGACCAGGGCGATGAAGGCGTCGAGCGGAATGCGGTGATCTTCCGATCCTTCGGAAGACCACTTGTTGAGCATCGCCTCGCTGATCGACCGGCCCAGATAGGCGGTCATGCGCCGCGCTACCTCGGCGCGGCTCAGCCCGTCTTCCCGCGCATCGCGCAGGGCATGGCCGATCATCCGGGCAATCCGGTTGTCGAGCGCACCGCGACCCGTGACCTCGGCCCCGTAGCCCACCCCGATCTGGGGCGGCTGCCAGGAAAAAAGGTCTTTGGTCAGGGGGTCGCGGTAGCGCGCCATGATCAGAGGCGCCCCCGGCGCTTCAGGGCAGCGACCACGCGGTCCTCATTGGCGAGGATCACCTCATCAAAGACCGTGTCATCCAGCGCGGCAAGCGAGGTGCTGACCTTCACGAAGGCCCGCTCATGGGCACTCGGCACCACGCCATTTCCCAGATAGGCCAACGCCTGCGCGACATTCTCGATCGGATGCGTATCGCCCAGGATCAGATCCAGCACCTTGGCCTGTTTGGCCGGCGTGGCGATCTCCGACAGCGCCTTCAACTCGGTCTGCTTCTTCGCAAGATCGGTGCCCGGAAGGCGGGCGCGGGTCTGGGGGGCGAGGCCTTTCCAGATCTTGACGGCAGCCTTTATGGCACTGGAGCTAAGGCCAATCCGTTCAGAAGTTGCCCTGGCAAAACCAAAGATTTCAGGCACGTCAGAGGAAAGAGCCAAACTTTGGCTCTTTGGTGATGCCTTGCCATGCGCGGCCTGCGGATACATCCGCTCCCAGACCTGCTTCAGCTCATACAGGTGGTGGCAACGGTCCAGCGCGATCAGCTCGGCCCGGCCAAGGTTTTCCATCACCTCCTGCAGGCGGGCCTCGTCATCCGTGCCGGCATCCGACAGATGCGCCGGGATCGCCGGGCGTTCCATCAGACGGAAGGCCTCAAGACGGTGCAACCCCGCGACCAGGCGGTAACGGCCACCTTCCATGGGGCGGACAAGGATCGGGGCCATCAGCCCCTGCGCCGCGATGATCGCCGCCAGGCCTTCGGCCCAGAAGTGATCAAGATCGCGTGCGCGGTCAGTGCCCACCTCGATCGAGGTAAGCGGAACGTCGATTAGTTCGGGCATTTATGTGCCTGTATTGTTGAAGTTTCTGGGGCGGCGGGCGCGTCAGGAACGCAGCGCCCGCCAGCCGGGATAGGTCAGGCCATAGGCCTTCCAGACATCGACCACCCAGCGATCCCGCAGGATGAGGGAGATCGGGTTCCAGTTGTGGTAGGCGGCATGGATGCAAAGCGCGTCCCAGAGGCTCATTTCAGCGCCGCCTCCAGTCGTTCGGCCATGCGCGCACCAAAGGCTTGCAAGGCGGCGTTGGGGCTGTCCTGCGCTTCTGCGGCGAGGCGTCGCATACCATCCACCAGCCGCAGATGCTGCCCGTTCAGAACGGCCATCTGCGCAATCGTGGGCAGCACCGGCAGGGTTTGATGATGGAACATCATGCCCCCCACAGCCCGAAGGCCTCGCCGATCCAGCACCCCACAACGACCGCCGCCAGCAACCCGAAGGCCCCGATGGCATCGCCCAGGCTGTCAGGATCGGCCAGCACATTGGACAGGATCGCCCTCATGCCGCGGCCTTCCTGTCAGTTGCCGTCCCCGCTTTTTGACTCGCCACCGGCGGGAATTTCGCGGTATCGAGAATGCGAGGTTTCCCTTTGGGGTAACGGGTCGGCCAGATGCTTTCCGGCTTCACTTCGATGAAGTCCGCAATGATCTGCTGCGCCTTGAAATTGGTGCGGCTTTTCACCTGGCGAAACACGGGCGGATTCAATCCGTTCCGGTTCGCGAGTTCGGTAAGCGTCATGCCACGACGATGGATTTCGGCCAGCACCGCAGGCCAGTCCATCGTGGGTTCCTGTTCGATCATCGGGTTCCTCCGACAGGGGGCGGGTGCTGGTAACACCCGCTTTTTGTTGGGTCACTTGGTTCAACAGCAGGCGGTTAGTATCGCCTGCATAAGCATAGGGATAGCAGAAAAATGCCACCCATCAAGCATGAAAGTGCTAGAGGTGGCATTTTTATGCGATGCGCGATGAATACGCTTGGAGCACGGATAAAGGTGGCGGCAGATAAGGTGGGCGGGCTGGACGTGCTGGCCCAACTGATCCCCGACATGTCGCGAAGATCTCTGTCAGACTACGTCAATGACAAGACAGACCCACGAGCATCGCTCGTTGTGAGAATTGCGGCAGAAACCGGCACCGACGCAGGTTGGCTATTGTCTGGCGAAGGCGAAATGCGGCTGCCAGGCGCAAGGCTGCTAGATATTGCCACCCCAGCATCCGAACGGTTGCTGAAAGCCCGCATCCATAGGCCTGTTATACATGATCTGACCGAAGCGATGGCTAGCTCAAATCAAGCCCAAGGCAGCGCATCGGCCGACTTTATCCAGTTGCCCTTCTATCAAGATCTCAGCGCCTCGGCCGGGCATGGCTTAGCCGTGCCGTCTGAATATCCTGACAGTGTGATCGCCTTCGCGCGCCACTTCCTGCGCGACCAAGGTGCGGCCCCCGACCGCTGCTCGGTGATCCGCGCAAAGGGCGACAGCATGGTGCCCACCATTCCGGATGCATCACTTCTGGTTGTCGATCACAGCCAGATCGAGATCTCGAACGGCTGTATCATGGTGATCAACGTCGGCGGTGACCTGCTGGTCAAACGCATACGACGCCGCCTCGATGGGCTGATCGAACTCATCTCCGACAACCCGGCCTATCCCCCCGAAACCATCGGCCGCGACACGATCGAACAACTGCGCGTCGTCGGCCGCGTCGTCTATTTTTGCAGAGTGCCATGAAAGGGCCGCCCATGACAAAATTCAGCTATGCATTCCTCTTGGTGCTGCTCGCAGGTGGTTGCAGCACTCAGATAGGTGGTGAGGGGCAACTAAGCACCGGCGAACCGCTTTCGGTTGTGATGCAGATCGATATGAACGCCGTTGATGCCGTATCCACACTAGATATTCTCAGCCTGGATGGGTGGAGCTGCAAGGCTACCTTCACGGATAGCAAGGCTGGAAATGGACCAAGACAGGTCCATCCGCTGACCTGCTCAGACGGTGCAAAGGGGCAAATCGTTTCAACATGGGATCAAATACAGAAACGACATATCGGGGCCTTCAAACTGGATGATGGCCGCAGTGGTCGGGTAACATTCAATTACAAAAGCTGAGATTGCAGAAGGCTATGTTCATGTTAAGTTCTCATCGCTCATCCCGAGGAGAACCCATGACACCCGTCACACCAGTTGCCCCCGTAGCTCCGTGGCTCGGGGGTAAACGCAACTTGGCGAAACGCATCTGTGCCCGTCTGGATGCCATGCCCTGCACCACCTATGCCGAACCATTTGTGGGCATGGGCGGGGTGTTTCTGCGCCGTTCGACCCGGCCGCGCGCCGAGGTGATCAACGACCGTTCGCGCGACATTGCCAACCTGTTCCGGATCCTCCAGCGCCATTACGTCCAGTTCCTGGACGTGCTGAAATTCGGCCTGACCACGCGGGCCGAGTTCGAACGTCTGGTTCAGGTCGATCCTGACACGCTGACCGACCTCGAGCGCGCGGCCCGTTTCCTATACCTCCAGCGCACGGCCTTCGGCGGCAAGGTCTCGGGCCGCAATTTCGGTGTCAGCAAAGATCGGCCAGGCCGGTTCAATTTGACCGCGCTGGAACCGATGCTCGAGGATCTGCACACCCGCCTTTCCGGCGTGGTGATCGAGTGCCTGGACTGGTCAGCATTCATTCCGCGTTACGATGGCCCCGATACGCTGTTCTACCTCGACCCGCCCTATTGGGGTTGCGAGGATGACTATGGCAAGGCCATCTTCGCCAGAGCGGATTTCCAGCGCCTCTCCGACCAGCTGCGCGGCATTCAGGGCCGGTTCCTGATGTCGATCAACGATGTGCCTGAGATCCGCGAAACCTTCGCCTGGGCAAAGCTCGACGAGGTGACAACGACCTACACGATCGCCGGCGGTGGTAATGCGCGCGAGGGTCGGGCAGAGCTGTTGATCTCCAATCTGGCCTGATTGCCGCGTCAGACCTCGGATTTCTGGCGCGCCGGCCTGTGCTTCACGAAACGCCTTGTTTTATTGACCCTGATCAGCATGCCTGAACTAGAGACTGAGGTCTGACGCGATGTCAGACCTCAGTCCAGAAGCTGACCGCCCACCCGTCAGGATTAGCCCCGTCTTTTCGGCCCCTATCCATTCATTTCCTGTTTTCTGACAGCATGTTAGGCACCTGCTGCCTGATGCGCGCTTTCTGCTGCCATTCTCAAAGTTTCTGCGCGTTCCACATGCCAATAACGCGCATTTTTACCCGGTCACTTTCATCGCCACCCGAAGGCATCGCGACCCTCATGCGCTAATTTTATTGGCGTTTTCATTGCCTTACCCTGCTTTGGTCCCGGCCTTCCCTGAATCCAGAAGCTAGCCACCCCCTACAGCCGGGCGTGTCGGCGTGTCTTTTCCGGTGGGGCGCAAGTATCTGGCGGGTGGTTGGCGCAGCTTGACTGACGAAAATATGAACGCGGGGGCTTGGCAATTCCTGTCAAAGCAGCCCATCTTCCCTCGATGTGACGAACCGGGGGAGGACTGATGACCTATCGCAAATCCGAAGACGCCATTGCGCGCCTGACGCCCGAACAATACCGCGTCACCCAGCAGAATGGCACCGAACGCCCGTTCAGCGGCGCATACGATCACCATTTCGCGCCCGGCATCTATGTCGATGTCGTGACGGGCGAGCCGCTTTTCGCCTCGTCGGCCAAGTTCGACTCGGGCTGTGGCTGGCCGGCCTTTGCGCGGCCGATCGACAATGTGACCGAACATGCCGACCTGTCGCATGGCATGCGCCGGGTCGAGGTGCGGTCGAAACATGGCGACAGTCATCTGGGCCATGTCTTTCCCGACGGCCCGCGCGACATGGGCGGGCTGCGCTATTGCATCAATTCGGCCAGCCTGCGTTTCGTGCCCCGCGCCGAGATGGCGGCGCAGGGCTATGAAGACTATCTGGATCAGGTGGAGGAAGACCGATGACCGAACGCGCCGTTCTGGCCGGGGGCTGTTTCTGGGGCATGCAGGATCTGATCCGCAAGCTGCCCGGGGTGATCTCGACCCGCGTGGGCTATAGCGGGGGCGATGTGGCCAACGCGACCTATCGCAACCATGGCAGCCATGCCGAGGCGATCGAGATCATCTTTGATCCCGCGCGGATCAGCTATCGGCAGCTGCTGGAGTTCTTTTTCCAGATCCATGACCCGACCACGCCGAACCGCCAGGGCAATGATATGGGCAGTTCCTACCGTTCGGGCATCTATTACGGCTCTGATGCGCAAAAGGCGGTCGCGCTGGACACGATCGCGGATGTCGATGCCTCCGGGCTCTGGCCCGGCAAGGTGGTGACCGAGGTCAAGCCCGTCGGCGATTTCTGGGAGGCCGAGCCCGAGCATCAGGATTATCTGGAGCGGCGGCCCGACGGCTATACCTGCCATTTCGCGCGCCCCAACTGGGTGCTGCCCCGCCGCGCGGCGGAATAGGGCGGCCAGCCCGCCTAGCGGATCAGGATGGCGCGGAAGTCGTTGACATTGGTGCCGGTGGGGCCGGGGGCGAACAGGTCGTCCAGTGCCGCGAAGGCGCTATAGGCATCGTTCCCGGCCAGGAGCGCCGCGGGGTCATGCCCGGCGGCGCGCAGGCGGGCGGCGCTGTCGCCGGTGGCAAAGGCGCCGGCATTGTCTTCGGACCCGTCGATGCCGTCGGTATCGGCGGCGAGCGCGGCAAAGGGCACGCCTTCCGCCGCGAGCGATAGCGCCAGCAGGAATTCGCTGTTGCGCCCGCCCCGACCCTTCCCGCGCAGCGTGACCGTGGTCTCGCCGCCCGACAGGATCACCACGGGCCGCGGGAAGGGCCGGTCGCGCAGCGCGACCTCGCGCGCGATGGCGGCATGGACGCGGGCCACGTCGCGGGCCTCGCCCTCGATCGCATCCGACAGGATCACCGCCGGCACGCCCTGCGCCGCGGCAAGGGTCGCCGCGGCCTCCAGCGACAGGCGGGCCGAGGCGATGACCCGCACCTCATGCCCGGCAAAGACCGGATCGGCGGGATCGGGCGCCTCGCCATCTGGGCCCGCCAGCCAGTCCGCCACGCGCGGCGGCAGGGTAATGCGCCAGCTTTGCACCAGCGCGCGGGCGTCAGTGCGGGTCATCCTGTCGGGCACGGTCGGGCCGCTTGCGACCTGTGCGGGGTCGTCGCCCGGCACGTCCGACACGATCAGGCTGACCACCCGTGCCGGGGCGCAGGCCGCGGCCAATCGCCCGCCCTTGATGCGGGAAACCTGCTTGCGGATCGCGTTCATGACCGAGATCGGCGCCCCCGAGGCGAGAAGCGCGCGGTTCAGCGCGGCCTCATCCTCCAGCGTCAGATCGCCGGGCGGGCAGGGCAACAGCGCCGAGCCGCCGCCGCAGACCAGCGCCACCACCAGATCGTCGGCGGTCAAGCCCTGCACCGCCTGAAACAGCGCCGCCGAGGCCGCAAGGCCGGCGGCATCGGGCACAGGATGCGCGGCCTCCAGCACGCGGATGCGTTGCGTCGCGCAGCCATAGCCGTAGCGGGTGACCACCATCCCTTCCAGCGGGCCGGGCCAGAGCGCCTCGAACGCGGCCGCCAGTTGTGCGGCGCCTTTGCCTGCGCCAATCACCACGGTCCGCCCCCGCGGTGCCGCCGGCAGATGCGCCGCCAGCGCCCGGCCCGGTTCCGCCGCCGCGACCGCCGCGTCGAACAGGCCGCGCAGAAAGCTGCGATCCGCCTCGGTCATGCCCGGCGCGCGTCCGTGATCCGCCATGTCGTCGCCCCCTCCGGTTTTGCGCAGAGGGTGACGGCTTTGCTGCGGGTCGGCAAGTCCCGCACGGTCAGGCGGCGTGCAGCGCCTCGATCCGGGCCTTGGGGAAGGCGGCGCAGATGCGCTGCGCCTCTGCGGCCGAGGCGGCCAGGCACAGCGCGGTCGAAAGCGCATCCGCCAGCCCCGCCCCGGGGGCCGAGACGCTGACCGCGCGCCAGCGGGGCGGGGCGGTCTGGCCATCACGCGGGTTCAGGATGTGACCCAGCCGCCCCGCCGCGTCAAAGGTCGTGCCCAGCGGGGCAGAGCTGGCCAGCGCCCTTTGACGCAGCGTCAGCTTGTCACCCTGCGCCAGCGTCACCGGCCAGTCGCCGCCATCGGGATGGCCGCCAAGCGCGCGCAATTCGCCCGTGTCGATCAGCAGGTCGCCCAGCCCCTCGGCGGTCAGCAGGGCGGCGATGCGGTCGGCGATGTAGCCCTGCGCGATGCCGTTCAGCGTCAGCGCCATGCCGGGTGCCAGCCCGATCCGCGTCTCGGACAGGGCGACCCGCGCCCAGCCGGTGCGCGCCAGCGCCGCCGCGCGTGCTGCGTCTGACAGGGTTGCGCCGCGGCTTGCGGTTTCGGCATAGGCTGCCCAGAGCGGTTGCACCGTCGGATCGAACAACCCGCCGCTGGCCTCATGCACCCGCCCGGCAAGCGACAGGCATTCCAGCAGCTCAAAGGGCGGATGATCCAGTTGCCCGTCGGCATTCAACCGCATCAGCGCGGAATCGCGGCGATAGAGGCTGAAGATCTGTTCCAGCCGGGCGATTTCGGTCAGGGCGCGGTCGGCGATGGCGGGTGCATCCGGGTGGCGCAGGCGCAGCGTGACCCGGGCGCCAAGCGCCTGGCCATGCGCCACATGCAGCCCGCCACCGGCCCGCGCCATGCCGGCGGGCAGGCCCGCGCCCAGGGCGCAGGCGGTCAGGGTCAGGAAACGGCGGCGTTTCAGCATCGGATCATCCTCCGGTCCGCTGGGAAAGATCGCGCAGGCGGCGCGTGAAATCGGCATCGTCGGCCGTGTCGGCCACGGGCGCCATCACCTGCGCATCGGGAATGGCGGGCAGCGCCATGACCACCCCGCCATGATCGGCGGCAAAGGCGCGGGCGCTGGCCGCATCGGCAAAGGGCACCAGTTCGGGCGCGCCCATGCCGCCCTCGACCGCCGCGCCGACGACATAATGCGCGGCGCCCGCGTCGATCCAGTTTTCGGTGCCGGGCTGATCCCATGTCGCGCCGGGGGCGCCCATGTCATTGACCCAGATCGCCAGAATCCGGTGGCTTTGTTCCGGCAGGCGGGCATAGGCGATGGCATCGCGCACCTGGCTGAAGAACAGCGGCGCGCCGGGCAGCCCCTCCAGGTGGATCTGCGCCTTGGGGCCGGGATGTTCGATCAGGTTCATCTGGCAGTAATGGCCAACCGCCTCGGCCGATAGGGCGACGGGGGTGACCGATTGCGCCACCTCGTCGCGGCAAGCCGCCAGTGCCAGCAGGATCAAAAGCAGCGCGCGTTTCATGGGATCACCCGGCGAAAAGCGGCATGGGCCAGCGCCAGCGCGACCAGCGGCCAGACCAGCACCGAGACCAGCGATTGCCAGAGCGGGATCACCGCCGCCGCCCCGCCCACGCCCGAGACCGCGGCGGTGGCGGCAGAGGCCGACAGGTTGAACAGCCGGAACGCATCGGCGGGGTTTGCCAGCAGGGCCACCGGAAAGGCGCTGGTGGTGAACCAGCCGCCATTGTCGGCGACCACCGCCGCCAGCAGGCCCAGATCATACAGGACCACCAGCCCAAGCCACAGCCCGATCGCCAGCCCCGCCGCACCCGAAGGCCGCCGCGCCAGCGAAGACAGCGCATAGCCCGCGCCCAGAAAGGTCGCGCCAAGCGCCAGCGACGACCACAAGAGCCGCCAGAGCGCGGGCATCCCCGCCAGCGACCCGGCATCGGTCAGCAAGGCGGCCAGCGCCGCCACGCCATAGCCCGCCCCGACCGCCAGCCCCAGCACCGCGAGATGCGCCAAAAGCTTGCCCAGCAGGATCTCGGCGCGCGAGACCGGATAGGTGAGAACCAGCGGCAGGGTGCCACGCTCCACCTCGCCGGCGATGGCATCAAAGCTCATCAGCAGCGCCAGCAGCGGCACCAGATAGACGGCGAGCGAGGTGAGCGAGGCCACCGTGACCGAGAGCCGGTCCACCCCCAGCCCGCCGGTGGGCGCCGATCCGGCGGCGGTCAGCACCAGCGCAAACAGCGCCATCAGCGCCATGGCGATGATGACCCAGCGGTTGCGCCGCGCGATGCGGAATTCGGTCGCGGCGGTGGCGAGGATGCGGCGCGGGGTGATCATTGCCCGTCCCTCCGGCTGAAATGGCTGTAGATGTCTTCGAGGCTGGGGGGCAGCACCTCCAGATCGGCGACCTTGTCGCCCAGCCCGGCAATGCGGCCCAGCAGGGCCAGCTTTTCCGATTGCGGGCAGGCCATGTGCAGCGCCCCGCCCACGAGGATCGCGCCGGGCAGCGCATCCATCAGCGCGGGGGCATAGCCGTTGCGGGCGGTGACATGAAGCGCCACGGGCAGATCGGCCAGGCGGCGCAGGGCGGGCAGGCTGCCTTCGGCCACCAGATGCCCACCAGACAGGATCACGATCCGGTCGGTGCGGGCCTCGACCTCGGTCAGGGCATGGCTTGACAGCAGGATCGCGGTGCCGCGCGCGGCGAACTGATCCAGCAGTGCGTAGAAATCGCGCCGCGAGACCGGGTCCAACCCGCTGGTCGGTTCGTCCAGCACCAGAAGCCGCGGCGCCCCGATCAGCGCCTGCGCCAGCCCGACGCGCTGGCGCATCCCCTTGGAATAGGTGCCGATCCGCCGCCGCGCCGCCGCGCCAAGGCCGACCTGATCCAGCAATTGCTGCGCCTGGCCCGGGTCTTCGCTGCGCAGCGAAAGATAGTGGCGCAACTGTTCCAGCCCGGTCAGCGCCGGATGAAATGCCGCGTTTTCCGGCAGATAGGCCACCTGCGCCCGGGCCGTGGCCGAGCCGGGCATGGCGCCGCACACCTCGACCCGGCCCGATGTGGCGGGGATCAGGCCAAGGATGATCTTCATCATCGTCGATTTGCCGGCGCCATTATGGCCCAGCAGGGCCACCCTTTCGCCCGGCTGGATCGCCAGCGACACATCGCTGAGCGCGGCGACATCGCCAAAGCGCTTAGTGAGTGCCGAGATTTTCAGGGTCGAGGTCATCATAATCGCCTTTCGCCCAGCGACCGGCCACCGCGCGTTCCTGCGCGGCGATGTCGTCGGGGACGGAAATCTCAAGCGGTCGCATCAGCGGATGGCTGTCCTGCACCCCGCCGGGCAGGGTGGCCGGAAAGCTGGATTGCGACCAGCGGATCAGTTGCACCGCCGGCGCCCCGGTCAGAAGCGCGGCAGCGGGTTGCGACCACAGGATGTGGTCCATCAGGTCATTGGGGCGGAACACGCCATCGGCGATGCCGTCGCCGTTCAGGTCATAGGCCGGATGATCCGACCAGAAATTGCCACGCCCCTCAAAGCTCCATTCCATATACCGGGTGCCGACATATTTCACCTGTTCGCGATTGGTGATGAACGCATTGCCGGTCAGCACATTGCGTTCCGATCCGGCGGTGAAATGCAGGCCGATCCCGCAATCCTGAAAGCGGTTGTCGTAGATCAGGTTCTTGTGGGCATTGTAGATGAACAGGCATTTCTTCGTGCCGCCGCGCACCAGATTGCCCGAGACATCGGCGCTGTTGGCATAGTTCAGCATGATGCCATGTTCACGGTCGCCGAGGCTGAGATTGTCTTTCAGCACCACGCGATCGGAAAACATGATGGCAAAGCCCAGGTGATTGCCGATCGAGATATTGCCCGACACTTCGGAATCGTGGGTATACATGTAGTGGACAGCGAAACGCAGGTCGCGGAACAGGTTGTTGCGGTAGATCCCCTTGCGCGAGGTGTTGGAGAAAATGCCGTCGCGGCCAAAGCGGACGCTGTTGCCCTCGATCACCGCGCCGGGGCTGTTCCAGACATAGATGCCATTGCCGCGCTGGTTCATGCGCGCATCCTGGCTGCCGGTGATATCGTTGCCGCGCACCAGGGCGTCGCGGCCGCCATGCACGTCGATCCCGTGCATGTTGCCGCGCAGCGAAAGCCCCTCGATCCGGGCGCGGTCGGCGCCCTTCACGATCTTCACCCCGGCGTCGAGATCGCTGTTCTGCGTGCCCGATCCGGTGACGGAAAAGCCCGTCAGCGTCACGTCCGGGGCGGTGATGGTGACAACGCTGCCGCGCCCCATGCCGTCGATCACCGCGCCGCGCGGGCCGGTCAGGGTCAGCTTGCGGTCGATGGTGACGGGGCCTGCATAGGCCCCGTCGGTCAGGTGCAGCACATCGCCGGGGCTTGCCTCGGCGATGGCCTGTTGCAGCGCGCCCGGCCCGGGCATGACCTGCACCTCCGCCGCCCGAAGGGGCGTGGCAAGGCAGGCCAGCAGCAGGATCAGGGCGCGCCGCATGATCAGGCGCCTTTCGGTTCGACGAACATCCGGCCGCGCATCTCCATATGGAGGGCGTGGCAGAACCACTGGCAATAATACCAGTAAACCCCGGCATTGGCCGCGACAAAGGTGACCGAGGCCGTCGCCTGCGGCCCGATTTCCATCGCAACACCGTGGTTGCCCATGGTGAAGCCATGGGTCAGGTCGTCGATATCGTCGAGGTTGGTGACGATCACCGTCACCTCATCGCCTTCCTTGACGGTGAATTCCTCCAGCGCGAATTGCGGGGCCTGGCTCGACATGTAGACCCGCACCTTGTTGCCGTCGCGGATCACGGTGTCCTGGTATTCGTCCAGGTTCACGCCATCGGCCTCGGCCTGTTTGCGGGTTTCGGCCCACATCGGATCCTGCCGATCCCAGACCGACTTGATGTTGGTCATCTTGCTGGCATGCACGGCGATGGCGTCATGCGGCTCGGCAAAGTTCGGGCCATCATGGATCACCACCATCTTGTCGCCCGAAATGTCGATCAGCTGATCGTTTTCAGGCTTCAGCGGCCCGACATTCAGGAAGCGGTCCTTGGAGAACTTGCACAGGCAGACCATCCATTTGCCGTCGGCCTCCAGCGTTTCGCCCATCGAGGTCTTCAGGTGGCCCGGCTGGTATTGCACATCTACCTTGTCGAGGATCGGATCGACCTTTTCACCCTTGTAGGCGGCAATCGCCTTTTCGATGTTCCACTTCACCACCTGGCTGTCGAGGAACAGCGAGGTATAGACGTTGCCCTGACCGTCAAAGGCGTTGTGCAGCGGGCCAAGGCCCAGCTCGGGTTCCGCCACCACGCAGGACCGCGGGTCGGCGCCGGCAAAGACCGCATCCAGCAGCGTGACATCAATCACCGTCACCGTCGGGCTGAGCTTGCCGCCGATGCAGAGGTGCTTCTTGTCGGGCGCCATGTTGCAGCCATGCGGGTTGTTCGCGATGGGGATATAGCGGGTGAACTGGCTGTTGGCGTCTTTCCGGCCATCCAGCACCTTGACGCCGTTCACCTCCTCGAACTTGCCTTCGGCGACGGCCTTCTCGATCTCGGCGATGTTGAAGACGACGACATGGTCCATTTCGCTGGCGGTCATATCCGCCAGGTTCATGCCCATTTCGCTGTTATAGCTGGTCGAGAAGGCCCATTTGCCTTCGTAATCGGCATCGCAATTGTCCAGGTTGCCGGACACCAGCACCTGCCAGGCGACATCCCATTTGTCGGCATCGACGGCGGTGAAGACGTTCACATAGGTCGTCACATCCTTCATCGTGCTGCCGTCATTGACCAGCGGCGCCTCGTCCTCGCCGTTGCAGAAGACATAGTTGGAGCGCGGCCATTTCTGCGGGCGCATGCCGTGGATGCCCTTGGCGTTCGGGATCTCCAGGATGGCGTCGCATTTCATCACATCGCCGCGCACCCGCGCCACGCGGGTATTGGCCTTGTCGTTCATATAGAGATAGCGACCGTCATATTTGCCCTCGGTATAGGACATGTGGACGTGGTGCAGGTCGCCATTGTCATGGATCTTCTTGCCATTGGCGGCGAGCTGCGCCTTGGTCTTCTCGGTCATGGTCCGCTGGTGGACGCGGATCGATTCATTGGTCTGGCCCCAGCCGGTCGCCGAGCAGCGGTTGAACACCGGCACCCGCATCAGTTCGCGCATCGACGGAATGCCGAGGATGCGCATCTCGCCGGTCTGACCCGAGGACCAGAAGCCGTAATATTCGTCCAGCTGGCCGGGTGCCACCTCGAACCCGGCGGCCTGGGCCGCGCCGGTGGTGGCGGCGGTGGCGATCCCGGCGGCGCCCAGCCCTGCCACGGTCGGGCCAAGCGCAAGGCGCCCGCCCAGACCGCCCGCAAGGGCCGCCCCGCCGGCCGTGGCGCCCAGCAGGGCGCGGCGGCTCAGCCCGTGTTTCTGATCATGGTCCATGATGATCTCCTCTCAGATCGACGGCTCATGCCGTGTTGCGTTGGGGTGCCCGGCCGGGGGTGCCCCCAGCGGCGCGGGCGCCGTGCCGACCGACGCGCGGCGTTTCAGCCGCTTGATGACGACCGGGCAGGTGGTCTCGGACTGGTAAAGCACCTGGCAATGCAGGCAGTTCACGCATTCATTCGGGTTGATCTCGCCCGTCGGGTGGATGGCCTGCACCGGGCATTGGTTCGCGCAGCTCTGGCACGGGTTGCCGCATTCCTTGTAGCGCTTCAGCCAGTCGAACATGCGCATCCGGGCCGGGATCGCCAGCGCCGCGCCCAGCGGGCAGAGATAGCGGCAGTAGAACCGTTCCACGAACAGCCCCGCGATCAGCAGCGCCGCCGCATAGGCCACGAAAGGCCAGGCCCGCACGAATTTCAGGATGATCGCGGTCTTGAACGGCTCCACCTCGGCCAGATGTTCGGCCTGTTCGATGCTCATCAGCGAAACGCCGAACAGCCCGAGGAAGATCATGTATTTCAGCGGCCAGAGCCGTTCATGCAGGCCCCAGGGCAGGGTCCATTGCGGCACATGCAGGGCGCGGGCGATGCGGTTGGTCAGCTCTTGCAGCGCGCCAAAGGGGCAGAGCCAGCCGCAATAGGCGCCGCGCCCCCAGAACAGCAGCGCCGCCGCCACCGCGAACCACAGGATGAAGGTCAGCGGATCGAGCAGAAAGGCCTGCCAACTGAACCCCGAGACCAGCGCGCCGAACAGCGCCATCAGGTTGACGACCGAAAGCTGGGCATTGGCGTAAAAGCCCAGAAACACCAGCGTCACCGTCAGAAAACCCATGCGGAACCACAGGAAGGCCCGCGCCCGCCGGGTGGCCCAGGACTGGAAGAAGAACATCGCCGTCAGCACGAACAGCATCACGGCCAGCACGACGATTTCGGTCTGGCTGCCGCGCCAGATCTTTTTCCACAGATCGGCCTGGGCGGCGTCTTCCTCTTGCGTGGCGATGGTGGTGGCGGCCTCGGGCTGCGGGGCGACGGGCTGCGCCTTGAGATAGGTCTGCGGCAGCTGATAGCCCAGATCGAAGGTGGTAAAGACCTTTTCGATCGGCCCGACCTCGCGCTGCACCAGCAATTGCACGCGGAACGGCCGGGTCGGGTCAAAGCCGGTCTCGGCGGGGATGCGGAACAGGTCCATCTCGGTCATGTCGGGCGCGCCCTCGGCGCCTAGCGCCACGATGCGGCGGTGCATCTTGTCGCGGAAGCGGACCGAGACATCGTCCTGGATCAGCACGATCCGGTCGAAGATGCCGCCGCGCACATAGCCCGACCCCTTGAAGCTGTAGATGCCGCGCCCGGCCAGCAACAGCGCGCTGTCGCCCGGTTGCAGCCAGCCGGCAAGGTTGGTGTAATCCTGTTCGCCCAGCAGGGCGCGGCCGATGCCGGGCACCGAGACAAGCGCCGCCTGCATCTCGATGAAGGGGGTGGCCGGGGCCTCGGTCAGCGCGCGTTCGGCGGCGCGCGGGTCGTCCAGCGTGGCGAAGGCCGCGTTGACCTGGCCCACATCCAGCGACAGACGGCGCAGCGTGCCGTCGCCCTCCATCGCCGACCAGTCGGCGGGGGCCTTGGCATCGGGGTCGATCTCCAGCTTCGGGCCGGTATCGGCGGCCTCGGCCTTCAGCCCGCCCAGACCAAGCGCCCGCGCGACCTTGAGCCCCGAACGCACGATGGAATCGTCGATCACCATCACGGTGACCGTCGCGCCCGAGATGATGTCCACGTCATGCGCGGTGCCGCCCGATTGCGCCTCGGCCACCAGATCAAGCCCGATATAGGCTGCGGCCAGCGCCTTGATCTTGGCATCCGGGATGCCGATCAGCACGATCGGTTCGGAATGCTTGAGCAGTTGAAGCCCGATCACATGGGCGCTGTCATCGACGGCGACCATGGTGTGAATGGGCTTGCCGGAATATCCGGTGGTGCCGACGAAATCGCTGGTGACAAAGGCCCAGCCGATCGTCTGCCCGCCTTTCAGCACCGGCGCCACGGCCAGATCGGCCCGTTCGGGGCCAAAGCCCTCGGCGCCGGGCACCAGATCGGCGGCAGTGATCTTGGACAGGTAGCCCCCCAGCACGGTGTCGGCATGCGCGCCGCTGAGCGAGAGGGCAAGGGCCAGCAGGAGGCCGGCAAGGCGAAGGCAAAACGGAATCATCGGGCAACCTCTTGGATGCGCCCGTTGCTTGCCATGCCGCCGCGCGACGATTCTTGACCAAACTCAAGCGTCGCCGATCCTGTGACGAAAAATCTTGCGGATGCGGGGGGCAGCGGGGGCGCGCGCGGCCAGGCGGTGCGCTGCGCGCGCAGCCAGGGGGTGACGCAGGCGGGGCGGGCCGGGTCGGCCCGGCGCGCAAGGCGGGCGGGTGTGGCCAGGGGTGCCGCGGGCGGCACATAGCCATGCAGCGCGGCACAGGCGATGCAGGTGCAGCACCGTTCTGACAGGGGGGCGGGGCGGCCCTGATCATCCAGCAGGATGCGCGCGGGCCCGTCTTCGGCGCAGATCACCAGTTCCGTCAGGCCGGCCGATCCGGCAACAGGTGCCGCACCCGCGCCGACCAGGGCCAGCGCAAGTGTCAGGATCAGGGCAAGGCAAAACCGGGCGTTGTGCATCCCGGCGAGTGTAGCCCGCGTCGTGCTGCGCTTCTATGACTTAAATCAAGCGCCGTGCTGGCCGGCATCCCATTCCTTCAGCAGCCGCTTCGGCGCCATCGCCCGCCAGTCGGCGATCAAGCGGTGGCGTGCCCAATTCGGGTCGATCCGTCCCGCACGCACCAGCACCAGCGCGCTGCGCGCATAATGCGGATGCAGGAAAAACCGGTCAGGGTCGGCTTGCATCAGCATCTCGCGTTCGTCGAACCCCGCCTTGAACACGGCCGCATCCTCATAGGGCGACCACCAGCACCACATCTTGCCATGGGACTTGAGCACCTCATGCCCCCAGGGCCGGGCCTCGGTCACCCCGGGCAGGCAGAGCGACAGGGCAAGCGCCTTCAACTCGGGCCAGGTGGCAATCATGGCGCCATGGCCCCGCCGGGCGGCAGTGGCAGGCTCAATGCGCCGCCGCCCAGTTGGCGCCGCGCCCGGCATCGGCCCGCAGGTGAACCGACAGCTTCACAGCCGGCTCGCTGGCGCCTTCCATCACGTCGCGGGCGGTGGAAATCAGGCGGTCGGCCTGATCCTCGGCCACTTCGAACAGCAGTTCGTCATGCACCTGAAGCAGCATCTTCGCGTCGATCCCTGCGATGGCCGCGGGCATGCGGATCATCGCGCGGCGGATCACATCGGCCGCCGTGCCCTGGATCGGCGCGTTGATCGCGGCGCGTTTGGCAAAGCCGGCGCCGGGGCCCTTGGCGTTGATTTCGGGCGTGTGGATCTTGCGGCCGAACAGGGTCTGCACGAAACCGTTGGCCTTGGCGAAGGCCACGGTGTCATCCATATAGGCGCGGATGCCGGGGAAGCGTTCAAAGTAGCGGTCGATGAAGCCCTGCGCCTCGGCCCGGGGAATGCGCAGGTTCCGCGCCAGGCCAAAGCCGGAAATGCCGTAGATCACGCCGAAATTGATCGCCTTGGCCTGCCGGCGCACCATCGGGTCCATCCCCTCGACCGGCACGCCGAACATTTCGGAGGCGGTCATGGCGTGAATGTCCAGCCCGTCGCGGAAAGCCTGTTTCAGCGCCGGGATATCGGCGATATGGGCGAGGATGCGCAGCTCGATCTGGCTGTAATCGAGGCTGACCAGCACCCGACCCTCGGGCGCCACGAAAGCCTCGCGGATGCGGCGGCCTTCTTCGGTGCGGACGGGGATGTTTTGCAGGTTCGGATCGGTCGAGGCGAGCCGCCCGGTATTCGCCCCGGCGATGGAATAAGAGGTATGCACTCGCCCGGTTTCGGGGTGGATATGGTCTTGCAGCGTGTCCGTATAGGTCGATTTCAGCTTGGCGATCTGCCGCCAGTCCAGCACCCGCGCCGCCAGCCGCGCCCCTTGCGGGTGGCTGTCTTCCAGCGTGGTCACATCCTCCAGCACATCGGCGCCGGTGGCATAGGCGCCGGTCTTGCCCTTTTCGCCGCCGGGCACCTGCATCTGGTCAAACAGGATCTCGCCCAGTTGCTTGGGGCTGCCCACGTTGAACTTCGACCCGGCGATGTCGTGGATTTCCTCCTCCAGCTGCACCAGCTTTTGCGCGAAGGCGTTGGACATGCGCGCCAGCACGTCGCGATCCACCTTGACGCCGGCCATTTCCATATCGGCCAGCACCGGCACCAGCGGGCGTTCCAGCGTCTCATACACCGTGGTCACGCGGGCGCGGTGCAGTTGCGGGCTGAAACGCTGCCACAGGCGCAGCGTCACATCCGCATCCTCGGCCGCGTATTTCACCGCGTCCGTGATGCCGACCTGATCAAAGGTGATGGCCGATTTGCCGCTGCCCAGCAGCGTCTTGATCGGGATCGGGCTATGGCCCAGATAGCGGTCCGACAGTTCGTCCATGCCGTGATTATGCAGCCCGCCATGCAGCGCATAGCTTTGCAGCATGGTGTCCGCGATCGGGGCCATGCGGATGCCATGCCGGGCCATGATCTTGAAATCATACTTGATATTCTGCCCGATCTTGAGGATGGCCGCATCCTCCAGCACCGGCTTCAGCGCGGCCAGCACGGTGTCGAGCGGCAATTGCCCTTCGACCAGCGCGTCACTGGCGAACAGGTCGCCGCCACCCTGACGATGCCCGACCGGGATGTAACAGGCCCGGCCCGCCTCTACCGCCAGCGACAGGCCCACCAGATCGGCGCGCATTTCGTCAAGGCTGGTCGTCTCGGTGTCAAAGGCCACATGACCCGCCGCGCGAATGCGGGCGATCCAATCGGCCAGCGCCTCGGGCGTGGTGACGCTTTCATAACCGTCATGATCGAAGGGCAGCGCCACGGGAGCGGGGCTGTCTTCGGCCGGGGCGGCCGTGGGGGCGGGCGGCGGCATGATGTCAAGCTTGTCGGCCACCCGTTTGGTCAGGGTGCGAAACTCCATCGCGTTGAGAAAGGTCATCAACGTCTCGGGTTCCGGTTCGCGCACCTCAAGGCTTTCCAGCGTGAAATCCAGCGGCGTGTCGCATTTCAGCGTGACCAATTCCTTGGAGACCCGGATCTGGTCGGCGAAATTCACCAGCGTCTCGCGGCGCTTCGGTTGCTTGATCTCGCTGGCCCGGGCGAGCAGGGTTTCCAGATCGCCATATTCCTGAATGAGCAGCGCCGCCGTCTTGATGCCGATCCCCGGCGCGCCGGGCACGTTATCCACACTGTCGCCCGCCAGCGATTGCACATCGACCACCCGGTCGGGGGCGACGCCGAATTTCTCGAACACCTCGTCGCGGTCGATGGTCTTGTTCTTCATGGCGTCGAACATCACGACGCCATCGCCGATCAACTGCATCAGATCCTTGTCGGAGGAAATGATCGTCACCCGCCCGCCGGCATCGCGGGCCTGACAGGACAGGGTGGCGATGATGTCATCGGCCTCATAGCCCTCGGTCTCGATACAGGCGATGTTGAAGGCGCGGGTCGCCTCGCGCGTCAGGGGGAATTGCGGGCGCAGATCCTCGGGCAGTTCGGGGCGGTTGGCCTTGTAGGCCGGAAAGATCGCGTTGCGAAAGGTTTTCGACGAATGATCGAAGATCACCGCCACATGGGTCGGCGCGTCGCCCGACTTGTTCCCCTCGATATAGCGGAACAGCATGTTGCAGAACCCGGCCACCGCGCCGATCGGCAGGCCATCGGTCTTGCGGGTCAGCGGCGGTAGCGCGTGATAGGCGCGAAAGATGAAGGCCGACCCGTCGATCAGGTGCAGATGGCAGCCCTTGCCGAAATTCATGTCATCCCCCTTCGCGCGTTTTGCCCAGATATGGCAGAAAGCGCCGCGGGGTGCCACCCGCTCAGGTCGCGCGGCCGGGGGGCGGGGGCGGGGTCAGTTCCGGCTGCATCGGCAGGTCGCTCAGGTCCAGCGTGGCCCAGGTCCGTTCGCCGCCCGTCGGCGGCAGGTCGGCCTCGGTGACATGGCGCGCCATCCAGGCTTTTGCGATGAAGTTGGCGGTGATCGGCGCCGTCAGGAACAGGAACAGCGTGATCAGCAATTCGTGCCAGCTTCCCCCGCCATTGACCAGCGCATATCCCATGGAGGCCAGCAGCACCCCGCCCACGCCCAGCGTGCTGGCCTTGGTGGGGGCGTGCAGCCGCGTCATCAGGTCGGGCAGTTTCACCAGCCCGTAGGAACCCACCAGCCCGAAGACGCCGCCGATGACCAGAAGAACGGAGATGAGGATGTCTGCGATCATGGCCCTACTCGATGATATCGCCGCGCAGGATGAACTTGGCATAGGCCACCGAGGACACAAAGCCGGTCATCGCGAACAGCATCGACGCCTCGAAATAGAGGCCCGATTTGTGGTGCATTCCATACAGCACGATCAGTGCGATCATGTTCACCACCATCGTATCCAGCGCAAGGATGCGGTCGGGGATGGTGGGGGCGAACATCACGCGCCACAGGCAGATCAGCAGGCCCAGCCCGAAACAGGCAAAGGCGAATGTCATGGCCATTTCGATCATGCGAAGATCCTTTTCAGCCGGGATTCGTAGCGCGTCTTGATGTCGTCGCGCACCGCGTCGGGGTCGGTGGCATCAAGGCAATGCACCAGCAGGGCCTTGCCATCGGCCGACAGATCGGCGGTGACGGTGCCGGGGGTCATGGTGATCGTGCCGGCCAGCACCGTGATCGCCTCGGGCGAGGTCACGTCCAGCGGCACGGTCACCCAGGCGGGGTTCAGCTTGGCCGCGGGGCGGAACAGCACGATCATCGCGACGGTGATGTTGGACTTGATGATGTCCCAGATCACGATCCCCACATATTCCACCGCCGCCGGCCAGTTGCGGATCAGCGGGCGGTCGGGCCAGTAGGGGGCGGTCAGGATGGGCAGGATGATGCCCATGATCGCCGCAAAGACCAGGCTGCCCCATTTGAATTCGTTGACCAGCATCAGCCAGGTCACGATCAGCAGCAGGGTCAGGCCCGGATGAGGCACCAGTTTGCGCAGCATCAATGCTCCCCCCCCAGCTTGTTCGCCGCGATATAGGCGGCGGGGTCATGCAGTTCGGCCGCCGTCTCGGCCAGCCAGGTGCTGACCGGCCCGGCCGCCAGCGTCAGCCCGACCAGCCCCGCGACCAGCGCGCCGGTGGCGACAAAGGCCAGCGGCTGCGCCGGATGCGGCACCGGCGTTGCCTGCGCGGCATGCGACTTCCAGAACAGGAGCGAGCCTGCCCGCGACAGGCCGATGATGACGACGAAGGACGATCCCAGGATCGTTGCCCAGATCAGCGGCTGGGCCAGACCGCGCGTGGCATCAAGGATCATCAGCTTGCCCAGAAAACCCGACAGCGGCGGCATCCCGGCGGCGGCGATGGCGCCGGCCATGAACAGGCCCGCGATCAGCCCCTGTTGCGCGATGGCGGGTCGGGCCTCGGTCAGCGTGCCGTCGATGCGCCGGGCCATGACCAGATCGGCAATCAGGAACAGCGCGGCGGCGGCCAGCGTGGAATGCAGCGCATAATACAGCGCGGCGGCGGTGGCGCCGGGGGTGAATTGCGCCACGGCGGCAAACAGCGTGCCCATCGAGGTGACGGCGGTAAAGGCCACCAGCCCCTGCACCTTGCGCGCGCCCATCACCCCCACGGCGCCCACGGCCATGGTCACCAGCGCGGCCGGCAGCAGCAGATCGGCATAAAGCGTGCCGGTCGCCGGCAGGTCGGTCGGGAAGACCAGCGTATAGATGCGGATCACCGCATAGGCGCCGACCTTGGTCATCACCGCAAACAGCGCCGAAACCGGCCCGGGGGCCTGGGCATAGGTCGCGGGCAGCCAGACATGCAGCGGCACCAGCGCGCCCTTGATGGCAAAGACCATCAGCAACATCACCCCGGCCAGCCGGATCAGCGCGGCGTCGCCTTCGGGCAGGCCGGGCAGCTTGGCCGCCAGATCAGCCATGTTGAGCGTGCCTGTGACGGAATAGATCGTGGCCAGCCCGAACAGGAACAGGGTCGATCCGACCAGGTTATAGGCCACATATTGCACGCCCGCCTTCAGCCGGTCCTTGCCGCCGCCATGGATCATCAGGCCATAGCTGGCGATCAGCAGCACCTCGAAGAAGACGAACAGGTTGAAGGCGTCGCCGGTCAGAAAGGCGCCGCACACCCCCATCAGCTGAAACTGCCAGAGCGCGTGGAAATGCCGCCCGCGCGTATCCCATCCGGTGCCGATGGCGTAAAGCTGCACCACCAGCGCCAGAAAGGCGGTCAGCGCCACCATCAGCGCCGACAGCCGGTCCAGCACCAGCACGATGCCAAAGGGCGCGGGCCAGTTGCCCAGGAAATAGACCTCTGGCCCCTCATGCGTCGCCCCCCAGAGCAGGCGCAGCGCGATGGCCAGCAAAAGCGCGGTCGCGGCGGTGGAAAACACCCGCGCCACCGGCAGCGTGTTGCGCAGCACCAGCAGGGTGAAGGCGCCCATGACGGCGGGCAGCACCACCGGCGCGATGATCCAGTGACCCATCATTCCCGGCCCTCCTCATCGAGGTCCACCCGGTCATCGCCGGCCTCGAAAAAGGCGCCAAGCGCCAGCATGACCAGCACGGCGGTCATGCCGAAGGAAATCACGATCGCGGTCAGCACCAGCGCCTGCGGCATCGGGTCGGTATAGCCCGTGGCCGTCTTGGACAGGATCGGCGGCAGCCCCGCCACCACCCGGCCCGAGGCAAAGATGAAGACGTTGCAGGCGTAAGAGATCATGGTCAGCCCGACAATGACCGGAAAGGCCCGCAGCCGCAGGATCAGGTAAAGGCCGACTGTGGTCATCACGCCGACGGCAGAGGCGACAAGCAGCTCCATCACTTGACCTCCGCTTCGGCGCCAGGGCCAGGTTCCAGTTTGTCTTGCATGTCAAAGGCTTCGATATTGGTGGTCTGGCCCGCGCGCACGGCGATCCGGGTCAGCGACGACAGCGCCAGCATCACCGCGCCCAGCACGGTGAGGAAGACGCCCAGATCGAACAGGGCCGCGGTGGCCAGCTCGAATTCCTCCAGCGGGCCGATGTGGAAATAGCCGTAATTCGAGGTCATGAAGGGCCGCCCGGCGAACCAGGAACCGATCCCCGTGGCCGCGGCGATCAGCACGCCCGCGCCGATCAGGCCGTGATAGTCGATCTTCTGGCGCGCGGCGGTCCAGCCAAAGCCCGAGGCCATGTATTGCATGACCAGCGCAATGGCCACGACCAGACCGGCGATGAAGCCGCCGCCCGGCACGTTATGGCCGCGCAGGAAGATGTAGATCCCGACAAGGAGCGCGATCGGCAGCATCATCCGCGTCGCGACCACCATCATCAGCGGGTGGCGGTCGCCCGCATCGGGCGTGTCGCTTTTCCAGTTGCGCAGCCGGTCATTGGCCGGGCCGGGCCGCAGGATGGTTTCGGTCAGCGCGAAGATCAGCGTGGCGGCGATGCCCAGCACCGTGATTTCGCCAAAGGTATCGTAGCCGCGGAAGTCCACCAGGATCACGTTCACCACATTGGTGCCGCCGCCAAGCGCCTTGGCATTGGCCAGGTGATAATCGGCAATGGTCGGAAAGGCGAAATCACGCATCATCAGCGCATAGATCAGCGTGCCCACGCCCAGCCCGCCGGCGCCGGCAATGATCCAGTCGCGGGTCTTGCGCGCGGTGGAACTGACGGCGGGGGTGTATTTCGGCAGGAAGTTCAGCGACAGCAGCATCAGGATCACCGTCGCCACCTCGACCGAGATCTGGGTCAGTGCCAGATCCGGGGCCGAAAGATAGGCAAAACCGACCGAAACGATCAGCCCGATCACCCCGATCAGCACCAGCGTCAGCAGGCGCTGGCGGTGCATCAGCGCCACCCCGAAAGAGGCGACCATCAGCGCGAACCAGCCCGCGGCGGCCACGGGTTCGATCTCTTGCAGGCTGCGGGTGCCGGGGCTGTGGGTGCCGGTCTGAAAGGCCCAGACCCCGCCCGCCAGAATGGCCAGCGTCGCGACGGCAAGGTATTGGCCAAGCGCGCCGGAATGCAGGCGGCGGTTCACCCGCGCGGTCAGCGCCGCAAAAGCCTCGATCACCGTATCGAAGATGCGTTTCGCCTCGGGGCGGGGGAAGGCCAGCCAGATGCGGTCAAAGGGCGCATGCAAGCCCAGCAGCACAAGGCCGCCGCCAATGGCGAAAAGCGACATCCACAGCGCCGGGCTTTCCAGCCCGTGCCAGTGCTTGATATGGGCATGCACGGTGTCGCCCGTCACCGCGCCGGCAGCGGCATCGACTAGCCAGCCGGCAAAGGTCATCGGCATCAGCCCGATCAGCACGACCAGCACCGCCAGCAGCGCCGGCGAGGCCCACATGCCGAAGCCGGGGTCATGCGGCTTGTGCGGGTAATCGTCGCGCACCGGCCCCAGGAAGGTATGCGCCACCAGCCGGAACGAATAGGCGACCGAGAACAGCGCCCCGATCACCGCCAGCGCCGGGATGACCCAGGGGGCGGTATGGGCGGCCTCTTCCAGCATCATTTCCTTGGAGAGAAAGCCGTTGAAGGGCGGAATGCCCGCCATCGACAGGCCCGCCACCGTCGCGATGGTAAAGGTGATGGGCATCAGGTGCCGCAGCCCGCCCAGCCGCTTGATGTCGCGGGTATGCGCCTCGTGATCGACGATGCCCGCGCTCATGAACAGCGCCGCCTTGAAGGTGGCGTGGTTGATGATGTGAAACACCGCCACCGTCGCCGCCGCCTTGGTGCCAAAGCCCAGCAGCATGGTGATCAGGCCCAGATGCGAGACGGTCGAAAACGCCAGCAGCGCCTTGAGGTCATCCTTGAAGAAGGCGATCTTGGCGGCCATGACCATGGTGAACAGCCCCGCCGAGGTCACGATCCAGAACCATTCCGGCGTGCCCGCCAGCACCGGCCACATGCGCGCCATCAGAAAGATGCCGGCCTTCACCATGGTGGCCGAATGCAGATAGGCCGAAACCGGGGTGGGGGCGGCCATGGCATGTGGCAGCCAGAAATGGAACGGGAACTGCGCTGATTTGGTAAAGGCGCCCAGCAGGATCAGGATCAGCGCCGGCAGATACCAATCGCTTGCCTGAATCTCGGCCTTGTGTTGCAGGATCACCGTCAGGTCATAGCTGCCGGCGATCTGGCCCAGGATCAGCATCCCCGCAATCATCGCCAGGCCGCCGCCCCCGGTGACGGTCAGCGCCATGCGCGCGCCCTGGCGCCCCTCGGGCAGGTGTTTCCAGTAGCCGATCAGCAGAAAGGACGACAGCGAGGTCAGTTCCCAGAACACCAGCAGCAGCAGGATGTTGTCGGACAGCACGATCCCCACCATCGCGCCCTGAAACAGCATCAGATAGGTGTAGAACTGCCCCATCGGGTCGCGGTCCGACAGGTAGAACCGGGCATAGAGGATGATGAGCAGCCCGATCCCCAGGATCAGCCCGGCGAACAGCAGGCCCAGCCCGTCGAGGAAAAAGGTCGCGTTCAGGCCCAGCATCGGCAGCCAGTCGAACCGCGCGGTGATCACCTCGCCGCGCAGCACGGCGGGGATGTGCAGGCCCAGTCCGATCAGGGCCAGCAGGGTGACCGATCCGGTCACGGTGGCGCAGGCGGTGCGGCTGACCCGGATCAGCAAGCCGGGAAGTAGGGCGCCGAGAAAGGGCAGCGCGGCGATCAGGGCAGGGGACATACCGGGGGCTTATCCGTGTGTTATGGCCGGCTTCCGGGGCGGGGCGGCGATCTGCTGGTCGGGGCGGTCTGGTCCCATATGGGGCCTTCCCTTCGTGGGTCAAGACTGCTCGGCCTGTCAAGCGGTTACAGGCTGCGCCCCGGGCGGATATGGCAGCGTTTGCGCTAACCCGCGGTCAGGACCGAGCCTTGTTCCAGCAGAAAGCGCTGCGCCAGCGGCACCGCGGCCGCGCCCAGGCTGCGCGCCTCGGCGCCGATCGTGCCCTCGCGGATCAGCGGGGCGTCGATGCCGGCGAGGTCGAGCTTGTGGAACGCCTCGATCACATGCGCGGTCAGGCGGGCGCGCATCTCGACCGGCATCCAGCCGTCGATCAGCACCGCGCCCAGTTCCAGCAGCGAACTGGCCGAGAGGATGGCGGCGGCCAGCCCGTTGGCCGCATCGGTCATCCAGCGCTCCAGCACGGCCTCGCTTGCCTGCCAGCGGGTCGGGGTTTCCCACAGCCCGTCCGAGGGTTCGCCCGCCGCATCCATCGCATCGGCCAGCGTCGCCAGCGAGGCGATGCTGATCAGGCGCCGCATCTGCCCGTCCGGGCCGGGCACCGGCATCGGCCCCACGCCCGCGGCATTGCCCGTGCGGCCGGTGAACAGCTGGCCATTCAGGACCAGCCCGCCCCCGATGAAGGTGCCGCAGTAGAAATACAGGAAATCCTTGGGCTTTTCGCCGGTGCCGAAGACCAGTTCCGCCCCGCAGGCGGCGGTGGCATCGTTCTGCACGGTGACCGGCATGCCGGCGATGACCGAAAGTTCTGTCTGAATGTCGCGTATGCGCCAGGCGTCCATCTCGGCCTGGGGGGCACCGATATACTGCACCCAGTTCCACAGCTGAAACGGCATCGCCACGCCCATGCCGGCGATGCGGTCGCGCAGGGCGGGGGGCAGGGTGGCGGCCAGGGCAGGCAGCGCGTCGGACACGAAGGCCAGCACCGCGTCGGGCGTGGGATAGCGATAGACCTGCCGCCGCGTCGCGCGCATCGCGCCGGTGAAATCCACCAGGCTCAGATCGACCGAGCGCCGCCCGATCTTGAGCCCCAGAAAGAACGCGCCATCGGCGGCCAGCGACATCGGCACCGAGGGTTGGCCGATGCGGCCGCGCTGCGGTTCGCCCTTGGTCAGCAGCCCGTCCTGTTCCAGCGCGCGCATGATGACCGAAACGGTCTGCGCCGAAAGCCCGGTCATCCGCGCGATATCGGATTTGGCCAGGGCGCCGTGCTGCCGCACCAAAGTCAGGACAAGGCGTTCGTTATGGGCGCGCATGCCGGACTGGTTCGATCCGCGCGCGGCCAGCGCGGCGCCGGGTTCGGCGACGGAACGGTCCAGACTGTCTTCGGCACTGCGCAAGGTTTCCTCCCCTTCGTCTGCCTGCCTTGGCGTTTTGCGGCTGTCGCGGCAAGATCAGCCCGGAGGGGCGCCGGGGCTTTCGCCCCGGATGACACCCTTGCGCAACACCAGATTGCCAAACAGCGCCATCTCGCTGGTCGCCACGATGGTATGGGCGGCCTGAATGCGCGGATAGAGATCGGCCCCCGCCAGCGGCCGCACCCCGATGCCCCGCGCGGCGCAGAGCGCGTCGACCCGGTCATGGAACGGGCCGCGCTGTGCCGGATCGTTGTTCAGGCTGGCGCGCATCACCGGGGCGGGCACGTCCTCATCCAGCGGCAGCACGGTAAGCACGGCCTCCAGCACCGCGATGACGCCATGGCCATCGGCGCGGATCAGCCGCCGGGCATGGGCCTGGGCGGGGTAGTTGCCATCGACCAGCGCGATTTCGTCGCCATGCCCCATCGCGCGCAGGGCAAAGAGAAATTCGGGGCCAAGCAGCGGCGGGATGCCGATCAGCATGATCTTGCCTTTCAGGAAGGCGGCGCCGCCCATAATTCGGGCGATCCGCGAAAACATGGCGGTCAGATTGCGGCCCGTCGGCGAGTCTGTCAATAATAATTCAGACTGATTTATTTATCTTGACGCGAGGGCGGGAATCAGGTTTCTGTATCGTCAATCGCGACGGGAGAGGCGGCGCGGTTGCTTTGCGACACAACAGCGACACAGGGGCAATGGCCCCGGTTTCCTTGGGAGGAACACATGAAACTGAAAGCGAAAGCCCTGGTGGGCGTGGCTGGTCTTGCGCTGCTTTCGGCGGCTCCGGCGATGGCGGATGGCGTTTCGGCCTGCCTGATCACCAAGACCGACACCAACCCCTTCTTCGTCAAGATGAAGGAAGGTGCCGAAGCCAAGGCGGCCGAGCTGGGCGTCACGCTGAAATCCTATGCCGGCAAGATCGACGGCGACCATGAATCGCAAGTGGCCGCGATCGAGGCCTGCATCGCCGATGGCGCCAAGGGCATCCTGCTGACCGCGTCGGACACCAAGGCCATCGTCGATTCGGTCAAGGCCGCCCGCGATGCCGGCCTGCTGGTGATCGCGCTGGATACCCCGCTGGATCCGATCGACGCCGCCGACGCGACCTTTGCCACCGACAACTTCCAGGCGGGTCTGCTGATCGGCCAATGGGCCAAGGCCACGATGGGCGACGCGGCGGCCAATGCCAAGATCGCGCTGCTTGACCTTGCCATTTCGCAGCCCTCGGTCGACGTGCTGCGCGACCAGGGCTTCCTCCAGGGCTTTGGCGTCGATCTGGCCGACCCGAACAAATGGGGCGACGAGAGCGATGCGCGCATCGTCGGCAACGAAGTCACCTCGGGCAACGAGGAAGGCGGCCTGAAGGCGATGGAAACCCTGCTGGCCAAGGATCCCGAGATCAATCTGGTCTACACGATCAACGAACCGTCGGCCGCCGGTGCCTTTGAGGCGCTCAAGGCCGTGGGCCGCGAAAAGGACGTGCTGATCGTGTCGGTCGATGGCGGCTGCCCGGGCGTTGCCAATGTGAAGGACGGCGTGATCGGTGCCACCTCGCAGCAATATCCGCTGCTGATGGCGTCGAAGGGCATCGAGGCGATCGCCGCCTACGCCAAGGACGGCACCAAGCCGGCCCCGACCGAAGGCAAGGCCTTCTTCGACACCGGCGTCGCGCTGATCACCGACAAACCGGCCGCCGGGGTGGAGTCGATCGACACCGCCAAGGGCACCGAACTGTGCTGGGGCTGATCCGCGCTTGATTGCGGAACCAAACTGACAAATCCTGCATCAAGGGCGGCCATCGCGCCGCCCTTGTCACAAGCGGCAGTGCCAGCATGCGCGGTGCCTGCCGAGATCGGGGGAATGTGACCATGGCATCTGACACCAAGGCCGCGACCAGTTTCGAAGAGGGGCTTAAGGGCGCCTCTGAAAAGGTCGCCGAATTTCATGAAGACAAGGGCGCGCTGAAGCGCCTGCAACACTGGCTGCACCAGACGCCTTCGGCCGTGCCGATGATCGTGCTGGTCGTGGCGCTGATCATCTTTGGTCTGCTGTCGCCCAACTTCTTCAAGGCGACCACGCTTTCGACCATCCTGCAACAGATCGCCATCGTGGGCATCATCGGCTGTGCGCAGTCGATCGTGGTGCTGACCGCGGGGATCGACCTGTCGGTGGGCGCGATCGCGGTCTTCTCGTCGGTGCTGATGGGGCAGATGACCTTTCGCTATGGCATTCCGGCGCCGCTCTCGATCCTGATCGGGCTGGGGCTGGGCACGGCCATGGGCTTTATCAATGGCTGGCTGGTGGCCAAGGTCAAATTGCCCCCCTTCATCGTGACGCTGGGCACCTGGCAGATCCTGCTGGCCTCGAACTTCATCTTTTCGGCAAACGAAACCATCCGCTCCTCCGACATCGCCGCCCAGGCGCCGGCGCTGCAATTCTGGGGCAATGCCATCCAGCCGGGCGGGGTCAAGGTGCTGTATGCGGTGTTCCTCATGGTCGCGCTGGTGGCGATCATGGCCTATGTGCTGCGCCAGACCGCCTGGGGCCGCCATGTCTATGCCGTGGGCGACGATCCCGATGCGGCGGAACTGGCGGGGGTGCAGACCAAACGCATCCTGATCCAGGTCTATGCGCTGGCCGGCCTGTTCTGCGCCATCGCGGGCTGGGTGATGATCGGCCGCTTCGGCTCGGTCTCGCCGACGGCCTCGACCGGGCAACTGGGCAATATCCAGTCCATCACCGCGGTGGTGATCGGCGGGATCAGCCTGTTCGGCGGGCGCGGTTCCATCGTGGGGATGTTCTTTGGCGCGCTGATCGTGGGCGTCTTTGAAATGGGCCTCAAGATGGTCGGCACCGACCCGCAATGGACCTTCTTCCTCATCGGCCTGCTCATCATCCTCGCCGTGGCGGTGGATCAATGGATCAGAAAGGCATCGGCATGACCGTTCAGTATTCGGGGGAACCCATCCTCAAGGGCCGCGGTCTGGTCAAGCGCTACGGCAAGGTCACCGCACTCGACCATTGCGATTTCGATCTCTATCCGGGCGAGATCCTGGCGGTGATCGGCGATAATGGCGCCGGCAAGTCCTCGCTCATCAAGGCGCTGTCGGGGGCCGTGCAACCGGATGAGGGCGAGATCACGCTGGAGGGCAAGCCCGTGCATTTCGGCAGCCCGCTGGAGGCGCGCGCCTATGGCATCGAATGCGTCTATCAGACGCTGGCCATGTCGCCCGCCCTGTCGATCGCGGACAACATGTTCATGGGCCGCGAATTGCGCAAGCCCGGGGTCATGGGCAGCCTGTTCCGCCAGCTTGACCGCCCCGCGATGGAGAAATTCGCGCGGGAAAAGCTGAACGAACTGGGCCTGATGACGATCCAGAACATCAACCAGCCGGTCGAGACGCTTTCGGGTGGTCAGCGGCAGGGCGTGGCGGTGGCGCGGGCGGCGGCCTTCGGGTCCAAGGTGGTGATCCTGGACGAACCGACGGCGGCGCTTGGCGTCAAGGAAAGCCGCCGCGTGCTGGAACTGATCCGCGATGTGCGGTCGCGCGGGATCCCGATCATCCTGATCAGCCACAACATGCCGCATGTGTTCGAGGTCGCCGACCGCATCCACATTCACCGGCTGGGCAAGCGGCTTTGTGTCATCAAGCCGGGCGATTATTCGATGTCCGACGCGGTGGCCTTCATGACCGGGGCGAAGCTGCCCGAAGGCGTGACGGAAGACGCATGACACCCGAGGCCCTGGCAGAGGAAATCCGCCGGAGGGCTGCGGGGCAGGGGCGGTTCATCACCGCCCTTGCCGGCCCGCCGGGCGCGGGCAAATCCACCCTCGCCGCGGCGGTGGTCGCGGCGCTTGGGTCGGGCGCGCGGGTCGTGCCGATGGACGGGTTCCACCTGGACAATCCGGTGCTGGCCGCGCGCGGGCTTCTGGCGCGCAAGGGATGCCCCGAAAGTTTCGACGCGGCGGGGTTCGTGCATCTGCTCCACCGTCTGCGACACGAGGCAGAGGTGGCGATCCCGGTCTTTGACCGCCACCTGGATCTTGCCCGCGCGGGCGGCGATGTGGTCCGCGCCGAGGATCGCCTTCTGGTGGTCGAGGGCAATTACCTGCTGCTCGATGCCGCGCCCTGGCGGGACGGGCGGGCGGTCTATGACCTGACCGTGGCGCTTGATGTGCCCGAGGCCGAGCTGGAGCGCCGGTTGATCCGCCGCTGGCTGGATCACGGCTTCGCCCCAGATCAGGCCCGCGACAAGGCACTGTCGAACGACATTCCCAATGCCCGCCGCGTGCTGCGTGACAGCGGCCCGGCCGAGATCGTGATCCGCCACTGACCGCGCGCCCCTTGCCATCGGTCGCCTGTCGCCGCATGAAGGGACAAGCGGAAAGGGGGCACCATGACACCGGAATTGCGGG